>Ga0255087_1000716_pt1 | contig 13350 bp, 9 predicted proteins | sample Colum_Miss_RepA__FD_188561 | JGI IMG/M metagenome (GOLD analysis project Ga0255087, IMG submission 188561) | Freshwater microbial communities from Columbia River, Oregon, United States - Colum_Miss_RepA_8d | ecosystem: Environmental > Aquatic > Freshwater > River | place: USA: Oregon | collected...
TTGCTTGTCGGTTCGTCCTTCAAAATCAAAGTTCCAGCCTGCAACTCGTAATGGAGCGATTCCCGAATCCGGTGCACTTCAGCAATGACGGGATCGTGAACCAGATACGGCCTTCCTTGAGTCGGGGGCGGTTCGGTGGCCTCCCGGGCTAGCAAACGTGACTGCAACTCCTCAGCTGAATTCACTACCGGTCCGGCGTGAGGGTGCTCCATCAGCCAAGCCTCCATCTGGTCGAGGAAACGACGCGTGTTATCGCCCGCATCCGCCACTAGGCGGTCTTTCACGGCTTCAAGTTCTAGAAGGATCGGCTCAGTCTTCATACTTAATCTCTCCCATCAATTGCAGCGGTCGGCAAACCGAAGGCATCCGATACCCGCGCTGCTCAGCCACCGGGCACAAGCGCCACAGAATCTCGGCGTTGGCTAGATGCTTGCAATTCCACGTCAGAAGATAATCCACCCGATGAATGGTGGCGATGGCCAAATGCACCGCGTCCGCCTTGGCCTTCGCTGGCAGCGGGCCGGCGGACAGAAACGCCTCCGCCAGTTCATCCACCGCCTCCGTGCGGCGCAGCACCGCCAAGGTGCTCAAGGCCTCCAGCCGCTGCCGACTGGCCTGTGGATCGCCCGCCGCAGCCTCGCGCAAGACTTCCGCCGAAACCACGCACTCAAAAAAGGGCCGGCGCACTTGCCACCAATCCTTCGTCCAGACGTGCCACTGGTGCGCCAGCGTGTCCTTGGGAGGCCGCGCCACCAGATAGCTCACCACACTTGTCTCAATGTAAACCGATTGCATCTCAACCGTCCCATCCTAAAACTCCACGATTACATCCTTGCCGAGCGATAATCCCGCCACCTCCGATGCCAGCCGGATGATGGTTTTCTTTAGCACATTGTTGAGATTGGTTGCGACGAGCCAACCACCTGGCAAGCCCTCGCGCATGTCGCGCAGATCCTCGCGGTCAGGATAGAGTTCTTCTGGAGTGCGAGCGATGTAGCGACGTTTCCGCCCTTGTGCGTCGGGGTGCTGGGAACAGCGTTCGAGAAAGGACGGGTCGGATTTCGCGAGTTCGCTAAGGACTATGACCATCGCATCTTTGGCATTGTGGTAGGGGTGCGCCTTCCCCAGCAGGACAAGCCTCCCCCTGCGTGAGGCACTGCCCGCGCTGGGTGTGATTACCGGCCTCTGGGAGAAACGAGTTTGCGGAGGTGCGTTACGTTGAGTTGCTTCGACAATCGCAGGCCGACCCAATCCCGCAAGAAACTCCATCACGTCATCACTGTCCGGACGAACACCAGCTTTCGACTCGACTGCTGCGGAGAGTAAATCAACCAGAAGTTCATCACCCTTCTCCACCAACTCCCTCCACGCTTCTGGAATTGCGTCACGGGCTTGGGAACGACGATTTCGGCTGCGATATTCCTTCCGCGCTGATTCAAGCGCTTCGCCTGATTCCACTCTCGAACGGGCGAGGTAGCGGTGCAGAATCTCACTTGCCTCAGCAGGCGGACGCTCGAACAGGTCGAGCTTGTAAACACGCCTGTCCTCGTAGCTGCCTTGCTCCGCCGGAAGATAAAAACTCCAAGTCTTGCCATCCGTCAGAACCACGAAAGGAACTCCTGCGTGAAAGGCATATTCGAGTGCTTGCCGAACCGCATCTTCAGCCTTACCAGGTTGTTTGACCTCTGTGAAAACCGCCGGTTTGGCCGGTGGATGGCAAAGCGCGAAATCAACACGTCCCTCACCAGTCTTGAATTCAGGCCAAACCACAGCCGTGTCCCATGTATCCCAACCAAGCTCCTGAAGCACGCGAAGAACGATGCCTTGGGAGATTGACTGTTCGTTTGCGAACCGTCCTTGGCGAAGGCGCGCAGTGATATCAATGAGAGTAGCTTCGAGCGACATAGGTTGGCTTCTTCAATACAGCCACTTTTCGATGTTTCCCTCCGCCTCCAGCACCACGCCCTGCCGGCGGTAGGCCCAGCACATGTAGCTCACGCTGACGAAGAACGACGCCGGCACGCGGTTGGCCGCGCAGATTTTCACGCCCAGCAAGGTCGTCTTGCCGCCGAATCCCATCGGGCCGATGCCCAGTTCGTTCGCGGTCTTCAAGATGTCCTGTTCCAACGCGTCCAGCTCGGGGTTCGGGTTGCGGTCGTCGAGCAGGCGGAGGAACTGCTGCTTGCTGAACTCGTAGCCCGTCGCGCGGTCGCCGCCGATGCACACGCCGAGGATGCCCGGCCCGCAGCCCTTGCCCTGCGCCTGAAGCACGGCGTCGAGGATGACCTTGCGGCAGCCGTCGAGGTCGCGGTTGGCGTGGAGCTTCTCGGCGGGCAGCGAGTATTGCGCGCCGACGTTTTCGCAACCGCCACCCTTGAGCACGAGCCGCACGGCGATTTCCGGTGAGCGGTGCTGGTGGAAGTGGATGGCTGGCGCGCCGGGTCCGAGGTTCGTGCCGTCGTTCTTGCCGGTGAGGGAATCCACGGAGTTCTGCCGGAGATAGCCAATCTTCGTCGCGGCTTTCACCGCTTCGCGCGCGGCTTCCTCGCAGGCGATCTGGTCGAAGCCCACGGGGCAATCCACGTAGAAGATCACGCTGCCGGTGTCCTGGCAGATGGGCTGGGACTTGCGCTTGGCCAGCTCGATGTTCTGCTCGATGATCTTGAGCGCGCTGGCGGCGATGGTGCCTTTCTTCTCGTTTTCCAAGGCGGTGACGAGCGCGCGGTTCACGTCATCGGGCAGCTCGGCGGAGGTCCGGCGAATCAGCTCCACCAGCGAGTCTTTCAAAGTATTCATGTCGCAGCACGGTAGGAACCGGCGGCGGGAGTGTCAATGAAGCGGGGGCAGCCGGACCGGTGCGGGTTCGCACTGCGCGCTGCTGTCCGTTGACGGGACGTAGCGAGGTGCAATGCCGGACTGGAGAACGGCGACCCCTCGGACATCGCCTGTCCAGGCAAAACACTTTTTCCAACTTTGTCGCTTGGCGGGGTGTCGCGCGGAGCTACGCTGGCCGATGCCAGATGAACCGGCTCAACCGCATCCTGCACGTGGACGGCGACAGTTTCTTCGCCAGTTGCGAGATCGCGCTGGAGCCGAAACTGGAGGGGCGGCCCGTGTGGGTGGGTGGCGGCCGGCGCGGGGATGGCATCGTCATCGCGGCGAACCGGCTGGCGAAGAAGTTCGGTATCACGACGGGCATGGCGTGTTTCGAGGCGAAGCAGCGCTGCCCCAAGGGCGTGCTGTGCAAGCCGCATTACGACGAGTATAGGCGGCTCTCCAGCGAGATGTTTCACATTCTGGAGCAGTATGCGCCCACGCTGGTGCCGGTCTCGATTGATGAGGGTTTCCTCGACCTCACCACGATGGACCAGCACGTCTGGCGCGACACGACGCCGATGGATTACATCCGCGCGATCGGCGAGCGCGTCCGGCGCGAAGTGAAGCTGCCGGTGTCCGGCGGGCTGGCGAACTCGGCGCGGCTGGCGAAACTCGCGACCGACGCGGGCAAGCCGGGCTTCCTCGAAGTCGCGCCCGGCACGGAGAAGGAGTTTCTCAAGGACCGGCCGGTGCGCGAGATGTCGGGCATCGCGAAGCGTCGCGAACGCGCGCTCGCCGCGCTCGGCGCGAAGACGTTTGGCGACGTGGCGGCGCTGCCATCCATGTTGCTCAAGCAGGCGTTCGGCATCTGGGGCCAGCAGCTCTGGCTCTTCGCGAACGGCCAGTGGAACGAGCCGCTGCTGCTGGAAGTGAAGGACCGCACAACGATTTCGAGCAACACGACGCTGCCCTACGACGAGCCGGACTACGAGGCGGCGCTGACGTTCGCGCTGAGCGAGGCCACGCGGCTGACGGGACAGCTCCGGCGCGAGCAGCTCCAGGCGCGCGAGCTGGGGCTGACGATTCGGTTCTGCGATTTCACCGAGACGGGCAGCAACCATCGCTTCCAGCACCCGCAGTTTCAAAACTCGGTCATCAACCGCGTGGTGGAGGAGCTGTTCCGCGACCTGATGAGCCGCGAGTGGAAGCCGGTGCGGCAAATCCGCCTCGCCTTCTGGAACCTGGAGCGCCTCGACACGCCGCCCACGCTCTGGGGCACCACGCACGCCGAGCGCTGGGGCGCGCTGGATGAGGCGGCACACAAGTTGAACAACGTGTTCGGCCAGCCAGGCAAGCCCGCGCTGATGACGGGTGCGCAGCTTGCGCTGCGGCAGATTGACGACACGCACAAGAACCCGAAGGCGAAGTGCCCGTTCGTCCCGCAACGCGAGATGGTGAAGAAGCTCTGGGGCACCGACGCCGATCCATTGGCGAACAAAGGCCAGTGGGAGAAGCAGCTCGCACGGGTGAGCAAGCAGGCGCAGTTCCGGCACTGAAGGAGGCGGCTCGCCTCGGATCCAACTCTCCGCTCGCCAAGCTCCGGTGGTGACGCGACATTTCATCACCAGCCCGCCCCGATGCCTGCGCCAAAAAAAGCGATTACCCGTGCCGCTCAAGCCCGGGTCAACCTGCGCTCCGTGAACACCGATTGCCAACCACACACGCCGCCGCACGCGGCATGGAGAATCGCATGAGCTTCATCATCTTTTGCCTCATCGTTGCCGTCGTCTGGCTGTTCATCCGGACGACCAGGCTCTACGAAGCCAACGCCGACTTGGAGCACCGGCATGATCAACTTGCCCGGAGTCTCCGAGAAATTCAGGCCGCGCAGATGGCAGCGGCGCGGGCAGACAAAAACACCCCGCCGCCCTCGCCGGCTCCAGTGGTCGCAGCAGTAGAACCTGCGCCGGTGCCCATCGTCCTGCCTCCCCCCGTGACGGAACCGGTGCTGGCCACGACACCCCTTGAACTGCCAGCACTGACGCCATCCATCGCACTTGAACCCACACCGATTCCGCCGGTCCCATTGGAGCCGGTCGTGGAAGTTCCGCCGGCACCCGCATCCGTGGTGACGCCTCCTCCCCTGCCACCGCTTCCGTCGCCAGCGCCAGCCGTTCCCGCTTACCTGCGGGCTGATGACTCTGCAGTGAAGGCAGGGCCGCCCGCGCCTTTGTCATCCTTGCCGCCGGTGTCCGTTCCCGCCGCCCCACCGGAGCCGCCGCAGTCCTTCGAGCTGCGGCTGGGCACTTACTGGTTCGTGCGCGTGGGCGTGGTGATTCTGCTTACGGGTTTTGTCTTCCTCGCGAACCTGGCTTACCGACAAATCGTCCCCCAGCTCGGCGCAGCGGGCAAAGTCGCGTTGCTCTACGTCGCCAGTGCGGCATTGCTCGGTGCAGGCGCGTGGCTCCAGCGGAAGCAGGCGAAGGAGTCGCTGCAAAACTTCGCGCACGTGCTCCTCGCGGGCGGGCTGGGCGCGGTCTATTTCACCACCTACGCGGCGCACCACTACGAGCCGCTGCGCGTCATCGGCAGCGCGGGGCTCGACGGCGTGCTGCTACTGGGCTGGGCCGGCTTCATCGTGTGGCTCGCCGACCGTAAGAAATCCGAGACCCTCGCGCTGTTCGCGTTGGGATTGGGGTTTTACACGGCGGTCGTGACGCGGGTCGGCACCTTCACGTTGGCGTCGAACCTCGTGCTCACCCTCGCCACGGTGTTTTTCCTCGTCCGGAACCGCTGGGCGCACCTGACGCTCGCGGGCCTCGTGGCGTCCTACGGCGGCTTCGCGTTCTGGCGCTTCTTTCATGAAGGCCAATGGCTGCTCGGCGCGCCGCGCGAACATCTCGGACTCGCGCTCGCCTTCCTCGCCGGCTACTGGCTGTGTTTCACGGCGGCAACCTTCCTTGCCGAGGGAGACATCCTCGCGGACAAGCGCCGCGCCGCGTTTCTCAGCGCGAACAACGGCGCGTTCTTCGCGCTCGCCGTGCTGTCGATGGCGACCCACCGGGGCGGAAAGCTGTGGCTGTTCTGCGCCGGGTTCGGCGCGGTGCTGCTGGGCCTCGCGGCGCTCGCCCGGCTGCGCCTGCCGCTGGAGCCGTCCGTGCGCGCCGCGTATGTCACGCAAGGGCTGCTGCTGCTCACGCTCGGGCTCATCCTCAAGTTCACCGGCCATCAACTCGCCGTTCTACTCGCGGCGGAGAGCGTCGTGTTGCTCACGCTCGGGCTGCGCCAGCCCAGCCGACTGCTGCGCGCAGGCGCGTTCGTCTCGGCAGCGCTGGCGGCGGGCTGGCTGGTGCTGACCGACCGCGCGGGGCAATCGCCCGTCTTGGGCCTCGGCGTGACCGCGCTGCTGCTCTTCAACGCCTGGTGGATGGGCCGGCACGAAGACCCGGCGGACGCCGCGTTGCTCCGCGCTCGCACGGCGGTCTTCACCATGTTTGCGCTCATTGCGGGCGGGGCGAGCATCGTGCTGCACGCGGCGACCCCGTGGATTCCCGTGTGGCTCGCGGGCGCGGCATTGCTGCTCACCGTGTCCGTCCATTGGTTGCGCACACGCGAGCTGACACTTTTCGGACAAGGCTACTTGTTGCTCGCACACGGTTACTGGCTGTTCGGCAACGGTGGCTGTGCGGAACTGCCCGCGTGGCGGCCGACGTTGCTGCTTGCCGCCACGCTGGTCGTCTTGCACTGGTGGACGAGGCAAAGCGTGGTCGGCGACCGCAAGGTCGCAGGGACTTTCGAGGCGGGCTGCGCGGTCGCGGTCGTCGCGTTGCTCTACTCGTGGCTGCACGCCCATTGCACGGAGCCACAATGGCTCATGGCCTCCAGCGGACTGGCACTGGGTGTGAGCGGCTACGGCGCGGCCACCCGGGCGTGGCGGCTGGCGGCCACGGGCCAGGTCTTTACCGCCGTTGCGTTTGTCAATTTCGTGGGCCATCTGAGCGAATGGCGCGGTGATGACTGGGCCGTCGCGCTCGCGCCCATCGCCATGATTGGCCTGACGGCAGCCGTGGCGGCGTGGTTTGCCCGAAACCGGCAACTGACCGACAACGTGCGAACGACGTTGTCGGTGGCCGTGCCGGTGTATTTCTGGGCCGCGTTCGCGATGATTGTGGCGATGGTCTTCCGCTACGTGCCGATGGAAAACCGACCTTGGACTTTCGCCTTGTTCGGCGGCGCGCTGTTCGCCGTTGCCGGCGGCGGGCGGCTTGCCCAGCCGCTGCTCGCCAGCGCGCTCGCACTCGGCCTTGGCCTGCTGACACTGCTCTCACCGAACGTGACCAGCGACCAGCTGTTCACCGTGCCAAACCTGTTCGCCGTGCTGCTGCCGCTCGCCCTGCAACAAGTCGCCCGCCGCGCACCGGCGCGGTTCCCCGTGCCGGCAAACGCGCACGCGGCGGTGGTGCTGGTGGCCGGTGGCTCCCTTTGGCTGCACCTCACGCGCTGGCTCCTGCCGGAGCGCGACGGGCATTTCTTCACCCTCGCGTGGTCGCTGCTCGGGCCGGTGTTCTTCGCCGTGGGACTGTGGCTGCGCGAGCGGACCTACTTCGCGCTCGGACTGGGCTGCCTCGCGGTGGCGCTGGCCCGCGTGGCCCTCCGCGACGCTTGGCAGCCGGAGCTGTTCGCGCTGAACGTGCTGCCGATGCTCGCCGTGTTCGCGCTGCAACGCGCGGCTCGCCGGCATCCCGAGGGCACCGCTTTGCCCGAGGGCGCGCACACGGCGGCGATTTTCGCCAGCGGCCTGACGCTGTGGCTATTCCTGTCCCGCTGGGTCGTGCAGGCAGCGGGTGGAAAGTTCTTCCTCACGGTGAGCTGGGCGGGGCTGGCGCTGACGGTGTTCGCGGTGGGCTTCGCGCTGCGGGAGCGCATGTATCGGTGGCTAGCGCTGGCGGTGCTGGCAGGCGCGCTGGGCCGCGTGGTGTTCCTGGATGTGTGGCAGCTTGCGCTGGTGTATCGCGTGCTGAGCTTCATGGCGCTGGGCATCGCGCTCATCGTGCTGGGCTACGTTTACAACCGCTGGCAGGACAAGATCCGCGAGTGGCTGTGAGCGGAGGCGGGGGCGGGTGATGCTTCCGGTGGCAACACCCAGCGCGCCCAGGCCGGAAAGTTTGTTGCTGAACCCGCCACCGTTTGGTCGTAGCGTGTCGCGCACCGAAGGCAGACCTTGCCAGGCCGGCGGGCGCGGGCTTTCGGGGCAATCGAATGAAAGCCAGATTCTTCCCGATCCTGTGCGGCGCAGTTTTGCTGCTGGGCCAGCAGGATGGCGCGGCCCAGACAGGCGGCACGGTTGAGGGCACTGTGAAGCTGCCTCCCCCGCCGCCCGCCGCGCGCCTCAACCCGCGTTATCAGGCGCAGGCGGGCGCGTTCCTGCCACCCGAGCCGCCCACGGCGGTGGTGTTCCTCGAAGGCGCGCCTCCGCCAGCCGCCGAGCCCAAGGCGACCAACACCGTCCGGATGCTCCAGCAGGGCATGCAGTTCAGCCCGGGATTGATGCCCGTCCGCACCGGCACCCGCGTTGAGTTTCCCAATCTGGACGGCTTTTATCACAACGTTTTCTCCTATTCCAAGGCACGGCGCTTCGATCTCGGCCGCTATCTGAAGGATGAGAAGCCGCCGGCGGTGACCTTCGAGCAGGCCGGGATCGTGAAGCTCTACTGTGAAATCCACGAGCACATGCGCGGAACGATCGTGGTGCTGGACACGCCCTATTTTACGAAGACCGACACCAACGGCGCTTACCGCATCACCGGCCTGCCCGCCGGGCAGTTCAAGCTCAAGGCATGGATCGACGAGAAGCTGGTCCGCGAGCAGACTGTCGAGCTGAAGCCGGGCGAAACCACCCGCGTCAACTTCCCCGGTTCGCCGTGAGCCGGACCAGGAATAGACACTGATGAAGCGCGCACCCCAGCACGGTCAGTTCCCGCCACGCGCCGGTCAGCCCAGCGCAGCCGCCTAGAGGACGAGCCCCGCCCATGCCGCGCCTCAGCTTCCGCTTCAAACTGCTCTTCGCGATGATGCTCGTCGTGGGCGCGGTGTCAGGCGTGACGCTGTATCTCACCCAGAAGCGCGTGCAGGCCGCTTACGAAAAGGTGTTCAAGGACAAGCTGGAGGCCCAGATAACCTATGTCCCGCGCGAGCAGGAGCTGCGCATCGGCAACATCAAAGCGGAGTGTGAACGGCTGGCTAAATCCGTCCGCATCATCGCCGCCTTGCAGGAGGGCGATGCCCAGCAGCTCTACCGTGTGGGCCGCGATGAGCTGAAGATCATCCTGCGCACCGAGGAGGAGCTTTCCAACGGGGACACCACCCCGCCCGCCGCCACGCTGCCACCTCCGCCGGCACCGACATCGCCTGGGCCGGTGATCGAGCTGAAGGCCAAGCAGGTGGACCGGCTGGCCGCCAAGATGACAGAGTCACCCAAGGGGGCGGAAAGGCTCGCGGCAAAAATGGCGGAGTCAGCCAAGAAGGGCAGCGGCAAACCCACCGTGCCGGCGCCGGCGAAGACCATGCCGTATCTGGGATTTCTGGATGCCGAAGGAAAGGTTGTTCCCATCCCGGAAAGCGCCCGCCAGCTCCTGCCGGATCGGCAGCGTTTTCACGAACGCCTCGTGCGGTTCGGCTCCTTGGTGGCCAAGCTGGAGTCCCAGCAGGTGGGTTATCTGGACCTGGGATCGGATCGCCTCACCGAAGTGATTGTCACGCCCGTGCGGGATGCGGGCCAGACGGTCGGGGCCATGGTGTATGGCATCCAGTTCTTCGACATCGCCTCCGCCGTGACCGAGCGGGTCATCAGCGACGTGAGTGACATCGAAAGCGGCACATGGGTGGAGGGCAGGCTCTACACCCGCACCATTCCGCCGGAGATTCGGGACACCCTTTCAGCGAAACTTTCGGAGGAGATTCGCCAGCATCCCGAACCGCGGGAGGATTTCATCATCCAGTTGCATGACATCCCGCATCGCATCTTTTACACGGCGTTGAACGGAGGCTCGCTGCTGCCGGTGGCCTACAAGGTGGGCTTGTATTCCTGGGAGGCCGCGCTCAAGGCGCAGGCCGAGCTGCGCGCGCAAATCCTGGTGCTCAGCGGCGGCGCGCTGGTCGGCGCGTTGCTGGTCAGCCTGTTGCTCGCCCACGGCCTGTCCGTGCCCGTGCGTGAGCTGGTCGGCGGCACGGAGCAGATCAGCCGGGGCAACTTCGCCGTGCAGGTGCCGGTCCGGAGCCGGGACGACCTTGGCCAGTTGGCACAGTCCTTCAACGAGATGGCCGCCGGCCTCGCCCTCAAGGACAAGTATCACAGCATCCTGCACACCATCGCCGACAAGGACGTGGCGCAGCAGCTTCTGGACGGCAAGATCGCGCTGGGCGGCGAGCTGCGCGAGGCCACGGTGATGTTCTGTGACATCCGTGGCTTCACCGCGCTGACGCAGAACATGAACCCGACCGAGGTCATTGCCCTGCTCAACGAGCACATGACCGCGCTCACCCGGGTGGTCACGGCGCACAATGGGGTCGTGGACAAGTTCATCGGCGACTCGGTCATGGCCATCTTCGGCGCGCCGAAGAGCTACGGGGACGACACGCTCAACGCCGTCCGTTGCGCCGAGGAAATGCTCGCGGTGCGGGCCCGGCTCAACCAGACCTCGCGCTACCAGCTTCAGGTGGGCATCGGCCTGGCCACCGGTCGAGTGCTGGCGGGCAACATGGGCTCCGCCGACCGCTCCAATTACACGGTGCTGGGCGAGCGGGTGAACTTGGCGGCTCGCCTGTGCAGCGTCGCCGCGCGCGGGGAGATCGTGCTGGGGGCCAGCACGCGGGAGCAGCTTGGCGACCGGATAGCGGTGACGGAGATGGACCCCATGCAGCTCAAGGGCTTCAAGGACCACATCGTCGCCTTCAAGCTGGTGGCGGTTCACGCCAGCCCGGTGCCGCCGGCTGCCTGACCTGGGTTCAGGCCAGCTCCCGAATCACGTCCCCACCGGTTTGCAGCGGCCGGGCGCGACCTCCGCGATCCTCGAAGAAGCCATGCGGGTCAATGCCCAGCAGGTGGAAGATGGTCGCGGCCAGATCCTGCGGTCGCTGCGGACGGTCCGCCGGATAACCGCCCAACCGGTCGCTCGCCCCGATCACCTGACCGCCCCGCACTCCGCCGCCGGCCAACGCCACGGAGAAGCAGTGGCCCCAATGATCGCGCCCGCCGCTGGCGTTGTGCTTGGGCGTGCGGCCGAATTCTCCCATCGCCACCACCAGCGTCTCGTCGAGCAGGCCGCGCTCATGCAGGTCCGTGAGCAGCGCAGAATAGGCGGCATCAAACTGCGGGCAGAGGACATCGCGCACGCGTTCCGCGTTCTTCTGATGGGTGTCCCAGAGCGGGTTGCTGACTGCGGTGTCGCCAGCCTCGCGCGGCCAGTTCACCTGCACGAGCCGCACGCCGGCTTCGATGAGCCGCCGTGCCAGCAGGACGCTCTGGCCGAACTTGTGCCGGCCATACCGGTCACGGTCGGCGGAAGTTTCGCGTTCGAGATCAAACGCCGCGCGGGTGGTGGTGGATTGCACGACGTCCAAGGCGCTCTGCTGCATGCGGCCCAGCGCGGCCATGGCCTCGGTCTGGCTCGTGCGCACAAAATGCTGGTCCAACTGCTGGAGCAGGCTGGCGCGCTCATTGACGCGCAGGACCGAAAGCTCGGGCGGCAGCTTCAGCCCTTCGATCTCGAAGCGGGGTGCCGCCGGATCGCACTTGAACACAAAGGGATGCCACAGGTGCCCCATGAACCCGCCGTCCTGCCCGGGCCAGGTGATGTTGGGGTTGTTGTGGATGAGCTCCGGCAGCGCCACGCTCGAGAAAGGTGAACGCTCGCTGGGCCGCAGCGCGCCAATGGCCGCCGCCAGGCTGGGCCAGTCATCCGGACTAGGCGGCAGGCTTTCCGCAGCGGAGGGATGCCGGTAGCCGGTGAGCATCCAGTAGCCGCTGGTGGAGTGGCTGTTCACGTCTGTGAACATGGAGCGAATCACGGCCTGCCGGTGGGCCAGCTTGGCCGTGCGCGGGAGCAGTTCGCTGAAATGGATGCCCGGCACGCTCGTGGCGATGGGCCGGAACTGGCCGCGGATGTCGCTCGGAGCGTCGGGCTTGGGGTCGAAGGTCTCATGCTGCGGCGGGCCACCGGCCAGGTAGAGGATGATGCAGTGTTTCGCCTTGCCGAAGGCGCCGCTGGCCGGAACCGCCGCGCGGGCCGTGGGTTTGAGCAGTCCGCCGAGGGAAAGGCCGAGGCAGCCCAAGCCGCCCACTCGCAGCCATTCACGCCGCGAAACGCGCTCGTGCAGCGCAAGCGGGGCAAAGGCATTGGGCGGACCGGACATCATGCAGTGCGAAGGTGGACGGGGCCGTGCCACCCGGCATTCGCGCGGCCAGATGGCGGGCAGGCTACTTCGAGCGAGGGAAGAGCCGACCGGCGAGGCGGGCGAGCTTGCCGCCGATGCTTTTGTCTTCCGTGGTGGTGTGCCGGCCCACGACGGTGCGGCAGCGGGCGCACAGCAGTTCGATGACTGGGCTGCCGGAGGTGGACAGGGCCTTTTCCCGGACTGGGCCGCAGGTCCTGCAAGTGGGGCAGTAGAGCTCCGAGGCTTTGAGCTCGTTGAACTGCCGGCTCACGGTCAGAGCTTGGCGATGACGCGCAGGATGTCGCGCAGCACTTCGACCGGCGTCTGGGTGGCGTCGATGCTGTGGACGATATCGGGACCGTAGAAGTCGAGCACCGGCTTGGTCTCGTGGTCGTAAACTTGCAGGCGGTTGCGGATGACATCGAGGTTCGCGTCATCGAGCCGGTTGTCGCGGAGGGCGCGGCGCTGGAGGCGCTCGACCATCTTGTTCATGTCCGGGCAGGTGAGGTGGAGCAGGGCGCGGACATCGAGCGTGCCTTGCAGCATCTGGGCCTGGGCGGCGTTGCGCGGGATGCCATCCAGCACCACGGTGTCGCGCTCCGGATTGAAGCGGCCCAGCATGGTGTTGGCCTGGATGTTGTTGCGCCACAGGTCCACAGTGGCCTCATCGGGCACGAGCTCGCCGCGGCTGGAGTATTCCAGGAAGACGCGCCCAAGCCGGCTGTCAGCATTGAGGTTGCGGAAGACGTCGCCGCAGGCGCAGTGGTAGAAGTTGGGAATGGTCCCCAGAATCTTGCCCTGCGTGCCCTTGCCGGAACCGGGTGCTCCGAAGAGCAGAATCGTGCGCAACTTCATTTCAATTATCCTTCCTGGGGACGGAGGTGGATTTCCTGGATTTCCACGATCTGCAAAGTCTCGTCCATGCTGCCGCCATTCTCCTGCGGGCAGTTCACCACGACCTCGGTCTGGTTGATGCTGACCACGCGCTTGCTCCAGAACTCCCCACGCGGGCAGACCCAGACGAGCCACATGTCCCGCTCGGCAGGCCCGGGGACGAGCTTGAAGAAACCCGCAAACTTGGTCTCGATGAAACGCTTGTTG
>Ga0255087_1000725_pt1 | contig 13240 bp, 8 predicted proteins | sample Colum_Miss_RepA__FD_188561 | JGI IMG/M metagenome (GOLD analysis project Ga0255087, IMG submission 188561) | Freshwater microbial communities from Columbia River, Oregon, United States - Colum_Miss_RepA_8d | ecosystem: Environmental > Aquatic > Freshwater > River | place: USA: Oregon | collected...
CTGCCGAGCGGGTATGAACACAACTTCGCGCCCAGCGTCTGGCTACTCGGTCCGTAGAATTAACTGAAGGCCACGATGAATTCCCCCTACGTCATTACCCGCGCACCCCTCTCCCGCCGCACCTTCCTGCGCGGCACCGGCGTCGCGCTCACACTGCCGTTCCTCGATGCCATGCGCCCCGCGTTCGGGGCCGACGCCGGCAAAGCCCCGCCGCGCCGGATGGTGTGCATCGAGACGAACATGGGCATCCTCCCGCAGTTCTTCTTCCCGGAGAAGGCTGGCAAGGACTACGCGGCCAGCCCGTATCTGGAACGCCTCGCGGCGCACCGTAATCAGATGACCGTGTTTTCCGGTGTGAGTCACCCGGGAGTCACCGGCGCGCATGCGGCAGAGAAATGCTTCATCACTGGCACGCCGCACCCCGAGCGCGGAGGCTTCCGCAACTGGATTTCCCTCGACCAGTTCGCCGCCGAGCGCGTCGGCAACCACACGCGCTATCCGTCGCTCGTGCTGGCCATGAGCAGCGAAGGCCAGACGCTGAGCTACACCCGCAGCGGCGCGCCCATTCCGGCGGAGAAGAGTCCGAAGAAGCTCTTTCAAAAGCTCTTCATCCAGGGCAACCCCAAGGAGGTCGCCGCCAACGTCGAGGCCATTAAGCAGGGCCGCAGCCTCCTCGATTTCGTCGGCGATCAGTCCAAGCGCCTGAACCGCTCCCTCTCGAAGGCCGACCAGGTGCGGATGGACCAGTATTACACCTCCGTTCGCGAGCTGGAGCAGCGGCTGCACAGTTCCGAGGAGTGGGAATACAAGCCCAAGCCCGTGGTCACTGCGAAGGCCCCCGACGACATTGATGATGCCAAGGAGTTCGTCGCCAAGACACGCCTGATGTTCGACGTGATGAAGCTCGCGCTGGAGACCGACTCCACGCGCCTCATCTCGCTGTTCATCGACACCGTGGTCATCCACAACATCACGCACCACGGCAACCGCCCCGAAGTCCTGGGCGAACTGCGCGGACACGAGGAAAAGCAGTTCGACGCCTTGAACGGCTTCCTCACCGCCCTAGCCGGCACGAAGGAAGACAACCAGTCCCTCCTCGACCGCACCATGGTTCTCTACGGCACGCCGATGGGTAGCGCGAACTCGCACTCGAACGTGAACCTCCCCGTGCTGCTCGCGGGCGGCGGTTTCAAGCACGGCCAGCACCTCGCCTTCAACACGACGAACAACTACCCGCTCACGAACCTCTACGTCTCCATGCTCCAGCGCCTGGGCATCGAGACCGACCAGTTCAGCACCGGCAAGGGCACGCTGCGGGGGCTGGAGCTGGCGTGATGTTGCATGACCTCGCCTTCCCTGCGCCCGCTGCTCTGGTGCGGCATCCTCTGGGCCGGCCTCACCGCCGCAACGTCCGCTGCTGAGTTCAAGCCCGCTTCGTTCTTCGCCAGCCATTGCACCGAGTGCCACGGTGGCGACGCCAAGAAGGGCGGCCTGGACCTGACCGCGCTCAAGCCGGATTTCGCCGCACGAGAAACTTTTGCACGGTGGGAAAAGGTCTTCGACCGCGTGGCCCGGGGCGAGATGCCGCCGAAGAAGAGCGCACAACCGCCGCCGGCGGCACGGGAGGCGTTCGTGAAATCGCTCGGCGGCGAACTGCACGCCATTTCCGCCGCGCAGCAGCGCGAAGCGGGTCGCGTGGTCGTGCGGCGGATGAACCGCGTGGAATACGAGCAGACCGTCCACGATCTGTTCGGCATCACCGTGCCGCTGGCGGACTTGCTCCCCGAGGACAACGCGGCGGCGGGCTTCGACAATGTCAGCAGCGCGCTGGAGACTTCCGCCACGCACCTCGTTCGCTACCAGCAGGCCGCTGACCGGGCGCTGGCCGCCGCGCTGCCGGCATGGCCGCTGACGAACACGGTGCGCCGCTGGACCGGCCGGCAGTTTTTCGACAGCCGGCCCAAGCCGAACCGCGAGGGCACCGCGCCGTTCGTGCGCTTCGAGGGCGACACCATCGTGCTTTGCGCCCGCCTCTACAAACACGGCAGCGTCACCACGCCGCCCACGTCCGCGCCGGGCCGTTACCGCATCCGCGCCTCGGTGCGGGCTGTGAACACGGGTGGGAAAACCATCCCAATGTTGGTCGGCAAAATCAGTTCCGACCGCTTCGCCCACGAGAAACTCCAACATGTGCTCGATCACTTCGATGTGCCGGCGGACCGCACGCGGGTCATCGAAGTCGAGGCCGCGCTGCCCGCGGGCGAGCAGGTGTATCTCGAAGGCATGGACCTGCCGTTCTTCCAGGACCAGAAGAAGCAGCGCAACGGCGAGCCGGTCGGCGACGATTTCAAAGGTCCCGGCCTCGCCGTGGATTGGATTGAGCTCGAAGGCCCGCTTGATGCCGGGCTTGGCTACGCACGGCTCTTCGGTGACTTGCCTCAAGTGCCTTCGCGCTACCTCGCCGACACGCTTGCGGGCAAGCCCGTGCGCGACGATTGGAAGAAGTGGAACGTGCCCGGCGAGTTCACGAAGTATCCGCTTTCGCCCGTCTCGACCAACGCTGCCGCCGACGCCGAGCGGCTGCTGCGCGCCTTCCTCCCTCGCGCCTTCCGGCGGCCCGTGAGCGAGGAGACCACCGCCTACTTCGTGCGCTTCGTCCAGGCGCAGCTCGCGGCGGGCGAGACCTTCGGCGACGCGATGCGCACCGGTTGCAAGGCCGCGCTCTGCTCGCCGCACTTCCTGCTCTACGTGGAGAAGCCCGGCCGGCTCGACGACTTCGCCGTGGCCGCGCGGCTGGCGCGGTTGTTCTGGAATTCACTGCCCGACGACGAGCTGACGGCGCTCGCGGCGAAGGGCGAGTTGACCAAGCCCGCAACCTTGCGCGCGCAGACCGAGCGGCTGCTGCGCGATCCGAAGGCGCGGCGTTTCACGAAGGGCTTCACCGGCCAGTGGCTCGACCTGCGGAAGTTCCACGACATGAAGCCCGACGCGCTTTACGTGGAATACGACGATCTGCTCGCGTGGACGATGCCGCTGGAGACCACGCGGTTCTTCGACGAGGTGCTCACGCGCGACCTGCCCACGAGCACGTTCGTCCACTCGGACTGGACCTTCCTAAACGCGCGGCTGGCGCAGCACTACGGCCTGCCTGGCGTGCTCGGGCTGGAGTTATGCCGCGTGAACCTCCCGCCCGGCTCGCGGCGCGGCGGCATCCTAACGCACGCCAGCGTGCTCAAGCTCACCACCAACGCCACCTACACCTCGCCCGTGAAGCGTGGCGCGTGGGTGCTGGAGCGCATCATCGGCCGGCCCCCGCCGCCGCCGCCCGCCGACGTGGCCGCCATCGAGCCGGACATCCGTGGCGCGACGACGCTGCGCGAGCAGTTGGACAAGCACAAGAACGTGCCCGTGTGCGCGTCCTGCCACGTCCACATTGACCCGCCGGGCTTCGCCCTCGAAAGCTACGACGTGGTCGGCGGCTGGCGCGACCGCTACCGCGTGAAGCAGCCGCCGCCGAAGGGTGGCGACTACGTGGAGCTGGCCAACTACCCCGGCAAGAAAGTCTGGCTCGCCCGGCCCGTCGAGCCGGCCGGCGAGATGCCCGACGGCCAGGCCTTCGCGAACATTGATGACTACAAGCGCCTGCTCCTGCGCGACCCCGACCAGCTCACGCGCAATCTCGCGCAGAAGCTCCTTACCTACGCCACCGGTGCGGACCTCCAGTTCGCCGACCGGGCGGTTGTCGAGCAGATCGTCAGCGACGTGCGACAGCACAACCACGGCTTCCGTGCGCTCGTGCATGCGGTGGTGCAAAGCCCCTTGTTTCTGAGCAAATAAACCGTCCAAGCCCGCATGAATGTCATCAACTCTGGCCGTCTCGACCGCCGCACCTTCCTCCGCGCCGGTGCCGTGTCGCTCTCCCTGCCGCTCCTCGACGCGATGCTGCCTGCGGTCGTGGGTGCGGAATCCAAGGCGTTGGCGCGCGCGCTTCAGCCGCAGCGCATGGTGCTCCTGCACCGTCCGCTCGGCACGTATCACCCGTTCCTCTTTCCCGAAAAAGCCGGCCCGGACTACGAGGCCACGCGCTTCCTCAAGCTGCTCGAACCGCATCGCGGCCGCTTCACGGTCATCTCCGGCATGGGCCACGTCGGCTACCCGAACTCGCACCACACGGAGTCGGCCATCTTCACCGGCGTCGCGCCCGAGGGCATCAAGCGCGCGGACGACATCCACAACTCTGTCTCGCTCGATCAGTTTGTCGCCCGGCGCATCGGCGCGCAGACGCGCGTGCCGCACCTCGTGCTGAACACGGCGAACTGCGCCTCGCTCTCGTGGAATGAGAAAGGCGTGCCCACGCCCTTCGAGCGCAACCGCGCGCAGGTCTTCCGCCGCCTCTTCCTCGACGGCACGCCGGAGGAAATCGCCCGCGAAGTGAAGCGCCTCGAAACCGGCCAGAGCATCCTCGACGGCGTGCGCGGCCAGTTGAAGTCCCTCAGCCGCGAGCTCGGCGGCGCGGACCGCGACCGCCTGGACCTGCTCGCCAATTCCATTCGCGAGGCCGAGGGTTTTCTCCAGCAGGACCAGGCCTGGGCCGCGAAGCCGAAGCCGAAAGTGGCGGCGACCGCGAAGGAGTTCGACCAAGCCGAGCACTGGGTCGCCGCGCAGCAGCAATGGTTCACGCTCGTGCAGCTCGCGTTGCAGACGGACTCGACGCGCCTCGTGGTGCTGGGCCTCGGCGAACACAACCAGAACGGCCAGCCCGACCTCGCCATCGGCCATCACGACGCCTCGCACCACGGCAAGGACCCGGCGAAAATCGAGCAGCTCGCGCGCTACGAGGAGAAGGAGTATCGCAACTTCGCCGGTTTCCTCGACCAGCTCGTGGCCGCCAACGAGAACGGCCGCCCGCTGCTGGACCGCACGCAAGTCCTCTTCGTCAGCAACCTCGGCGACGCCTCCGCGCACAGCTCGGACAACCTGCCCGTCATTTTCGCCGGCGGCGGCTTCAAGCATCCCGGCCACCTCGCGTTCGACCGCAAGAAGAACACGCCCATGTCGAACCTCTTCGTGCGGATGCTGCAACACGCAGGCATCGAAACCGACCGGTTCGGCAGCAGCACCGGCGCGTTGTCAGAATTGAAGTCAGCATGAAATCCTTTTGCCTGCTTGTCTTGGGCCTGCTGACCGCGTCGTTGCCGGGTCGCGCGGCTACGGCGGAGACTGCCGACGCGGAAACGCGCCGCAAGGAGGTGCGGCAGACATTCCTCAACGACATCGTTCCGTTCCTCAAGGCGAACTGCTTCGAGTGTCACGGGAACAAGAAGCGGAAGGCGGGCGTGGATTTCTCGCGCATGATTAACCGGCCCGAGGCGGCGGATTACCGGCGGGTCTGGCAGCTCGCGCTCAACAGCGTGCGCGACCACGAGATGCCGCCGCGCGACGCGGACAAGCAGCCCACGGACGCCGAGCGGCAGCGGTTCGCGGACTGGGTTGGCACCATCAAGTTTCTCAGCGTGAAGGACCCGGGCGTGTTCGTGATTCGCCGGCTGACGAAGGTCGAGTATGCCAACACCTTGCGCGACCTGCTGGGCGTGGACCCGGCGGTCGCGGCCGAGTTGCCGGAGGACGTGGCAGGTGAAGGGTATCTGAACGCCCTCTCGCCGTTGCAGACGGAGCAGTATCTCGGCATCGCGAACACGGCGTTGGACCAGGCGCTCGGGCCTGTCGGCGGCAAGCCGACGAAGATGCAGAAGACTCTTTTCGGCGAGCTGCCCTCGGCCCGTAGCGACGCGCGGGAGGCGGCGCGGAAGGTCGCCCGTTCGTTCGCCCGCAGCGCGTATCGCCGGCCGCCGTCGGAAGACGAAATCGAGGTGCTGCTGAAAGTCTTCGACCTCGCGCGTGAGAACCAGCTCGCCTACCCGGCGGCGTTGCGGCTGATGCTCAAGGCCGTGCTGGTATCGCCGCAGTTTCTCTTCATCACGCCTGCGCACGAGGCGGTGCCGGGGCAGACCATCGTGCCGCTGGATGATTTCCAGCTCGCGTCGCGGCTGTCGTATTTTCTGTGGGCCACCCAGCCGGATGCGGAGCTCATGTCGCTCGCCGACAAGGGGAGGTTGCACGAGCCGGCGGTGCTCCGCGCGCAGGTGAAGCGGATGCTCGCGGACAAACGGTCACGCGCGCTCTTCGACGGCTTCGGCGCGCAATGGCTCGGCGTGGGCGGGCTGAAGGAAAAGACTTTTGACACGGCGAAGTTCCCGCAGATGACGCCCGCTTTGCGGCAGGCGATGTATGACGAGGCGCGGCTGTTCTTCGAGAGCATCGTGCGCGAGAACCGGAGCGTCGTGAACTTCGTGGACGGGGACTACACCTTCCTCAACGGCACGCTCGCCCCGCTCTACGGCCTCCAAAAGAGCGTCAAGGGCGCGGAAATGCGCCGGGTGAAACTCGCCGATGCGAACCGCGGCGGCATCCTCGGCATGCCCGGAGTGCTCGCCGTGACCTCGATGCCGGAGCGCACCAGCGCGGTGAAGCGGGGCGTGTGGGTGCTGGAACAAGTGCTCGGCCAGCACGTGCCGCCCGCGCCGGCGAACGTCCCCACTTTGGAAAAGCAGGACCGGCAGAAGGTCGCGAACCTGACCTTGCGCCAACGCACCGAATTGCACCGCACGAATCCCGCCTGCGCCAATTGCCATAAGCTGCTCGACCCGATTGGCTTCGGCCTCGAAAACTTCGACGCCATCGGCCGCTGGCGCGACCGCGATGACTCGGGTGGGCCGATTGATGCGGCGGGCGAGTTGCCCGGCGGCAAACACTTCGCCACGCCGAAGGAGCTGAAGATCATCATCGCCAGCCGCCAAGATGACCTCGCGCGCAACCTTACGGAGAAGCTGCTGGCCTTCGCGCTGTGCCGGCGGTTGGAGGGTTACGACCAGCTCGTGGCTGACCAGCTCGCCGAGAACTTGGCCCGCGACGGCTACCGGATGCAGACCTTGCTGACCGAGATTGTCACGAGTTACCCTTTCCTCAATCGCCGCGTCCAAACCACCGTTACGACCAATGCAAAATAAATTCCGCCTCTCGCGCCGGGCCTGTCTGAAAGGAATCGGAGCCACGCTTGCCCTGCCGCTTTTGGAAACCATGGGCTGGGCCGAAGCGAAGGCCCCCAAGCCGCCGGTGCGCCTCGCGTTCATGTATATGCCGCACGGCGTCGTCATGGATCAGTTCTGGCCCAAGTCGCCGGAGAGTTTCCTCACCTCGCCGCCGCCAGCGTTGGAATCGCTGCGACCGGTGCTCGACCAATGCCTCTTGGTCAAAGGCATTTCGGGCGTGCCCATCGCGCCCTTCAACGGTGCACCGCACGCACTCGAACTCTCCACCTGGCTCACCGCGAAACTGCCCGACGCAAGCCATCGCAATCGCATCGACATCGGCATCTCCGCCGACCAAATCGCCGCGAACTACTTTGGCGGCTTCACCGCGCTGCCGTCGCTGGAGCTCGCCACGATGCCGCAGACGCACAAGGAGAATCAGGAAGGACTGAACGAAGGCTATTACACCCATTGCAGTTTCAGTTCGCCCACCCAGCCTCTGCCCGCCGAGATCAACCCGCGCGTCGTGTTGAACCGTCTGTTCGGCAAGACCAACCAGCCCGGCCAGCCCACGCAGGTCAATCCCCTCGACCGCCGGATGCTCGACCTCGTGCTCGGCGGCGCGCGCGACCTGCGCCGCCGGCTGCCCAAGACCGACCAGGAAAAACTCGACGAATACCTCGACAGCGTTCGCTCGGTGGAACGCCGCATCGCCGCCATCGAACATCGCCAAAAGGAGGCGGCGCTTTCCAAGGCCGGCGTCAGCTCCGCCAAGCGCAACGCCGCCGACTCCCCGCCCATCGAGATCAAGATTCCCGAGGGCGACCAGCGGAGCGAATACATGCAGGTGATGTGCGACCTCAACGTTCTGGCCTTCCAGACCGACACCACGCGCGTGAGCACCTACATCGGCTCGACGCCCAACGGCGTTTCGTATCCCGAGCTGGGCTTCAAGAACGAGCACCACTCGCAGACGCACCACAACAACGACGCGGAAATGGTCCGCAAGGTCGCCGCCATCACCGCCTTCAACATCGAGCAGTTCGCCCACATGGTGAAGAAGATGGCCAGCCTCCGCGAAGGCGACGGCACCTTGCTCGACAACTGCATCATGATGTGGGGCACTGGCCTCGAAGATGGCAACAAGCATACGCGCGAAAACCTCCCCTTCATCATCGCCGGCAAGGGCGGCGGCTCGCTCAACACCGGCCGCTTCTTGGCTCACACGAAAGGCAACCAAGGTGACCTGCTCATGACGTTGCTCGCGTGCATGGGCGTGCCCATGGACCGCCCCATCGGTATTGCGACCAAGCAGATCAAGGAGATGACGGTCTGATCCTCGCCTCAACCTGCCGCCCGGCCGCACCTGATGCTTCCTGATTCAGGGATGAACGAAAGCCTCGTCACGGAACAACTCATATGAATCAGCCGCTCACAGTCGCTGGGCTATCTGCCGTGTTTGCCTTGCTCACGGCTTTCGCCCTGAAGACCGAAGCGGCGCTCGGGCCAGCCGCCTACTTTTCCCAGCACTGCACTGAATGCCACGACAAGGACGCGAAGAAGGGGAATCTGGACCTGACTTCGCTCAAGCCGGACTTCACCGATGCGGAGAACTTCGCGCGCTGGGTTAAAGTTCACGACCGCATCGCGTCCGGCGAGATGCCGCCGAAGAAGTCCGCGCGTCCGCCGGCGAAGGACACGACTTCGGTGGTGAAGGCGTTGCGTGAGTCGCTGCTCGCCGCCGAGCAGGCGCGGCTCGCGGGCACGGGCCGCACCGGGCTGCGCCGGCTCACGCGCGCGGAGTATGAAAACACCATTCGCGACCTCTTCGACATGCCGGGCATCGCGCTCCAGGGCAACCTGCCCACCGATGGCTCGGCGCACGGCTTCGACAAGAACAGCGACGCGCTCGACATCTCGCATGTGAACCTCGCCAAGTATGTCGAGGCCGCCGAGCACACGCTAGAGTTGGCCACCGCCACGCGCCCGACCGCGCCGACGCGGCAGTATCGCCGCATCTCGCTGATGAACGCCGGCGGCTTCGTCACGCACGTCGTGATGAACGGCGACGGCGTGCTGCTGCGGAACAAAAAGCCCGACCCGGACTTCCCGCCCGCCGGCGAGTGGACGCATGTGGACCAAGGCGCGCACGAGCGACTCGGCATTTTCACCACGAACAGCAGCACCGGCCTCTTCCGCCACGAGGACGAGTCGCTCAGTCCTTACTTCATCGAGCATGTCACGATTTACCCCGGTCGCTACCGCGTGCGCACCTCGGTGTGGGCGTTTCAATGGGACAAGGGCCAGGTGCTCCCCGCGCGCGGCACGGAGGCGGCGCGGCTTTCCGTCGTGCAACTCACCGGCGACGGGCGCGGTGGCCAGCACCCGAGCTACGTGCTGGGTTATTACGACGCGCCGTCGCTCACAGCCAAGGAGCACGAGCTGGTCACCTGGCTGAACCACAACGAAATCATAGGCTTCAACGTCGCGTCGCTCGCACCCGCCGCGAACTACGCGCGTAAGGGCCACGCGATGGCGTTCACCGGTCCTGGCATCGCGTGCGACTGGCTGGACATCGAAGGGCCGCTGCACGACGTGTGGCCACCGGTCGCGCACCGCGTGCTGTTCGGGGGTTTGCCGCTGGTGGAATTTGATGCGAAGGCGAATCCCGGCGTGACGCCGCCTGCCCGCAAGAAGGTCCGTCAAATCGGCGCGGGCAAAAACCGGCCGGACCCGGAGCCGGGCTTGTGGACCGTGCGCAGCGAACAGCCGCTCGTGGACGCGGACCGCCTGCTCGCGAGCTTCCTGCCGAAGGCGTTCCGCCGGCCCGTAGAGGCGGACGTGCGGAAGGGCTACGTGGCGAAGGTCGAGGAGCGCTTGAAGGCCGGGGATTCCTTCGAGTTCGCGATGCGCTGGGCGTATCGCGCGGCGCTGTGCTCACCGGATTTTCTCTACTTGGTTGAGCCCGTGGTGAAGCTGGACAACTTCGCGCTCGCCAGCCGTTTGTCCTTCTTCCTGTGGAACTCCGCGCCGGACGCGCGGCTGACCGAGCTGGCGGGCAGCGGCAAGTTGCGCGATGCGAAAACGCTGCGCGGTGAAGTCGAGCGGCTGCTCAAGGACAAGAAGTCCGAGCGCTTCGTGGAAGACTTCCTCGGCCAGTGGCTCAAGCTCCGCGCCATCGCCGCAAATGACGCGGACAAGAAACTTTACCCCGAGTTCGGCCCCTACTTGCAGGACTCGATGGTCGCTGAGACGCGCGCCTACTTCCGCGAGTTGCTGGAGAAGAACCTCGATGCGCGGCACCTCGTGCGCTCGGACTTCGTGATGGTGAACGAGAAGCTGGCGAAGCACTACGGCATCGCGGGCGTGAGCGGCGCGCAGATTCGCCGCGTGCCGCTGCCGGCGGACTGCCCGCGCGGCGGCTTCCTCACGCAGGGGGCCATTCTGAAAATCACGGCCAACGGCACGACCACCTCACCCGTGCCGCGCGGGGCGTTCGTGATGGACCGCATCTTCGGCCAGCCGCCCGAGCCGCCGCCGCCGAATGTCGCCGCCGTGGAACCGGACGTGCGCGGCGCGACGACCATCCGCGAGCTGCTCGACAAGCACCGCAACAACGCCGCCTGCGCAGGCTGCCACGCGAAGATGGACCCGCCGGGCTTCGCGCTGGAGAGCTTCGATGTCATCGGCGGCTACCGCACGCGCTACCGCTCCATCGGCGAGGGCGACCCCGCGCCGCGCGGGGCGATTGACCCGTTCATCGGCATCAGCTTCAAGCTCGGCCCGCCCGTGGACGCCAGCGGCGCGCTGCCGGACGAGCGCAAGTTCGCCGACATCCGCGAGTTTCAAAAGCTCGCCGCCGCTGACTCGCCGCTGCTGCTCAAAAACCTCGCGCAGCAGCTGGCCGTTTACGCCACCGGTCGCGGCCTCGCCTTCAGCGACCGCGACGCGATTGCGGCCATTGTAGCCAGCACGCAGAAGCAGGGTGGCGGCGTGCGCACGCTTGTTCACGAACTTACGCAGAGCCGGCTCTTCCAGACCCGTTAACCTCCCGCCCATGAAAACACCGCTCCTCTCCCGCCGCATCTCCAGCGTCCTCTGCGCATTGGCCCTCGCCGTGCCGCTTCTCCACGCCGAGGAGCAGACAGGCACTTACCGGCTCTTCGGCCTGAGCGCACCGGAGCGCGAGGCGGACTTGCGCGAGGTGCTGGCCAAGGTGCCCGACGTGGCGTTGGTCAGCCTCGATGCCGCGAAGGCCGAGGTGACGCTGCGCTTCGATGCCGAGAAGCTATTCCTGCCTGCCAAGTCCAAGCAGCCGCCTGCTGCCGACAAAGTCACCGCGCGGCTCGACCAGCTCATCGGCACCGCCTCGACCCGCACGTTCGGCATCTCCGAGCGCTCGACCGTGCCGGCGGACAAGCTGACCAAGGTGGAAATCCCCATCGGCGTGCTGGATTGCAAGGGCTGCCGTTACGCCGCCTACCAAGCTGTCGCGAAGCTCGACGGCGTGGAGCGCGCGACCGTGAGCACCACGCCCAGCGCGGTCATCGCGTGGATTGACGCAACTAAGACGAAGCGGGAGGCGCTGGAGGACGCGCTGAAGAAAGCGCGCGTGGAGTTGAAGGGGCTTTGAGCAGAGCCCGTAACCGTTGGCGTGGTGGGCTTACCTGCCGTCAACGCTGAGGGTGGTGCCCATGGCGCGGTCGAGGCGGGCGCGGGCGACGGAGTAGGCGTGCAATGCCTCGACCTGGGTGCTGCGAGCGACGGTGAGGGCGGTCTGGGCGTTAAGCACGTCGAGCTGTGTGCCGGTGCCGGCCTCGGTGCGGGCGTTGGCCAGGCGCAGGGCTTCCTCGGCCTGCTCCTGCACTTTCTTCTGTGATTCCAGCACTTCCTGAGCTTCAAGGAAGTTGGAGTAGGCGGTGCGCACATCGAGCTCGATGCGGCGGGAGATGTCGTCAATTTCCTCCTGGGCCTTCCGGTGGAGCGCGGTGGCCTCGGCGACTTTGCCCTTCACCAGCCAGCCGTCGAAAATGTTCCAGCTTGCCTGCCAGCCGATGTCCCAGCCGGAGATGTCCCGGGTGAGATGCTGGCTGAAGCGGGAGCTTTTTGAACCCACGCCGGCAAAGATCTGCGCGCTGGGTTTGCGGCCGGCCTCGGCATTGACGATGGCTTCCTGGCGCAGGCGCTCGGCTTTGCGGAGGGCGGCGAGTTCGGTGCGTTGCTCCAGTGCCTTCGCCAGCGCGGCGGTCAGGTCGATGGGCGTGGGGTCGGCTTCCAACCGGCCGGAGAGCTGAAGGGGAATGTCTTCCACCACGGTGTGCGGCACGTCGTAGCCGAGCAGGTTGGCGAGGTTGTTCTTTGCGGTGCGTAGCGCGTTGCGGGCGCGGATGAGCCGGGGGCGGGCGTTGGCGAGTTCGACTTCGGCGCGCAGGACGTTGAAGCGCGGCACGGTGCCGGCCTCGAACCGGCGCTGGTTGTCTTGCAATTCTTTCTTCAGCAGTTCGAGGCTCGCTTCCTGCACCAGGATTTGCTGCGCGGCCAGCAGGGCATCGTCGTAGTTCACGCGCACGGCAAACACGGTGTCGGCGAGGACGGTCTGGTGCTGGAGCAGGGCCTGATCACGGGTGAGATCGGCGGTGCGCTTCGCGGACTCGATCCGTCCGCCTTCGTAAATGGACTGGGTGATTTGCACGCGCACCAGCCACGACTGGTCGGGCGCACGGAAGGCACCACCAGGGAACTGCTCAATCGCGTTCTGATCAAAGAGCGTGTGGTTGGCGGTGCCGGTGACGCGCGGCAACTGGATGGCGCGCGTCTGCACCACGATGCCGTAGGCGACGGCGAGGTTGGCCTGGCTTTTTTGCACGGCGCTGTTCTGGCGCAGCGCGACCTCGACGGCGTCCTTGAGCGAGAGCGGCGTGGTGGGCCAGACGACGAGGTTGGTTGCCTTGGTGGCCGGGGCATTCGTAAAAGCGGGCTGGCCGATGGCGAGGAGAGCTGTGTGGCAGAGTGCCGTGGCGAGAAGGAGGGTGCGTGTCATGTAAGGCATGAGTGGGTGCGTTGACGTTGTGAAGAGCGGGAGCATTGGAAAATTATGGGGTGGAGGGCGGAGCATCAAGGCGGGCGGTGCGGGGTGTGGCGGAACGTTCAAT
>Ga0255087_1000726_pt1 | contig 13233 bp, 10 predicted proteins | sample Colum_Miss_RepA__FD_188561 | JGI IMG/M metagenome (GOLD analysis project Ga0255087, IMG submission 188561) | Freshwater microbial communities from Columbia River, Oregon, United States - Colum_Miss_RepA_8d | ecosystem: Environmental > Aquatic > Freshwater > River | place: USA: Oregon | collected...
GCGCCAGACAGGTCGTGGGTGTTGAGCGGATAACCCCGGTCTCGATAAAAACGCCAACGCTCACGGCCAGCAGCACGATCGGCGTCTTCCTGTCCGATCACCTCGATCAGGCGCTCATACCGGGAAAATGCGGGCGGCGTCACGCGACCCAGATTGATCATGACGTCGTGCATTTGCAGAGCGAGTGGAACTTCCTCGTGAGCCAGGAGAACAGGCGTCCTGTCAGCCAGCGCATCGGTCGCCATCACATGGGGAATGAAATCCTGAGGCGAGAAGGTCCAGAGGGCTTCATTGAGATGGCGCAGAAAATCCGGGCTATCGCTGTGAACGACAATCCTGTGTCCTGCACGATGCACCTTGCGTACCAGCCGGCAGGCGTAGGCCAGCCGGTCGGTCGCATTGAAATGAAAGTCGATTCGGGTCACTTCGCCCGGCCGAGCACAAAGGCCGTCAGCAGGGGCACCGGGCGTCCGGTCGACCCTTTGGCTGCCCCACTGCGATGCGAGGTGCCTGCGATGTCGAGGTGGGCCCAGGGATAGGCCTTGGTGAAGCGCGCCAGAAAGCACGCTGCGGTAATGGCACCGCCCGCACGTCCTCCCACATTGGCCATGTCGGCGAAGTTGGACTTCAGGCCGTCCTGATAGGCGTCTTCGACCGGCATGCGCCAGCAGGTGTCCTGGGCCTCGCGCCCACGCGCGATCAGCTCATCGGCCAGGGCGTCGTCCGTGCTGAACAGGCCACTGTGATGATGACCCAGAGCCACCACACAGGCGCCGGTCAGGGTGGCGATATCGACCACGGCGGCCGGTTTGAAGCGTTCGGCATAGGTCAGGGCATCGCACAGGATGAGGCGACCTTCGGCGTCAGTATTCAGAATCTCGATGGTCTGACCCGACATGCTGGTGACCACATCGCCCGGCCGCGTGGCCTTGCCCGAGGGCATGTTCTCGCAGGTGGGTACGATGCCGATGACATTGACCTTGGGCTTGACAGCGGCAATCGCTCGAAGCGTGCCCAGCACCGAGGCCGCGCCGCTCATGTCGAACTTCATCTCGTCCATGTCGGGTGCGGGCTTGAGCGAAATGCCGCCGGTATCAAAGGTGATGCCCTTGCCCACCAGCACGATGGGGGCCTCCTTGCCGGCACCGTTGTAGTGCACCACGATCAGTTTGGGGGGCTCCTCCGAGCCTTGTGCCACCGACAGCAGGGAGCCCATCTTGAGGGCCTCCATCTGCTTGCGCTCGAGCACGTCGACCTTCAGGCCGAATTGCTTGCCCATCTTGCGTGCGGCCTGCGCCAGGTAGGTGGGCGTGCAGATGTTGGCCGGGGTATTGCCCAGATCTCGGGTGAAGTCGGCACCATCGGCGATCGCTTGCGCGGTCTGCAGGGCTCGCACGATGGCTTGCGCCTCGCTGCGGTCACAGCCGATCTCGATGGATTCGGGACCGGTGGGCGCCGGATCGGGCTTGCTCTTGTGGTGATCGAATCGATAGGCCAGTTCGCGGGCCACGGCGACCAGTGCTGCGGCCTTGCCTGCGGCATCGATGCCCTTGACTTCGAGTTCGGCAAGCCAGCTGGTGGACTGGCGCGCTCCGGTGCTCTGAAGGGCACGCAGGGCCGAGCGGCACAGGTCGGACCAGGCCTTGGGGCTTAGCGCGGCAGCGTCGCCTGCCGAGACCAGCAAGACCCGCTCTACACCGGCCGCGCCAGGCAGCAGCAGCGTGGCCCCGGGTTTCGTGCCCAGATCCTTGCGTTTGAGCGCCGCACCGAGCGAGCCGCCCAGAAGGCCATCGAGCGCCTGGCCTGCAGCCAGAGGTTTGCCTTTGTGAACGGCCACGATGGCGCACGCGGTGCGGGTCTTCTCGGGGGCGGAGGTCTTCGTGCTAAATTGCATTGGGTTCACCTGATTGCGCTGCGGGCCACATGGCCCAGACCCGGCCGAGTATAAGCCTCCATGCTCTTCAAACAGGCACTTCGCCGGGATCTGTTCAACCTCTCCGGCGCGGTTTTTGCGGTGCTCTTCACCGTCATGGTGACCACCTCGCTCGTGCGTCTGCTCGGGCGTGCAGCGACCGACCGGGTCGCCTCCACCGATGTTCTCCCGCTGATCGCATTCGCCTCGATCAACACCATTCCCATCCTCATGGGTCTGACCCTGTTCATCACGGTCTTGCTCGTGGTGTCACGCGCCTTTCGCGACTCCGAAATGGTGGTCTGGTTCGCCAGCGGGTTGAGTCTCACCGCATGGATTCGGCCGGTTCTGGAATTCGCTCTTCCCTTTGTGGGGCTGATCGCCCTGGTCTCGCTGGGCGTAGGGCCCTGGGTCAATCGGCAGGCCGATGAACTGCGTCAGCGCTTCGAGCGCCGGGAGGATGTCTCCATGGTGTCCGCAGGACAGTTCCGGGAGTCCTCCCAGTCCAACCGGGTATTTTTTGTCGAGTCGCTCAATGACGACAGAACCGAGGTGCGCAATGTCTTTGTGAGTCAGACCGATGGACAGCGTCTCACGGTGGTGGCCTCCAGTGGCGGGCGCGTCATTCATGAGCCCGACGGCCAACGATTCCTGGTTCTCGAAGATGGACAGCGCTGGGACGGCACCTGGGGCACGCCTCAATATCGCTTCATGATGTTCGAGCGCTACGGCATCCGATTGCCAGGGGCGGCACCGCTCTCGGAGGTGACGGTGGCCAAGGCCCAGCCCACCTGGCTGTTGCTGCGCGACCCCAGTGCCGTGCACCTGGGGGAACTGGTGCGCCGACTCGGCGCCCCCCTGTCGGCGCTGATCGTGGCCATCGCGGCCATTCCGCTGGCCTTCGTCAATCCACGGGCGGGCCAATCGGTCAATCTGGTGGTGGCTCTGATCTTCTATCTGATCTACAACAATGCAGGCAGTGTGATGCAGGCCTGGGTCGCACAGGGGCGCCTGCACTTCGCGGCGGGGCTGGTCCTTCCCCACCTGGCGGTGCTGGCGGTTGTGGCCTGGATGTTCTGGCGACGGATCAGCCTGTGGCGCAGTTTGATCAACGTCGCGCTGGGTTGGGTGCGGCGATGAAGGTCCTCACGCGCTATCTGGCCCGCGAGATCACCGCCGGCGTGTTGCTGGTGCTGGTCGCCTTTCTGGGCCTCTTTGCCTTCTTTGATCTGGTCAACGAACTCGACGACCTCGGGCAGGGGGGGTATCGCATCCAGCATGCCCTGCTCTATGTGACCCTCAATCTGCCGGGCCGGGTCTACGAACTGATGCCGATTGCCGCGCTGATCGGCGCAGTCTATGCCCTGGCTCGCTTCGCATCGCAATCCGAGTTCACGGCCATGCGGGCCGCGGGCATGGGGCGGCAGGCCGCACTCAAAGCCATCCTGGTACCTGCGACTGGATTTGTGGTCTTTACCGCCCTGATGGGCGAAGTGGTTGCGCCGCCGGCTGAACGTCTGGCCCGCCAAGTTCGAGCCGTGGCGCTCGGAGGGGTGGGGCTCGCGGGTGGACTTCGGTCTGGCGCCTGGATCAAGGACACCGTGCGCGATGCAATGGGCGAGGCGACCGGGGTTCGATTCCTGAATGTCGGTTCGCTGCAGGCTGAAGGCGCGGTGCTGCGCTTACAGGTTTACGAGTTTGATCAGAGCTTTGCCCTGCGATCGGTCCTGCGGGCGAGCTCCGGCACCTATCAGGGCGACGGGCAGTGGCTGCTGCGCGAGGTCGAGGAAACCCGGTTCGAGTCCCGCAAGGCACCCGATGGTGGGACCGGATGGGGAAGTGCGTTTGTGCAGGAGAGCGAGCGGGTCTGGCGAACCGGGATCGACCCCGACCTGCTGCGGGTCGCCATGGTGGATCCTGCCCGCATGTCGGTGATTGCACTGGCGCAGTTCACGCGTCACCTCGACGAAAACCGGCAGGCCGCCGAGCGCTACCGGATTGCCCTATGGAAAAAACTGATCTATCCGCTGGCCGTCGTGGTCATGATGGTGCTGGCGCTTCCCTTTGCCTATCTGCAGGTGCGCGCGGGCACCATGGGGTACAAGGTGTTCATCGGCATCCTGATCGGCATCGTCTTTCACTTCATGAACGGGCTGTTTTCCCATCTGGGGCTGCTCAATACCTGGCCCGCATGGCTCGCTGTGAGCATCCCGAGCCTGGTGGTGCTCGGGCTCGCGATGAGCATGCTGCTGGTCGTCGGGCGGATGCGGTAACTGACCCCGTGGTTTGCGGACGGACACAATGACTCAATCACAGCAGGCCATCATTCTGTTTGGTCACGGTTCACGCGACCCGCGCTGGGCCCAGACCCTGCACGCCGTGGCCAAACAGCTGCAATCAGACCACCCGACCCGTGTGGTGCGCTGTGCCTATCTCGAGTTCATGCAGCCCGGGCTGCCCGAAACCCTGCGCTCGCTGTATGCCGAAGGACTGAAGCACGTGCGTATCGCTCCGGTCTTTCTGGCAGCAGGCGGCCATGTGCTGCGCGATCTGCCCGAGCTTGTGGCGCCCCTGTTGCAGGAATGCCCTGGCCTGCAGGTGGAGATCGTTGCAGCGCTGGGCGCCGATCCCGGGGTGATCGAGGCCATGGCCAGGGCCGCGCTGCGTTGACTGGCCCGAATCAGTCGGGCTGTCGATGGCTTGTTCAATGAACAGGCGAGGGGTTTTTCGGACTGTCCAGTGCGTGTCCATGCGGCCTGAAATTTCTTCGGACACAATCGATTCGGTCCTTGAAAATGCTGGAAACGCCGCGGGTTCCTCGTGCTAGAGTGCGTTTCATTGAGCGGTGCAATGCGGTGACGGACACAGTCCGCAACTGGCGTGCAGCGGTCAAGAGGAGGAGGAGAGGCAGCTTTCGGGCTGCCACGTTCAGGGCGCTCGGCAACGAGCGCCTTTCTTTTTGGGGCTAAGCACACTGCAGAGTCGTTGCGGATCTCGAGGATGGGCTGTTGCTTCCAAGCATTTTGAAGATTTCTAGACCTTCAACGGATCCGAATCGGGAATTCCCACGAACCGTAATCAATAAGAAAAGTCTCCGTCACCTTTCGGTCACTTGAGAACTCCAAACTCGAGCGAGGTCTCAACCAAACGGAGCTTATGCATGGCCAGCCTGATTCGTGATGACGATGGAGTCTCTAATTCTTCAGCAAATGATCACCTGCACGATCTGATCGAACGCGAGATCGCGCGAAACCCTAGCCGCCGCAGCATGCTCAAGTCCGGGGCCGGGCTCGGGTTGCTGGGTATTTTTGGCAGTGTTCTCAGCGCATGCGGCGGTAGCGATGCGGATCCCTTACCCGCACCCGGCAGCATCGGCTTCAAGACGGTATCGACCAGCAGCGGTGATGCGATCGTCGTTCCCGAAGGCTATACCGCCGATGTGATGTACCGCTGGGGTGATCCGATCCTTGCCAGTGCACCGAACTTCAAGGGCGACGCCAGCGAATCCTGGCGCGAGCAGGAGCAGCAGTCGGGTGACAACCATGATGGAATCAACTTCTTCCCCTATCCCGGTACCGATGGCAACAGCCGCGGCATCCTGGCCATGAACCACGAGTACATCAACCCCGAGTACTTCCACAACACGGCCAACTTCAACAAACCTGAAATTCCTGACAACACCAAAAAGCAGCTCGCCGCGCACGGCGTCTCTGTCATTGAAGTCCAGCGCAACTCGGCCGGCAAGTGGGAGTACGTCAAGAACTCCCCCTACAACCGGCGCATCACCGGCTACACCCCCATCACCATCTCGGGCCCCGCAGCGGGTAACGACCTGCTCAAGACCGCAGCTGATGTCACGGGTACCGAGGTGCTGGGCACACTCAACAACTGCGGTGCTGGCCAGACGCCTTGGGGCACGTACATCACCTGCGAAGAGAACTTCAACGGCTACTTTGGTACCGACGCTCAAGGCTGGACCGCTAATACCTTGCAGAACCGCTATGGATTGAGCGCGGGGGGGTTCGGCTACGGATGGCACAAGGGCGATCCACGTTTCGATCTGAATGTCAACCCCAACGAGCCCAACCGGTTCGGCTGGGTCGTGGAGATTGATCCCTACGCTCCGTCCAGCAAGCCCAAGAAGCGCACGGCGCTGGGCCGCTTCAAGCACGAGAACGCCGAGTGCGTGCTGTCCAAGACCAACAAGGCGGTGGTCTATACCGGTTGCGACGAGCGCAACGAGTATCTCTACAAGTTCGTGTCCGCTGGGACTTATGACCCGGCCAATAAGGCCAGCGGCAACGATCTGCTCGATAGCGGCACCCTGTATGTCGCACGTTTCGATGCGGGCACCCTTACCGGCGACAACCAGGGCACCGGAGTCTGGTTGCCTCTGGTACACGGTCAGAATGGTTTGACCGTTGAGAACGGCTTTGCTAATCAAGCTGAGGTGCTGATCAAGGCCCGTCAGGCCGCTGATCGTTTGGGCGCCACCATGATGGACCGCCCCGAGTGGGTGGCCGCCAACCGTACCAAGTCGGGCGAAGTGTTCCTGGCGTGCACGAACAATAACCGGCGCGGCACGACGACTGCTTCCTCCAACATGGCCAATGGCTCCACTACAGCGGGCACCGCGCGTCCAGCAGTGGACGAGGCCAATCCGCGGGCTGTCAACAACTGGGGCCACGTGATCCGCATCAATGAGACGGGTGCCGACGCTGCGGCGACCACTTTCAATTGGGACATCTTCGTGATCGCTGGCAACCCGGCCTTGGACGGTGCCAAGAAGGGGTCGAGCAATATCGACACCAGCAACACCTTCAATTCGCCCGATGGCATCCAGGTCGATCCCGAGGGGCGGCTGTGGATTCAGACCGATGGCAGCTACACGAATGTGGGGGACTTTGTTGGTCAAGGCAACAATCAGATGCTGGTGGCCGACATCGCGACGAAGAAGATCACCCGTTTCCTGGTCGGACCTTCCGGGTGTGAAGTCACGGGTGTGTGCTGGACGCCTGATGGGCGCACCATGTTCATCAACATTCAGCATCCTGGTGAGGTTGCCTCATCGCCGACTAGCGTGCCGCACATCAATGCACCTGAAGGCTGGAAGGCTTCTCCATCGGACTCTAGGGATGCCTGGGTCAACGCCAATCCCACCGCGTTCTCCAAGTGGCCCGACGGCCCCAACGCGGGCCGTCCGCGCTCAGCAACGGTGGTCATTCGCAAGAACGACGGTGGGGTGATCGGAACCTAATCCTGTTTCGTCGCAGACCCTTGTAGGGTCTGCATCTGTGTCTGGGCCACCCTTCTTGCGGTGGCCCAGCTTTTTTATCGAAAGTGTTCAAATCCGCTCCGCGCGCCAGTTTGCAAGTTGCACGCGTGAGCAGCCGCAATGAAGCCTTCGTATCCCATTGAGCTCGAAGCGTCGCCCCGATACGCTCGGTGTTCGGCAGGAAAAAAGCTGTCAATTCTTTTCTTTGCGTGCATCTTGGCAGCGTGTGGTGGTGGGGGCAGTAACTCAGAAGGTCCTGATCTGGGCGTCAACCCGGGTATGACTCTAATGCCCTCATCGCCCTCTCCGGCGCCCAGAGTTCTGGCCAAACCCGTGCTCTCCTTCACCGACACGGGCCTGAGCGTGACCGACGGCGTCACGCAAATCGGTGCCTGGCAAGTGAGCAGCCTGGAGGGCTGGGAATACTCCTTTGACATGGGCAATAACTGGATCCGCGGGCTAGGTGATTCCTTCGAAGTACTGGGTGACGGGGCCAAGACGATTTGGGTCAGAGCGCGTGACGACCTGGGCAACACGTCGGAGATCGTGGTGGTCAGTTGTGTGCTGGACACCATGCCGCCTGCTTCGGTGCAAGCAGAAATTCAGACCCAGGACCTGACTCGCCTGGTGCGCCTGACTGGCCTGGAGCCGCAAAGCCGATGGGAATACTCGGTGGATGACCAGCGCACCTGGTTGCCAGGGACCGGCGATCGCCTGGCGATCCTCGGCAATGCACTCCCTGTGTTGTGGCTGAGACAGGTGGACCTGGCTGGCAATCGGTCGCCTCTGGAGCGGGTCAACCTTTTGGGTGATGGCGGCTCGCCAGGGCACGAGGCCTCGGGTCAACCAATGCAGCCCAGCTTGCTGTCTCTTCAGCAGGCCAACACGGTTCTGTTGCATGGCGTCGTGGTGAGGGGGGACGCCGACTACATTCGCTGGGACATTCCGGTGGGGCAAAGGCTTCAGTCCATGCGGCTGATCCACTATGTCTCTACCGATCCGATTGCTTTCTTTGCCTTGCAGCGGGCTCCGGTCTTCGATGCGGGGTTTGATGTAAGCCGTATGCTGGTGTATGGCCATATGGGACCCGCGGACCTCAACCGCAGCGTTCTACAGGATGTGTCTCCAGGACAACTGACCTCTGGCCCAATGACCCTATGGTTCCAACAGACCGGCCCAGAGGCCACCGAGTATGCGATCGAGCTTGTCTTCAAGCCCGTGGATTGATTCGTTACGGGCCGCACTGACCTTTGGTTTGATTGCGGGCCTGCTGCCCGCCTGCGGGGGAGGCGGCGATGGCGGTAATGATCCGCTGCTCACGCTCGTCGCACCCAAAGCGCCGATCATGACGCGGGGGCCTGATCCATTGCTCGAACGTCAATGGCATTTGTTCAATACCGGGCAGGGCGGAGGACTGCCGGGCATGGATCTGGGTTTGGAGGGCGTCGACCATACTGGTCGCGGTGTACTGATTGCCTTTATCGATGGTGCGGTTCAGATCGCTCATCCGGACCTCGTATCGAACCTGTACACAATCAACGGATTTCTTCCCACGCCCGATCCTTCCCCACCGTCTGCCTCACGGGACGCACCCTTTAACGACCGCGCGGGAGAATGGGACGATGCCCACGGTACCGCAGTGGTGGGCATCGCTGTGGCGAGTGCCGAGAACAGCATGGGCGGACGGGGTGTGGCGCCGCAGGCGCGCTTTATCGCTTTCGATGGGCTATCCAGTGGGCAAATCGCTCAGTCCTTGCGGTCAGCCATTTCGCTGGGTGCTGACATTGTCAACAACAGCTGGGGTACGCTGGACCCGGTATCGGGCCAAGGAGCCAGTTACCAGCCGGCCGATCCGGCATGGCGACAAGCGCTTGAAGAGGCGCTTGCGAGTGGCCGTCAGGGTAAAGGGGCTGTGATTGTCTTTGCAGCAGGCAATGGCGGGTGGCAAGACGACAGTAATCGTGACGGCTACGCAAACCATCCCGGTGTCCTTGCGATCGGGGCAGTCGACGGCTGGGGTCGGCCTCCCATCTATGCGGAACCTGGAAGCAACATTTTGGTCAGTGCGCCTTCCGGACCGCTGCTGACGATGGGCGACACCGCGGCAGGTATCTGGACGACCGACATCGCGGGTCCGCGCGGGCTATCTGGCGGTACGGCACCAAGCAATGCTGATTACAGTTCATTTCCGGCTGGAACTTCAGCGTCCGCGCCAATGGTGTCAGGGGTCGTGGCGCTGATGTTGCAAGCCAATCCCGCGCTGTCTTGGCGGGATGTGCGGTGGTTACTGGCAAAAACCGCACGACCAGCTAACCTGGGTGTCCTGCGGACCGATGTATCGGCCATGAATGCCCACGGTTTTCATCCTTTGGTTGGCTTTGGCCGAGTCCACGCTGGCGACGCAGTTGCTGCCGCGACTGCGGCAAGGGCCCTGCCTGTTGAGCAACGCTGTGAAAGCGGACCGCTATCAGTTGGCGTAATGATCCCAGATGCCCCGTCTGAAGGCATCTCGACGGAGTACCGGTTCTCTGACTGCCCGATCCGGGTGGTCGAGTCGGTGCAGGTCACTGTTGAAGTCGAGCACACTTATGGGGCTGACCTCAAGATCGAGTTGACTTCACCAGTGGGCAGGCGAAGTTTGCTCGGGCGGCCGCATGTGTGTGCTGCCGATTTTCAAGGGCCTTGCGGTGATCTCAGGATGGGTTGGGCATTTCATTCGCTTCGCCACATGGGTGAAGCTGCCGTTGGACTTTGGCGACTGCAGATCCAAGATATGCAGTCGGGCGATTCTGGACGCTTGTTGGGATGGCGCTTAACCCTCGTCGGTCATTGATGCTCACGTTCAAAATGGATGGCGGCAAGATCGGCCTGTAAGTGCGTGTGATCCGGTGCCTGCCTGGCACCGGAAGGCCGTTGAGGCCCGGCCCAGATTCAGGGGTCGGGTCTTTTGTTTGGTGCCCTGCTTGCAGATGAGCCCCATTTGACGCAGTGCAGAGTGTTTCCGCTATCATTGTGGGCTTGTTTGGGCCGATAGCTCAGCTGGGAGAGCGCCGCGTTCGCAATGCGGAGGTCGGGAGTTCGATCCTCCTTCGGTCCACCAACACACTACCCAACGCCTGACCGTCCCCGGTCGGGCGTTTTCATTTGCGGCATTTCGGATGCGCTCTCCCCCGCCTTGCCCCTGCGACCCTAACACCGCATACAGCCAGTGCTGCAAGCCGCTGCATGAGGGTTTGCCGGCTCCGACCGCGCAGGCCCTGATGCAAAGCCGCTATTCGGCCTTTGTGCTTGGGCATGTGGATTACCTGCTCTCGACCTGGCATCCGTCCACGCGACCGCCTGTCCTCGCGCTGGAGTCCACCAAGTGGCTGGGTCTCACCCTGAAGCAAAGCAGCACAACGGAAGACACGGCCAAGGTTGAGTTCGTGGCCCGCTACAAGGTGCAGGGCAAGGCCTATCGGCTGCACGAGACAAGCCGTTTTGTCAGGGAGCACGGCCGCTGGTTTTACGTTGATGGCGATATCAAGGTCTGACCCTATCAGGATTGAGCCTCACAACGAATCGCGATGCGCCCGCATGAAGCTGCGGATATGCCGCAGGGCCAGCGGGATGCGCTCGACCGGATCTTTCCAGGGATATAGGCTGACCTGCGCCGCGGGCGCGAGTAGCGCCGATTCCATGGCCACCGCATACGGATGAGCGGGAATGTCGTCGGGCAGGACCAGCACCGGGGTCTGGCATTGCCGCACAAAGTCTCGGGTCACCGTGAACACGAAGTCATCGCGTTCGCGATACATGCGGGTCAGGAACCGGTCGACTCGCTCGTGCGTTTCATCAGGCCTGCGTGCGAGAAACGCCGGGCCCCAGCCTGTGCTGTTGGACTGATAGAAAAAATCGCGCTGCTCGGGCCGTGATCCGCTGGGTTGCACGATGACGGCTGCGGCAATCCGATGCCCTGCCCGCTGCAGCAGGTTCCAGGTCATGGGCCCTCCGATGCAAAAGCCCATCACGATGAAGCGCTCGCAGCCCAGGTGATCCATCAGTGCGAGCTGGTCATCGGCAAAGGCATCCCAGGGGCGATCCGGTTCGAGCGGGCCATGCGACTGCCCCCCGTTGGCATGACGCAGATCGCTGGCGATGCACCGGTATTCGTCGCTGAACTCACACAGCGGATCGAACGGACCCTTGCGCATGAAGGCAAGGTCCGAGTTCAGCCCGCCGCCTGGAATGACCAGCAGCGGAAAGCCCTGTCCGGCGATCTCGTAATGGATGCGCACCTCGTTGCGTTCGTGGAACGGCATGGTTGGACCTCCTCGGTGTGATCGATTCAGGATGACACACCCGCGCGCCCACAGGAGGTCACCATGCAGCAAGCGAATGATTCAACCCAGTCATCCTTGCCGCTGTCCGGCATTGTGGTGCTCGATCTGACCCGAGTGCTTGCGGGGCCCTACTGCACCCGGCAGCTCTCCGACCTGGGCGCAACAGTGATCAAGGTGGAACGCCCCGAGGGTGGGGATGACACCCGCAATGCGCCCTATCAGATCGAGCCGGGTCGAAGCGATCAGAGCTCGTACTTCGCTCGGGTCAATGCGGGCAAGCAGGGGGTGGGGATTGATCTTGCCAGCCCGGAGGGCCGGGCTGTGTTGCTCGATCTTGCCCGTCGGGCGGATGTATTCATCGAGAACTTTGCGCCTGGCGTGGTGAGCAAGCTCGGATGCGATGTGACAGCGGTGCGTCGCGTGAAGCCCGACATCGTCTACTGCTCGATCTCGGGCTACGGTCAGACAGGGGAATGGCACAAGCGCCCGGCGTTCGCCCACACCACCAACGCCATCTCCGGAATGATGCATCTGGAGCAGGGCGAAGCTGAGCATCCACGTGCGTCCAATCTCCAGGCGGCCGACGTCCTGGCGGCAGCGCACGCCACAGCAGCGATCGTAGCCGCACTGTTCAGGCGCTTTCGGACCGGTCAGGGGGCCTACATCGATGTGTCGATGCTCGAGGCGCTGATCGGCGCAGACAGCGTCACCTTTCCCTCGGTGCTCAACGGCGGCGAGGCCTATGGCAGCCCGCGCCCCGGCATGGCGGTCCATCGGTTGGGTGGGAGGCATCTGGTGCTTCAGATCGTGGGGGCGGGCGACCTCTGGCCGCGACTGCTCAAGCTGATGAATCAACCCGACCTGGCCCATGATCCGCGCTTTGTCACCGCATCGGAGCGGGCCCGCCACTGGCCTGATCTCAATCGACTGATCGGCCAATGGCTTGACGCCACCTACGGGACGGTGGACGAAGCCCTGCAGGCGCTGGAGGCTGCTCGAGTGCCCTGCGCTCCTGTGCTTTACCCTCAGGAAGTCATCGCGTCGGGTCACCTGCTCGAGCGGGCATTTTTCCCGACGTTGCCGCATCCGGTCGCGGGTGCCGTACGGGTCACCGCCAGTCCGTATCACCTCGACGGTCAGCCGGTTCATCCTCGAATGCGTGCTCCGCATCACGTGGGTGAGCATACCCGCGAGGTGCTGACCGGACTGTTGGGCTATGACGCAGCCCGCATCGAGGCCCTGTTTGACTCAGGGGCGGTTTCCGGCCCGGGCTGATTGCAGCGCCTTGATTTTGTCTTTCAGATCCAGTGGGCGGACCGGCTTGGACAGGTAGTCGGTCATGCCTGCCTCCAGGCATCGATCACGGTCTCCCGCCATTGCATTGGCGGTGATCGCGAGAATCATGGCTGCCGGCAGGCCCCGCTCGACCTCGAGGGCGCGAATGGCCCGGCTGGCGTCCAGTCCGTCCATTTCAGGCATTTGCATGTCCATCAGGACCAGATCAAAGTGGCCTTCGGAATACCGGGCCAGTGCTTCACGGCCATGATTGGCGAGCACGACATCATGGCCCTCACGCTCGAGGATCATGCGCAGCAGCATCTGATTGGTCGGATTGTCCTCAGCCACCAGAATGCGCAGAGGCACGGATGGGGTCGAAGTGCGACCGACCGGCGGGTCAGCCATCGCCTTGATGGATGGCGAATCCGTCGTGTACGCCATGGCGC
>Ga0255087_1000728_pt1 | contig 13207 bp, 6 predicted proteins | sample Colum_Miss_RepA__FD_188561 | JGI IMG/M metagenome (GOLD analysis project Ga0255087, IMG submission 188561) | Freshwater microbial communities from Columbia River, Oregon, United States - Colum_Miss_RepA_8d | ecosystem: Environmental > Aquatic > Freshwater > River | place: USA: Oregon | collected...
CCTCGCCGCCGAGCAGATAGTGGATTCGCTGTTCGCCGTCACCGGCAAGCCGATGTCCTCCGAGCTGCTCACGCTCGACAACGACGCCAAGAGCGCCGCGAAGGACTTCCTGAACCTCGGCTACGCGCGGCGTGCGTGGCAGTTTACCGGCCTCTCGAACGACCGCGACCGCCCCGCGCTCTCGATGCCCAAGACACAGGCCATCCTCGACGTGCTGCAAATGTTCGGTTGGCGCGAGACCCGGCAGGGCCCGCTCTCCACGCGCGACCATTCGCCGAACGTCCTCCAGCCCGCCGTGCTCGCCAATGGCGACATGGGCAACGGCCGCATCGCCCGCCTCACCGACGACTGCGCCGTGACCGACCTGTGCGTGGAGAATCAGCCGTTGCCCGCGCTCTTGGACGCCGTCTTCGCCCGCGTGCTGTCCCGCGTGCCCACGGCGGCAGAGCGCGCGAAGTTCGTGAGTTACCTGCAAGCCGGCTACACCGAGCGCGTCGTGGACTGCGGCCCGCGCAAGTCGCGCAAGGACTTTGACCACGCCCAGCTCCTGAGCTGGACGAACCACCTCAACGCCAAGGCCAGCGAAATCAAATACGCCGTCGAAGAAAAGGCCCGCATCGGCGACGAGCCCACACCGCGCCTGAAACGCGACTGGCGGGAGCGCATGGAAGACGTGCTCTGGGCGATGGTAAACTCGCCGGAGTTTGTGTTTGTGCCGTGAGCCACTTTTCTAAGTCATGAATTCATCCGCACTTTCCAACGAGTTATCCCGCCGCGCCTTCCTCGCCCACACAGCCGCTGGCGCGGGCGCGCTGGGCCTTGCCGGTTTGCCCGCGTTCGCCGAGGGCGAGAAGAAGACCTACCCCAAGGGCAAGGCCGAGCACTGCATCTTCCTCTGGCTCGGCGGCGGCTGCGCGCACACGGACACCTGGGACCCCAAGCGCCTCGGCGACCCGCAGAAGAAAGTCGCCGGCTCGGCCTACCCGGCGATTGATACCGCCATCCGCGGCGTCCAGGTCTGCGAGCATCTCAAGGGCACGGCGAACCTTCTCGACCGATTCGCGCTGCTGCGCACGGTGAACCACGACATCATTGACGAGCACGCCGCCGCGACGAACTTCGTCCACACCGGCCGCCGCCCGACCGGCACCATCACCTACCCGAGCCTCGGCTCGCTCGTGTCGCACGAGCGCGGCGCGCTGGCGGATGGCATCCCGCCCTACGTCGTCATCGGCTATCCGATGGTCATGCGCGGGCCCGGCTACCTCGGCGCGAAGCACAGCTACGTTTATCTCACCGACACGGAGAAAGGCCCCGCCGGCCTCACGCGTCCGAGTTACGTCAACTCCGCCCGCCAGGCCGACCGCGAGCAGCTCCTCACCGAGTTACGCAAGGGCTACGTGGAGCGCACCAAGGGCGACAAGGTCATCGCCGACTACGACGAGGCGCTCGCCGCCTCCGTCACGCTGGCGAACGGCGATTTCATGACCGCGTTCAAGCTCGACGGCGAGGCGTCGTCGCTGCGGCAGGCTTACGGCGGCGAGTTCGGGCAACGATGCATGCTCGCGCGCCGGCTCGTGCAGCGCGGCGTGCGCTTCATCGAAGTCTCCTTCAATCTGAACTTCATCAACGGCACCGGGTGGGACACGCACAACGACGGCCAGCGCAACCAGCACATCCTCATCCAACAGCTCGACCAAGCGGTCGCGACGCTCGTGACGGACCTGGAGAAGCAGCGGTTGCTGGACAAGACCCTCATCGTCATCGGCACGGAGTTCGGCCGTCCGCCAGAGTTTGATGGCGGCGGCGGACGCGGCCATCAGGGCAAGAGCTTCAGTTGGGTGCTCGCCGGCGGCGGCCTCAAGACCGGCCAGGCCATCGGCGAAACCGACGAGCTGGCGAAGAAGCCCGTCTCGAACCCGATGTCCATCCCCGATGTCCACGCGACCATCTGCTGCGCGCTCGGCATAAACCCCGCCAAGAACCTCTACGACGGCCCCCGCCCCGTGCCCATCACGGATCGCGGCGAGCCGGCACGGCAGTTGTTCAGTTGAGCGGGACGCGGCGTTTACGCCGCAGAAGGCTGGGCAACAAATACGATGGGTAGTTCATCGTCTCACGCGCATTGAAGGCCGCATTACTCGCCCTCGGCACCCGCTCGATTTCGGCGGAACTATTTGTTCGGAGCTGGCGCGGGCACTAGGGAGACGGTGCCATCGCGCTGAAGTTCCACCACCAGTGCCGCAGGTGCGTTGGTGCTGGAGGCTCTGGTGGCCGGCGAGGCGGGCTTGCGGGTGCTGCTGTTCAGGATTTCCGCGCCTTTGCGGTCGTCGTTTTGAGCGAATCCCAGCCGGGCCCAGGCGAAGCGACGGGCCGTGGCCTGCTCGGCTTTGAGGTGCGCCACCTGTTCCTTGAGGAAATTCAAGTCGTGTAACTGCCGCTCTAGCTCGTCGCGCTTGGCCATGAGCGTCTTCAACTCCCGCGTCAGCAGATCGCGTTCGCCACGGGCGTTGAGCAGCTCCGCCTCCTTGCTGGCGATCTGACCGTTCAGGGATTTTAGCGAAACCTGCTGTTTGGTGATCTCGGCATTCAATTGCTCCGCCTGCTTGGCCATCTGCTCGTTGGCCTGGCTGAGGTTGGCCATCACGGCATCACGGTCCTTCACGGCCCGCTGGTAGTCCGCGATGGCCTTCTCGAACTGGGCGCGCTCGGCGGCGGCGCGGTTCTCGACGGCGCGCGTCTCGTTCTGGGCGGCGACGACCGAGGCTTTCACGGTTTCCACCGCGGCGTTGGCCTGGATGAGGGCCTGCTTCGTCTGGGTGAGTTCGGCGGTAATCGTCTGAACCTTGTTCGACAGCGCGTTGGCCTCGCCGGTCCGATCCTTGAGGCGTTCCGTGACGAGGTCGGCCTCGCCGCGCAAGGCGGTGCCTTGGGCTTCGAGCACTTTGAGCGCGCCGACGAGTTTTTCCTCGCGCTCGGCGGCCACCTTCTGCGCCTGGGTGGCGGAGTCGTGGCGGAGGTAAAGACCGAAGGCCAGTAGCAAGCTGATGCCGACCAGGCCGTAACTGGCGATTTTGTTGTCCATATCAGGAAGGGTTGGCGGTTGCGGGCTCAGTCACGCTTGGCGCTCTTGGTGACCGGCTGGTTGGGCGGCGCGGGCGGGGCTTGATAGTATTTCAGCAGATAGCTCTTGAACTCGCTGATGCTCGCGCGGGCGAGACGCTTCTCCAGCACATTGGAAGTGCCTTTCAGCCGCAGCTCCACGTTGCGCGCGTTGGCGATCTCCACGAAGACTTGTGGCTCGGTGCGAAAGGTCAACGTGGCGAAGCCCGGCCGGCTCACGATGGCCGCAGGAGAGTTGGTGGGCGCGAAGGTGTGGCGCGTGCCGTCCACCAGCAGCGTGAAGGACTGGCCGGGGGCGAGCATGAAGTCCGGGATGGGCGTGTGCTCCAGCAGCAGAAAATGGTCGGTGGTGCCGTCCGCGCGCACTTCCCGGCGGGCGTTGAGGCAGACGACGACTTTTTCAAACCAGTTGCGCGAGACGTTGTTCGCCTCCATCTGCTGGATGCGGACATTGTCGAAGCGGTCCACGCGCTGCGTGGTGTTCTGACAGGCGGACAGGAGGGTCGCACCGGCGACGGCGGCGAGCAGCAGCTCTTTCTTCATGACAGCCTTGTCCCCAGTCGGAGACGGGATGTCAAAGCAGACTTGTGCGGATGCGCCAAATGTCACGCGGCCGTAACGGTTTGGACACGAGACCGTTGAATTACAACGTCCGGATCGAGTTTCCAGGGAACCCAATCAAGGCTGACAACGTTATCAGGATCCTGATGGAACCACTCCGCTTCCGAACCATGTCCCGACGGTGCAATGGATCAGCGAGATGAAGTCCGGGCGGTGCTGCCAGAAGCAGCAGTCCGGACATGAAACGCGCCGTTCTGTCCGTGGCGAAAGCAAGTTTCGGAATCGTAACCTTGCCGCCGTTTGTCTGTAGCACAACGCGAACAAGATGCGGCCATGTTGCTGTCACGACACGCCGACCACCGCGCTTCAAGCCCCCGCTGACCATGGAAGAATTCTACACGCCCATCCTCGCCAATGCCCTGTCGTTCGCCTTCGAGAAGGCCACGATGGAAGGCAAGATCACCATCGGCCTGCTGGCCATCTGCTCGCTCGTGAGCTGGACCGTCATCATCAACAAGTCGCGCCAGCTCTCGAAGGCCGGCAAGCAGAGCAAGGCCTTCTACGCGGCGTTCCGCGAGGCGCGCGATCCCTTCGAGCTGTTCCGCGCGAAGAAGGAATTCGAGGGATCGCCCGCCTATGAGGTCTATCTGGCCGGGGTCGAGGAGGCTGCTTTTCACTTGGAAAAGAATCCTGTGAAGGTGAAAGGCGAGACCAAGTTCAGCAGCGCCGGCTTCGAGTCCGTGCTCGTGGCGATGGATCGCACGGCCGGCGCGGAGGCGCTGGCCTTGGAGAAGGGGATGATCGTGTTGTCCACGGCGGTGGCCGGCGGACCGTTCATAGGTTTGCTCGGCACCGTGTGGGGTGTGATGGAGACCTTCTCGGGCATCGCGATTGCGAAGGCCGCGAGCCTGACTGCGATGGCTCCCGGTGTCGCGGGTGCGCTCATCGCGACGGTCATCGGCTTGTTCGTCGCCATCCCCGCGATGTTCGCCTTCAACTTCATGGTCACGACCATCCGGCACATGACGCAGGAGCTGGACAACTTCAACGCCGAGCTGTCCACCGCCATCGAGCACAAATACGTGGACAACCGCCCCCTCGCCGATGAAATCACCGACGCCATCCGCTCACTCGGCATCGGCCGGCAGGAAGTGCATGAAGTCGTCACCAAATAGTCCCGACATGCCTGCCCGCCGCCGGAAGAAGCTCTCGCAGTCCGCTCATCACACGATGAGCGAGCTGAACATCACGCCCCTGCTGGACCTGGCGTTCGTGTTGCTGGTCATCTTCATCATCACCACGGCTCCGGCCGTCAACGACATCGCCATCAACCTGCCGTCAGCGGCAAACAACCCGAAGGATCCGCCGCCGAAAATCAACAACCTCACCGTGGACGACAAGGGGAACATCTTCCTCAACTCGCGCCCGATGCAGGTGAAGGAGCTGCGCGACGTGCTCATCGAGCTGCGCAAATCCGACCCCGATCTGAGCATCGTGGTGCGCGGGGATCTCACGGTGCAATACCAGAAGGTCATCACCGTCCTCGACATCCTCACACAGGCCAACGTGAACAAGGTGGGCCTGGCCACGGAGGCGGCGGGACCGTGAAGGGAGAATTCCGAATGGGGAATGGGGAATGCGGAATCCAAGACCGCGTTCACAAGCTCCCCGCCAGATTCCGCGCTCTGAACTCCGCATTCGATATTTAGCTTCATGCGTCCTGAACGGAAGAAAAAGGCCGACAAGACGAGCGTGGCGATTTCTGTCGCCGTGCACGCGGCGCTCATTGGCGGCGTGACCTACTGGGCGGCGAAGTCTGGCAAGCTTGATCCGGTGTTGAAGTGGATGGACTTGGTCGCCACGAAGAAAGAGGAGAAGCAGAAGGAGGAGCCCAAGCCCCCGGAGCCCAACCAGCCACAGCAGCCGCAACCCAACGTTCCCCCGCCGCCCGGTGGTCCGGCCCGATCCGCTACCGTCTCGGCCGCAGCCCCCGGTGCGCCGCCATCAATGGGTGGGAGTTTCTTCCAGGCACCGAAGCGACCGCCCGGTCAGGGCATCACGGGCGGCGGCGTTTTTGGCGGCACCGGCACCAATGCCGCGCTCACCGCGCCGGCCACGACTGGGCCGAAGATAGCCCCCACGGCCGCGCCCACCGCTGCGATGGTCGCGCCCGCGGCCGCGCCTGCGCCCACCAAACTGCCTCCGCCCCCGCCCCCACTTGCCATCGTCAAGCCCACGACCATCGCGGCCGTGCTCGAGGAGCGGAAGAAGGCCGCTGCCGTAACCGATGCCATCGGCTCGGAGCAGATTTCCAAGGGCACCAGCTCGGACGCGGGCGACATCGTGGCCAAGGTCACGGGCACGAGCATTGTGGACGGCAAGTTCGTCGTCGTGCGCGGCCTGGCGGACCGCTACACGAGCACAACACTGAACGGCGCGGACATTCCCAGCGCGGACCCGTATCGCAAATCGGTCCAGCTCGATCTGTTTCCGGCGGCGATCATCGACAGCATTGTCGTCAGCAAGACCTTCACGCCAAACCTCTCCGGCGCGTTCACGGGTGGTGCAGTGGACATCGTGACGAAGTCCATTCCCGCGCGGTATTTTTTCAAGATGTCGCTGGGGGCCAGCTACAACACGCAGGCCAATCTCAACAACAGCTTCCAAAGCTACAACGGCGGCGCGCTGGATTGGACCGGCATTGAGGATGGCACGCGCGCCCTGCCGGAATCGTTTGCCAACCCGAATCTGGTCATCCCCGGTCGGGTCGGCGTCAGCGCCACGGCTCCGGCCAATGCGACGCTCGTGCGCCTCACGCGTGATTTGGGGCCGGCCCAGTTCGGTCCCGTGAGCGGTTCCTCACCGCTCAACAACAGCTTCGCGCTCTCCACGGGCGACCAGTTCTACCTGCTGGGCAAGCCGGCTGGCTATTTCGTGGGCCTGAGCTACAACCGCAACTTCTCCTCCTATGCGGACGGGGTGCGGGATCGCTTCCGCAGCAACGCGGGCACCTCGGAGAAAAGCCTGGAGTCCAAGGACTCGCGCGGTGTGATGGAGGCCTCGTGGGTGACTTCGGTGAGCTTGGGGCTCAAGCCTGCCGAGGGTCATGAGTTCGGCTTCAGCTTTCTCTACAACCAGTTTGCGGAGGACACCGCCCGCAAGTCCGACGGCGCGCTGATCTTCACCGATGGGACACGCCGCAACATCGAGCAGACGCAGTTGAACTTTGTGGAGCGGCATCTGCACACCTTCCAGCTCAAGGGCGGGCATGAGCTGCCGCGGCACAACCAGCCGCGCTTCGACTGGCTCGCCACCTTGTCCGAAACCACGCAGGAAGAGCCGGATTCTCGCTTCTTCAATGCCTTCAAGGAAGCCGGTCCGGGCGGGACCACGGTTTACACCATCAATGACAACGCCGCTCCCCAGCCGGTGCTGCCCACGCGGTTTTTCCGGACGCTGGAGGACATCAATTTCAACCTGAAGGCGGACTTCAAATGGCCGTTCATGAATTGGGCCGGGGAGGATACTGAGTTCAAGGCAGGCGGCTACTTCAGCGCCTCGAAGCGCGAGTTTCGGGAGCGCACCTTCCAATATCTGATGACCGGTCCGTTCGGCAATGTGAACGACTTCACCGGGACGCCGAACACGTTCTTGGACGACACCAGCCTTCAGTTCGCCAGCGGGCGGCTGGATCGGTATCTGGTGAACGACCTCGGCAACAGCCGTTACACCGGCCGCCAGGATGTCACCGCCGCCTATTCGATGCTCGATCTGCCGGTGGCCGAGCGCGTCCGCGTCATCGGTGGTGCGCGGCTGGAGATGACCGACTTAAGCATCGAGGGCCAAGGCGGCAGCGGCCTCGGCACTGGCGTGGGTTCCGTCCAGGGCGCGCACTGGCTGCCATCGCTCAACCTGGTCTTCAACCTGGCCAAGGACATGAACATCCGGCTGGCGTGGGCGCAGACGATTGCGCGGCCCAGTTATCGCGAGATCGCCAACTACCAAGCCTATGACCCGGCGATTGACACGCTCGTGCGCGGCAACTCCCGGCTGAAGATCAGTGACATCGACAACTACGACGTGCGCTGGGAGTGGTTCCCGCGCCCCGGCGAAGTCTTCTCCGTGAGCGGCTTTTACAAGCAGATCAAGAACCCCATCGAGCGCCGGCTCGTGGACTTGCAGGGCGACATCCTGGAATACGAGAACCGCGATCAGGCCACGGTTTATGGCGTCGAGTTCGAGGCCCGCAAGAAGCTCGATTTTATCAGCCCGCACCTGGACAACTTCAGTTGGGGCTTCAGCTACTCGGTGCTGAACTCCGAGGTGAAGCTCACGCCCACCGAGCAGGCCCAAAAGCCACAGGCGAAGCCCGTCCGCCAGCTCTTCGACCAGTCGCCCTTCATCCTGAACTTGGACTTGAACTACGACAACCGGCGCACGGGCACCTCGATGTCGCTTTCCTACAATGCTGTTGGCGAGCGCCTCACCATCGCCTCCGCGCTGACGGAAGACGTATATGAGCAGCCCGCGCCGCAGCTCGATTTCGTCTGGAGCCAGCGGCTCCGGCCCGGCATGTCCCTCAAGTTCACCGCGCGCAACCTGTTGGACCCGGTCTTCCGTCGCACCTACGGGGTGAAGAACGATCCGGCCACCAGCTACTCGGCCTTTACCAAGGGCATGACCTTTGGCGTGTCGCTGGCCTACGAGTATTGACGGAGCGCCGGCTTCTCAGCCGGCTTTGCGCGTTCGCCCGCAGGTGCGCGTAAAGAAGCAATTACCAGCTCAGTTCCTTCACGGTGGTGCTGCAAAATGCGCGTCTGGAGGTCGCGGTGGTTTAAGCCGGCTTGGAAGCCGGCGCTCCTCTCGTCTCACGCAATCGTAACCTTCCCGCCCTTGGCGCGTAACGGGCTGCTGTTCTACTTCGCAAGCTGTTGAATCAACTAACGCAGTTTGTCCCTATGAAGAAAACACTCCAAACACTCGGCAAGGCGCTGGGTCTGTCAGTTCTGCTGGCAGCCTCGCAGGCGGGCGCTGACGTGGTGAACATCTCCGGTTCCATCACGAGCAGTGCGACATGGTATGCAACCAACACCTACACGCTCACGGGCAAGGTGTATGTCCAGACCGGTGCGAATCTCACCATTGAAGCCGGCACCATCATCAAGGGCACCAACGACACCACCCAGTTTGGCTGTCTCTTCATCTGCCAGGGCGCGAAAATCTTCGCCCAAGGCACCCCCGACCGGCCCATCATTTTCACCTCCACCGCCGACAACATCGGGACGGCGAATCCCTGGCCCAACCTCGGCATCTACGATCGCGGCCTCTGGGGCGGCATCGTGCTGCTGGGCAATTCCTCGCTCAACAGCGCTGTGGACGCCACGGGCAACGGTTCCTCGCCCAAGTATGATGTGTATGAGGGTCTCCCCGACACCGTCATCAACGGGCAGAACGTCCACCGCTTCGGTGGCAACAACGATGACGATTCCTCCGGCGTGATGCGCTACGTGTCCATCCGGCACGGCGGCAAGCGCCTGGAATCCAACAAGGAGATCAACGGCCTCTCCTTCTGCGGCGTGGGTCGCAGCAGCGTGATTGAGTTTGTGGAGGCTTACGCGATTGCCGACGACGGCTTCGAGTGGTTCGGCGGCACGGTGAACACGCGCTACCTTGTCTCCGCCTTCAACGACGATGAGGCGTTCGACACCGACCAGGGCTACCGGGGCACGAACCAGTTTTGGTTCGGCATCCAGGAGCACGGCGCCAAGGATGGTGGCTTTGAGATTGACGGCGACGCACCCGTCACCGGCGTGCAGCCGACCTCCGAGTGGAAAGTCTGGAACGCGACGATTCTTGGCTCGGGCGCCGTGAACGGCCAGCAGGCGGGCACGGCCTTCGTCATCCGCGAGTTCGCTTCGCCGAGCTTCTTCAACGGCATCTTCGGCGACTTCGCCCGGCGCGGTCTGAGCATTGACGCCAACTCCACGACGCATATCGCCTCCGGCAAGCTGGACATTGCGAACAACATCTTCTTCGGGTTCGGCACGAACGACGCGGTAACGAACATTGGTGTCACCGCCAGCGCGCAGGCGTTCCTGAGCGACGCGGCGAAGACGAACCTGATTGTGAACCCGCAGTTGGCCGGCATCAGCCGTGTCAACGACGGCGGCCTCGACCCGCGCCCCGTCGCCGGTAGCCCGGCGCTCAACCCGGCCAACGTGAAGGTGGCGGCCCCCGGCGGCTTCGTCGTCCCGACCGACTACCTCGGTGCATTCGGCCCGGACAACTTGTGGATCGCCAAGTGGACCACGCTTTCCCAATACGGCATCATCCGCCCGAACGGAAACTACGGCCAGAACATCGTCACCATCTCCGGCTCCCTCACTGGCACCAACACCTGGTCCCGCACGAACATCTACCACCTCGTCGGCAAGGTGTATGTGGAGAACAACTCGGTGCTGAACATTGAGGCCGGCACCATCATCAAGGGCACCAACGACACCACCCAGTTCGGCGCGCTTTTCGTCACCCGGGGCGGCAAAATCTTCGCCAACGGCACCGCGCAGAACCCGATTATCTTCACCTCCACGGCGGACAACCTCGGCACCACCAACGCTTGGCCCAACCTCGGCATCTACGACCGCGGCCTGTGGGGCGGCGTTGTGCTGTTGGGCAATTCCTCGCTGAACAGCGGCGTGGATGCCACTGGCAACGGCTCCTCGCCCAAGTATGACATCTTCGAGGGCCTGCCCGACACCGTCATCAATGGGCAGAACGTCCACCGCTTCGGCGGCAACAACGACGCGGACAGCTCCGGCGTCATGCGCTATGTCTCCATCCGGCACGGTGGCAAGCGCCTGGAGTCCAACAAGGAAATCAACGGCCTGACCTTCTGCGGCGTCGGCAGCGGCACCGTGATCGAGTTCATCGAAGCCTACGCGATTGCGGACGACGGCTTCGAGTGGTTCGGCGGCACGGTCAACACCCGCTACCTCGTCTCCGCCTTCAACGACGACGAGGCGTTCGACACCGACCAGGGCTATCGCGGCCAGAACCAGTTCTGGTTCGGCATCCAGGAGCACGGCGCCAAGGATGGCGGCTTTGAAATTGACGGCGACGCGCCCGTCACCGGCGTGCAGCCGACCTCCGTGTGGAAAATCTGGAACGCGACCATCCTCGGTTCCGGCTCGGCCAATGGCCAGCAGGCCGGCACCGCGTTCGTCATCCGTGAGTTTTCCTCGCCGAGCTTTTTCAACGGCATCTTCGGCGACTTTGCGCGCCGCGGCTTGAGCATCGACGCCAACTCGACCACGCACATCGCAGGTGGCGGGCTGGACATCGCGAACAACATCTTCTTCGGATTCGGCACGAACGACGCGGTGACGAACATCGGCGTGACGGCCAGCGCACAGACCTTCCTGAGCGACGCGGCGAAGACGAACCTGATTGTGAACCCGCAGTTGGCGGGCATCAGCCGCATCAACAACCAAGGCCTTGATCCGCGCCCGGTGTTCGGCAGCCCGGCGCTCAATCCGGCCAACGTGAAGCCCACGCCGGCCAACGGGTTCTTTGTTGACGCTCCTTACATCGGTGCCTTCGGCAGCCACAACTGGGCCGCTGATTGGACCACGCTCGGTGCCTACGGGGTGATGACGGCCAACGGCGCGCGCATTCCGCAGACCACGCCGCTGCAGGCCACTGCCCCGACCGTCAACGTGCAGCCCCCGGCCAACACCGTTGCCAACGCGGGTGGCACCGTGACGCTCTCCCCGAACGTCACCGGCGCGACCTCGTTCCAGTGGTATAAGAACGGCGTCGCCATCCCCGGTGCAAACGGCGCGACCCTCACGCTCAACAACGTGCGGGGTGCCGCCGGTCTCGACCACACCGGCCCCAGCAGCAGCCGCCCGCCCTTCCAGGAGCCGGTGGATTCCGGTTACGCGTTCGTCGCGCTCATCTCGGTGGGCGACATCGCCGGCACCAACCCGGACGGCAGCCCCCGCCGTGCGGTTGGCGTCATGGACGGCCTCGGTGCCTACGACAACGGTGACGGCACCTTCACGGTGCTGGCCAACCACGAAATCAACGAGACCAGCGGCATTGTCCGCCGCCATGGAGCGAAGGGCGCGTTCATCACGAAATTCGTGATTGCCAAGACCAACCTCGCCGTGGTCACGGCCAGCGACCTCATCACCAACGTCTATGTGTTCAACACGAACACCACGACGTTTGCCCTCGGCACGAACGTCCTCATGGGCCGCTTCTGCTCGGCAGACCTTCCGGCTCCGACTGCGTTCTTCAACGCGACCTCCGGCAAGGGTTCCACCCAGCAAATCTTCATGAACGGTGAGGAGTTCTCCACCGAGTCCCGTGCCTGGGCGCACATCGCCACCGGCCCCGAGGCTGGCAACTCCTGGCAGCTGCCCCGCCTTGGTCGCGCCTCGTGGGAAAACGTGGTGCCCAGTCCGTTCGCGCAAGACAAAACCATCGTCGCCGGTCTCGATGACGACGGCACGACCGACTCGCAGGTGTATTTCTACATCGGCACCAAGCAGTCCGCCGGCACCAACGAAGTGGAGAAGGCTGGTCTGTTAAACGGCAGCCTCTACGGCGTCGCGGTCACCGGCCTGGCGCAGGAAGTGGCGGGCACCACGGCGGTCCAGCGCAACTTCACACTGGCGAGCCTCGGTGACGTGAGCAACCAGAGCTTCGATGGCTTGGAGACGCTCGGCAACGGCCTCGGTGTAACCGCCTTCCAGCGCGTCGAGGACGGCGTGTGGGATCCGGCCAACCCCCGGGACTTCTACTTCCTCACCACCGCGAACTTCACCTCGCCCAGCCGCCTCTGGCGTCTGCGCTTCAACGACATCGCCAACCCCGAGGCGGGCGGCGTGATTGACATGCTCCTGGATGGAACCGAAGGCATCAAGATGATGGACAACCTGGGCTTCGACAACAGTGGCAGCCTGCTCATCCAGGAAGACGTGGGCGGCAACTCCCACAACGGCAAGACCTGGAAGTATGTGCCGTCCACCGACCAGCTCATCCTTGTGAGCCAGCACCGCCCGAACCTCGTGACCACCGGCCAGCCCGGCTTCCTCACGCAGGACGAAGAGGCGTCCGGCATCATTGATGTCACCCACATCCTTGGCTACAAGGCCTACCTCATCGCCGACCAGATGCACGGTGGCGCTGGTTCCTTCGGTGCCGCTGGTGTTCCGGCGGGCGCGTCCATCACTGAACTCGTCGAGAACGGCCAGCTCCAGCTCATGGTCGAAGTCGCCAACGGCGCTTATACGCTTGTGGCGGGCAATGCCAACGGCTCGGTCACCAGCTCGGTTGCCAACGTCACCATCACCGCGCCGCCCGTCATCGGCGACACGCTGTTCCGCAACAGCCTGCCCGGTGCGACCGTCAGCAGCGGCGGCACCCTGATCCTGAACGTTCCGACCAATGCCGTCGCCGGCACCGGTCCGTTCACCTATCAGTGGTTCCTCAACAACGTGCTCATCCCCAGCGCGAC
>Ga0255087_1000739_pt1 | contig 13091 bp, 9 predicted proteins | sample Colum_Miss_RepA__FD_188561 | JGI IMG/M metagenome (GOLD analysis project Ga0255087, IMG submission 188561) | Freshwater microbial communities from Columbia River, Oregon, United States - Colum_Miss_RepA_8d | ecosystem: Environmental > Aquatic > Freshwater > River | place: USA: Oregon | collected...
GTCGACCGCGGTGGTGAACAGCTCCCCCGCCTTCACGGGAATGGTGGTGTTGCGGTGTATGATGACATTCATCAATCCGCCGAAGGTCTCGATGCCTAGCGACAGGGGAGTAACATCGAGGAGCAACAGGTGGCTGAGTCCGCCACGCAGGATTTCGGCCTGGATGGCCGCACCGAGAGCCACGGCCTCATCCGGATTTTGCGAGGTGTTGAGCTGTGGGCCCTTGGCTTTGTGGTATTCGTCGCCCAATCGCAAGTCTCCGCGGGTCTCTTCGAAATCCGAGCAACCGAACCACTGAGCCACCGATTGTCGGACCAACGGCATCCGGGTTTGCCCGCCGACCAAGATGACTTGATCGAGGTCCTTGGCCTCGAGTTTGGCATCGGTGAGTGCGCGCAGGCAGTGCGCCCGAGTCTTCTCGATGATTCCGCGGGTGAGGGTTTCGAGTTCCACCCGAGTGATGCGCCGCAGAAAGCTGAATTCCGGGGTGAGGAAGGGGAGTTGGACCTCCGTCTCGGTCTCTGAACTGAGCCGTATCTTGGCCGATTCGGCGGCTTCCCGAATGCGGGAAACCAACGGTTGTTGGGCCGGCGTTGCCTGTTGGAGGTCGGGGCCACCGGCTTTGAGGATTTCAGCGATGATGAATTCGGTCAGCGCGCGGTCGAGATCGTCGCCCCCGAGTCGGGTATTGCCGTGGGTGGCGAGCACCTGGAAGACACCGCTGTTCAGTTCGAGAATTGAAAGGTCGAAGGTGCCGCCGCCCAGATCGTACACTGCGATTTTGGAATGCTCTTTGAGCTTGTTCAGCCCGTAGGCCAAAGCGGCCGCCGTGGGTTCATTGATGATGCGTTCGACCTGGAATCCGGCCAGTTCACCGGCCCGCAACGTGGCGTTGCGCTGGGCATCGTTGAAATACGCCGGCACGGTGATGACGGCGCGCTCCACGGGTTGACCGAGGGCTGATTCGGCGTCGTGCTTGAGCTTTTTAAGCACCTCGGCTGCCACCTCTTCCGGGCTCCAGACCCGGCCGTCGATGTCGAATCCAGCCGGACCGTTTTCAGTTCGCTGCACCGGGTAAGTCACCCGCAAGTCTTCGGGCGTGAGCATCGATCCACGGCGTCCCATGAACCTCTTGGTGGAGTACAAGGTGCGCTCAGGGTGCAATACCCGGACTCGATTAGCCGCTTGGCCGACCAAGAGCGCTCCGTTGCCTGCCGGAATATGGACCACTGAAGGGGTCAGGCGCTGGCCGTCGGCATCCGCGATGACATAGGGGATGCCGCTCTCCACGATGGCGACCAGAGAGTTGGTGGTTCCGAGGTCGATGCCGACGATGTAGCTCATTGAACGAGAGTGATTATGTCCGATTTGGTGGGAATGCCAAGTCGGGGAAGGTTCTTGGCTGAGAAAAAGACGGTGGGCTTGCCCAAGAAAAAGGCATCGCTACCGCGGGGTGACGGCCTATTTGGAGGTGACTGCGGAGGCTTTTTCGGCGAGGTACTTTTCGTAGTTGTTCGGGGCGCCTTTAACCAAATAGGCCACGCCTTCCGGAGTGTGCCGGATGCGGTCGGTGCTTTGCGTTTTGGACAAGTAGTCGTGCACAGCGCGGGAGCACCCGTCCCAGATGAAGTAGTCGTCGATCAGGATCATCCCGCCCTTCACCACCTGAGGATAAAAGGCTTCGAGACAAACCATCGTGGATTCGTACCAGTCTCCATCGAGGCGGAGCAGGGCAATGCCTGAATCCACCCGCACTCCGGGAACCGTTTCGTTGAACCAACCTTTGTAGATCTTGAAGCGGCTTTCTCCGGCCTTGGCCATGGCCTCCTCGGCGTAGGTCTGCTCGGCCTTGCAGTTGTCGAAGTAGTAGGCGTCTGACTTGGCGGCCTGCCATTCCTTGGCAGCGTTGCCATCGATGTCCTTGGCTTCGGGCAATCCTTCGAAGCTGTCGAAAAGATGGTAGGTGCGGTTCTGCCCGCTCAAGACCGAGGCAATGCCGGCAACCATGCCGCCGCGCCAGACACCGCATTCCACCACATCGCCCGGAATGTCCTGAACCCGGCGTGCCAGGTCGATGTTGTCGGCGTACATCGGGGGCGAGACCATGGTCCAAGGGTGGAATGCCCGGTAAATCGTCCGACCCGAGGCCTTGGGTCCGGGGCGTGGTGGAAAGAGTTTGGAGAGCATGGTCGGAACGCGGTGGGAAGACGATCGGCTGAAACCGGTCGGTCTTCCAGCCTCGTTTTCGGGACGGACGGCCAGGATTAGAAGCATTGCCAATGCATTTGTTGGGAGAGCTTCGGGCGGTACGGAGCGAAGTATCCAAGGGCCGCTTGCCTTCGGAAGGGGCGTCTCCCAACCTGTCGGTGGTGACGCGACCTCTGGCCATTGTCTTCTACGAAAAGCTCCTTCCCGGAACACAGGTGGTGAACCGTCTCACCGATCTGGGATACCGCGTCACGGCCACCCAGACCGCGGTGGATGTGCCCCGATTGGTGCGTGAGAACCGACCGATGGTGGTCATTGCTGATCTGGCTCTGCGACATGGCGATTTTTGCGGGATTATCGGCCAATTGCGGGCCAGTCCGGACCTGGCCCATGTGCCGGTTCTCGGTTATTGCGATTCCAAGAACCGCAAACTGGTGGATGCTGCGTTGGAAGCCGGTGCCAAGTTGGTGGCCGCCGAGCAAGGAATTCCTGATCAATTGGCCCAATTGCTGGACCATGTTTTGGCCGTGGAGTGAACAGGCCCAACTTCAGGACCTGTAAACAGCCTCTAACAACCCATGAATCCCGTCCCTCTCAATCAAGGCATCCACGTTCAGCACTCGTTCTATCGGATCGACCGGGTGCGATGGACTGGGCTGCCTCCGGGCGAATCGGCCGCGGTTCAGGCCCGGCTAGAGACTCTGGTCGCTCGTTTCCCCGGTCCGGCCCATCCGCGTGTCATGACGATGGCTAACGTGGGCGGTAAAGCCGATCTGGGCTTTGTGCTCTTCCACGCAACGCTCGATGGCCTTTCTGCGCTTCATCGGGATTTGGAGGCCTGTTTTCCGCCCGGAACACTGGTGCCGGTCTTTTCCTACCTGAGCGTCACCGAGTTGCCCGAATACGTTCCGACCGATGACGACTTGCGTCGCCATTTGGAGCACGGCGAACCGAAGCACGCTGCTGGCACGCCGGAGTTTGAGGCGGCCTTCGAGGCGGCCAAGAAGCGCAATGAAAGCCAGAAGTTCTACCGGCTACATCCGGAGTTGCAAGATGACTGGCCGATTGTGTGTTTTTACCCCATGAGCAAGAAACGATCGGGCAATGACAATTGGTACATGCTCGATTTTGCCGCCCGTAAGGCATTGATGGGCACTCATGCACGCACAGGGCGGAAGTATGCGGGCAAGATTAGTCAACTTATCACAGGATCCACAGGCATCGACGATTGGGAGTGGGGCGTCACTCTATTGGCTCATCGACTCGATGATGTGAAGGGCATCGTTTATGAGATGCGCTTTGATGAGGTGACGGCACGCTACGGTGACTTCGGCCCGTTCTACATCAACCTGCGCCTGCAACCCGCTGCGCTGTGGCAACACTTGCACCTGTGAGCGCGCCCACCATGAGCGATTCGTCTGCGGGGGTTCCGTTGCGATTGGTTTCCAATGGCACCGTGTGGATTCCGGCCTCGGGAAAGGTTGGTGCTCCGGTGGAGTCGTTGTACGTGCATGTTCCGTTTTGTGCGCACAAATGTGAGTATTGCGCTTTTTACTCAGGTCCTGCCTCGGGTGATGTGATCCAACGCTACGTTCAGGCGCTCCTTCGCGAATTGGAACTCATCGCGCAAGACTGTCGCCCCAAGACGATCTTTTTTGGCGGTGGAACACCCTCGTTGTTGAACCTCAAACAATGGGAGTCGGTGTTGACCACCTTGCATCGACTCGGGTTGGCCAACGCACCGGAATTCAGCGTGGAGTGCAATCCGGCGACCGTGTCTGCCGACAAGGCGGCTTTGCTGCGACAGTTCGGAGTGAACCGCATTTCCATGGGGGTGCAATCGCTCGATGAGTCGCTCTTGGATCGCTTGGGCCGAGTCCACAGCCGCGACATGGTTTTCCGCAGCTACGACATCCTGAGAAAGGCCGGTTTCGAGAACATCAATATTGATCTGATGTTCGCCATCCCGGGACAGACCCTAGACATCTGGAATCGGACCTTGGATGAGGCTTTGGCACTGGGGACCGAGCACCTGAGTTGCTACGAGGTGATTTACGAAGAAGACACGCCGCTGTACGAGCAACTGAAGGCCGGCGAATGCGATGTCGATGATGACCTTGCGGCCGACCAGTACGAAGTGCTTTACGATCGGGTGGCGGAGGCTGGTTTTGGTGCTTACGAAGTTGCCAATTTCGCTCGTCGTCGCCGTGTCGGTGAGTCGGCGGATCGGCCTGAGCCTGAACCGGGTATTCCAGCATTTGCCTGTCAGCACAATGTCGGCTACTGGCGCGGACGCGACAGTTACGGACTTGGCCCCAGCGCCAGCGAGTGGGTGCGGGGACTGCGCTCACGCAATTGGTCCAATACGGTTCTCTACTGCGAGCAGTTGGAAAAAGGTCGTCGTGCCAAGGAGTTCGCCGAGGCGTTGCCGCCCCTCTCGCGGGCTGGCGAAATGGCTGCCTTTGGCCTTCGGATGAATGCCGGTTGGCCCTGGGAAGAATTCCAGAGCCGAACCGGATTCGATCTGCGCGGGGAGTGGTCCGCCGAGATCGCCCAATTGGTGCATCGCGGTTGGGCTGAGATCACTCCGACTCATTTCCGGTTGAACCGTGCCGGCCTGCGCTTCGCCGATGCCGCTGCCCAACTGTTCCTGCGTCTTGCGCCTGCATCGCCGTAGTTCAAACCCGGCTAGACCTCCAGGTCAGTGGTGGTGACGCAGTGCGGCCAGGGGTTCAGTGCTCATGCGGACTTCAATTTGCCCTCGTGAAATCTCTGGTACCGGCATTGATGGAAGTGTGGAAGACTGGCACCTTTTGTGTAAATATGCGGGACTGACCCCGTGGGTTAGCAGCAGCGGTTGGGGCCGTTGAAGCGGGATTCGGCGGCTTGGATGTAAGCGAGGGGGGCGTTGTGTTGGCGGGCGGCTTGGGTGACTTCGGGCAGGGGGATGAGGACTGCCTGCGACGGGGTTTCCCGGGTGACGTGGGTTTCCAATTGTTGGGCGGTCCGGTCCACGGCGTCTTGGCCGGACCAATTCCGCAAGAGGGCCAATCCCACCGCCAAGATTCCGGCCCAACCCGTTTTGCCGCGTCCCTCGGCCACGGCGGATTCCGGAAGCCAGGATGGAGGGTCTTCGCTCGAGTCAGGAGCCCGCCGGCCTGCCAATAGGCGGGCCCATTCCACCACAGCTCCAGTCACGATCAAGGCTGCCAATCCGAGGAAGACCGCCGTCACGCCAATATCCAGGGCGTTGTTGAGACGGCGGCTGTGGTTGATGCGAACGGCTTTCTGGGCCGCGGCATCCTGAGGCGCAGAGTCCGCGGCCTTCTGGAGAGCCGGGAGCTTCTGGTCCAGATCTCGGACGGTGGCCAGAAAACCGATGCGCGGTGAGGGATGGAAAATCTTCTGGTAGCCGGCGGTTCCGGTGACCGCCAACAGCCAGATCAGCGGCAGGAGCGCTACCCAGGCGATCGCCGGGGATTTGCCGCGCGCCAGCGCCTGCTTCAGGAGCAAGGTCGTTGCCAAGACCAGGGCGATGGCGGCGAGCAATTGATTGGCGATGCCGAAGAGCGGCCATAACGAATTGATGCCACCCAACGGATCGCGGACTCCCTGGATCAAGAACCATCCCCAACCCGCCACGATCAGTGCGCTGGCCAAGGCGCCGGCGGCAGTCGACCGCACGTCTCCGAGGGGTTTCCACAAATGCCCCAGGGCGTCTTGCAAGAGGTACCGGCCGACGCGGGTTCCGGCGTCGAGGGTTGTCAGGATGAACAACGCCTCGAACATGATGGCGAAGTGGTACCAGACATCCAGCCAACGTCCGTGGGTCACTTGCGAGAACAAGTTGGCCATGCCCACCGCCAGTGTGGCAGCCCCACCGGTGCGGCCGTAGAGCGAACTCTCGCCCACTTGTTTGGCCAATGAGTCCATCACGCCGGGCTCCAGAGAGAAACCGGTGGCCCGAACCTTGGCCACCGTATCGGCAGCGATGGCCGCTGCATCGGCCCCAGTGCCGGCTATGTTGATCGCCAGATAGACGCCCGGTTCCAAGGTGCAGGCGGCGATCAACGCCATGATGGCCACGAGGGATTCGAGGAGCATCGCCCCGTACCCGATGGGGCGCGCGTAGCTTTCACGCGTGATGATCTTGGGAGTGATGCCGCTGGCGATGAGCGTATGGAATCCGCTGATCGCCCCGCAGGCGATGGTGATGAAGCAGAAGGGGAAAAGCTTCCCGGGCACCACGGGTCCTGAGCCATCGATGAACGAGGTGATCGCCGGCATCTTGAGAGTGGGCAGGACCAACAGAACCCCGGCGGCCAGCGCGACGATGGTCCCCAGTTTCATGAAGGTGCTGAGGTAATCCCGGGGAGCCAGCAGCAACCAGACCGGCAGCACGCTCGCGGCAAACCCATAAACAACAATGGCCCACGCCAAGGGTTCCGCCTTGAAGGTGAACGCTTCAGCCAGCGTGGGATGGCTGTGGATCCACTGCCCACCCCAGACGGCCGCGATCAGCAGAAGGACACCCAGCACCGAGCCTTCCAAGGTTTTGCCAGGCCGGATAAACCGCAAATACAGGCCCATCAGAAGCGCGATGGGGATGGTGGCTCCGACCGTGAAGACTCCCCACGGACTTTCCGCGAGCACCTTCACGACCACGAGCCCGAGCACCGCCAACAGGATGATCATGATGGACAGGATGGCCACCAAGGCGAGTGCTCCCAGGAAGGGATTCAATTCGTCCTTCACCATTTGCCCCAGAGAACGGCCGTTGCGGCGCATGGAGGCGGTGAGAACGAGGAAGTCTTGTGCCGCGCCGCCGAGTACCACGCCGATGAGGATCCACAGGGTTCCGGGCAGGTAGCCGAACTGGGCGGCCAACACGGGGCCCACCAGCGGACCGGGACCGGAGATCGCAGCGAAGTGGTGACCAAAGACGATCCAGCGATGGGTCTTCACAAATTCCCGGCCATCTTCATGGCGTTCGCAGGGTGTGGCCCGACGGTCGTCGAGGGCCAGGGCTTTGGAGGCGATCCATCGCGAGTAGAACCGGTATCCGATGGCGTAGGTGCACAGAGCCGCGATCAGGATGTAAGCCGAACTCACCGGTTCCTGACGCCGGGTCGCCAAGATGACGTAGGCAAAGGCCCCCAACCCGGCCACAAGGGTCCAGACCAATCCGCGCCCAAGGGAATGCATGGGTGGATGATGCCAAAATCGCCGGCACCCCTCCTACGAAAACCTGCCGGGAAACTTCACCTCGAAAGCCGGCTGGAACAGTCTAGCCTCTTCCCCATGATTCCCCGAACGAGGTTCGTGATTGGATGCCTGATGTGGGCCTGGGTGACGGTCGTTTCGGTGCGGGCACAGCTGCGGGTGGGGCTTTTCGATATCGATGCCACTCCGCCCGTGGGTTCGCGAATGGCTTATGACCCGGTGACCAACGCCTGGGACTTGGGCTTGCGGGCTCGCGGCGTGGTGGTGATGGGGACAGACCGGCCGGTGGTGCTCTGCGCTGTGGATTGGATCGGCATCGGCAACGAGGGACACGATGCTTTCCGGCAGCAATTGGCCGCAGCGGCCGGCACGACAGTGGATCGGGTGGCCGTGCATTCGCTGCACCAGCATGACGCGCCTGAATGTGACTTTGGTGCCGAGGCCATCTTGCGCGAAGCCGGAGTGAGCCCATGGAATTATGAAGGCACCTTTGCTCGGGAACTCCTGGGACGTTTGAGCAACGCCGTCTCTCGGGCGGTCTTTCAAGCCCGGCCGTTCAATCAGGTGGGGACCGGTCAGGCCGAAGTGCGTGAGGTGGCATCGAACCGCCGCATCTTTGGTCCGGATGGCAAGGTGCGCGCCGTCCGGTACACCGCAACGACCGACCCCGCATTGCGGGCGGAGCCCGAAGGAGTCATCGACCCCATGGTTTCTTTGGTGAGTTTCTGGAACGACGATCGCCCGGTGGCGGTGCTGAGCTATTATGCCACCCATCCCCAGAGCTACTACCGGACGGGTGTCGCCAATCCGGATTTTCCAGGTATCGCGCGTTTTCTGCGCCAAATCGCCGTGCCTGAGGCATTGCATGTTCATTTCAACGGGGCTGGCGGCAACATCGGGGCTGGCAAATACAATGATGGCGCACCGGCCAACCGTCGCATCTTGGGTGAGCGATTGGCTGATGGCATGCGACGGGCCTGGGATGCCACCCGTCGTGAACCGGTGACCACGAATGACTTGCGCTGGCGTTTCGAGCCGGTGGCGTTGCCCTTGTCGCGGCATTTGGACGAAGACCGACTGGTGGCTCAGTTGAAGGGCCGAGAGGCGAGCTTTTTGACGGCCAATGGGGCAGGGCGGTTGGCCTGGCTGCGACGATCCCAGTCTGGGCACCGGATAGACATTGGTTGCCTGGCCTTGGGACGGGCGCGGATCTTGCACATGCCCGGTGAACTTTTTGTCGAATACCAGTTGGCGGCCAAGGCCGAGCGGAAGGATCTCTTTGTGGCCATGGCCGCCTATGGTGACTACGGACCCTACTACATCGGCACCACGGTCGCGTACACCGAAGGGGGTTATGAAACGGAACCCCGCTCATCAAATGTGGCTCCGGAGGTAGAACCCATCCTCATGTCGGCCGTTCGCAAATTGCTGAAGGATTGAGCTTCATGGCGTGGACGACGGATCGCTATGGGAGCTGTTGAAGGCGCTGGTTCAGGTGGTTTGGGATGGGATGGTCAGTTCACCGAGATGGTTGAGTTGCCAAACGCCGCGTTTGACAGCTCGCCCAAGTCGGCTTAGGCCTCACGGGCAATCTTCGGTTCAACATTGTCAAACTTCGTACAAATTATGCCTATCGCTGTCGGATCCGCCGCCCCTGACTTCACCCTCAAGTCCAAGACCTCGACCGGTTTGGTCGATGTGAAGCTCAGCGCCAACTTTGGTTCCAAGAACACCGTCTTGCTGTTCGTTCCTCTGGCTTTCACCGGAGTCTGCACCCAAGAGCTGTGCGACATCACGGCCGGCCTGTCCCAGTACACCGGTCTCAATGCGGATGTCATCGGCATCAGCGTCGACAGCCCGTTCGCTCAGGAGGCTTGGGCCAACCAGAGCAAGATCGGCATCAAGCTGGTCAGCGACTTGAACAAGGAGACGACCAAGGCCTACGGCGTGCTCTTCCCCATGCTGGCTGGTGTGGGTGATACCTCGGCCCGTGCCGCTTTCGTCATCGGCAAAGATGGCCAGGTGCATTACGCCGAGCAGACCGCCACGCCGAAGGACCTGCCGAATTTCGAAGCGGTGAAGGCTGCGCTGGCCAAGCTCCAGTAAGGCGCCGATCGACAGATCGAGTCATTCACCAGCGCTGTCCTTGGGCGCATTCAACGGGCGGAATGGGAAACCATTCCGCCCGTTTCTTTGAAAAGGATCTCCATCCCGCAACTGCCAAGCTCGCACTTTCAAGCGCAGGGAAAAGGCTGAGCCGGCAATAGGGGTCCAACCTTGTGGATGCTGGGCGCCCATTTCCAGCAGAGTGAGTAGGTTAGGGGGCAGTGTGAGGTGAAAGCCTTTGGTTCTCTCCGAAAAACCGGCAAGACTGTCTGTTTTACGGTTTGACCGGCTTTTCCCGCACCCATTAGGTTCTGCGGCTCCGCAGACTCGGCAAATTTTATGATCGGATCGATTCGCAAACATTCGAACTGGCTTTGGGCCATCGTCGTCACCGCGGTTATCGCCAGCTTTGTAATCTGGAGTGATGCCCGAGGCGGTCGTGCTTCCTTTGATCTCGCCGGTGGCGATTTCGGGAAGCTCTACGGTCGACCGATCACTCGCGATCAACTGCTCAAGGCCCGCACGGCCGCGGCTGTGGACGACGCCCTGCGCGGCGGGCGGAGCCGTGGTGCGTCTGCCGACAATGAACGCCAGGTTGCCGAATTGATGGTGCTTCAGGCCAAGGTCAAGGAACTGGGCATTCAGGTGAGCGACGAGGCTGTGGGCAAGTACCTTCGGGAGAACTTCAAGGATCCCAACACGGGCACCTTCAACTACGACGCCTTCGTTCAGAATCTCCTTCAGCGCACCCGCATCGATGAGGGCACCTTCCTTGAGCACATCCGGCAGCAGGTGGCCATTCAACACTTGGTCGAGACGATTGGTGCCTCCTCCCGCTTGGTGACGCCGCGCGAGGTCGAGGCCGATTACCGCCGCGACAACGAGCGTTGGGTGACCAAGGCCGCGCTCTTCAGCGTTTCCAACCGTCTGGCCAGCATCACCGCCAAGCCGGAAGATCTCTCGAAGTTCTACAGCAACCGTATCGCCTTCTACCGCATCCCGGAGCGTTCGGTGTTGGTCTATGTGCGCTTTGACGCGACCAACTACTTGGCCGAAGCCGAGGCCATGATCGCCAAGGAGCCGGGCTTCACCAATCGTTTGGAGGAGTTCTACAAGCAGCGCGGTGCTGATGCGTTCCGCGATGAAAATGACAAGGTGCTGAGCAAGGAAGCCGCTTTGCGCAAGATCCGTGACGAAGCCTCCACTCAGGGGGCTCTCGGTCTGGCCCGTCAGTCGGCGGTTCGTTTCAATGATGAGTTGGGCAGCCTGACCAACGTGACGGCCTCCTCGTTTGCCATGACGGCTGCCAAGTTGAAGGTGCCTCTGCGCAGCACCACCCCGTTCCGCGCGGGTGAGCGTATCATGGGGTTGGAGAGTGTGCAGGCTTTGCCGCAGCGCGTGGCCGGCCTGAATGCCGAAACGCCGTATACCGAGCCTTTGGACGGTGACAGTTTCGTGGTGATTCCTATGTTGCAGACCAAGCTTCCCGCGGAGATCCCGTCCTTTGAGACGGTCCGCGAACGGGTCGCTCAAGACTACAAGATGGATCGCGCCCGCGCCGCAGCCCGCGAGGCCGGCGAGAAGTTCCAGGCGACCGCCACGGCGGGATTGGCTTCAGGCAAGCGCTTTGCGGACATTGCCTCGGCTGAGAAGGTTTCGTCGGTCAACATTCCGGAGTTCACGGCCTCGGCCCAGAACGTGGCCGGTCTGGATGCCCGCCTGAATTTGTATCTTGTGCGCAACGCGGCGACGAGCACCCGGCCGAACGGTGTCTCCCGCTATACGGAAAGCACCGACGGTGGCTTCGTTCTGTATCTCGAGAAGAAGGCACCGGTGACCGATGACGCGGTGAAGCAGGCCTTGCCCGCTGCACTGACCGAGGCTCGCCAGCAACGCCGCATGTCGGTGTTCCAGTCTTGGTTCTCTTCCGAGTTCCAGAAGTCCGGAGCCATGGCTTCCAAGTCGTCTGCGACCGGGACTGGCGTTCCGCCGGTCCAATGAAGGTCTCTGGACCGGCCATCAAACTTTCCGCACCGGCGACGGGTCAGTTCTGGCCCGTTCCGGTGGTGTACGAAGACCCCCGTCTGCTGGCCATTCACAAGCCGGCCCGGTTGCTGACGTCTCCCGATCGCTATGATCCGGAGCGCCCGAACCTGATGAAGTTGCTCCACGCCGGCATCGAGCGTGGGGCGGAATGGGCGGTCAAGCGGGGGTTGGACTACTTGTCCAATGCTCATCGGTTGGACTTCGAGACCACCGGTGTGTTGCTGCTGGCCAAAGACAAGCCGGCGCTGGTCCATTTGGCCAATCAGTTTGGTGGCGCCAAGCCGGAGAAGACCTACGTGGCATTGGTGCCCGGCAATCCGGAGCAGGACGAGTTCGAGGTGGATCTCAAGCTCATGCAAGATCCCCGCCTTCCGGGCATGATGCGCTGGTCCAAGGACGGCAAGAAGGCACTGACCCGGTTTCGGGTTCTGGAGCGCTTCAGCGGCGTGACCTTGCTGTCCTGCCATCCGGAGACGGGGCGGACCCACCAAATCCGGGTACACCTCAAGTTTGCTGGTTTCCCAATTTACGGAGACGAGTTCTACGGAGATGGCCGTCGCCTATTCCTTTCGGCCTTGAAGCCCTCGTACCGGCTCAAGGACGGGCTGGAAGAACGTCCACTCACACCCACGCTGGCCCTGCATGCTTGGAAATTGGGGGTGGCGCATCCGGATGACGAACGTCGGGTGGAGATTACGGCTCCTTGGCCGGGTGACCTTGAAGTGGCTCTGAAGTACCTGCGGAAGTTCGGCAAGTAGACGCACGGTTTCTCTGGCCATCGGCCGTCCGGAATTTGGCGGTGGCACGCACGCTGTTTGCTTCCCATTCGGCGTGCTTCGGACTTCAATGGTGCCCCAACCGTGAGTTACCAGGTCATCGCCCGAAAATACCGCCCCCAACGTTTTGCCGACGTGGTGGGGCAGGAACATGTGACCACCACATTGGCCAATGCCATCCGCTTGGGTCGGATCGCGCACGGCTACCTCTTTTGTGGTCCCCGTGGCACCGGCAAGACGACCTTGGCGCGTATTTTTGCCAAGGCTCTGAACTGCACCGGGGGACCCAGTGCGGAGTTCGATGAAACCGACCCGCGGGTGAAGGAAATCACCGAAGGGCGTTCTCTCGACGTCCTCGAAATCGACGGTGCCTCAAACAACGGTGTCGATCAGGTGCGGGAATTGCGGGATACGGCCAAGTTCGCGCCGGCCTCGGGCAAGTTCAAAATCTACATCATCGACGAGGTTCACATGCTCTCGGCGGCGGCCTTCAATGCGTTGCTGAAGACGCTGGAGGAGCCGCCTCCGCACGTGAAGTTCCTCTTCGCGACGACGGATCCGGAAAAGGTTCTGCCGACGATCCTCAGTCGTTGTCAGCGTTTTGATCTCCGTCGGATTCCTGCGGCCTTGATCGTCAAACACCTGGCCTGGATCGCCGAACAGGAAAAGGTTTCGATCGATCCGGATGCGCTCCTGGCCATCGCCCGTGGGGCGGACGGCGGCATGCGTGAT
>Ga0255087_1000752_pt1 | contig 12931 bp, 8 predicted proteins | sample Colum_Miss_RepA__FD_188561 | JGI IMG/M metagenome (GOLD analysis project Ga0255087, IMG submission 188561) | Freshwater microbial communities from Columbia River, Oregon, United States - Colum_Miss_RepA_8d | ecosystem: Environmental > Aquatic > Freshwater > River | place: USA: Oregon | collected...
TATAACGGTCCTAAGGTAGCGAAATTCCTTGTCGGGTAAGTTCCGACCTGCACGAATGGCGTAACGATGGCCACACTGTCTCCTCCTGAGACTCAGCGAAGTTGAAATGTTTGTGATGATGCAATCTACCCGCGGCTAGACGGAAAGACCCCATGAACCTTTACTGTAGCTTTGCATTGGACTTTGAATCGGTCTGTGTAGGATAGGTGGGAGGCTTTGAAACCAGGATGCTAGTTCTGGTGGAGCCAACCTTGAAATACCACCCTGATTTATTTGAGGTTCTAACCTTGGCCCGTTATCCGGGTCGGGAACAGTGCATGGTGGGCAGTTTGACTGGGGCGGTCTCCTCCCAAAGTGTAACGGAGGAGTACGAAGGTACGCTTGGCACGGTCGGACATCGTGCCTAAAGTGCAATGGCAAAAGCGTGCTTAACTGCGAGACCGACAAGTCGAGCAGGTGCGAAAGCAGGTCATAGTGATCCGGTGGTTCTGTATGGAAGGGCCATCGCTCAACGGATAAAAGGTACTCTGGGGATAACAGGCTGATACCGCCCAAGAGTTCATATCGACGGCGGTGTTTGGCACCTCGATGTCGGCTCATCTCATCCTGGGGCTGTAGCCGGTCCCAAGGGTATGGCTGTTCGCCATTTAAAGAGGTACGTGAGCTGGGTTTAAAACGTCGTGAGACAGTTTGGTCCCTATCTGCCGTGGGCGTTGGAGATTTGACGGGGGCTGCTCCTAGTACGAGAGGACCGGAGTGGACGTACCGCTGGTGTACCTGTTGTTTCGCCAGAAGCATCGCAGGGTAGCTATGTACGGAAGAGATAACCGCTGAAAGCATCTAAGCGGGAAACTTGCCTGAAGATAAGATCTCCCGGAGGTTTAACCTCCATAAAGGGTCGTTGAAGACCACAACGTTGATAGGTCAGGTGTGGAAGCGCAGTAATGCGTTAAGCTAACTGATACTAATTGCCCGTTAGGCTTGATCCTATAACCAGCACCATTGTGCTGAAGTTTGCGTGATTCAAGTCACTATCACTAATATATGTAACATTGCTTGCTCAAATTGGGTTGTTTTGTGTATCAAAGCAACCTACCCTCTACGCCCGGTGACCATAGCGAGTTGGAACCACCCCTTCCCATCCCGAACAGGACCGTGAAACGACTCAACGCCGATGATAGTGCGGATTACCCGTGTGAAAGTAGGTAATTGCCGGGCACCAATGTGTGACGCCCAGACCCCTACGGTCTGGGCGTTTTCACTTGTGAAAGAAGGACTTGCAGATTGACAGTAGTGGCCGAACAGGAGAAAATGTTTGGTTCCCGGAGAGATGCCCGAGCGGCTAAAGGGGGCAGACTGTAAATCTGTTGGCTTACGCCTACGTTGGTTCGAATCCAACTCTCTCCACCAGATGAATTGGTAGCAATGAAGTAAGAGCGGAATAAGTGAAGTATGAGTGGATGTAATTAAGCAGTAATACTGCGGGTGTAGCTCAATGGTAGAGCTGAAGCCTTCCAAGCTTATGACGAGGGTTCGATTCCCTTCACCCGCTCCAGCTTTTGTTGTGCATGATCAGTATCGATGCAGTGTGATGTATGTACGCTGCCCATGTGGCTCAGTGGTAGAGCACTCCCTTGGTAAGGGAGAGGTCGGCAGTTCGATCCTGCCCATGGGCACCAGTTTTTGTAGTGATGTTTTTTAGTGTGACTCAATTTGAATTAAGTAGATTACAAGGCACCCAAAATGGCAAAAGAAAAATTTGAACGGACTAAACCCCACGTTAACGTTGGCACCATTGGTCACGTCGATCATGGTAAGACCACCCTCACCGCAGCAATCACCACGGTGCTCTCTAAGCTCTTTGGTGGCGAAGCCAAAGCATACGATCAGATCGATGCTGCTCCTGAAGAGAAGGCGCGCGGGATTACGATTAATACAGCGCACGTCGAGTACGAGACCAAGAACCGTCACTACGCGCACGTTGATTGCCCAGGCCACGCTGACTATGTGAAGAACATGATTACTGGTGCTGCGCAGATGGACGGCGCCATCCTCGTGGTCTCTGCTGCAGACGGCCCAATGCCCCAAACCCGTGAGCACATCCTCTTAGCACGCCAAGTAGGCGTGCCTTACATCATCGTGTTCATGAACAAATGCGATATGGTCGATGATGCCGAGCTCTTAGAGTTAGTCGAGATGGAGGTGCGTGAGCTTCTCTCCAAGTATGACTTCCCAGGGGACGATACCCCGATCGTCAAAGGTTCTGCCAAGCTTGCCTTAGAGGGCGATAAGGGCGAACTCGGTGAAGGTGCCATTATTAAACTAGCCGAAGCCTTAGATACCTACATCCCTAATCCCGAGCGTGCCATTGATGGCGCCTTCTTGATGCCCGTCGAAGACGTGTTCTCGATCTCCGGTCGTGGCACTGTGGTGACCGGTCGTATTGAGCGCGGCATTGTAAAAGTCGGTGAAGAGATTGAGATCGTCGGTATTAAGCCCACCCTCAAGACCACCTGCACGGGTGTTGAGATGTTCCGTAAACTCTTAGATCAAGGTCAAGCGGGCGATAACGTCGGCATTCTCTTGCGTGGCACCAAGCGTGAAGAGGTCGAGCGTGGTCAAGTATTAGCCAAGCCCGGTTCGATTACGCCACACACCCACTTTACCGCGGAGGTGTATGTGCTGTCTAAAGATGAGGGTGGTCGTCATACTCCTTTCTTTAACAACTACCGCCCCCAGTTTTACTTCCGCACCACCGATGTCACCGGCTCGATTGAGTTGCCAAAAGACAAAGAGATGGTAATGCCAGGTGATAACGTCACAATTACCGTGAAGTTGATTGCCCCAATTGCAATGGAAGAAGGCTTACGCTTTGCGATCCGCGAAGGCGGTCGTACGGTCGGTGCCGGTGTAGTTGCGAAGATTTTGGCGTAAGAAAGATTTAGGGGCGTAGCTCAATTGGCAGAGCGTTGGTCTCCAAAACCAAAGGTTGGGGGTTCGATGCCCTCCGCCCCTGCCAGCATTTTTTTGTAAGAAGATTGGTACATGGCACAACAAACTATTGAAAACTCGGAACAGAAATCTAGTTGGGTAAGCTTGATTGCTGTGGCAATTGTGATCGGTGCGTTAGTTGTTTATTACACACTGATCGATCAGGCATATTGGGTTCGCCTCGGTGCGTTATTTGGCGGTATCATTTTGGCCATAATCATCGTTGCCTTGTCCGCAGATGGTCGGCGTTTTATTGCCTATAGTAAAGATTCTTTAGTAGAAGTAAAGAAGGTTGTCTGGCCCACTCGTAAAGAATCGACTCGGATGACTTTGGTGGTTTTTGGTTTTGTGGTCATTATGGCCCTATTTTTATGGCTAGTCGACAAATTGGTCGAATGGTTAGTGTTCTCGATCTTTTTAGGCTGGAAGTGAGTAATCATGGTTGATGCAGATATGGTTTCCAACCCACAAGCTACTGGCAATATGCGCTGGTATGTAATCCACGCCTATTCGGGTATGGAAAAAAGCGTAAAAAAGGGACTAGAAGAACGCATCGCTCGGTCTGAAATGGCCGATAAGTTTGGTCGAATTTTGGTTCCATCTGAGGAAGTGGTTGAGATTAAGTCTGGTCAAAAGTCTGTTTCAGAAAGACGTTTTTTCCCAGGATATGTCCTTATAGAGATGGAAATGACCGATGAGACCTGGCATTTGGTTAAAAACACCCCCAAAGTAACTGGTTTTGTAGGCGGCGTACGCAATCGTCCTTCCCCAATTTCAACTGCAGAGGTCAGTAAAATCATGGATCAGATGCAGGCGGGGGTTGATAAGCCGAAGCCCAAGACCCTCTTTGAAGTGGGTGAGATGGTTCGCGTGAAGGAAGGCCCCTTTACAGACTTCAATGGCAACGTTGAGGAAGTCAACTACGAGAAGTCAAAAATACGCGTTTCTGTTACAATTTTCGGTCGCGGTACGCCAGTTGAGCTTGAGTTTGGCCAAGTGGAGAAGATGTAAGGATTTGAAGTTTTAAGTGGTTAAAGAGGAGCGGAGCTAGATAACGCCAATTCTAGTGAAGCGTTTACTCAACGGCGGTTAGCTCAATAGACTAACGCGCTTTTTTGGAGCAAGTATGGCAAAGAAAATTATTGGCTTTATCAAGCTGCAGATACCTGCTGGTAAAGCAAATCCCTCACCACCCGTTGGTCCTGCACTTGGACAGCGCGGCTTAAATATTATGGAATTCTGTAAGGCGTTCAATGCTCAAACTCAGAGCATGGAACCTGGCCTACCGATTCCGGTTGTCATTACAGCATTTGCCGATAAGAGCTTCACTTTTGTGATGAAGACTCCGCCCGCAACGATATTGATCAAGAAGGCAGCCAAAATTGATAAAGGCTCGCCACGTCCCCATACTGATAAGGTAGGCAAAATTACTCGTGCACAAGCCGAAGAGATTGCTAAGTTAAAAATGCCTGATCTGACAGCTGCTGACTTAGACGCTGCAGTTAGAACCGTTGCTGGTAGCGCCCGCTCGATGGGCATCACTGTGGAAGGAGTCTAAGCATGCCTAAGATATCTAAACGCGTGAAAACAATTCAGTCCAAGGTGGATCGTAATAAATTTTATCCATTGGACGACGCATTGGTTCTTGTAAAAGAATGCGCAACTGCTAAGTTTGATGAGTCCATTGACGTTGCAGTTCAGCTTGGTATTGATGCAAAGAAATCCGATCAGGTGGTTCGTGGCGCAGTTGTTTTGCCTGCGGGTACTGGTAAGCATGTTCGTGTTGCCGTGTTTGCGCAAGGCGAAAAGGCTGAGCAAGCAAAAGCTGCTGGTGCAGAAATTGTTGGCATGGAAGATTTAGCTGAGCAGATCAAAGGCGGCACAATTAATTTTGATATTTTGATTGCATCGCCTGACACCATGAAGATTGTAGGAACTCTAGGCCAAGTATTAGGGCCACGAGGTTTGATGCCTAATCCTAAGGTTGGTACCGTGACTCCTGATGTAGTCACAGCGATTAAGAATGCAAAGGCTGGTCAAGTGCAGTTCCGTGTCGACAAGGCAGGAATTGTGCATGCATCGATTGGCCGTCGTTCATTTGAGCCAACCGCATTGAAAACAAATCTCTTGGCATTACTTGATGCATTGAACAAAGCCAAGCCAAGCGCCTCAAAAGGAATTTATTTAAAGAAGATCGCAGTCAGCAGCACCATGGGTGCTGGTGTACGGATCGACCAAGCTTCACTGCAAGCGGCGTAAGCCGGTAGTAAAAAGAACTTTGGGTCGAGCGCCTTGGCACTCGAACATCAAAGACCGTTGGTGAACAAAGCGTTGTTAGCAGAGTTCTTAATGATTACGAGAGTAATGACCAGCGTAGATGGCGACCCTGTCAGGATATTTCGGGAGCACCCCGTGATAAACGAATCAGACGCTGGTGTGTAACCCCGGTTGGAAACAATCGGATTATGAAGGAGTTAAACCGTGCCTTTGAATGTTGAAGACAAAAAAGCAATTGTGGCTGATGTCGGCGCTCAATTGGCTGCGGCTCAAACAGTTGTTCTGGCTGAGTATCGCGGGATACCCGTGGGTCAGCTCACTGCTTTGCGTGCCAGTGCACGTTCGCAGGGTGTGTATCTTCGTGTTTTGAAGAACACTCTTGCGCGACGCGCAGCGCAAGGCACAGCGTTTGAGCAACTTGGCGACTCGATGGTTGGTCCATTGATTTACGGAATTTCTGCTGACCCCGTTGCTTCGGCAAAGGTGCTTCATCAGTTTTCTAAAGGACAAGATCAGCTAGTCATTAAGGCAGGCTTTTATAACGGCAAAGTACTTGATGTTAATGCGGTTAAGGCATTGGCAACTATTCCGTCACGCGATGAATTGCTCTCGATGTTATTGGGAGTAATGAAGGCGCCTGTGTCGGCAATGGCCCGTGTTCTTGGCGCAGTTGCAGAGCAAAAAGCAAGCGGTGCACCAGCAGTTGCTGTTGCCCCCGTTGCCCCAGAGCCTGCCGCTGAGCCAGCCCCAGAAGCTAGTGCTACGCCCGAGCAAGACAACCCAACTCCTGCTGCGTAAGTGAGCGCAGGATTAATTAATACAGTTTTAGGAGCTAAAAATGGCAATTACCAAAGATGAAATTATTGAAGCAGTAGGCAACATGTCTGTAATGGATTTGAATGACCTCGTGAAGGCATTCGAAGAGAAGTTTGGCGTATCAGCAGCAGCAATGGCTGTTGCTGGTCCTGCTGGCGGTGGCGCTGGAGCGGCTGCTGTAGAAGAAAAAACCGAGTTCACAGTGAATTTGCTCGAAGCTGGAGCTAACAAAGTTGGTGTGATTAAAGCGGTTCGCGAAATAACTGGTCTTGGTTTGAAAGAAGCTAAAGACTTAGTCGATGGCGCACCAAAACCAATCAAAGAAGCTGTAGATAAGAAGACTGCTGAAGAAGCTAAGAAAAAGCTTGAAGACGCAGGCGCTAAAGCTGAAATGAAGTAATTGAGATAAAGAGGGCTTTTGGCCCTCTCTCGGTTTGATCCTCAGTGGTCAAACCAGATTTCATATTTACTTTTACTTTGTAATTCTGAAATCTGGTTTGCCTTCTGATACGACTGCAGAAGACAAGTTTGGTCGGGCATAACAATACGCATTGTTCTGCTGTCCGCCAGTGGTTGGTAGAGGCCAACCGCCAAATCTTTGCTCAGTCGCTGCCATCGGAGATGAAATGAACTATAGCTTCACCGAACGCAAGCGCATCCGTAAGAGTTTTGCTAAGCGACCCAATAATCACCAGGTTCCATACCTGCTTACAACCCAGCTCGAGTCCTACGCCAAATTTTTGCAGGCCGATAAACCTGCAACTGCAAGAGCGAATGAAGGACTTCAGTCTGCATTTACGTCGATATTCCCGATCGTGTCCAATAATGGATATGCACGCATGGAGTATGTTTCTTATCAGTTATCGCCACCCCCATTTGACGTTAAAGAATGTCAACAGCGTGGCCTGACCTTCCATTCCGCTTTGCGCGCCAAAGTGCGCTTGATCATTAATGATCGTGAAGCGCCCCAAAAGGTCAAAGAAGTTAAAGAACAAGAAGTGTATATGGGCGAGATTCCGCTCATGACCGATACGGGCTCATTTGTAATTAATGGTACAGAGCGCGTCATCGTGTCACAGTTGCATCGTTCGCCCGGTGTATTTTTTGAGCACGATAAAGGCAAGACCCATAGCTCCGGCAAGCTCTTGTTCTCGGCTCGTATTATTCCGTACCGTGGCTCATGGCTCGATTTTGAGTTTGATCCTAAAGATATTTTGTATTTCCGGGTAGACCGTCGTCGTAAGATGCCCGTTACTATTTTGCTCAAGGCAATTGGTTTAAACAATGAGCAAATTTTGGCGAACTTCTTTAACTTCGATCATTTCACCTTATCGCAAGCTGGCGCATCGATGGAGTTTGTGCCTGAGCGTTTGCGGGGAGAGGTAGCGCGCTTTGACATCCTCGATAAGAACGGTGTCGTTGTGATTCAAAAAGATAAGCGCATTAATGCAAAGCACATTCGTGAGCTCGAGGCTGCTAAGACCAAGATCATTACAGTTCCAGACGACTCCTTAATTGGGCGCGTGATTGCTAAAAACATTGTTGATCCTGATTCTGGTGAAGTATTGGCTAGTGCGAATGATGAGATCACCGAAGAGTTGTTAGAGAATTTGCGCGAGAGCGGTATTAAGCAATTTGAAACGATTTACACCAATGATTTAGATTGCGGAGCTTACATTTCACAAACCTTGCGTGTGGATGAGACTGCAGATCAAATGGCTGCCCGTATCGCCATTTATCGCATGATGCGCCCCGGTGAGCCGCCTACCGAAGATGCGGTAGAGGCTTTGTTTCAGCGCCTGTTCTATAGCGAAGATTCATATGACTTATCACGTGTAGGTCGAATGAAAGTAAATAGTCGCCTAGGCCGTACAGAAATGGAAGGCGCTATGGTGCTCTCAAATGAGGACATCATGGATACCATCAAGATTTTGGTAGATCTGCGAAATGGCAAAGGCGAGGTTGATGATATTGATCACCTTGGCAATCGTCGCGTACGTTGTGTTGGTGAGTTAGCTGAGAATCAGTTCCGTGCTGGCTTATCGCGCGTAGAGCGCGCAGTTAAAGAACGTTTGGGCCAGGCCGAGACTGAGAATCTCATGCCTCATGACTTGATTAATAGCAAACCAATTTCCTCTGCTATTCGGGAGTTCTTTGGTTCGTCTCAGCTGTCGCAGTTTATGGATCAAACAAATCCTTTATCTGAAATTACACATAAGCGTCGTATTTCAGCATTAGGACCAGGCGGACTCACGCGTGAACGCGCAGGCTTTGAGGTACGTGACGTGCACCCGACTCATTACGGACGTGTTTGCCCAATCGAGACCCCAGAGGGTCCGAACATTGGTTTGATTAACTCTCTCGCATTGTTTGCAAGATTGAACGAACATGGGTTCCTAGAGACCCCATATCGCAAAGTGAGCAATGGGAAGGTAACCGAGCAAGTGGAGTATTTATCGGCGATTGAAGAGGCTAAGTACACTATTGCTCAAGCGAATGCCACCATTGATAAGAATGGTAAGTTAGCCGATGAGTTGGTATCTTCGCGCCAAGCGGGCGAGACCATGATGGTTGGTCCCGAGCGTATCGATTACATTGACGTTGCGCCTAGCCAGATTGTTTCTGCTGCAGCATCGCTCGTACCTTTCTTGGAGCACGATGATGCAAATCGCGCCTTGATGGGTGCAAATATGCAACGTCAAGCAGTCCCCTGCTTGCGTCCTGATAAACCATTGGTAGGTACTGGGTTAGAGCGTATTGTTGCTTTGGATTCTGGAACAGTGGTGATGGCTACGCGCGGCGGTGTGGTTGATTATGTTGATGCGAACCGTATTGTGATTCGTGTGAATGATGATGAAACTGCTGCTGGTGAAGTGGGTGTCGATATTTATAATCTCACCAAATACACTCGCTCAAACCAGAACACTAATATTAATCAGCGGCCTATCGTTCAGGTCGGTGACCATGTGAAACGCGGTGATGTCGTTGCAGATGGCGCCTCAACTGATCTGGGTGAGCTGGCATTAGGTCAAAATATGACTGTGGCATTTATGCCATGGAATGGCTATAACTTCGAAGACTCTATTTTGATTTCTGAGAAGGTGGTAGCGGATGATCGTTACACCTCGATTCATATTGAGGAGTTATCGGTTGTTGCGCGTGATACCAAATTGGGTTCCGAAGAAATCTCGCGCGACATCTCCAATTTGGCAGAGTCCCAACTAGCCCGTCTAGACGAAAGCGGCATTGTGTATATCGGCGCTGAGGTTGAGGCAGGCGATGTATTGGTTGGTAAGGTAACACCTAAGGGTGAAACAACCTTAACCCCAGAAGAGAAATTATTGCGCGCCATCTTCGGTGAAAAGGCATCGGATGTTAAAGATACATCCTTGCGGGTTCCATCTGGAATGAGCGGTACGGTGATTGATGTTCAGGTCTTTACTCGTGAAGGCATTGAGCGCGATGCGCGTGCACAAGCAATTATTGCTGAAGAGTTACAGCGTTATCGTCTTGATCTTAATGATCAGTTACGTATTGTCGAGGGAGACGCTTTTGATCGTTTACAAAAGCTCTTGATCAATAAGACTGCAAATGGTGGCCCAAAGAAATTAGCCAAAGGAAGCAAGATTACGAAAGAGTATCTTTTAGAGCTTGATCGTTATCACTGGTTTGATATTCGTCCTGCTGATGAGGATGTTGCAACTCAGGTAGAGGCTATTAAGACCTCAATCGAAGCAAAGCGTAAGCAATTTGATGCAGCGTTTGAAGAGAAGCGTAAGAAATTAACTCAGGGCGATGAGTTGCCGCCAGGTGTGACCAAGATGGTGAAAGTGTATTTGGCGGTGAAGCGCCGCTTACAACCAGGCGACAAAATGGCAGGACGCCATGGCAATAAGGGCGTGGTATCTAAAATCGTTCCGGTTGAAGATATGCCTTACATGGCTGATGGCCGTGCGGTCGATATTGTGCTTAACCCGTTGGGCGTGCCATCCCGCATGAACGTCGGACAGATCTTGGAGACCCATTTAGGATGGGCTGCTCAAGGCATCGGTAAGCGCATTGAAGCGATGCTCAAAGAGCAAGCCAAGATTGCTGATTTAAGAAAGTTCTTAAAGACCCTTTACAACGAAACTGGTCGTCAAGAGAATATCGATGAGTTTGGTGATGATCAGGTTCTTGAGTTAGCGGGTAACCTAAGGGGCGGCTTGCCGTTTGCAACCCCGGTCTTTGATGGTGCAACTGAGCTAGAAATTAGCAAGATGCTCGAGCTAGCCTATCCTGATGATCAGGCGAAGAGCTTGCATATGACCCCATCCCGTCAGCAGATCTCTCTACAAGATGGTCGTACCGGCGATGCGTTTGAGCGTCCGGTAACCGTTGGGGTAATGCACGTTTTGAAGTTACACCATTTGGTGGACGATAAGATGCATGCTCGTTCTACAGGACCTTATTCTTTGGTTACCCAGCAGCCATTGGGCGGAAAAGCGCAGTTTGGTGGTCAGCGCTTTGGCGAAATGGAAGTTTGGGCACTCGAGGCCTACGGGGCATCGTATGTGTTGCAAGAGATGCTGACCGTGAAGTCAGACGACGTTACTGGCAGAACCAAGGTTTATGAAAACATCGTCAAGGGCGAGCACACCATCGATGCTGGTATGCCCGAATCCTTCAACGTTTTGGTGAAAGAAATCCGATCGTTGGGTATTGACATTGATATGGAGCGCAACTGATATGAAAGCATTGCTCGATTTATTTAAGCAAAGCTCTGGAGAAGAGCAATTTGATGTTATCAAAATTGGCTTAGCCTCTCCCGAGAAAATTCGTTCGTGGTCCTTTGGTGAGGTTCGTAAGCCAGAGACAATTAACTACCGCACCTTTAAGCCAGAAAGAGATGGCCTCTTTTGTGCCAAGATTTTTGGCCCCATTAAAGACTATGAGTGCTTGTGCGGTAAATACAAACGCTTAAAGTTCCGTGGTGTTATTTGTGAGAAGTGCGGAGTTGAGGTTACTTTGGCCAAGGTGCGTCGTGAGCGCATGGGCCATATTGAGCTTGCCGCCCCAGTAGCACACATTTGGTTTTTAAAATCCCTGCCATCCCGTCTGGGAATGGTTTTGGATATGACCTTGCGTGATATTGAGCGAGTTCTCTATTTTGAGGCCTATGTGGTTGTTGATCCTGGCTTGACCCCCGAGGGCGCCATGAAGCGCGCTCAGATTATGTCGGAAGACGAATACAACGCTAAGCTTGAAGAGTTTGGTGACGGTGCGTTTACTGCCATTATGGGCGCCGAGGGCATACGTGAGCTGCTACGCACGATCAACATTGATCGCGAAGTAGAGTCGATTCGTTCTGAGCTCAAGGCAACCGGTAGCGATGCCAAGATCAAGAAATACGCCAAACGCTTAAAAGTACTAGAGGCATTCCAAAGCTCTGGCATTAAGCCAGACTGGATGATCATGGAAGTTTTGCCAGTATTGCCTCCAGAGCTGCGCCCATTGGTTCCCTTGGACGGCGGCCGCTTTGCGACATCCGATCTAAACGATCTTTATCGTCGCGTGATCAATCGTAATAATCGTTTACGTCGCCTTCTAGAATTACGCGCCCCTGAAATTATTGTGCGCAATGAGAAGCGGATGTTGCAAGAAGCGGTTGACTCCTTATTGGATAACGGCCGTCGCGGCAAGGCAATGACCGGCGCCAATAAACGTCCTCTTAAGTCTTTGGCTGAGATGATTAAAGGTAAGAGCGGTCGTTTCCGTCAAAACTTGTTGGGCAAGCGCGTTGACTACTCAGGTCGTTCGGTCATCGTGGTTGGTCCTACATTGAAGTTGCATCAATGCGGTTTACCAAAACTAATGGCATTGGAGCTCTTTAAGCCTTTTATCTTCAATAAGCTTGAAACTTTAGGGATTGCAACCACCATTAAGGCTGCTAAGAAAGAAGTTGAAAGTCAGACCCCAATCGTTTGGGATATTTTGGAAGAAGTGATTCGGGAGCATCCAATTCTTCTCAATCGCGCTCCAACTTTGCACCGTTTAGGTATTCAGGCATTTGAGCCAATGCTGATTGAAGGTAAGGCTATTCAGCTTCATCCTTTGGTCTGCGCAGCATTTAACGCTGACTTTGACGGCGATCAAATGGCGGTTCACGTTCCCTTGTCGCTTGAGGCCCAAATGGAAGCGCGCACCTTAATGCTGGCCTCGAACAACGTACTGTTTCCAGCAAACGGTGAACCATCGATTGTTCCATCCCAAGACGTGGTCCTTGGTTTGTATTACGCAACGCGCGACAAAATTAACGGCAAGGGCGAGGGCATGGTTTTTGCCGATATCCCTGAGGTAATTCGTGCGTATGAAGCCGGTATGGTGGAAGTTGCTAGCCGGATTGCAGTGCGTATTACAGAGCATGAAATCGTCAATAAGGCTGCAGAGGGCGATGAGCGTTTTGTAGCGAAGACTTCAGTTCAGCATACTTCCGTCGGCCGTGCAATTTTGTCGGAGATTTTGCCTAAAGGAATGGCTTTTGCAGAAATTAATAAGCCACTCAAAAAGAAAGAGATCTCGCGCTTAATTAATACTTCATTCCGTAAATGTGGCTTGCGTGAGACAGTGATCTTTGCAGACCGGTTATTACAGTCAGGCTTCCGTTTGGCAACCAAGGCAGGTATCTCCATTGCAATTGATGATATGTTGATCCCTAGCTCTAAAGAAGGAATCATTAACGAAGCTGCAGGCAAGGTTAAGGAATATGACAAGCAATTTATGTCAGGCCTTGTAACTAACCAAGAGCGCTATAACAACGTTGTTGATATTTGGGGTGCTGCTGGCGATCAAGTTGGTAAAGCCATGA
>Ga0255087_1000754_pt1 | contig 12920 bp, 3 predicted proteins | sample Colum_Miss_RepA__FD_188561 | JGI IMG/M metagenome (GOLD analysis project Ga0255087, IMG submission 188561) | Freshwater microbial communities from Columbia River, Oregon, United States - Colum_Miss_RepA_8d | ecosystem: Environmental > Aquatic > Freshwater > River | place: USA: Oregon | collected...
CTTCGAGAAATGGATCGCGATGGGCGCGCCGGACCCGCGCACGGGCGAGGTGGCCAAGGCGCGGCGCGAAATCAGCATTCCGCAGGGCCGGGATTACTGGGCCTTCCGCCCGCTCAAGCCAGTGCCGGTGCCCACCGTGAAGAACGCCACGTGGGCGAAGACGCCGGTGGACCGGTTCATCCTGGCCCAGCAGGAGAAGGCCGGCGTCACCCCCAGCCGGCCGATTGGGCGCGAGCAGTTGTTGCGGCGCGTGACGTTTGATCTCACCGGGTTGCCACCGAAGCCCGAAGAAGTCGCCGCCTTTGCGGCGGATACCTCACCGCAGGCACTGGCCAGCGTGGTGAACGCAGCGCTGGCGAAGTCCGCGTATGGTGAGCGGTGGGGCCGGCACTGGCTGGACATCGTGCGGTTCGCGGAGAGCGGCGGGTATGAGTTCGACGGGTTCCGGCCCGGAGCCTACCACTACCGGGACTGGGTGATTCGCGCGCTCAACGACGGGATGCCCTACGATCAGTTCATCCGCTGGCAACTCGCAGGCGACAAGCTCCGGCCCGACTCGGTCGAGGGCGCGAGCGCGACGGGATTCCTCGTGGCCGGACCTTATCCCGGGCAAATCACCGCGAAGACCATCGAACGCATCCGCTATGACCAGCTTGATGACATGGTCTCGACCATCGGCAGCGGCTTCCTCGGCCTCACCCTCGGCTGCGTGCGCTGCCACGAGCACAAATACGATCCGATTCCGCAGGCGGACTATTACGGCATCGCCGCCGCGCTGGCGCGCACGGTGCATGGCGAGCTGAAGATTGACCGGCAGCACGAAGAGACACAGCGCAAGCTCGCGGCGCACAAACTCGCGGGCGAGCCGTTGCTGGCCGCGCTCAAGCGGTTTGAATCGGATGAGTTCCCGGCGCGCTTCGCCAAGTTCCTGGCCACAGAGGCCGCGTCGCCGACGAACTCCGCGCCGTGGCAGATGTGCGACGTAACCTCCGCCACCGCCACGTCGGCGGCGCTCGTCATCGCGCGCGACAGCTCGGTGCGCTACGTGGGCAACAAGGCGAAGGACGACACCTACACCGTGAAGGCCGTGACGTATCAGCGCGGTCTGCGCGCGTTCCGCCTCGACGCCCTGGCGGACGACGCCTCGCCCGCGAAAGGGCCGGGCCTGTCCGAGAACGGCAACTTCGTCCTGAGCGAGCTCAAGGTCACCGCCCGCCCGCTGGACTCGAAGTCCAAGGCCAAGCCCGTCACGGCCAAGCTCAAGGGCACGGCCGCCACGTTTGAGCAGAAGAACTATCCGCTCGCCGCCGTCACGGACAACAAGCGGGGCTCGGGCTGGGCCGTCGCGCCGGAGTTTGGCAAGGACCACGCGGCCATTTTCCAGATCGAGGGCGAGCCGTTGGGCTTCGAGGGCGGCACGGAGCTGGAATTCCAGCTCGTGTTCAAAGGCTTCTTCGGCCTGGGCAAACTGCGCCTGGGCTTCAGCAATGGGGAATCGCCCGCCACTCTGGCCGATGCGCAGGTGGAGCAGGCGGTCCGCGAGTTGCACCTCACGCTGGCCGCGACCGGCGGCACGCTGAACGCCACCAACCAGACCGCGCTCTTCCGCTGGTTCACGCGCTTTGATGCCGAGGCCGAGCGGCTGCAAGCCGCCGTCCGCGACCACGACGCGAAGACGCCGAAGCCTGATTTGGTCGCCGTCTATTCCACCAAGGCCGGCGGGCAGGACGTTCACCTGCTGCGGCGCGGCGAGGTGGACAGCAAAGTGTCCAAGGCGAATCCGAACTACCTTCAAGTGCTCAACACTGCCGCTGAAGGAGAGAAGCGCTGGCTCCCGAAACCCGAGGCCGATCCGCGCGTCGCGCTGGGAGACTGGCTGACAGATGCCGAACACGGCGCGGGCAGTCTGCTCGCCCGCGTGATGGTCAACCGCATCTGGCACCACCACTTCGGGCGCGGCCTGGTTGCAACGCCGAACGACTTTGGCGTGCAGGGCAAGCCCCCCACGCATCCGGAGCTGCTCGACTGGCTGGCGGGCGAGTTCGTGCGCGGTGGCTGGCAGCTCAAGCCCCTGCACCAGCTCATCACGGCCAGCGCGGTCTACCAGCAAGGCGCGGAACTCAAGCCGGCGAATTTGAAGGCGGACCCGGAGAACAAGCTTTGGTGGCATCGCCCCGCCCGGCGGCTGGAAGCCGAGGCCATTCGCGACGCGCTGTTGAGCGTGGGCGGCAAGCTGGAGGACAAGCTCTACGGTCCGAGCGAGACGAATTACGAGTCGCCGCGCCGCAGCGTTTACCTGCGCGTCAAGCGTAGCGAACTCATCCCGTTCCTCACGCTGTTCGACGCCCCCGAACCGGCGGCGAGTGTCGGCGAGCGCGGTGCGACCACGTTGCCCACCCAGGCGCTGGCGATGATGAACTCGACCTTCGTCCGCGACATCGCCGACCGGCTCACGAAACGCGTGCTGAAGCCTGACATGGAACCGGCCACCGCCATCACCGAGGCCAGCCGCATCGCCCTGGGCCGTGCGCCGACCGCCACCGAGCTGGCCAGGCTGGTGAAGTTCTTCGAGCAACAGCGCGAACTGCTGGGCCCGCCGGCCACGGACGCGAAAGCCGCCGCCGCGCAAACCAACCGCGCCCTCACCGAAACCAGCCTCGTCCTGCTCTGCATGAACGAGTTCATCTACGTGGATTGATTTATGTTCGGCCAATACGCCCCCAACGAGCTCGCCCTTCCCTCGCGTCGCCGCTTCCTCCAGCGGTCCGGCCTCGGCCTCGGTTCCGTCGCGCTGGGCACGCTGCTGCATGAGCAGTCACGTGGCATCGCCGCGCCGGTGAACCCGCTGGCCGCCCGCCCGCCGCTCTTTGCCGCCAGCGCCAAGCGCATCGTGTGGTTGTTCATGACCGGCGCGCCGTCGCAGGTGGACACCTGGGATTACAAGCCCGAGCTGCAAAAGCGCAGCGGTGAAGCGCTCCCCGGCAGCGATCCCAAGACCGGCTTCTTCACCACGAGCGGGAAGATTCTCAAATCCCCGTTCGGCTGGAATCAGCATGGCCGCTCGGGCGCCTGGGTCTCGGACATCTTTCCGCATCTCTCACACCATGTGGATGACATGGCGTTCATCCACTCGATGCACCTGCGCGCGAACAACCACGCGCCCGCCTCGATGGAGCTCATGTGCGGCGTGGACCGTCCCGGCCTGCCCAGCGCTGGCGCGTGGGTCACTTATGGACTCGGCGCGGACAACCAGAACCTCCCCGCCTTCGTCGTGCTGCACGAGACGCGTCCGCGCGGCGACGACCAGATTTGGAGCGCGGGTTTCCTGCCCAAGACCTATCAGGCGCTCACGCTCGACGCGCGGCGGCGCGAGGTGATTGACAATCTCGCCCGCGCCAAGGACGAGTCCGAACCCCAGCAGCGCGCGACGCTCGACTTGCTGGGCGCGCTCAACCGCGACCACGCCCAGGCGCGCCCGACACAGGCCGACTTGCTTTCGCGCATCAACTCCTTCGAGCTGGCCTATCGCATGCAGATGGCCGCGCCCGAGGCGATGAACATCGAGAACGAATCCGCCGCCACGCGGCAGCTCTACGGCCTCGACCAGAAGGAATCGGAGACCTTCGGTCGCCAGTGCCTCATCGCGCGGCGCCTGCTCGAACGCGGGGTGCGCTTTGTGCAAATCTTCGCCGGCAAGGGGGCCAAGGAAGATGGCAGTGTCAACGACGTGCCCTGGGACGGACACAACAACATCGAGAAGAATCACCGTTCCTGCGCCGCCGCCACGGACCAGCCCGCCGCCGCGCTGCTCGCCGACCTCAAGGCGCGCGGGATGCTGCACGACACGCTGGTGGTGTGGGGCGGCGAGTTCGGACGCACGAGTGATTCGCAGGGCAGCCTGGGCCGCGACCACAACCCCAAGGGCTTCACCATCTGGATGGCCGGCGGCGGGGTGAAGGGCGGCGTCCACTACGGCAGCACCTGCGAGTTCGGCTACAAGGCCGTCGAGAACAAGGTGCACGGCAACGATCTGCACGCGACCATCCTGCACCTGCTGGGCATGGATCACGAGAAGCTGACCTACCGCCACAACGGCCGGGACTACCGGCTCACGGATGTCGGTGGGAATGTGATTCAAGAGCTGATCGCCTGAACCCACAGCGCCCGGCCAGCGGTCTTTCCACTGCGGCATTTACCGCCTGTGGACCCCGTGTCACTTTGCCGCCCGTCACTTTCCCCGCAGTCGTTTGTGGGGTGTCCCGATCTGCTCATTTATGAAATTTGGAACTACTTGGTCTCGTGCCCTCGCCCTCGCAGGACTGCTCGCAGCGGCACCTGGGGCAACCGCCGCGCAACCGAACACCAACGACCACTGGATCGTCCGGCTCGAAGATTACGGCCCCACGCGCACGCCGGCGGAAACGCAGCAAACCTGGGCCGCCGCGCGCGAAGCCTTGAAGGACAAGGCCGGCATCATTGTCGTCCCGGCCGCGGTGTGGTCCACGCTCAAGCCGGACTCGCTCCAATCACTGGTCCGCACGCCTCTGGCACCTGCACAGACGAAGCAATGGCGGCAGGGGGCCGGCACCACCGTGCTCACCGCCGAACGCGAACGGACGCTGCTCGAAGTGCCGCCGCTCTCCGGCCTCAAGATTGACCGCCAGCTCCGGCTCAACGACGGCGACAGCGTCCCGCACTGGGGCACGCACCCGATGCTCCAGCTCGACAGCCGGCTCGTTTACGGCTCGGTGAGCTACCTGGACTGGATTCAGGCCCCGGTCGCCAAGGGCCCGGACCAGCGGTTCTACGTTCCCACCGTGCGCGGGCTGGTGCCGGGACAGTTCCTCAATGTTCACGGCCACTCCGGTTACGGTGGCGGCGTGATCCGCGCGTGCATCAAGTCACTGGGCTATGACCCGGAAAAGCAGATGCATTACTTCGTCGCCGACACGGACATGGATCACCGCGCCGGGGCCATCGCGCACAACAAGAGCAACAACGGCATCCTGCACATGACGCAGACCAGCCACGCGGACAACCAGACCTACGACGTGAAGGTCATCCGCAACCAATACGCGCACGGCGACACCTACATCTACTACTGCGACTTCAACTACATGAGTAGCGTCCACTCGGCGGCGGGTGACGAGAACGGCAATTGTTACGCGGCCTTCATCCGCTCGATGGACAACAACTTCCGCGGCACCGTCGAGTCCGTGGACTGGGCGACCGCGAAGCTCGCCTTCGCCAACAGCGCGGCGAACGTGGACACGCTCGGCAACTCGCGTCCGCTCATCAACCTCAACCCCGAGAAGCACCTCACCGCCGGCAAGGTGTTCATCGTGCCGGGCCGCTCCGAATTCGACGCGCCGGACGCGAAGATGTCCGTCTTTGAAGGCCAGGATTACTCCACCGGCCTGGTCAAGAACCCGGTCACCGGCACCACCGACCGCAAGTTCGGCGGCCTCATCCGGGGCGACAAAGACTGCGGCTGGGATCCCGGCGTGGTGGGCCGGTTCTTCGCCGTGAATGAAAAGTCCGAGAAGACGCCCAAGGGCAATTTCCGCTGGTATCTCATCACCAAGTTCACCGCGCATCCGGACGGCCGGAAGGACATTGAAATCCAGCGCTTCTGGTGGGGGGCCAAAAGCGCGGGCAGCCCGACGCTTTACCGCCCGGAGAACTACACGTGGGACGGACACCTCGCTCCGCTCAGCTACATCATCGCCCCGGGCACCTACGTGAACGACGTCTCCCGCGCAGTTCCGGGTGGCGACCGCGGCGGCCAGCGCGTGCTCGGCGTGGCGCCGCATTCGGCACAGGGGACCAAGTTCGACTTCGCGAAGGGCGACAAGATCGAGCAAGCCATCGGCCCCGACCCCTTCAAGCCGCAGGTTTTCCGCGCTTGGATGTGGGAGGATGTGCCGGGCCAGTTCCCCGCCGCCGTGCTCGATACCGCCAACAACGGCGCGGTGTCCCGCTACTCGGTCGTCAGCGTCCGCGGCGGTCCGGCGAACCTGGATGACCTGGGCAAGCGCCACGAACCCAAACCCGCTTGGGACAACATCTTGGTGCAGGACAGCGCCGCCACCGTGGGATTCAACCTCAAGGCGGACTTCGCCAATGCGGCCATCCTCTTCCACCAGCCCAACCGTGAACAGCCAATCAAGTGGCACTACGGCCAGGCCACCAACGCACCCGACGAGGCGCCGAAGACCGGCATCACCCGCGCGGTGAGCACCCCGGCTGTCCCGGTGAAAGTGGCCTCGCTTACGGTGAGCCGCACGACCGGCGAGTTCCAGTTCGCGGGCGGCGGCGTGCAAAGTGGCGGACCGGTCTCCAGCGTGGCCGGCCTCTCCGGCGATGCCCGCCCCGCGCGGAACCTGCGCGGCAAGAACGTGCCGGTGAAGGCCGGGGAAAAGTCGGTCCGCGTCCGCTTCCCTCAGGCCGAGGCAGACGGCGACTATGCAGTGTTTCTCGAACAATCCTGGCTCGGGGCGCGGGCCATCAGTGACAAGGGGCCCGACGGCTTCACCGTGACTTTCGTCACCGCCGCCCCGGACAAGGCCACACTGGACTGGATGCTGGTTCGCTGAGCCCGCCTTCGGATGGCAGCCTCGACGCGGGCTGGGCGCGGGTGGATTTGAAATATCGGCAGGTGGGCTGGCACCATGGGCGGGCCGTTGCATTCCTCTGGGCAGGCCGCTTAAATCCGTCCGCCTAACCGACGCCCTTACCATGAAGCATTGTCTCCTTTCCTCATTGGCGCGCGCCAGCTTTGCGCTGCTGTTCGCCACCGCCGCCCTGTCCGCCGCCGAGCCGCTCCGCGTGTTCATTCGCGGCGGGCAATCCAATCGCGGCCAGGAAGTCCACGCGCACCCGCGCTTCCTCGGCGAGTGGACGCAGCTTCTGACGCAGCGCGGCCTCAAGGTGGATGGAAGCATGGAGCTGCCCACCGCCGAGCAGCTCGCGAAGACCGATGTGCTCGTGATGTTCGCGCAGGACGGCGGCGCGTTCCCGAAGGGCTCGTTGCGAGATGGCTTCGAAGCCTTCCTAAAGCGTGGCGGCGGCGTGGTGGTGCTGCACACGGCGGCGGTGCCCACGCGCAGCATCGAGGACGGCTCGGACTACTGGAAGTCCGTCATCGGCGGCTCGTGGGTGCATGGGAAGACCAAGTGGCTCGAGGGCAAGATGTCCTTCTACTACGTCAACCGCACGCATCCCATTTCGCAGGGCACGGCAAACTTCGACCTCGACGACGAGATTTACTACGACCTCGACATGGACCCGCGCGTGACCGTGCTTGGCGCGGCCTACACGCCGCACATGGCGGAGAACCGGCGCAATCAGAAGAACGCCCAGCCAGGCGCGGGTAAAATCACCGTTTACGACATCCAACCGCAGATGTGGGCGTTCGAGAACCAGCGCGAGGGCGGCAAGCCGTATCGCGCGTTCACCAGCCTGCTCGGGCACAAGTTCGCCACCTTCAGCCACCTCGCGTATCGCGCCGTGTTGCTGCGCGGCATCGCGTGGGCCGGGCAGCGCGCGAATCTCGATGAGTTCGCGAAGCCGGAGGAAGTTGCCGCGCTGCGTTACCCCGAGGGCGGCACGCCGAAGCCGGCGGACATTCTCCCCACCCTCGACATCCATCCCGCGTTCCGCGTGTCGCTCGTGGCCAGCGAACCGCTCTTCAACAAGGCGATGAACATTGATTGGGACCCGGCCGGCCGCATGTGGGTCGCCGAGACGCCGGAGTATCCCGATGGCCGTTACGCGCCCGCGCCGAGCGATTACGTGCAGCGCTGGCAGCCCGAGGCGAAAATCAATGCCGAGGGCCGCTACGAGCGTCCGGCCTACGACCGCATTTCCATCCTCACCGACACGAACGGCGATGGCGTGATTGACAAGAAGGACGTGTTCTTCGACGGGCTGGAGCTGGTGACGAGCTTCGTCTTCCACCGGGACGGGGTCATCGTGGCCCAGCCGCCGGACGTGCTGTTCATCCGCGACACGAACGGCGACGGCAAAGGCGACAAGGTCGAGAAGCTCTACACGAACCTCGGCACGCGCGACACGCACGCGGTCTTGAACAACCTGCGGTGGGGCTTCGACGGCTGGATTTACGGCACGCACGGTTACAGCGGCACCAGCAGCGTGAAGAGCGGCGACGGCTCGAAGGACTTCGGCGGCTGCGGCTCCGGTGTGGTGCGCTTCAAGCCGGACGGCTCGGCGTTCGAGCAGTATTCCTCGAAGGGCGGCAACACCTGGGGCCTGCAAATCGCATGGGACAACGAAGTGTTCTGGACCCAGCCCACCAGCGGCAGCCTCGTGATGCACACCGTGATGGCCGAGAGCCAGCTCGCGAAAGCCGGCGTGAAGGGCCTGGCCAGCTTCAGCGTGGTGAAGCCCAGCCCGAAGAGCTTCCCGCTGATTCCCTACGACTCGCTGCCGTATGTGCAGATTGACTGGGTGGGCAGCTTCACGGCGGCGGCCGGCTGCGTGATTTACGACGGCGGCACCTGGCCGGCCCAGTGGAACTACAGCTACTTCACCACCGAGCCGACCATCAACCTGCTGCACCATGAGTATGTGAAGGCCAGCGGCGTGAGCTACGTGGGCGAGAAGGAAGCGGCGCGCGAGGAGATGGAATTCATCGCCGGCCGGAATCTGTGGTTCCGCCCCATCGAGGTCCGCACCGGCCCGGACGGCGCAATGTATGTCGTGGACTTCTGCAACCAAGCCATCATCCACAACGACACGCGCGGCCCCAAGCACGGCCCCCGCAACGCCGCCATCCGCCCCGACCGCGACCACTACTACGGCCGCATCTGGCGCGTGGACCACAAGCAGGCGGCCAAACTCACCGTGCCGAACTTGGCGAAGGCCACCTCCGGCGACCTCGTGAAGGCGCTCGAAAGCGTGAACGACAACACCCGCGCTACGGCGCTGCGTTTGCTCGTCGAGGCCAACAAAGCCGACGCCGCGCCCGCGCTCAAGCAGCTCGTCGCGTCGCAGAAGGCCCCGCAGGCCCGCGTCGCCGCGCTGTATGCGCTGAGCCGCACCAGCCAGCTTGATGCCGCAACGCTCACCGCCGCCGCCGGCGACAAGAGCGAAGCGGTGCGCAAGAACGCCGTGCGCGTCGCCGCCGCCGTGACCGCGCCGAACAGCAAGGCCACCGCACTCAGGCTCGTGCAAGACGGCAATGCCCGCGTCCGCTTCGAAGCGCTCAACGCCCTTGCCACGCAGGATGTGGATGCCGCCACGGCCACGGCGCTGGTCGCTGCTTATCCCTCGCTCGACGACAACTGGTCGAAGGCCGCGTTTCTCATCATCGCGGCGAAGGCTCCCGAGCTGTTCCTCGAAGCAGCCTTCAGCAGCGGCAACGTCATCGGCCTCACGCCGCTCCTCACCGCGCTCACCGACCGCCTCGGTGCGGGCAGCCCGGATGGCGCGGCCAAGCTCGTCATCTCGCTCGCCGGCCGCCCCGCGTCCGCCGATGCGTTGAAGGTCTCGATGCTCAACGCCCTCGCCGCCTCCTCGAAGGGCAACCCCGCCGCCAGCGCCCCGCTTTCCGCCGCGCTGAAGACACTGCTCACGTCGGGTAACGCCCGCGTGGCCGCCGCCGCGCTGCCGCTTGCGGTGCGCTGGGACGCGAACGCGCTCGCGAACGAAGTGAAGTCCGTCGGCGCGGCGCTCGTGACGAAGCTCGCGGACAAAGCGCAGTCCGACGACGCCCGCGTTGAAATCGCCAACACGCTGCTCACCGTCCGAGCCGCCGTGCCCGCCGCGCAGACCGGCATCTTCAGCCTGCTCGCGTCCGGCGCGAGCGCAGGTTTGCAGACGCGCGTGGTCGAGGCGCTCGGCGAGCAGACCGACGCCGCGCTCGCCACGGAGTTGTCCAAGGTGCTCCCGAAGCTCGCCGCCGAGGCGCAGTCCGCCGCGCTCAACCAGCTGCTCAAGCGCACCACCTGGGCCACCGCCTTGCTCGGCGCGCTGGAGACCGATGTCGTCCCGCCCGCGCTCCTTGGGCCGGCGAACATTCATCGCCTCCGCGTCCATCCCGACCCCGCCGTCTCGAAGCGCGCGAACGCACTGATGGACAAGCTGCGCGGCCCGGCGGCGAAGGAGAAGGCTGAGTTGATTGCGAAGTTCACGCCCGAGGTGCAGAAGCCCGGCAACGCCGCGAAGGGCAAGGAACTCTTCACACAGAACTGCGCGAACTGCCACCTGCTCGGCTCGCTCGGCAACAACGTCGGCCCCAACCTCACCGGCATGGGCGCGCACGGTCCGGCGGAATTGCTCGGCCAGATTCTCGACCCGAACAAGGAGGTGGACATCGCCTACGTCGCCATCAGCATCGAGACCAAGGATGGCGAACTGACCGACGGCATCGTGGTCCGCGAAAACCAAAGCGTCATCGCCCTCCGCAACGCCGGCGGCGAAAAGGAAATCAAGAAGTCCGACATCAAGACCCGCAAGAACACCGGCCGCTCGCTCATGCCCGAGGGCTTCGAGGCGCTCGGCGCGGAGGGCCTGCGCGACTTGCTGGCGTTCGTCGCCGGCTCGGAGACGCGATTCCGTTTCATCGACTTGAGCAGCGCCTTCACCGCCAGCACGCGCGACGGCCTCTACGCCGGACCGCAGCCGGACCAGGGCTCGCTCCCGCTCATCAAGACCGGCGCGGTGAACGCCTACGGCGTGCCCTTCAACGTGGTTGACCCCGCCAAGTTGCCAAAGAACGTGATGGTGCTGAAGGGCGGTCCGGCGAACATCTACGCGCAAAAGACCTTCCCGCAGACCGTCGAGGCCAAGGTCGGCTTCGCCGCGAAGCAACTGCACATCCTCGGCAACGTCGGCGGCTGGGCTTTCCCGTTTGGGCAGGCCGCCGAGGAGTCGCTTAAAATCACCGTCCACTACGCGGGCGGGAAGACCGAGGTGCTGGCGTTCAAGAACGGCGAGGAAATCGCCGACTACATCCGTGAGGTGGACGTGGCGAAATCCAAGCTCGTGCGCGGCGTGACCGGCAACGGCAGCCAGGTCCGCTACGCCAGCCGCAAGCTCACCGGCGACGGCATCATCGAGAAGCTCACGTTCGAGAGCGCGGGCAAAATCGTCGCGCCCACCACGCTGGCCATCACTGCTGACTTGAGCGCCGAACCGGTCCCCGGCGCGAACGCCGCACCACCCGCGCCCGCCGCGAAGGGCGACGCCAAGAAGGGCAAGAAAGCCGCCGATGGCAAAGCCCTTCCGCTGCCACCGCGCGCGGAGAAGATTGAGTGGGGCGCGGGCACCAAGGTCCTGCTCATCGGCGGCGGCAGCTCGCACGACTTCCAGCGCTTCTTCAACCTCGCCGATGTCGCGATGCTCAAGGCCGCCAAGTTCTCCGTAAACTACACCGAAAGCCCGCTCGACTTCGTGGACCACGTGAAGAACGTCGATGTTCTCGTCCTCAGTGTGAACACGCCCGCGTTTACGACGCCCGCCGCGCGCAAGGCACTCTTTGACCATGTCGCCGCCGGCAAGGGCGTCGTGCTGCTGCACGCGGGTGTCTGGTATAACTACGCCGACTGGCCGGAATACAACCGCGAACTGGCTGGCGGCGGCTCGCGCGGCCACGACCGCATCGGCGAATACGAAGTGAAGGCCACGAACCCCGCGCATCCCATCATGAAGGGCGTCCCCGCCAGCTTCCGCATCACGGACGAGCTTTACTACTTCCAGCCCGACGCGACCGGCACGCCCATCGAAGTCCTCGCCACCGCCACCTCGACGCAGCGCCCCGGCACCTACCCGCAAGTCTTCGTGGTGAAGCACCCGAAAGCCCGCATCGCCGGCCTCACCCTCGGCCACGACGCCCGGGCGCACGACCTGCCGGAGTTCAAGACACTGCTGGTGAACGCGATTGAGTGGGTCAAGAAATGAGCCATGACGAGGAGTAGGTCCGCGTGGCTTGTGCTTGTGCTGGGGTTATTGCTCTTTGAAGCCCGTCCTTCGTTGGCGCTGAGTATCATCGAGCCGCCTCAGTTTGAATGGGAATTGGAATTAGGCTCGTTCTACTTCGCCGTTGAAGGCAACTCGCGGAACACTTTGGTCACGTGGGGAGCGAGTGGACTGCACTTGGGCGACCGAACGACGGTCTTCTTCCCTTTGTCTGGTTGGGCCTCGTTGACCTGCATTGGTTTGTTGGCCACCACATTCTGCGCTTCCGTCTTCTACTTCCTCTGGCGGCGCACCCAAGCCAGACCGCCCGCCACGCCCACCACCGACCGGTAGGGCGCGTCTGTCCCCGGCGCGCCGCTCCGCGACATCCGTCAGCCAAACCATTTTCCTTTGTCCATCGCGTCCTGCTATCCAACCCTGGTAGGGCTGTCCTCAGCCCACCGCTCCGTGGCGACCGGACGCCAAACTGAAACGTGCAAGACGAACGCACTCGACCACAGCACCGCCCCTGTTGCACTCGTCCACCACAGAGCGGCGCGGTGAGGACACCGCGCCCTACCAGCCGTCGTCCACCGCAGCCTTGCCGACTTCGCGTGTCCGGCTACGCTTCACGCATGAGCCTCCCCGTTCGCAAACGCCTGCCGCATCAGGTGCCGCAGTGGGTCGCGGACGGCAGCTTCTTCTTCATCAGCATCAACTGCGAACCGCGTGGCCGAAACCATCTCGCGCGGGCCGGTGTTGGCGATGCCGTCCTGAACGCGGCGCGATTCAACCACGAGCAGCTCGTCTGGCACTGCCGGCTCATGCTGCTCATGCCCGACCATCTCCACGCCATCCTCGCCTTTCCGCGCGACCCGGGCATGAAGACCACGGTCGAGAACTGGAAGAAGTTCCTCGCGCGCGAACACGGCATCGCGTGGCAGCGGGACTTCTTCGACCATCGGCTGCGGAGCAGCAACGAGGAGACAGAGAAGCGCGAC
>Ga0255087_1000766_pt1 | contig 12838 bp, 10 predicted proteins | sample Colum_Miss_RepA__FD_188561 | JGI IMG/M metagenome (GOLD analysis project Ga0255087, IMG submission 188561) | Freshwater microbial communities from Columbia River, Oregon, United States - Colum_Miss_RepA_8d | ecosystem: Environmental > Aquatic > Freshwater > River | place: USA: Oregon | collected...
CACCGTGGTCATGAAGCGGTTGACCTGGGTCTGCACATTGGCGCCCAGCACCAGCAGCATGTCACCCAGGGTCATGAGCAGACCCCCATGGGCAAAGCCCGATGGGCTGCAGTGGCGCTTTTCGATACGCAAGCCCAGCACCAGACGGCCTGCCAGGCCTTCTTCGCGATGCCCGTAAAGCGGGCCGATGGAATCGACGAAGGGATTCTCGCCCAGCATCAGGCGAACAAAGCCCTCAGGAATGTCAGAGGCCCCATCAGGCTGGGAGGCCGGCACGAGCGATTGGGTGGACGCAGTCATTTCAGTTGCAGATCACAGAAAACGGGATGGGCCACAGCCCCGAAAACGGGATGGGTCAGGGCTTGGCGCAAATAGAACCGTGCATCACCCCAACGAGGGCGCCAGCGCACGGCGCAGATCCTCGATGCTGCGACCGCTGCGCTGGGCATAGTCCTGCACCTGGTCCTCACCAATGCGCCCCACATTGAAGTACTGCGCCTGCGGATGGGCAAAATAAAAGCCCGACACACTGGCCGCCGGGGTCATGGACATGGACTCGGTCAGGCCCATGCCGATCTCGGTGGCACGCAGCACCTCGAACATGGCCTGCTTGATGCCATGCTCGGGGCAGGCCGGATAACCCGGAGCCGGGCGAATGCCCTGATAGCGCTCGGCAATCAGCTCGTCGTTGGTGAACTGTTCGGCGGGCGCATAGCCCCAGAGGTCCTTGCGCACCCGCTCATGCAGGCATTCGGCAAAGGCTTCGGCCAGCCGGTCGGCCAGGGCCTTGACCATGATGGCCGAGTAATCGTCATGCTCGGCCTCAAAGCGCGCCGCGCGTTCGTCGGCCCCCAGACCGGCGGTGACCGCAAACAGCCCGATCCAGTCCTTGATACCGGAGGGCGCGCCCTTGAGATCACGCGGCGCAATGAAATCCGACAGGCATTTGTTGTCGATACCCTCACGCTTGGCATTTTGCTGACGCAGCCCGTGCCAGGTGAAGGCCACCTGCGAGCGCGATTCATCGGTGTAGACCAGGATGTCATCGCCCACCGAGGCGGCCGGCATGAACGCCACCACGGCGCTCGCACTCAGCCAGCGGCCCTCGATGATGCGCTTGAGCATGGCCTGGCCATCGGCAAAGACCTTGCGGGCCGACTCACCCACCACCGCATCATTGAGGATGGCGGGATAGGCCCCATGCAGATCCCAGGTCTGAAAGAAGGGCTGCCAGTCGATGTAGCGTGCGAGCTCGGCCAGATCGAAGTTGCGAAATTCACGCCGTCCCGTGAATTTGGGCGCCACCGGACGATGGGCCTCGGCACTGCCCCAGGCGAGTTTGGGCGCATTGGCCCGGGCCAGCTCGATGGGCAACAGGGGGGCAGCCTTCTTGCCGGCATGCTGCTCGCGCACCCGCTCGTAGTCGGCGCTCAGCTCAGCCAGATAGTTCGTGCGGGCATCATCCGACACCAGATTCTGCGCCACCGGTACCGAGCGGGATGCATCGGTCACATGAATGACCGGGCCGCTGTAATGCGGCGCAATCTTGACGGCGGTGTGCACCCGCGAGGTGGTGGCACCACCAATCAGCAAGGGCACCTTGCGATCACGGAACCACGGGTCACGCTCCATTTCGGCCGCCACATGGGCCATCTCTTCCAGCGAAGGCGTGATCAGGCCCGACAGCCCGATGATGTCTGCATTCTCGGCCTTGGCGGTCTCGAGGATCTTCAGGGCGGGAACCATCACGCCCATGTTGACCACCTCAAAGTTGTTGCACTGAAGCACCACCGTCACGATGTTCTTGCCGATGTCGTGCACATCGCCCTTGACCGTGGCCATGACGATCTTGCCGCGAGCGCGGGAGTCTCCGGCAGCCGCCTTTTCAGCCTCGATGAAGGGCACCAGATGGGCCACGGCCTGCTTCATCACGCGGGCCGACTTCACCACCTGCGGCAGGAACATCTTGCCCTCACCGAAGAGGTCTCCGACGATGTTCATGCCCTGCATGAGTGGGCCCTCGATCACCTCGATCGGCCGCCCGCCGCGATCGGCCACCTCCTGGCGAGCCGCCTCGGTATCGTCGACCACATACTGCGTGATGCCGTGAATCAGGGCATGGGCGAGCCGATCGCCCACGGGCGCCTCGCGCCAGCGCAGGTCTTCTTCCTTGCGAACACCGCCTGCCTTGAGGGTGGCGGCGAACTCGATCATGCGTTCGGTGGCGGTCTTGCTGCGCTCGGGATCATCGGCGGGCAGGTCTGCAGACAAGCGCGGCGCACGATCGAGCACGATGTCCTCGACCCGCTCGAGCAACTCGGGGGCGATCTGCTCGTACACACCGAGCTGGCCGGCATTCACGATGCCCATGGTCATGCCGGCCCGAATGGCGTGATACAGAAAGACCGTGTGAATGGCCTCGCGGGCGGCGTCGTTGCCCCGGAACGAGAACGACACATTCGAAACACCCCCCGAGACCTTGGCGCCGGGCAGGTTCTGGCGAATCCAGCGGGTGGCCTCGATGAAGTCCACGCCATAGTGATCGTGCTCCGGAATGCCGGTGGCAATCGCGAAGATGTTCGGGTCGAAGATGATGTCTTCGGCCGGGAATCCCACCTGCTCGGTGAGCAGGCGATAGGCTCGCGCGCAGATCTCGGTCTTGCGGGCCAGCGTATCGGCCTGACCCTGCTCGTCGAAGGCCATCACGATCACGGCGGCGCCATAGCGCCGGCACAGCTTGGCCTGACGCAGGAACTCCGCCTCGCCCTCCTTCATGGAGATGCTGTTGACGATGGGCTTGCCCTGCACGCAGCGCAGGCCGGCCTCGATCACGCTCCACTTGGAGGAGTCGATCATGATCGGCACCCGCGCGATGTCGGGCTCCGAGGCAATCAGATTCAGAAAGCGCGTCATGGCGGCGGCCGAATCGAGCATCGCCTCATCCATGTTCACATCGATGATCTGTGCGCCGTTTTCGACCTGCTGACGGGCCACCTGCAGGGCCTCGTCGTACTGGCCGTTGAGGATCATTCGGGCAAAGGCCTTGCTGCCCGTCACGTTCGTGCGCTCACCCACATTCACGAAAAGACTGTCGTCTTCAACGTTGAAGGCCTCAAGACCAGACAGCCGCATGGCGCGTGAGCGCTGCGGCACCTGGCGTGGGCTGAGACCCTGCACGCCCTGGGCAATGGCGGCGATGTGTTCGGGTGTGGTGCCACAGCAGCCCCCGGCCACATTCACGAAGCCCGCCTGTGCAAACTCCCTGAGCAGCGCCGAGGTCATGGCGGGGGTTTCGTCAAAGCCGGTATCCGACATCGGATTGGGCAGGCCCGCATTGGGATACACGCAGATGAAGGTGTCGGCCTTCTTGCTGAGCTCCTCGATGTAGGGCCGCATGAGCGCCGCACCGAGCGCGCAGTTCAGACCCACCGTGAGGGGCTGGGCGTGGCGGATGGCATTCCAGAAGGCCTCGACCGTCTGGCCCGACAGGATGCGCCCCGAGGCGTCGGTGACCGTGCCCGAGATCATGATGGGCAGCCTGCGGCCGATGCGCTCGAAGCACTCGTCGATCGCAAAGAGCGCGGCCTTGGCATTGAGCGTATCGAAGATGGTCTCGACCAGAATCAGATCGACGCCGCCCTCGATCAGGGCCTCGGTCTGCTCCAGGTACGCCGCACGCAGCTCCTCAAAAGTGACATTGCGTGCGCCCGGATCGTTCACATCGGGGGAGATGGACGCGGTTTTGGGCTGAGGCCCGAGCGCACCGGCCACATAGCGCGGATGCTCGGGCGTGCTGAACCGGTCGGCCTGCTCGCGGGCCAGCCGGGCCGAGACCAGGTTCATCTCGCGCGCGAGCGAAGCCAGGTGGTAGTCGCCCTGGGCAATGGTGGTGGCGCCGAAGGTGTTGGTCTCGATGATGTCTGCGCCTGCCTGCAGATAGCCGGCATGGATCTCGCTGATCACCTCGGGTCGCGTAAGCGACAGCAGCTCGTTGTTGCCCTTGACGTCATGCGCATGGTCGGCAAACCGCGCGCCGCGATAGTCGGCCTCGCCGAGCTTGTAGCGCTGGATCATGGTGCCCATGGCGCCATCGAGCACCAGGATGCGCTGGGCCATCTGCGCGCGCAGATGGATCTCGAGCGGGCTCACCGGCAGGGCGCCGGACGACTGGGCGCCTGAAGTGGGGGATGCGATGGAAGACATGGATAGAACAGCGCAAGGCGGGCAACCCATGATTTTAGCCGCTCAGGCCACTCGGGCGGCGACGCGGATACAGGCCTCGAGGGGATTGACGACTTCGATGCCTTCAGCCCCTGCGTAGGCCTGTGCCACCGGGGCGACCAGCAGTTTGCGTACCGCACCGGTATCCGCGGCCGCCTGGTGAAAGCCCCTGGACACCGTGGGTGCGGAGGATCGCTTGACCTCGATCACCCAGGATTCGCCGCCCTTGAACTCGAGGACCAGGTCCGCCTCGGCGCCATGGGCCGTTCTGTAGAAGCTGAGTTCAGCGCCTCTGGCAGCGGCGGCAAGCTGTTCGAGCACGAAACCCTCCCAGCTGGCTCCTGCCACCGGATGAGCGAGCACGGACTCGAAATCGGGCAGTCCAAGAAGGGCATGCAGCAAACCGCTGTCACGCACGTACACCTTGGGGGCACGAACCAGTCGTTTGCCGACGTTGCCATGCCAGGCAGGCAGGCGACGCACCAGCATGAGGTCCACGAGGACATCGATGTATCGACCGACGGTCTGGCCGCTGATCCCCAGCGCCGCCGCGAGTTCGGACTGCCTGAGCAGACCGCCTTGTCGATGCGCAAGCATGGTCCACAGTCGCCTCAGAGTGGCCGCCGGAATGCGCGGGCCGAGGGTGGGAATGTCGCGTTCAAGGTAGGTCGCGATGAAGGCGTCTCGCCATTGCAGGCTGGCGCTGTCCTGCTCTGCCCGAAGTGACAGAGGAAATCCACCTCTGACCCAAAGCGTCTGACGCGGGTCGACCGAAGGCCGTGCCTGATGCCACTCGCCAATCGTGACTGGAGGCAACTCGAGATAAGCCACCCGGCCCGCCAGGCTTTCGCTGCTCTGGCGCAGCAGCGCCCCCGACGCCGAGCCCAGAAGCAGAAACTGGCCGGCGATTTCTCCTTCTCGCCGCCGCTCATCGATCACCGCACGCAAGACGGCAAACAGTTCGGGCATGCGCTGAACTTCGTCCAGGATGACCAGCCTGTTTTTTTGCGCGAAGAGAAAGGCTTCGGGATCGTCGAGCTGTCGACGTGCGGAGGGGAGTTCGAGATCGAGATAGAGCATCGGCCGACCGGGCCAGTCCAGCGCACGGGCGAGCGTGGTCTTGCCCACTTGCCGGGGGCCAAGCAGAGCCACGGCCGGGAAGCGCTGCAGCGCCGTGATCAGCGAGGTCTGCGCAAGACGCGGGAACTCGAATCCGGATACATCGGCTTTTGAATCGGAGGGCAAACCATCAGACATCCGTGCATTTTGCCCAACTAGTGGAAGAATTGCACGGTTATTTCAGGGCATGCGCAACCTTCAACACCGAGAACCTTGCCAGCGGCATGGCGCGCGGCCATCTGGGGCGCACCAGACTCACCAAGCCGGAAATCGAAGCGAAGAAAAGACTCGCCCTGCCTGAACGGCACGGCGCTCGATTTCTGCGGAGGAGTCGATCAGGCCCTTTTGCTCAAGAAAAATCAGGAAGGCTCGGGTGCTGACCTTTCGACAGTTGTCGGGCACCAGAAAACTGGCGCGTGCGATCTTGTGGTCCTTAAAGAGAAAGACGCCGGTCTTCGTGGGAGACCCCAGGGCCAAGTCATTCATCGTTTCCTGAATGGCCACTTCACCGAGGTTGCGACTTCGAGGCGTCCGAAGATGCCACCCAGTCGCTCGCAACCCGATCACTGATGCAACTCCCCCACCACCATCCGGTTTTGGGCCGTCGGCCAGGTGCGCATGGCGATGCGCTCACCATTGAATTCGCCCACCACGGTGCGGGCATCGGCCGGCAGGCTGAGCTTGGCGCTGGCCAACCCAGCCACACCCGGCGGGATGCCAGGCAGGGGTTTGCCATCCAGGCTCATGACATCGCGGCCCACACCAAAGTACCCGCGGGGCCGGGCAAAGCTCACCACGGAGCCTGCCTTGCGATCAGCCTCGGTCAGACTGGCCACCCGCAGATGAACGATGTCGGATGAGCGGGGAAAGGGCGAGCGGTACTGATGCACGGTCGCAAACCCGGGCGCGCCGTACTCGAACTCCAGGCAGGTCTGGGCATCGGTCTTGAGCGGCCCCCAACGGCCATCGGCGCCGGTGGTCTTCTCGAGCAGGGGCGCGCCCTGGCGCTCGCCACTGGCACAGTTCACGCGATGGGCCACCACCCGGGCGCCCGCCACCGGCAAGTTGGTCGGCGACCCCGCGGCAGCGCCATTGATCTTGCCATCGAGCACGACCTCGGACTGGACCACGATCCCCGCGGTTGGTGCCTTGCCCGTGATGAACTGGTAGGTCTGCTCGAACGCCTTGCCGTGATACGACACCTCGCGATGATCGAGGCCAGCCAACACCCGGTTGTCGGCACCCTTGAGCTCGGGGCCACGGGCGTCCACCTCGGTGGCCCAGCCCGGACGGCCGATCCACTCCCCCGTGGGCTGCGCGAATTTGTCGTTGTTGTCTGAACGCAGGGTCATCCACCTGGGGCCGGGCGTCACCTCCAGACCGTTCGGGCCTTGCGGCGCATTGAGCGTCATCAGCACGGGCCCGGCGCCATTGAATTCGTTGCCGGGCCTGAAATCGGCCCGAGCCCACACTCCGTGGTTGGGCGTGCCGCCCAGGATGGCATGCGAGACCTTGGCTGCATTGCCATTGCGCAGGTAGGTTCGGATGGCATTGCCGCCGCGCGAATTGCCCACCAGCACCACCTGCTTCGCGCCCGTACGCGCCAGGACCGCATCCACTTCGCGGGCCAGGAATTCAGCATGCTCGGCGGCCGAGGTCCGGTTGGCTTGAGGCACGGCATCGTCGTCCCGAGCCAGGGGATTGGGTGCATCGATCGCATGCAGCCGATCGCGGGGCCAGCCATTGGACTCGAATCGCCACAGCGTGGTCAGCCACAGGGCGGCGGTATCACCATTGCCATGCACAAAGACCACCGGCGGATGCTGGGATGCGCGATCCAGACCCAGCGAAGGCAGGCCGGGCAGCCCGGCACAGGCCGAAAGCGAGAGGGCGAGCGCGGCGAGCCCCACGCGGCGGGCCGGCATGGACACTGTCAAAAAAGAACGGAGGGTCGGGGAGGTCAACTCAAAGTCTCCAAAAATGGGGGCGCGCCTTGCCTGGCCGGCAGGTAACCCTCAGACTGCGGTTCAGGATTGCGCTGACCTGGTCTGATGAGGATCCGTCAGCGCACAGACCCGATGAACCATACCGCAGTTCAATGACAGGCCCACGATGGACAGGCCCGTCACGCAACCCGAGCTGCCTGCCAAGACGCCCGACGAGACACCCACCATGAGCCGCACCCTGCCTGCCCTGCCTGCCGACGGACTGATCGCAGTCGTCAAGCGCGACTGCCCCACCTGCGAGTTGATCGCCCCGGTGCTGGCCGACCTGCAGCAACGCGGCGCGCTCGCGGTGTACACCCAGGATGATCCGGCCTTCCCTGAAACCGTTGCGCAGCCCATTGATGATCGCGACCTGCTGATCTCGCATCGACTGGAGATCGAGGTGGTGCCGACCCTGATCCGGCGCAGTGGCGGTTCGGAAACCGGTCGCACCTACGGATGGGATCGCGCCGAGTGGGAAAAGCTGAGCGGCGCCGCCGGCCTGGGCCCCGGACTGCCCGCCATGCGCCCGGGCTGCGGCGCGCTCAATGTGGAGCCGGGCCGACGCGAGGATCTGCTGATCCGCCTGGGTGAAACCGGCCTGGCCGCCCGCCGGGTGGATTTTGGCAATGACGAGGATGAGTTCGAGGCGATCTTCGAGCGCGGCTGGACCGACGGCCTGCCCGTTGTGCCTCCGACCGAGCGGCGCGTGCTGCGCATGCTGGCTGGCACCACCCGCGACCCCAAGGAGGTGCTGGGCCTGTGCCCGCCCAACCTGGTCGAGCTCACCGTCGAGAAGGTCGCCATCAATGCCGTCATGGCCGGCTGCAAGCCCGACTACCTGCCCGTGGTGCTGGCCGCAGTTGAAGCCGCACTCGACCCGGCCTTCTCCATGCATGGCGTGCTGGCCACCACGATGTTCGTGAGTCCGGTGGTGGTGGTCAATGGACCGGTGCGCCGGCAGATCGGCATGAATGCCCTGGGCAATGCCCTGGGCCAGGGCAACCGGGCCAATGCCACCATCGGGCGGGCGCTGCAGCTCATCATCCGCAATGTGGGCGGTGGGCGGCCGCAGGAGGTTGATCGCGCCACGCTGGGCAATCCGGGCAAGTACACCTACTGCTTTGCCGAAGACGAAGAGGGCTCAAGCTGGGAGCCGCTGTCCAATGACTTCGGCATTGCGCGCGGCACCTCGGCGGTCACGCTCTTTGCGGGCTACGGGCTGCAGGGCATCGTCGATCAGAAGGCCCGCGACCCCGAAAGCCTGGCCAACAGCTTTGCCGAGTCGCTCAAGGTGTTGCACAACGTCAAGCTCGCGCCCGCCTGTGACGCCCTGCTGGTGGTGTGCCCCGAGCATGAGCGCACCTTTCGGGCGGCAGGCTGGAGCAAGGCCCGACTGCTCGAAGAACTCTACAAGCGCTGCGAGATTCCGCTGGAGCGGCTCGAACAGGGCGCTCTGGGCATTGCCGAGGGCTACCCGCCCGGCGTGCTCAAGAGCTCGCGCAACAAGTTTCGCCCCGGCGGTCTCATGATCGTGCGTGCCGGGGGATCTGCCGGAATGTTTTCCGGCATCATCGGTGGCTGGACTGGCGGCGGATTCGCCGGTTCCATGCCCGTTTCAAGAGAGGTGAAATCGTGAGCACTGTGCTGGATCCGACGGCCGAGCTGAGCCCGTCGACCCGACCGCGTCTGGTTCGTCCAGAGCAGCTCGAGGGTCTGACGGTGGGTCTGCTCGATATCTCCAAACCGCGCGGCAACATCTTTCTCGATCAGCTCGAATCGCTCCTGAGCGATCGGGGGATCGAGGTGCGCCGCTACATGAAGCCCACCGTGGCCAAACCCGCACCCGTGCCGCTGCGTCAGCAGATCGTGGGTGAGGTGGATCTCGTCATCGAAGGTCTGGCGGATTGAGGCTCCTGCACGTCGTGCTGTACGCATGACCTGGCAGATCTCGAATCCAGCGGGATTCCTTCCGTGGGCGTAGCCACCACCGAGTTCATCGATGCCGCTGCCGTGCAGTCGCGCGCGCTCGGCACCGATCCGGCCTATGTGTTTGTGCCCCATCCGGTGCAGGACCGCACCGATGACGAAATGCGACAGATGGCCGAGCAGCATCTCGACGCCATCCTGGCGCTGCTGGTCAAGAAGAAGCAGAGTTAGACCCCGGGATTGCGGTGCCTGCGAGGGCACCGCTCCCGGGTGCAGTACGCACACCCTTCAAAAGCCTGCAATCCGGAGCCTGCTCCGGACTGAGGCGCACGAACAGGAGACTCCCATGCATCTCGAAGGCAAGGCAGCCATCGTCACGGGCGCGGGCCGCGGTATCGGCCGCGATGTCGCGTTGTTGCTCGCGCGCGAAGGCGCCAAGGTGATCGTGAACGATCCGGGCGTGGGTCGCGGCGGCGAGGCCACCGAGGAGCGTCCGGCCGATGATGTGGTCGCCGAGATCCGCGCCGCCGGCGGTATGGCGATCGCCAACTACGACAGCGTGGCCGACTACCAGAAGGCCGGTCGCATGGTGGCGCAGTGCGTGGAGACCTTCGGCAAGATCGACATCCTGATCAATGTGGCCGGCATGCTGCGCGAGAAGATGATCTGGAACATGTCGGAAGACGACTTCGATGCCGTCATCAATGTGCACCTCAAGGGCCACTGGGCCATGTCGCATCATGCGATCAAGTACATGCGCCGCGAGGGCTATGGCCGCATCGTGAATTTTTCGTCCGATGCCTTCAAGGGCTCGGTGGGTCAGTGCAATTACGCGGCCGCCAAGGCCGGCATCATTGGCCTCACCCGCTCGATCGCCAAGGAAACCGCCAAGTTCGGCATCACCTGCAATGCGATCTGCCCGGCGGCAGATACCCGCATGATGATGAACGAGGCCGTGATTGCCAACCAGAAACGCAAGCTCGAAGCGGGTCTCATCACTCAGGACCAGTACGACCGGTTCTTTGCCGGTCGCGGGCCCGAGCACATTGCACCCATGGTGGCCTACCTCGCCACGGACGGCGCCGACATGATCAACGGCCATGTCTTTCATGTGGAAAAGGGCCGCATCAACAGCTACTTCTACGGCGAAGACTTCAAGACCCTCACCAATGACGGCTCGCTCTTTACCGTGAGTCAGCTGGCCGAGCTGATTCCGGCCACCGTGGCGCAGGGCCTGACCCCGGTCGTGCCGCCCGTGAAGATGGCCGATGCCGTTCGCGCTGGCGAGTCCACGAGCAAGAGCGCAGCCTGACGCGCGCACTTCGCCCATTGTTTTGAACCCACCCCGCGTCCGTTCCTTCGGGCGCCCTGAACCGGGGCGGTGAGGGCTTTCGGCCCACGATTCACCCCCCCACTTTCACCAGGACTCAGACAGGCTTTCAACCATGAGCGATACCGCTGACACCCCCTACACCCCACCCAAGATCTGGACCTGGAACAAGGCCAATGGCGGGCGCTTTGCCAACATCAACCGGCCAATCGCCGGGCCCACCCACGACAAGACTCTGCCCGTGGGCAAGCATCCGCTGCAGCTCTATTCGCTCGGCACGCCCAATGGCGTGAAGGTCACGGTGATGCTCGAAGAGCTGCTCGCCCTGGGCCACAGCGGCGCCGAGTACGACGCCTGGCTGATCCGAATCAATGAGGGCGATCAGTTCGGCAGCGACTTCGTCTCGATCAATCCGAACAGCAAGATTCCGGCCCTGCTCGATCGCAGCGGGCCGGAGCCGGTGCGGGTGTTCGAGTCTGCGGCCATCCTGATGTATCTGGCCGAAAAGTTCGGTGCGCTGCTGCCCGCGGGCGGCCAGGATCGCGCCGCCTGCCTGTCGTGGCTCTTCTGGCAGATGGGCAGTGCGCCCTATCTGGGCGGAGGCTTCGGGCATTTCTATGCCTACGCACCGGTCAAGATCGAATACGCCATCGACCGGTTTGCCATGGAAACCAAGCGCCAGCTCGATGTGCTGGAGCGGCATCTGGCCCAAAACGAATACATGGTGGGCAACCAGTACAGCATCGCCGACATCGCGATCTGGCCCTGGTATGGCGCGCTTGCCAAGGGGCTGCTCTACGGGTCGGCCGAGTTCCTGCAGGTGCATGAGTACACCCATGTGAACCGCTGGGCCGATCAGGTGGGGGCGCGAGCTGCGGTCAAGCGCGGACGCATGGTCAACCGGGTGCAGGGCGATCCGGCAAGCCAGTTGCATGAGCGTCACGACGCAAGCGACTTCGACACCAGGACGCAGGACAAGATCGCCAAGTGATTGCGTCGTGAAGGTCCTCATCCTCGCCAACCCCGCCTCGGGGCGCGATGTGCGGCGCCTGGCCGCGCGCGCCTCGACCATGACGCACGAAACCAAGCGCGACTGGGTGGCACGCATTGCCACCGGGCTCGATGCGGCGGGGGTTGAGGAGATCTTCATCCTGAAGGAACCCGCCCGCATTGCGAGCGGTGCCCTGCAGTGGATGCCGCTGCGCGCCCGGGTGCGTGAACTCGAAGTGCCGATCACCAACAGCGCAGCCGATACCGTGGCCGTGGTGCGGGCGGCCCGCGATCTGGGATGCACCGCCATCGTCTCGATGGGTGGCGATGGCACCAATCGCATCATCGCGCGCACCTGGCCCGAAGTGCCCCTGCTGCCCCTGTCCACCGGCACCAACAATGTCTTTCCGGTCTCGGTTGAGGCCACCTGCGCCGGGCTGGCAGCGGGTCTGGTGGCCACCGGACAGATTGCACTCCAAGACGCGGCTCAGCGCTGCAAACTGATCCATGTACAGGGGCCGGGCTGGACGGATCTGGCCGTGATCGACGCGGTGCTGCTGCATGATGACCACACCGGCAATGCCCTGCCCTTCGATGCCGCCCGCATCGCGGCGGTGGTGCTCACCCGGGCCGAGCCGGCGGCGGTGGGCATGTCGCCCCTGGGCGGGTTTTTGCAGCCGGTGGGATTTGGCGATGAAGGCGGGCTGCTGGTGCGGTGTGCAACCGCCTGGGAGGAGGCCAACGCGCCCACCGACGCCACGAACGTCCAGCATCCGCCCTCTGCATCGAGTGCGGCCGAGGCGCAATCCAGCAGGACGGCCGTGCGCCCCTTGCACATTCCGCTCTCGCCAGGCCTCTTCGGTACGGTGCGCATCCGCGGCCATCAGCGGCTTGAGGATGGCCAGGAATGCAGCCTGGATGGTCCAGGCGTGATCGCCTTTGACGGTGATCGCCTGCACGCCCTTCAGGTCGGCGAATCCGTGAGCCTGAGTGTGCGTCGCGATGGTCCCTGGATCATCGAGACCGCGCGCTGCCTTGATCAGGCCGCCCGTGAGGGGCGGCTGGGCACCCAACCTCCCCAGCCCCGACCTGCCCACTAGCGCCAAGCCGCCGGGGCGTTCGCAGGGGGGGCCGTGCTAGCATCGACCGCATGTCTGAACAACCTCTGATCGTTGGCCTGGGCGGCACCACCCGAGCCGGATCCACCTCCGAAAAAGCCCTGGCTGCCGCCTTGCAGGCCGCCGCCGATGCGGGCTGCGCCACC
>Ga0255087_1000777_pt1 | contig 12731 bp, 9 predicted proteins | sample Colum_Miss_RepA__FD_188561 | JGI IMG/M metagenome (GOLD analysis project Ga0255087, IMG submission 188561) | Freshwater microbial communities from Columbia River, Oregon, United States - Colum_Miss_RepA_8d | ecosystem: Environmental > Aquatic > Freshwater > River | place: USA: Oregon | collected...
CAGCGTTGCCAATCCGCAGGCCCATTGCAAGGCTGCAGCCTGGGGCAGGTCTTGGGTTGCCATCAACCGCACCAGCAAGGGCCCCGCAATCTGACCGGCGGCGAAAGCCCCTGTCATGCGCGCCAGCAAGGGTGTGGGGTTGGCCGGCATGCGCTCACGCGCCAGTTGCAGGCCGGCCATCGTGGCCACCATGAAGGTGCCGCCAACCAGCATCGCCGACAGCGTCAGGGTCCACAAACTCTGCTGCAACAAGGGGATGAGTGTGCCCATCGCCATGACAGCCTGGGCCAGCGCCCAGACTTGTCTACGTGGCCAATGCGCCAGTCCGCGCGCGGCGAGTGCCACCGACAGGGCGGCGGCTAGCCCAAACAGTGGCCACGTCAAGCCAAAGATCAACGGGTCATCGACCAGTTGGCGTGCCATGGTGGGCAAAAAGGTTGCTGGCACAATGTACCCGTACCCGAATGCGCCGTAACACAGGATGAGTCCGCGAGAGTGGCCTCTGTTGGAGGGCGTGTTGAGCAGGCTGGCGTTGGCGGCGTGGCCGGGTGTCACCTGCGATGAGGAGGGCAAGGCCCATCGAACATACGCCGAGCCCATCGCGGCCAAGAGTGCCAGCTCGATCCAAAGCACCCACGCCAGTTGATGCCCCCCCAGCCAAGTCAGGGTGCCGGTCAAGGCAATGCCTGTGCCGACGCCGGTGTAGATCCAACCGCTCTTTCCCGCGGCCTGGAGGCGCGTCAGTTCGGGTAGGCACCAACTGCTGGCACACACCAGCACCCAGGCACTGCAGATCCCGGACACCCCGCGCAGCCAACCGCCAGACCAGGCCGGCGAGTGATCGACCCCAGCCATTCCAAGCGTCGAGACGGCCACGCCCATCAACCCGAGTTGCAAACCTCTTTGCGGGTTGGCGGCAAACCAGGGAGCGCTCAGTGCGCCGACCAGATACCCGACATAGTTGGCCGCTGCCCACTCGGCTCCCGTGGCAACATCGAGCGTGGCGTCGCGCATCATCAGTGGCATCAGCGGCGTGAAAGCAAAGCGCCCCACCCCCATGGCAACGGCCAGTGCCACCAGTCCAATCAGGATGATGCGTCGATGCGAGGGCGCTGCGGGCGTGTTCATGCCGATGGCAGCAAGAAAAAAACCCGAACCCTTGAGCAGGGCCGGGTTGTGGAGGTCTCATGTGGCGAGATCAGCATTGAATCTGGAGCGGGTGAAGGGAATCGAACCCTCGTCTAAAGCTTGGGAAGCTGCCGTTCTACCATTGAACTACACCCGCGATGTGTCGGCATTCTAACCAGATGCGATGCCTCAAATTAGCAGCCACTGCAGGCTCGATACCTGGATCACTTCAGCACATCGCCGATGCATAGGTACTTCATTTCGACGTATTCATCCATGCCATGGTGCGAACCCTCGCGGCCCAGACCCGACTGCTTCACGCCCCCAAAGGGCACGTGCTCGGTGGCGATGATGCCCACGTTGATGCCCACCATGCCGTATTCCAGCGCTTCGCTCACACGGAAAATTCGACCCACGTCGCGGCTGTAGAAGTAACTGGCCAAACCGAACTCGGTGTTGTTGGCTGCGTCGATGGCTTCTTGCTCGGTGTTGAAACGAAACACCGGCGCAAAGGGGCCAAAGGTTTCTTCCTTGGCGCACAGCATGTCACTGCGGGCATCAGCCACCACGGTGGGCTGAAAAAACTGGCCTTGCAAGGGTTTGCCGCCGGTGACGATCTTGCCGCCGCGCTGCAGGGCATCTTCGAGGTGACGCTGCACCTTGGCCACGGCGGCGGGTTCAATCAGGGGACCTTGCAGGACGCCGTCTTCAAAGCCGTTGCCCACCTTGAGCGCCTGTACTTTGGCGGAGAATTTCTGGACGAACTCGTCGTACACGCCGCTTTGCACATAAATGCGGTTGGCACACACACAGGTCTGGCCGGCGTTGCGGTACTTGCTGGCTATGGCACCTTCCACGGCCGAGTCAACGTCGGCGTCATCAAACACGATGAAGGGCGCATTGCCGCCGAGTTCCAGCGCGAGCTTTTTCACCGTGGGCGCCGATTGCGCCATCAGGATGCGACCCACTTCTGTGCTGCCGGTGAAGCTGATGTGACGCACGATATCGCTGGCACAAAAGACCTTGCCCACAGCAATGCTGTTGTCGCTGTCCGCGGTGAGCACGTTGAGCACACCGGCGGGGATGCCGGCGCGCACGGCGAGTTCGGCTGCAGCCAGTGCCGTCAGGGGGGTGAGTTCGGCGGGCTTGATCACCACCGGGCAACCGGCAGCCAGTGCCGGGGCCACTTTGCGGGTGATCATGGCGAGCGGAAAGTTCCACGGCGTGATGGCTGCGCACACGCCAATGGGTTGGCGGATGACCATCAAGCGGCGGTTGTTGTCGAATTGGGGCAGCGTCTCGCCATTCACGCGCTTGGCCTCTTCAGCAAACCACTCGACAAAGCTCGCGCCGTAGGCGACTTCGCCTTTGGCTTCGGGAAACGGCTTGCCTTGCTCGGCGGTCATGAGGCGTCCCAGGTCTTCCACATGGGCCATCAGCAGGTCGTACCACTTGCGCAAAATGATGCTGCGCTCTTTGCCGGTTTTGTTGCGCCAGGCGGGCCAGGCGGCGTTGGCAGCGTGGATGGCTTGCTCGGCTTCGGCGGGGCCCAGGTTGGCCACGTCGGCGAGTTTCTGGCCGGTGGCGGGGTCGTGCACGTCAAAGCGCTGAGCGCCTTGGACCCACTGGCCGTTGATCAGGGCGTCGGTCTTGAGCAGGCTGGGGTCATTGAGAAGCGAGAGGGGGGCGGTTTTCATGTCCATGGTCGGTCTCCTGCAAAACACACAGCATACCCCGGGCATGGGTGCTTGCAAGTCACGTCAGCGAAGCCCCCACTTATAATCAAAAGTTTGACTCCAACCGCGCAAGCACCCATGACCACACGCACCTTTTCCGTTGCCGAGATCCGTCAAAGTTTTCTCGACTTTTTTGCGGCCAAAGGGCATACCGTCGTGGCGTCCAGCCCCCTGGTGCCGGGTAACGACCCCACTTTGATGTTCACCAACTCTGGCATGGTGCAATTCAAGGACGTGTTTCTGGGCACCGACCGCCGCAGCTATGTGCGTGCTGCCTCGGTGCAGGCCTGTTTGCGCGCTGGCGGTAAACACAATGACTTGGAAAATGTGGGGTACACCGCACGTCACCACACCTTCTTCGAGATGCTGGGCAACTGGTCGTTTGGCGACTACTTCAAACGCGAATCGCTCAAGTGGGCCTGGGAGTTGCTCACGCAGGTGTACGGCTTGCCCCAAGAGCGATTGCTCGCCACGGTGTACCAGGAAGATGACGAGGCTTACGACATCTGGACAAAGGACATTGGCTTGCCGCCCGAGCGTGTGATCCGTATCGGCGATAACAAGGGGGGACGTTACAAATCCGACAACTTCTGGATGATGGCTGACACCGGTCCTTGCGGTCCCTGCAGCGAAATTTTCTACGACCACGGCGACCACATCCCCGGCGGCCCGCCGGGCAGCCCCGAGGAAGACGGCGACCGGTTCATTGAAATCTGGAACAACGTGTTCATGCAGTTTGAAATGCACGTGGACGGCTCGGTGACGAAGTTGCCCGCCCCCTGTGTGGACACCGGCATGGGCCTCGAGCGCCTGGCTGCCATCCTGCAGCATGTGCACAGCAACTACGAGATTGACCTCTTTGACACCTTGATCAAGGCGGCTGCTCGTGAAACTGGTTGCGCCGACCTGAGTATCCCGTCGCTACGCGTGATTGCTGACCACTTGCGCGCCACCTCGTTCCTGGTGGCCGATGGGGTCATTCCCAGCAACGAAGGCCGTGGCTATGTGCAACGCCGCATCATCCGCCGCGCGATCCGTCACGGTTACAAGCTGGGTCAGAAGACGCCCTTCTTCCACAAGCTGGTCCCTGATCTGGTCAAGCTCATGGGCGAGGCCTATCCGAATCTGCGCGAAAACGCCGATCGCGTGATGGAGGTGCTGAAAGCCGAGGAAGAGCGTTTTTACGAGACGCTCGAAATCGGCATGCAGATTCTGGACGGAGCCCTGGCCGGTGGCGTGAAAGTGTTGCCGGGTGACGTCGCCTTCAAGTTGCACGATACCTACGGTTTCCCGCTCGACCTCACCAACGATGTCTGCCGCGAGCGCGGCCTCAAGGTCGACGAAGCCGGGTTTGCCGCCGCCATGGACAAGCAGAAGTCGCAAGCCCGCGCGGCTGGCAAATTCAAAATGGACAAGGCGCTCGAGTACACCGGTGCGGGCAACCACTTTGCTGGCTATGAATCGCTGATGACCCACGCCCAGGTGCTGGCCTTGTATGTGGACGGCACACCCGTTCAAACCCTCCAGGCAGGGCAGACCGGTGTGGTGGTGTTGAACACCACCCCGTTCTACGCCGAGTCCGGCGGCCAAGTCGGAGACCAGGGCTTGATCCACCACGGCGGCGCGCAATTCCATGTGCAGGATACGCAAAAGATCAAGGCCGATGTGTTTGGCCACCATGGCGAATTGCAAAGCGGTCAGCTCAGTGTGGGCGATGCGGTGCAGGCCCATGTGGACACCGATTTGCGCGCGGCCACCGTGCGCAACCACTCGGCCACCCACCTCATGCACAAGGCCCTGCGCGATGTGCTCGGTAGCCATGTGCAGCAGAAGGGCTCACTGGTCAACGCCGAGCGCACGCGCTTTGACTTTGCGCACAACACGCCTGTGACGGAGGCGGAAATTCGCCAGATTGAAACCCGGGTGAACGCGGAAATTCTGGCCAATGCGGCGGCGCAGGCCCGCGTGATGGACATCGAGTCAGCCCAGAAAACCGGTGCGATGATGCTCTTTGGCGAGAAGTATGGCGAGACGGTGCGCGTGCTCGACATCGGCTCAAGCCGTGAGCTGTGTGGCGGCACCCATGTGAACGCGACCGGCGACATCGGTCTCTTCAAGATCGTGGCCGAAAGCGGCGTGGCGGCTGGCGTGCGACGCATCGAAGCCGTCACAGGCGCCAACGCCCTGGCGTATTTGCAGTCGCTCGAAGACACGGTGTCACAGGCGGCGGGTTCGCTCAAGGCGCCGGCCGCCGAGTTGAACGGCCGCATTGCCCAGGTGCTCGATCAGGTGCGAGCCTTGGAAAAAGAAGTGGCCTCGCTCAAGGGCAAGCTTGCGTCTGCACAGGGTGACGAACTGGTGTCCCAGGTGGTGGCGGTGAAAGGCTTGAAGGTGCTGGCCGCCAAGCTCGAAGGTGCTGACGCCAAGACCTTGCGTGACACCATGGACAAGCTCAAGGACAAGCTCAAAACCGCCGCCATCGTGCTGGCCGCTGTCGACGGCGACAAGGTTCAGATCGCGGCGGGGGTGACCGCTGACAGCGTGGGCAAGGTCAAGGCTGGTGACCTGGTCAATTTTGTGGCTCAGCAAGTCGGGGGCAAAGGCGGTGGCAAACCCGACATGGCCATGGCCGGTGGCACCGATGCCCGGGCCTTGCCCCAGGCGCTGGCCAGCGTGGCGGCCTGGGTAGAGCAGCGCGTCTGACGCTCGCGCGTCGTTGTCAGACTCTTTCGAACACCAGATCCCACACGCCGTGGCCCAGCCGCAGGCCGCGGCGTTCGAACTTGGTCACCGGGCGGTAGTCCGGCCGATCGGCATACCCGTCTGCACGGGCGGAGCGGTTGCGCAGCAATGGCTCCGCACGCAACACCCCCAGGATTTGTTCGGCGTAGGGGGCCCAGTCGGTGGCGCAATGCACGTAGCCACCCGGCTTCAGACGAGAGCACAGCAGTTGCACCAGCGGCGGCTGAATCAGTCGGCGCTTGTGGTGACGTTTCTTGTGCCAGGGGTCGGGAAAGAAAATGTGCACGCCGTCCAGACTGGCGGGGGGGATCATGTGTTCCAGCACCTCGACCGCATCGTGTTGCAGGATGCGCAGGTTGCGCAGTCCCCGCTCCCCGATCAGTTTGAGCAGGGCACCGACGCCAGGTTCGTGCACCTCGCAACCCAAGAACACCGTGTCAGACAACACCTGTGCAATGTGGGCCGTGGCGTCACCCATGCCAAAACCGATTTCCAGCACCACGGGTTGCTCTCGCCAATCCCGGCCCCACACATCGGGCCAAGGGACAGGGACGCCGGTATAGGGGCGGATGAACTCGGCGCCCAGCGTGTGGATGGCGCGTGCCTGACCTGAGCTGGTGCGACCGGCCCGTTTGACAAAGGTGCGGACTTTCTGGGGGTGGGCAACGTCCGCAGGCGGGGTGTGTTCGGGGCGCGTCATCGTGCCACGGATTGTAGAGAGGCCACCCATCGATCGCGCCATTCGTTCACCCAGTGCTGGAGCGCCTCGGCCGGTGTGGTGGCGTGATACGCATTCAGCGACGACAGTCCCAAAGACAGGGCCGCGGCTTGCAGTGCCTTCAACGGATGATGCGTGTCGAGGGCCGGTGCCCCTTGCTGTTTAGACAGTTTCTCACCCGCTGCGTCGAGCACCAGTGGGGTGTGCAGGTACACCGGCGTGGGCAACCCAAGGGCTTGTTGAAGCAGAATCTGACGCGGGGTGTTGTCAGCCAGGTCTTCGCCGCGGACCACATGCGTGATACCTTGACGCGCATCGTCGGTGACCACGGCGAATTGATACGACCACACGCCATCGGCCCGTCTCAGCACGAAATCGCCGACCGAGGCGTTGACCTGCTGGGTGCAATCACCCAGCCGGCGGTCACGCCAGTTCACCAGACTGTCAGGCGGCACTTGAAACCGCCATGCCAACCCTCGCGCGAGGTGGGGGGAGGTGGAATCAGCGGACCAGGCAAACTGACCGCGCGCGGTTCGGCAGGTGCCCGGATACACCAGCTCCTGATGACGCGACTTCACCACGCCGCGAGCGGCCCAGGCTTGCTCGATGTCTTTGCGTGAGCAACGGCATCCGTAAACCGCCTCTTGTTGTATCAATGGGTGGAGCGCTTGTTCGTACGCTGCACCCTGGCGTGATTGCCAGGTAGGCGGCTCGTCAGGATGCAAGCCGCAATCGGCCAATTGCCGCAAGATGTGTTGATCTGCACCCGGCTCGCAGCGCGGCAGGTCCACGTCTTCGATACGCACCAACCAGACACCGTGATGCGCCCTCGCATCCAGCCAGCTGGCCAGCGCTGCCACGAGAGAACCAGCATGCAGCCATCCCGTGGGCGAGGGCGCAAAGCGGCCCCGGTATCCCGCCACCGTGTGCTCCGCGTCAGGCGGCAGCCAGGGCCAGCGACAGGCCGCTCACAAACGCATCCTCGACCCGATGACCCAGGTGCCAGTCGCCGCAGGTGCCCAGGCCACTGTCGGGACGGTACAGATGCGAGGTGCCCAGCGGGCGCACGGTCTTGGCCTGTCCCCAGCGGTGTGCCTGCACGTGGCTGGGTTGGGTGCGTATGCCTGTGAGCTCGGCAAAAGCCTTGAGCAACTTGGCCTCCACGCGTGCAGGGTCGTCCTGCAAGTGTTCCAGCGACCACTCGGGGCTGGCTTGCACCGTCCAGCGCTCGATCGGCGAGCGACGCGGTTTGGAGGATTCGCGAGCCAGCCACGCAATGCGGTGGTGGGTGCTGCGCGCCACGTTCCATTGTGGACCCAGGTAGGACAGGCTGGGTTGGTTGGCCTGGGGAAAAGCCAGCATCAGTGTCCAGCAAGGCGCCATCTCAACCCCTTGCAGAGCGGTCATCAACTCACCAGCCGAGGCTTCGCCAGCGGACTGTCGCAGGAGTTGCATCGATTGTCCATGGGCCAAGGCCAACAGCACCGCATCAAATCCACTGGCCACGACGGCGTCCTCGCCATGCACCTGCAGTTGCCAACGTAGCGGGTTCAGTCGGTCGCGCGTGATGCGCTCGACACGCACATGGAGGTGCAGGCATCCGGCCGCCTGCAGCGGTGCTGCCCAGTGGGCCACTAACGAGCGCATCCCTGGGGTGGGTACGTAGTGCGGCTCGCGGGTGGGCAGTGCCGCTTCCACCACATGACCCAGCGGGTCGAGCACGCGCACCGCGTTGGCGCTCCAGGGACGCACGCAAGCTGACGTGCCCGGTACTTGCTCCAGCGCCAGGGCAAACCGTGGGTCACGCACGGTGAAGTACTGTGCACCATGGTCGAACGACCCCCACGGCGTGTCGCGCGTGGCCATGCGCCCGCCGACATAGGGCGCTTGTTCAAACACACTGACCTGATGCCCGGCTTGAACCAGGGTGCGGGCCGCTGTGACGCCGGCCATGCCGGCCCCGAGGATGGCAAAGTGTTTCATGGGATCGACTCTACACCCAAGTGCGTTTGCCGTCCCGGGTGGCACAGCAGTGCGGCGCGGGTCGCGTGACTGCGCAGTTGTTTGAGCCACCACTGCAGGGCGCGACCGGTGCGGGGGTTGCCCTCTGCGGCGCTGGGGTCGTGACCGCTGTTCGTCGGGCTGTCCGCACCGCCGCGGCGCCAGGCGTAGCCGACCTGGCTGATGCGCGGCGGTCGTTGCACCTCTCGCGTCACCAGTCGCCCAGCGGCCAGGTATGGACGAACCAAGGGCTCGGGCAGAAACCCCACGCCCAGACCGCGCAATTGAGCCTGCAGCTTGGCGGGCATGGTGGGCACCGTGAACACGTCCTGCCCAGCCAGCAAACCCACGGTGAGCCCGCGCCCCTGTGGGGTCGAGTCGGCCACCGCCACGGCCCGGTATTGACGGATTAGTTCGTCGGGCACGGGCTCGGCGTGAGCCGCCAGCGGATGGTGCGGGGCAATGGCAAAGACAAAGGGCAACTGGCCCAGTGGGGCAAATTGCACACCATGCGGCAGGGTGCTGGCCTCCATGCTCACCCCCAGGGCCAGATCCGCCTGCCCGGAGACGAGTGCCTGCAGGGTGCCGCTCAGTACCTCGTCGCGCAAGCGCAGACGGGTGGGGGGCTTGGGCTCCAGAAAGGCTCCGCAAAGCTCCATCAAGGTGGTCGGGTCGATCAGGCTGTCCACGGCGATGGTGAACTCGCTTTCCCAGCCCGTGGCCACCCGGCGCACCCGTTGTGCCACGGCTTCGAGTTCAGCCAGGATGCGCTGTCCCTCGTTCATCAACTCTTGGCCAGCAGCGGTGGGCCGCGCCTGGCGCGAACGTCGATCAAACAGCAGGACATCGAGCGATTCCTCGAGTTGGCGCACCCGGTAGGTCAAGGCACTGGGTACGAGGTTGAGCGCGCGCGCTGCCGCAGCGAAACTGCCGCAGCGGGCGATGGTCTGGAGCATCGACAGTGCTTCGGGCGTGAGGACATCGCGGGTAGTGGGCATGGCGTTACAGAGGCAGTCCGTGCAATAAGGGGGGGACCCCTTCGCGTGATGAAGGGGCCACGACCCTCACTATGGTTCAATATTTTTGAATGATGACATCAATCATATGCCACTCAGAGATGCCGCTGAATCCGTACATTCATGGCTGTTGTTGCTTTGTTGTCTTCAGGAGATTCGCATGATCGCCCTTCGACGCTCTCAGGATCGAGGCTATGCCGATCACGGCTGGCTCAAGTCGTTCCACAGCTTTTCCTTTGCTGGCTATCACGATCCCGCTCACATGGGCTGGGGCAACCTACGGGTGATCAACGAGGACCGCATCGCGCCGGGCACGGGGTTTGGCACGCACGGCCACCGAGACATGGAAATCATCAGCTACGTGCTCTCAGGCGAGTTGGCCCACCGAGACAGCATGGGCAATGTCAAAGGGATTCCGCCGGGAGACGTGCAGCGCATGAGTGCGGGCCGCGGTGTGCAACACAGCGAGTTCAACCACGCCCCCGGGCAGGAGACGCACTTTTTTCAGATCTGGATCGAGCCCAACGTGACAGGCATCGAGCCCAGCTACGAGCAAGTGTCGGTCGCGGCTGCGAACAAGCGGGGTCAACTCGCTCGCATTGCGGGGCCCGAGCAAGCGGCCGTGAAGATTCATGCCGATGCCGCGCTGTACGCGGGGCTGTTTGACGCACAGGAGTCTGCGCAACTGACATTGGCCTCAGGGCGTCGAGGCTATGTGCATCTGGTGCGCGGTGCCTTGCTGGTGAATGGACACGCCTTGCAGGCCGGCGACGCGCTGTTGTTGGCTGATGAACCGACGGTCCAACTCGATCACGGACAAGACGCCGAGGTCCTGGTGTTTGATCTGGCGTCCTGAGCGCGAATCACGTCTTGGCTCGGTGAGGCGCCTGACATGACGTGCCGGATGTATGTCTTTCTTTTCTTTTTTTAGGAGGTCTTTCATGGCTAACACTGTTGTGGTCTTTCATTCGGGCTACGGTCATACCGAGCGCGTGGCCAACTTTGTCGCGGATGGCGCCAAAGCCGAGATGGTGGTCATCGACGCCGATGGCCACGTGAGCGACGCCGACTGGAGCCGACTCGACGCGGCGGACGCCATCATCTTCGGCTCACCCACTTACATGGGCATGGTGTCGTGGCAATTCAAAAAGTTTGCCGATGCCACGTCCAAACGCTGGTTCTCCAGTGCCTGGAAAGACAAGGTGGCTGGCGGCTTCACCATCTCGGCCAGCCCGAGTGGCGACAAGCTGTCCACGATCCAGTACTTCATCACGCTGGCGATGCAAAACGGCATGATCTGGGTGGGGCAGCCGGCCTTGAATGACGGCACCGTCAACCGACTGGGCTCCAACTCGGGGCTGATGGCGCAGGTGGGGCCGACCAGCCCGGCGAGTGATATTCCCCAAGGCGACCTGGACACCGCTCAGGCCTATGGCCAACGCGTGGCTGAGGTGGCAGACAAGCTGCGCGGTTGAGTTGAGGTGACGCCTGCCGTCAGGCGGACATTTGACCGCTCAGGGAGTGGCGGATAAATCGGGAGCGAGAGCGACCCGCTCGTCAAACACGAAGCAGTCACCGCGGTAATGCGCGCCCCCCACTTCCTCAAAATACTTGAGGATGCCGCCCTCGAGTTGATACACCGACTCGAGCCCGAGTTCTTTCAAATAGAGGGCGGCTTTCTCGCAACGGATACCCCCGGTGCAATAACTCACCACCGTCTTGCCCTCCAGTTCGGACCGGTGTGCTTGCGCGGCTGCCGGAAATTCACTGAACCGCGAGATGCGCCAGTTGATGGCGCCCTCGAACGCGCCGGCATCGACTTCGAAGGCATTGCGTGTATCGAGGGTCACCACGGGGCGCCCGTGATCGTCGTGGCCCTGATCCAGCCAGCGCTTGACGGTGTCAGCAGCCACAGCGGGCGCTCGGCCCCCCGCCGGACGGATGGTGGGATGGTTCATTCGGATGATCTCTCGCTTGCACTTGATCACCATGCGCTTGAAAGGTTGTAAGGCCGACCAACTCTCCTTGGGAGCGATGTCGGCAAAACGAGCGTCTTGATGCATGAAGCCGACAAATGCGCGCACACCCGCCTCGGGACCGGCCAGAAACAGATTGACCCCTTCCTGGGACAGCAGGACGGTGCCTTTCAAGCCTTCGTCGAGTGCGCGCGCCAACCAGGGTTCACGCAAACCCTGAGGGTCATCAATATCGACAAATTTGTAGGCAGAAATGTTCAGGATGTCGTTCACGTGGTTATTTTACGAGGCGGTATCCAGCGGGCAATTGCCTACAATCAATGCATGTTCGTTCATCTGCGCCTGCATTCTGAATTTTCCGTGGTCGATGGCACCAACCGCATCGACGAGGTGGTGCAGGTGGCGGCCCGTGACGGACAACCGGCCTTGGCCCTCACCGATCTGAGCAACCTGTTTGGTGGCATCAAGTTTTACAAGGCGGCGCGTGGGGCGGGTCTCAAGCCCGTGCTGGGGGCGGAAGTGGTGGTGGAGGGCTTGTCCGAGGACCTGACCCAAACTTCGCGCATGCTGCTGCTGGTGCAAGACCATGCCGGCTACTTGAACCTGTGCGAATTGCTGGCCCGCGCGTGGACGCTCAATGTGATCCGTGATCAGGCTGTGGTCAAGCAAAGCTGGTTACGTGAACTCGCGCAAGGGTTGATCGCCTTATCGGGTGCACAGTCCGGGGCCGTGGGTCAGGCGCTGGTGCAGGGCAATGCCTCCAAGGCCGGCGAGGTGGCATTGCTGCTGGCCTCCATGTTTCCGCATCGCTTCTATATCGAGCTACAGCGCGCCGGCCGTGTGGATGACGAAGCGCACGTCATGGCCGCGGTGCAACTCGCTGCGCGACTCAAGTTGCCGGTGGTGGCCACCCACCCTGTGCAGTTCACCCAGCCCGACGACTACGAAGCCCACGAGGCGCGCGTGTGCATTGCCGAAGGCGAAATCCTGGGCAACGCGCGGCGCGTGCGCAAGTTCACCCGCGAGCAGTATTTCAAATCGGCCGAGCAGATGCGTGCGCTGTTTGCTGATGTGCCGTCAGCCCTGGCCAACTCGGTGGAAATTGCCCGTCGCTGCAACCTCACGCTCACGCTGGGCAAGCCACAGTTGCCCGACTACCCCACACCGCCGGTGGACGGTCGGCAGTTGCCCATGGAGGAGTACTTTCGCCACGCCTCGCACCAGGGCCTGGAGGCGCGCTTGCGACAGCGTTTCCCGGATGAGGCCCAGCGCGAACGCGAGCGTCCTGCTTATGTCGAGCGGCTGGAGTTCGAGATTCAGACCATCATCAAGATGGGCTTCCCAGGCTACTTCCTGATCGTGAGCGACTTCATCAACTGGGCCAAGCACAACGGCTGCCCGGTGGGGCCGGGGC
>Ga0255087_1000778_pt1 | contig 12730 bp, 10 predicted proteins | sample Colum_Miss_RepA__FD_188561 | JGI IMG/M metagenome (GOLD analysis project Ga0255087, IMG submission 188561) | Freshwater microbial communities from Columbia River, Oregon, United States - Colum_Miss_RepA_8d | ecosystem: Environmental > Aquatic > Freshwater > River | place: USA: Oregon | collected...
GGCCCAGACCATGGGTCATGGCGAGCGTGAATTCGGCGATCAGTTCGCCGGCGTCGGCGCCGACCAGCGTCACGCCAAGGATGCGGTCGCTGCCCGGCGGGGTCAGCACTTTCACGAAACCGGTGGTCTCGCCGTCCGTAATTGCGCGGTCCAGATCGGCGAGGTCGTAGCGCGTGACCTCAAACGCCACGCCGGCCGCGAGGGCCTCGGTTTCCGACAGCCCGACGCGGGCCACCTGCGGGTCGGTGAAGGTGCACCAGGGCACGGCGCGATAGTCGGCACGAACGCGGCGCAGCCGGCCGAACAGCGCGTTCACCGCCGCGTACCAGGCCTGATGCGAGGCGGCATGGGTGAGCTGGAACGGTCCCGCCACATCGCCGCAGATGAAGATGTTCGGCAGATTGGTCGCCAGAAACTCGTCGCTCGCGATGGTCTGCTGCGGCGTCAGCGGAATACCCAGCGCCGCGAGCCCAAGGCCATCGGTATTCGGCGTGCGGCCGACGGCCACCAGCAGTTCATCGAAGGGCAGTCGCTGTTCGCGGCCTTCAAAGTCGAGCAGCAGGGTTTTCTCGCCCGCGTGTTCCTCGCAGGCCAAGGCCGTGCACTCGGTGAGAACGGCAATGCCCTCGCGCGCGAAACGCTTACGGAGCAGGGCCGAGACCTCGGGGTCTTCGCGCGGTAGCAGGCGCTCACCCTGCTGCACGATGACGACCTGCGCGCCGAGGCGCGCAAAGGCTTGCGCCAGTTCGCAGCCGACGGGACCACCGCCCAGCACCACCAGCCGGCGCGGCAGCTGCGTCAGCGACCAGACGGTGTCCGAGGTCAGATAGCCGACGGCGTCCAGCCCGGGCAGCGGCGGCACGCTGGGCCGCGCCCCGGTGGCAATCACGATCTGCGCCGCGCTCAGCACCCGCGGTCCCTCCACCGTCTGCACTTCCACCGTCCAGGGCGTCAGCAGGCGGGCCGTGCCCTGCACACAGTCAACGCCCAGCGCGGTATAGCGGGCAACCGAGTCGTGCGGCGCGATGGCGTCGACAGTCGCGGCGACCCGGGCCATAACGGCCGGGAAGTCGACCTCGGCCTGCGCGTCTTTGAGGCCGAAACGGCCCGCCGCGCGGATTTCGGCCATCAGGTGCGCGGCGCGCAGCAGGCTCTTGCTGGGCACACAGCCGTGGTTCAGGCAGTCGCCGCCCATCCGGGCCTGCTCGACCAGCGCGACCCGCGCCTGCGTCGCCGCCGCGATGTAAGCCGACACCAACCCGCCGCTACCGGCGCCGATGACCAGCAGGTTGTAATCAAAGCGGGCCGGTCGCGACCAGGCGGCGTAGCGCCGGCGAAGCCGCCACATCCGCAGACCCTGCCGGGCCAACAGCGGAAACACGCCCAGTAGCGCGAGCGAAAGCAGCAGGCCGGGCGAGAGCAGGCCCTGAAGGCTCGTGATCTCGCCCAGGCGCGTGCCGAGATTCAGATACACCACGGTCCCCGGCAGCATGCCAAGCTGACTCACCCAGTAGAAAGTGCGTGCCGGCATCCGGGTCAGGCCCAGCGCCAGATTCACCGCAAAAAACGGGAATAGCGGCACCAGTCGCAGGGCAAAAAGATGAAAGGCGCCGTCGCGCGCGATGCCCTCATCGATCCGCTTCAGCAAGGGCCCCAGCCGCCGGCTTACCGCCTCCCGCAGCAGGAAACGCGCGACCAGCATGGCCAGCGTCGCGCCGATGCTCGACGCAAAAGACACCAGCAAAACGCCCGTCCACAGCCCAAACAGGGCACCGCCCGCCAGCGACATCACGGCCGCGCCGGGCAGGGACAAGGCCGTCACGGCGATATACACCCCGACAAACAACGCCGGCGCGAGGAGCGGCTGCGCCGCCTTGAACGCCGTCAGCGTCGTCTGCTGTTCGCGCAGGAAATCAAAGCTCAAATACCGGTCGAAGCCGGCCAGATAAAACGCCGCCACCGCCAGCACCAGCCCGCCCCACGCCCAGCTCCGCCCGATCCGCATGCCGTCAGCTCCCCGGCGCCCGGGGCGCTCGCGTACAAGGGCGTGGAGTATCACCCATTTGGGGTCGCAAGCGGGCTTGGCGCCGGGGCATCATCGACCTCGATCAAGCGGCCGCGTGCCGCGCGCGACATCGTGGTCATGCCAAGGAGGGTCAGCCATGCACGGCGACCAGCGTATTCTTGAATTGCTCAAACAGGCGTTCGGCCAGCTCGACCGCCCCGCCCATTTCACCGACGTTTCCCATTGCGACGAGTGCGCCGAACAGGACACCAGACTGCGGCTCTGTAACCCGCGCGCAGTGGGTTTTGAAGACGTGGCGCGGGCGGCTTTCGACCCCTTCTGCGTCGCCTCGCCGCAGGCGCTGGGCTATTTTTTCCCCGCGCTGGCCAAGCTTGCGCTGGCGCCGCCCAGTCCCGAACACGGTTGGTACGCCTCGCAGCTCCTGTTTCATCTCCAGGTCGATGAGGTCGACAACCGCTTCTATCGCTACTGCAACGACACTCAGCGCACGGCTGTGGCAAAACTGCTGGCCCATTTGCTGGAGACCCGGGCCTCGCTAGCGCTGGCGGATCTGGCGACCGAACGCTTCATTAAGTGCCATCGGCTGTGGTCAGCCCAACGGGTCGACGGGCAGCTGTTGAACTGAACGAGGCCGGCTAAAACGCAAAGCCGTCGGGTAAGGGGGCGAACAGCAGGGTCACCGCACCGCCCAGACAGCGGGTGCGATGCCCCTGCCCCGTAACGTCGGCCGGCAGGAACACCTCGCCCGCCCGCCATTGCCGGCATTGCCCGTCGGTGGTTTCCACTTCAATCACGCCCGACAACACCACCACCAATTGACGTGCCGGCGCGTTGTGCCAGTCCTGCGCCATGCCGGCCGGCAGTTCAACCAGTTGCACTGCCGGCGAGGCATAGGCCGCCGAGTGCTGGATGCGGTGGCCCATGCCGTCGTCGCGCCACAGGTCTTGCGGCACGCGCAGCGACTCAAAACGTGACCCGCCCTCGGCGGTGGCGACAAAGGTGGTGATGTCCACGGCCGCGGGGCTCAGACCGGGCGCGGTTTAGTGGCGACGCCCGTCGTCGTCATCGTCGACGTCGCGGTCGTCGTCTTCGTCCTCGTCTTCCTCATCGTCTTCGTAGCGCGAGTCTTCTTCGTCCTCGTCCCAGTCCTCGTCTTCGCCGGCCTCACCGACCGACGACATGGCCTCGGTCGCGGCCTCGACGATTTCCTCATCGTCGTTCATCAGCAGGTGTTCCAGCGCTTCGTTCACCGCCTCGGCGTCCGGCGCCAGCATGGGCGTGGCGTCGATGGCGGCGATCAGGATTTCCTTGGCGGTGGTTTCGTCTCCCACCAGTTCCTCGATATACGGCCAGGCGTCGCGCACATCGCGCTCGGCGGCGGCGCAGATGGCATTAAACAGCACCTCTTCATCTTCGCTTTCCAGCGCTTCGAGGATTTCGTCCTTGAAGCCCGGCACAAAACGCATGGCGAAGACGGCCGAGCGCTGCCAGCCATCGCCTTCCCGGTCATAGGCCTCGCGGATGGCAGCCTTGTGCCAGTCTTCGGGGGCACGCACCATCGCCTCAAAGACGCAGCGGCGTACTTCGTTGGATTCGCTGGTGTTGTCGTAGATGCGCTTCAGCGCTTTCTGCGCCTTGCGGAAGGCCGCGTCGGAGAGGCTTTCGCCGGCGTCGCTGGCCACGCCTTGATGCGCCGTTTCCAGCGCCGGGCCGATGGCCAGAGCCGCACGGGCCCGCAGCTCTTCCGGGGCGCCGGCTTCGCCGACTACCTCGGTCAGGCCGCTGACCACGTCATCGTGGTCGGGCGAGACATCGTAGGCCAGCTCGGCTGCCAGCAGACGGTCGTCGAGCGGGGCGGAGCGATTCACCAGCGAGCGCAAAATGGTGTCGCGCGCAGTTTCCGGCCAGTCCCAGACGGGCGTGTTCTGTAGATCGTTCAAATTCATGGTGGGGCACCTCGGGGCTGGAAAACGTATCGGCCGCCAGTCGGCAGGCAGCCGGCGCGTAGGGTAACCCAGCCGCCCCCCAAATCACGTGACCGGCACGCGCAACCGGGCAGATTTCCTGCCCGACTGCGCCAGATCGAGCCGCGTCTTACCGCTCGCGGCTTACAGCACAAAGTCGCTCAGGCTGACCACCGGCGCGCCGGTGAGCGAGATCGCGAATTCTGCGGACGAATCGCCGTCGGTATTGCCGTAGAGGATGCCGCCCACATACTTCAGCTGACCGGCGGCAGAGAAGTTCGCGCTGCTGGAAATCAGCGTGGTGAAGGCCTGATTGCCGGCCGCGCCGCTGTTGGCATCCAGCCCCGAGAGGTCGATTTTGTCGCTGCCGTGGCGGAAATCCTTGATCACATCCGAGGAGCCTGCCGAGGCACTTAACTCGCTGAGCGAATTGAAATCGAAGGTATCGCGGCCGCTGCCACCGGTCAGCACGTCGCGGCCGGAGCCGCCGGTCAGCCGGTCGTCGCCCAGATCGCCGCCCAGCGTGTCCGCGCCCGTGCCACCCATCAGGGTGTCGTTACCCGACATGCCGCGCAGCCCGTCGTTGCCAGCCTCGCCCTTCAGGACATTGGCGCTGGCGTTTCCGGTCAGCTTGTTGCTGCCGCTGTTGCCGGTGCCGCTACGGGCGATCGCGGTCAGGACCAGATTTTCGACATTCGCGGCCAGCGTGTCGTTGCAGCTGGCATAGACGGTATCCGTACCCTGCGCGCTCAGTTCACGCACGATGTCATCGCTATCGTTTACGCGGTAGATGTCGTTGCCCGCGCCACCGGCCAGCGAGTCTTCGCCCAGCCCGCCGTCCAGGCTGTCGCTGCCCACGCCGCCGCTTATGGAATCATCGCCCGCGCTGCCGCTGATGGAGTCGTCGCCGATGTCGCCGCTCAGGGTGTCGTCGCCCTCGCCGCCGTCCAGGCTGTCGTCACCATCGCCGCCGCGCAGGTGATCCGAGCCGCGGCCGCCGCGCATGCTGTCTTCGCCGCGCGAGCCGTCCAGACTGTCGTCGTCGTCGGAGCCGTCGATTTCGGTGCCGCTGTCGTCGCCCAGCACGGTGTCGAGCAGGTCGCCGATTTCGTCGAAGATTTCTTCGGTGAACTCGCTGGCGTCCAGCGCCAGCTCGGTCGCCACGAACAGCGTTGCGCCGTTGAGGCTGGCGCTGACGCCGGTGACCGTGCCGGTCAGACTGCTGATATCGGTGCCCACCCGTCCGGCAAAGCTGCCGTCGATGATGAAGCGCGCGGTGCTCGACGCCGGCAGGACGACATCGACGATGATCTGGGTATCGGTGGCTGAGGAAATAGTCACGTTCAACGCACTGTCCATATCGGACCAGTCGGAACTTTCAATTTCCAGTCTGCTCATGAAAAAAGTACCTTCGGGCTATTTTGAGTGGTGGCAAGACTGCCACGCGGCCGGGCCGGCTCGCGAAAGTTGCGCACCAATTTGTGACCGCGTTGGCAAAATGCTGGGAGAACCCGCGCTTGCCCGGGGCTTCATCAACTTTCGCGCCGGGCGACGAACCCTCAGGCCACCGCCCCCGCTGCCCGCAGCGCGGCGATCTCTTCCGGACTGCAGTTGAGCTCCCGCAACAGCTCGTCCGTGTGCTCGCCCAAGCCCGGCGCCGGCCGGCGTACGGTGTTGATTTCGCCGTTGAACACCGCCGCCGGCCGGGCTTGCCGCAGTCGGCCGGCGGTCGGGTGCTCATACTCGATGATGCCGTCGGCATGGGTGCAGCGCTCGTCGGTCAGCACGTCGTCCAGCGTATTCACCCGCGCGCAGGGCACGCCTTCGGCGTCCATCCGCTGCACGATTTCAGCCGTGCTGAGCTGGCTCGCGCCCTTGGCAAACTCGTCGAACAGTTCGGAAAAACGTGAAAAACGGTCGCCCAGCGTCTGGAAGCGCGGGTCGTGCATGAGTTCTGGAATCTTGAGACCGCGACAGGCGCCCTGAAACTCGCCGTCACCCACCACGATCACGGTCACCGCGCCATCGCGGGTTTTGAGCAAGCGGTAGAAGTCCGCGATCAGCGGCTTGCGCTGCACGCCTTCCTCGCCCACGAAACTGTGGTTCCAGAAGACTTCCGGCCACAGGAACTGCAGGCTCGCCGCCAGCATCGAGAGCTCCACATGGTGGCCGCCAATGAGGCCGCGGTCGCGGGCGTAGAGCGCGGCGGTGATGGCCTGCGAGGCGGTCAGCGCCGCCACCTTGTCGCTGGCGATTGTGCGCACCAGCTGCGGGTCGCCGCCCGCGCCCTGGGCCGCGGCAAAGCCCGAGACCGCCTGAATTACCGGGTCGTAGACCCGCTGGTGCGCGGCCGGCCCGGTCGCGCCGAAACCCGAAATGGAGACGTAAATCAGCGACGGATGCAGCTTGTGCAGGTCTTCAAAACCAAGGCCGCTGCGGTCCAGCGCGCCGGGACGCGAGTTCTGCACAAAGACGTCGGCGGTGCGAATGAGCCGTAGCAGGGGCTCGCGCAGCTGCGGGTTTTTGAGGTCTACCGACATCGATCGTTTATTGCGGTTCATCTGCGCGTGATAGGCGCCAACCCCGCCCCGCGAGCCACCGACGTGACGCGCCGGGTCGCCGGCGCCGATGGTCTCCAGCCGAATCACATCCGCGCCCTGATCGGCCAGGATGCCGGTCGCCAACGGCCCGGAGGCGTTGGTGGTGACTTCGATAATGCGGATACCGCGCAGTGGTTCCATCAAGACTCTCCCCGAATGCGTTATTGGTGAATCGGGGCGAACCCCATGGGGCGCACTATAAAGCCTCAGTCGCCCTGACCGAGCGCGGCGGCACGACGCAGGGCCTCGCCCAGCGTGGCGAAACTCTGGCCGCCATCCAGCAAGGCGAGCACGCCGGCGCGGGCCAGCTTGCGCTGCACCCGGTCATTGGCGCCCGCCACCAGCACCTGCACGCCGCGTTGGCGGAAACCGCGCACGGCATCCTCAAACGTCTGCAAGGCGGTGATGTCGACAAAGGGCACCCAGCGCAGATTGAACACCAGCACCCGCGGCACGCCGCTCGCGCTCAAGGCCCGCTCGAAGTTCTCAACCGCACCGAAGAAAAACGGCCCGTCTAGCGTATAGACCAGCGTTTCCGCTGGCAGGGTCGACAGGTCCGCCGCCGCCAGCGCCGGCGCGAGTTCGAGCGCGCTGGCCGGGCGCACCTCAACGCTGCTCGCCATGCGACGCATGAAGTGCAGCATGGCGAGAATCACCCCGATGTTGACGGCCACCACCAGATCCGCAAACACCGTCAGCCCGAAGGTGACCAGCAGGATCACCACGTCGGCGCGCGGCGCCCGGCGCAGCATCCCGACAAAATGCCGGGCCTCGCTCATGTTCCAGGCCACCACAAACAGAATCGCCGCCAGCACCGCCAGCGGCACGTCCGCGGCCAGCGGTGCGAGGAACAGCAGCACGCCGACCAGCGCCACCGCGTGAATCACCCCGGCCAGCGGCCCGGTGGCGCCGTTCCGCACGTTGGTCGCCGTCCGCGCAATAGCGCCGGTGGCCGCAAACCCGCCCAGCAGCGGCGCGAGGAGATTCGCCAGTCCCTGACCGATTAACTCCTGGTTGGGGTCGTGGCGGCTACCCGCCATGCCGTCCGCCACCACCGCTGACAGCAGGGATTCAATCGCCCCCAGCAGGGTGATGGTGAAGGCTGGGCCGATCAGTTCGATCACCCGCGGCAGCGACCAGTCAGGCCAATGCCAGGACGGCAGGCCAACGGGAATGCCGCCGAACGCGCTGCCGATGGTGGCGACGCCATGGAAATGAAAATAGCGCTCAAGCCCCGTCGCCAGCAGCAGCGCGAGCAGCGGCGCGGGCACCCGTCGCAGCCCCGGCACCCGCGGCGCCGTCAGCAGCACGCACAGACAGCCCGTTGCCAGCAGCGTAGTCGGCAGATGCAAGGCCGGCAGCGCCTGCCACAACTGCCACAGCTTGCTGTGAAAATGCGCCCCCGCCGGCGTCGGCAATCCGAAAAACGCCGCCCACTGGCCCACCCAGATGACGACCGCAATGCCGGCCGTGAAGCCGACGATCACCGGGTCGGGAATGAAGCGGATCAGCGTGCCCAGCCGCGCCATGCCCAGCAGGCACAGCATGCCGCCGGCCATCAGGGTCGCGAGCTGCAGCCCGTCCAGCCCGTAGCGCGCGGTAATCCCGGCAAGGATGACAATAAACGCGCCGGTCGGCCCTGCAATCTGCAAGCGGCTGCCGCCGCAAAGTGACACCACCACACCCGCCACGATGGCGGTGTAGAGGCCCTGCTCGGGCCGCGCACCGGAGGCGATCGCAAACGCCATCGCCAGCGGTAAGGCCACCACCCCCACCACCAGACCGGCCAGCAGGTTAGGCCACCAGTGTCGGCGTGCGAACAGCCCGGCGCGCCAGGCCTCAACGGCAATCATCATCAGGATGGACACTCCCTGCAGCGCGAGCCTCGGCATGGTGCCGCATTGGCCATCGTACAGGCGCAAGGATTGAGCCTGCTGATCCGGCACAATGCGACCACACCTCGCTCACGCTGCCGGCCTTGCCGGGGAGACCCCATGCCCGAAAGTCTGCTACCGCTGTTGCCGCTCGCCCTCCCGCTCGTCCTTGCGTTTACGCTGGGCGCCCTGCTGATCTGGCTGCTGCTACGCCCCGGCGCCCGCGCCCTGCAACTGGCGCTGACGCAAAACGAAGCAGACCGCACGGCGCTGGAAGCCGCCCTGCTCGCCGGGCAGCACGCACTGGCAGAGGCCAATGACGAGCGCAGCCGCCTCGCCGAGCGCGCGGCGCAAATCCCGGGGCTTGAAACGCGCCTGGCCCAGCTGGAACAGCGCCTGCGCGAGCAGGAGATCGCCATCGGCGACCTGCGCGAACATAACGGCCGCCTCGGCGCGGCGCTGAACGCCGGCACCGCGCAGACCAATAAGCTCCAGCAGGAACACGCTCAGCTCACCGCCCAACTCACCGCCCGCCAGGACGAGCTTGCCCAGCTCGGCGCCAGTCATGCGGCCAACCAGCAGGCGCTGGCCGACGAGCGGCGCCAACACGACGAAAAAATGGCCCTGCTGGAACAGGCCAAGGAAGTGTTGAGCGACCGCTTCAAGACCATCGCCACCGAACTGCTGGATGAGAAAAGCCGCAAGTTCACCGAGCAGAACCAGAGCAATCTGGACCAAATCCTCCTGCCGCTGCGCCAGCAGATCACCGACTTCAAGAGCAAGGTTGAAGAGGTCTACGTCAACGAGAGCAAGGACCGCTCGGCGCTGGCGCAGCAGGTGAAAGAACTGCAGGCGCTGAACACCACAGGGCAACTGGGGCGAAATTATTCTGGATGAAGTGCTGGAGCGCGCGGGTCTGCGCGAAGGCGAGCACTACACGCGGCAAAACGCCATGAAGGCCGAAGACGGCGCCAGCAACGTCATCCCCGACGTCATCATCCGGCTGCCGGGCGAACGGCAGATTGTGGTGGACTCCAAGTTCACGCTGCCCGATTACCGCGCCTTCGCCGACGCCGCCGACGACGACGCCCGCGCGGCCTCCCTGAAGCGCCATCTCACCGCGATCCGCAACCACATCAAAGGCCTGTCAGAAAAAAAATATCAGGCGCTTTACGAGCTGCAGACGCTCGACTTTGTGGTGATGTTCATCCCGCTCGAGCCGGCCTTCATGCTGGCGGTGACCAACGACGCCGAGCTTTTCTCTGACGCCTGGGAAAAGAACGTGCTGCTGGTCAGCCCCAGCACGCTGCTGTTTGTCGTGCGCACCATCGCGCACCTGTGGCGACAGGATGCGCTGAGCCGCAACGCCAAGGAGATCTCGCGCAAGGGGGCCGATCTCTACGAGAAACTGGTCGGCTTCGTCGACGATCTGGAGCGGGTGGGCGGGGCGCTCGGCACCGCCCAGCGCAGCTTCGACGAGGCGAAGAAGAAACTGCGTGACGGCCGCGGCAGCGCGATCCGCCAGGCCGAGATGCTGGTCGAACTGGGCGTCAAGCCGGCCAAGACCCTGCATGTGCAATGGGGCAGCACTGATGAGCGTCCGGCTCTGCCCGAGCCCTGAGCCCCAAGCGCGTTATTGACGCGAGCTTCAATATCCAGAATTCTGTTGAAGCCGACTTCAATAACAGCGCCGACAATGACCGGCCGCGCAACGGGGAGCTTCCATGTCTGCCAGTGCCTACGCCGACTACAACCCGCTCGACCCGGCCGTCCGGGAAAATCCTTATCCGTGGTACGCCTACCTGCGCGACGAGGCGCCGGTCAAATTTATTGAAAGCGTGGGCGCGTGGGCGGTCTCGCGCCACGAAGACGTGCGCAAGCTGCTGCTGGACCACGCGCAGTTCTCTTCCGACCCGTTAATCCGCATCGCTTTCGGCGACTTCAACCCGGCGCCGGATGCGCGCTATCTGCTCTCCAGCGATCCGCCGGACCACACGCGACTCCGCACGCTGGTCAACAAGGCCTTCTCGCGCCGCTACATTCTCGAATTGCGCGACGAAATTGCCGCCACGGCAGCACGCCTGCTGGCCGATCTGGACGGCCGCGATGAATACGATTTCATCACCGAATTTGCAGCCCCGCTGCCCGTGACGGTGGTGGGGAATATCCTGGGCGTGGAGCCGTCCATGCACGCCGCGTTTCGCCGCTGGTCGAACAACGTCACTGCCGGCGGCAACGCCGACGCGCTCAGCGAGCAGCAGCGCGCGGTCATTCGCAGCGATGCAAACGACTTCCGCGAATACTTTCTGGCGCGCATCAACGCAGTTCGAAAAAAGCCGGAAGACAACCTGATTTCGGCGCTGGTGCATGCGGAAGAAACCGGACAGAAGCTTTCTGCAGATGAAGTGCTGGCGCTGTCGGTGCTGTTGCTCATCGCCGGCAACGAGACCACCACCAACCTGCTGTCGAACGCGATGGTCACGCTCGCGCAGTTTGGCGACGAGGAAAAACTGGCGCGCAGCGAGCGCAGTCTTATCCCCGCGCTGATCGACGAAAGCCTGCGCTTTCAGTCACCGGTGCAACTGCTGTTCCGCCGAGCCACCGCCAACACCGAAATCGCAGGCCAGAAGCTGCCGCAGGACGCGATTGTGATGCCGATTTTTGCCAGCGCGAATCGCGATGAGCGCGCTTTCAGCACCCCGGAACGGGTCGACATCCGGCGCACGGACTTGCGCAATCAGCTGGCGTTCGGCTGGGGCATCCACCTGTGTCTCGGCAAAGCGCTGGCGAATCTCGAAGGCGAAGTCGCGCTGAACGCACTGTTCGACCGCTACGCGCGGGTCGAGATCAACACCCCGCAGATCGAGTGGTGCGATGCCTTCTATTTGCGCGGGCCCAAGAACTTGCCGGTGCGCGTGCATCGCGCATGAGCCCACGCCTGCGGGCCGCACGCCTGTCGCCAGACGCCCGACGCGAACTGCTGTTGCAGCACGCGCTGGCGGCGTTCGCAGACAAGGGCCTGTCGGCGGCGCGTCACAGCGACGTGGCGGCGCTGGCCGGCGTCTCGCTGCCGACTGCCTTGCACTATTTTCCCAGCCGCGAAGCCCTGCGCGCCCGCGTGCTGGATGAGGTCTCGCGATTCCTGCTGGAAGACGTCCTCGCCGTGGCGGCTGCGCGTCACACACCGGCGACCGAGGCCATCGTCGCGGTGATGCTGGGCTTTGATGACGCCATCGAGACCCATCCGCATCACATCCGGATCTGGCTCGAATGGAGCGTCGCGGTGCGCGGCGACCTCTGGCCGAGCTATCTCGAGTTTTACGCCGGCGCGCTGAAAGGTATCGGTCTCTTGCTGGCACGCGGCAAGCGGCAGGGCTGTATTGCCCGTCAGCTTGATAGCAAGGACGCGGCGCGGGTCATCGTCAGCCTGGCCCACATGATTGTGCAGATGAAATTTGCCGGCAGCGCCCGCGCCCAGATCGCACACACCGTGCGCTCGCTGGTGCTGGGCTATCTGGCGCAGTAGGCCCAAGCCACAACCACCGGGAGGTCCCATGCATTTAGGCTATCTGGAAACCATGAAACAGACCGCGGTCGATCCGGCCCGTCGCGGTTTTCTGCGCCACGGCGCCGCGGCAGTGCTGGGCAGCATGGCCGGCGGTACGCTCGCGGCGGAGGCGACACCCAAGGGCTTTAAGGGCAGCGGTCGCATGGACATGAGTAGCGGCGAAGACTGGATCGATACCTTCTTCAACGGCGGTGCCGAGGCCATCGTCCACTTCTATGCGGACGAGTTCGTATTCGAAGACGTCACGCTGTTCCAGACCATCGACAGCAAGGACGACCTTTACCGCGCCTTCCTGCCGTTCAATAACGCAGGTCCGGATTCACCGGCCGGCGTGCATCAGTTCGACGTCATCCGCTACGACGGCGGTCTCGCCGGGGACCGACGCGGTGTGACCCGCAGCGGCGCGCCGGAAAACTACAGCCCCGAGGTTTGGGCGCTATGGAGCGGCGATACCCTGAAAGGCGCCGCTCACGACTACGACGAGTGGGCGGTGATGAACTGGGTGTGGAAAGCCACCCACAACATGGATTTTCTCGGACTGCCGGCCAAGGGCAAAACCACCTGGTGCCGAGGCATCACGTTTCACTGCTATCGCGAACGCAAAATCGTGCGCGAGTTCACGCACTGGAACTTCCGCGAAGTCGGCGTGCAGTTGGGCGCGCTCGCGCCACAGGCGCCCTTCTGGCGCAAGGACTGGC
>Ga0255087_1000790_pt1 | contig 12583 bp, 10 predicted proteins | sample Colum_Miss_RepA__FD_188561 | JGI IMG/M metagenome (GOLD analysis project Ga0255087, IMG submission 188561) | Freshwater microbial communities from Columbia River, Oregon, United States - Colum_Miss_RepA_8d | ecosystem: Environmental > Aquatic > Freshwater > River | place: USA: Oregon | collected...
ACTTTATTATGAGGCATTACAAGTTTACATTTCGAGAATAATTTATGAAGAAATATGAAATTTTTCTAAGATTTTGCTAGGAATTTGCTCTCATCGATTGCATTCTAATACATATAGATAAAGGCCAAAGGGGCTTTTGTTTAAAACAACTTTACTGTTGATTTATTACTGTTCGAAAGGAAGACTACTGTGAACAAGTTCTACGCTTTGATGATTACCGCTGGTGTGATTGCTTCTGGTGTTGTTGGCTGTGGTGGCGAAGCTCCCAAGAAAGAAGAAAAGAAGAGCGCTCCTGTTGCTCCTGCTAAGAAAGAAGAAGGCAAGAAGGAAGAAGGCAAGAAAACTGCTGCTCCTGAAGTAAAGAAGGAAGAAGCCAAGAAGGAAGATAAGGCTCCCGAAGTAAAGAAGGAAGAAGCCAAGAAGGAAGATAAGGCTCCTGAAGTAAAGAAGGAAGAACCTAAGAAAGAAGAAAAGAAGTAATTTCTTGATTTTCTTTTGATCGTTTGTAATCTTTATAAATATATGAGCCGAGTCGTTAGCCCGGAAGACTCGGCTTGTTTTATACCCGGGCGGTATTCCAGGTCTTACTGGATTAACTCAAAGGATTTGATCATGAAAAAGATGCTTAGCACTCTTGCTCTTTCTGCATTTATTGCTGCTGGTATTACCGGTTGCGGTGGCGAAGCCCCTGCTCCTAAGAAAGAAGAAAAGAAGGCTGCTGCTCCCGCTGCCCCAACAGGTGGCAAAGAAGCAGCTAAAGAAGCTCCTAAAAAGTAGTCTCTCTCCTGTTTTAATTTAAGGGTCGATTGGCTAATTTCCAATCGACCCTTTTTATTTGTATTTAAGGTAATTCTGGAAGGGTAAAATGACTCAACTCCTAAAATCTTTTTTGATTGCTTCAGCTATTCCTTTATTGATCGCTGGTTGCGGTAGCGATCGCGAAAAAGGTATGAACAAAGATAAGGGATTCCCACGAACCGAAACTCCTAAAGTAGAAAAGAAAAAAGCGTCAGAAACGAAAGCGCCAGAAACGAAAGCGCCAGAAACGAAAGCGCCAGAAACGAAAGCGCCAGAAACGAAAGCGCCAGAAACGAAAGCGCCAGAAACGAAAGCGCCAGATAAGAAATAGTCTCCCCTAAAAAAACTATCCTTGGCTACCTTTAGCTTAAGCAAAACTGAAACAATTTAGGAAGATAAATAATTTCTTTGTGCGGGGAAGTTGCAAAACGCCATGGCGAGGTTTCTTCGCATTAAAAAATCATTCCCACCGTTAGGATGGTAAGAGCGCCGAGGAAGGCAGCAAAACCCAACGGGTATACAGATTCTTTGAGTACTTAGCGTCTTAGCGGTAAAGATTCTTGGTTTGTTAAAAGCATTCGCACCGTGAAGACGCTAAGAGCGCCAAGGAAATTAATCTAGGGCTTCTGTTATTGGTTTCTTGCTATGTATTCCGCCGCAATAAATATAAAAGTTTGGTGAACGAATAGGTTTTTTAAAGGTATTATAACAGAGATGTAAAAAGAAAAAGCCATCCGATTTAAACGGATGGCTTTTAGTGTTTACACTTAACTATTACGCATTAGATTCAGCAGGCCTTGAGCCAAGAGCTTTGAATTTTTTCTTCTCGACGCCTTCGCCAAAGATAAGCAACAGTGGGCTGGCAATGTAAATGGAACTGTATGTTCCCACAATAACACCAACCACCATAACAAAGGCAAAAAGGTGAACACCTTCACCACCCCAAATGTAAAGAACCAAAACCACCAGCCAGGTTACGAAAGAGGTTAGAACAGTTCTGCTAAGGGTTTGGTTAACACTATCGTTGATCATTTGGAATGAGAGTGTGGGGTTTTTGCCACGCACTTCCCTGATGCGATCAAAAACAACGATGGTATCATTCACGGAATAGCCTACAAGAGTAAGCAGTGCCGCTACTGCAGGTAAATCGATTTTGAATTCCTGAAGCATGAAGAAATTGCCAAAGAACGAGCCATGGAGGTAATGGCATAAAGCAATAGCACCCAAAGTGAAGAACAAGTCATGAATAAGGCAAAGGAGAGCGGCAAGGCCGAAGGTCCAATTTCCGAACCTGAACCAAAGATAAAAAACAATCGCAGCCCAAGATGCAACAATGGCATAAAGTGCGCGTTGCTGAGTGCTTGAGGCTAGTTGTGGATCGAAGTTTTCAAGTCTTTCAGGCTGAGCTTTTGAATTGAATTCTGATTGAACGGATTTCAGAGTTTCTTCAAGAGCGGTAACACTGGCAGGTTCAGGTAATTCGAGGGTCATTTTGTTAAATCGACCATCTTTTTGCTCGCCTGCGGGATCTAAGCGCATTTGCCTAGCAGCCGTGGTGAGGTTTTTCTTTTCAAATTCTTGTCGAAGAATAAGGCTGATTTGTGCCCTGGAAGCATAGCTATCAAATTCGAGAGAAGCATTCATGCCATCTTTGGCAACCGAGTATTTGGACAATTGGACGCGTTGTAAATCGCTGCCAACGATTTTATTGACTTCTTCAAGAACGATAGAAGGGTTTCGTTCGGTGGTTCGGATGGTAAAGAATTTGCTTTTGTTTCCTAGACTGATTTCCGGATTGGGCAGGAAAATCTGTTCGATGGAAATTTCAGGAAGGGTAGTCTTGGCGAATTTGCCTCTTAGCCAAGAAATGTCCTGCATGGAGGTGAGTTGCCCACTGTAAGCGGTACCCCCCTCGAAATCGATGTTAAGGCCACCTTTGTCGAGCCTGTAAATAAAGAGGCCTCCACCGATAACAGTAAGAGCCAAGGTGATGGAAAACATCGCCCGCCTGATAGCCATGAAATCGAAATTAGGATTCACGAAAACATGTAACATCTTAAGGTCGCCAATCCATCCCTTGAGCTGACATACATCGAATATTGTTCGAGTCATGAAAAGCGAGGTAAAGAGACTGATGATAAGCCCAAGTGTAAGGCTGATGCCGAACCCACGAAGCTGATCGTTGCCAACCACATAGAGAATGACTGCGGTGAAAATACTACTCATGTGGGTGTCAATAATTGTGGGGAAAGCACGGTCATAACCGTTTCTAAGAGCAAGAAGAATACTAGCTCCTTTTTCCCGTTCTTCACGAAGGCGTTCGTAAATAAGAATGTTTGCATCGACCGCCATACCGAGAGTAAGCACCAAGCCAGCAAGGCCAGGCAGGGTGAAAGTTGCTTTAACAATAACCATGAATGCGACGGTAAGAAGCAGGTTTGAGAGAAGCGCAATACAAGCGACAAGGCCTGAAAGCCGGTAGTAGAAAACCATGAAAACGATAACAGCGAGGAACGCAAAGATAATCGAATAGGTTCCAGCTTTAATAGTGTCATCGCCCAGAGTAGCGCCGACAGTGTTCTCGCTTACAGGCTGAGGTTTTAACGTTGCAGGAAGGGCGCCAGCACGAAGAATTCTGACTAAGGTGTCGATATCAGCAGGTGTAAAGCTGCCGCTGATCTGGCCATCGGTACGAATCGCCTGATTAAGAACAGGGGCCGATCGAATCTGTCCATCCAAAACAATCGCAAGATGCCTTTTGAATCCATCTTTACTAGCAGGCCTGTTACGGTTGGTAAGTTCATAAAACCGGTTGCCACCTTCAGCAGAGAAGCGGAAATCTACGGTAAGGTCGCCTTTGCTATCCATACCCCTTCGAGCGCTGGAAAGGAAGTCTCCGGTGATTTCTTTACCAGCTTCAGTGTTTCTTGTTAAAAGGAAGTATTCGAACTTCTTTTCGGATTCTCGATCCTTGGGCATTAACCGTTCAGGATTGGGAATGCTTCTAGAATAGATGAGGCAAGAGTTGGTTCCCGGTGCGGTGGTAGCTTCTTTATCTCTGGCGGCTGCTACCTGCTTGAAACTCCCGCTTCGGACTGGGTCGGTTTCAGCAGAACTATTAAGGCCAAGAGAGTAAAGTTCTTCTTTGCCAACTTCGATCCAAGAATAAGAATACTGTGCTCGATCGCCATTGATGGATGCATTGAAAGTGGCAAGGCCATTATCAGCCTTAGGCGCAGGAGGTGCATCACCATCGCGGGCAAGTTGTTTTAAACGAACTTGATTGGCAGGTTCACGAAGATATTTTTCTGCAGCAGCAATAGCTTCTTCATCATCAAGCCTGTTGGCAAGAATTCTGAATTCCAATCGTCCTTGCTGGGCGATTAGATCTTTGATGCGCTCAACTTCTTCAGTGGTGAGGCCTCGTTTTTCTTTACTTTGCAAGAAACGGTCCCGAATTGATTTGCTAACAGCTTCTTTTTCTTTATCTGGATAGGCATCTTCAACGCGGGCAATAAGCCGCATGATATCGCCACGGGGTACAGTCTGATAGTTAGTACCTTCTTTACCAGGGAATTCCTTACGGATGGTTTCCAATATTGTTTGCCAAGCTTTTTCTTCAGCTTCGGATTGCTTTTGCCCGCCAGTTGGCAGAATGATTTCTACCCGCGGTGGATCACCCTGAATGGGTCGGATGGTAATATTAAAAAGATCTGCTGGATCGATACGCCTTTTAAGCGAAGCAGCAAGTTCTTCGATATTAACCTTGGTACCAGGTTCAGTCTTCTTGGAGTCTACCTCGTAAACGAGAATGGAACCCCCTACAAGATCGACCCCAAGGCGGAAACCACCCTGGCCGTTATCATACTTTCCGTAAGCCCATAAAAGCACAGCGCTGGGAATAAGGAAAGAAAGAAGACAGATGACAACTCTGCTTAAATTCTGCTTCATAATTTGAACTTTACATCATTGGCGGAACAAAATATTGTGCCGGTTCCCCGCCTTGAGAACTACGGCTTAGGAAGAGACTTTACCATTAGTTTTGGTTTTATGCTCTTCTTCGTTTGAAAAATTTCTAGAAATACTTCCTTTAGTCATACGAATCCGAGTGTTGTCATCAACCTTAAGGGTTAACTCATCCTCGTTATCGCTGACAGCAACTACAGTCCCATAAATACCTGCGGAGGTCAAAACCCGATCATTTTTTTTTATGGTGTTTAGCAGAGTTTTGCGTTCATTTTCCTGCTTTTGCATGGGTCGCCAAAGGATGAAATAAAATAGCACCAAAATACCCATGGGAAGAAATAAATTCATCCAAAAAGGCTCTGGGGATTTTCCCTCTGCCTGAGCCCAAAGCTGGATCGAAATTAAATTCTGAATCATGAATACCTCATTAACCTTTTATCATGCCTCTATTGGTTCTTAAGATGAATCTTAAGTTTATGCTTCAAACCGTGCAAGGCAATCTGCCCTGTACGATTCAAATTGACCCAACTCGATGGCATCACGTGCGCCCTGCATTAGTCTGCAGTAATAGTTTAGATTATGGATTGTGAGCAAAGTTGCCCCTAACATCTCTTCCGCCATAAATAAATGATGCACATAGGCTCTGGTATGGTGAACGCAGCAATAGCAGTTGCAGCCTTCTTCGAGGGGTTTTTCTGATCTGCGATGTTCGGAGTTACGCATTCTGAGTTTGCCGGAAGAAGAAAAGCCGGTGGCATTGCGTGCGTTTCTGGAAGGCATAACGCAATCAAACATGTCTATCCCGTTATAAACCCCATCTAAAAGGTCTTCTGGCCTACCAACGCCCATAAGATAACGTGGCTTGTTTTCAGGTAAAAACGAGGCGCTTTGGCCTAGTACCGCCACCATTTGAGCAGGGGTTTCGCCCACGCTAAATCCTCCGAGGGCATAGCCGGGGAAATCCAATTTAATAAGCTCCTTTGCGCAATATTCGCGGAGAGCTAAATTAGTGCCACCTTGCACAATACCAAAAACAGATTGGGTTGGGCTTTTAGCAGAGTCCCTGCATCTGGATGCCCATAAAATAGTACGGTCAACCGCTTTTTTTAATTGATCTAAATCGCATCCAAACGGTGGGCATACATCAAGACACATTGCAATATCAGCGCCCAACTTTTCCTGAATTGCGATGGCTTTTTCTGGGCTTAGATCAAGTAGCGTGCCATCCAAATGAGATCGAAACGCAGCCCCTTCATCTGTGATCTTGCAATCATGTGCCAAGCTAAATACTTGAAAACCACCGCTATCAGTTAGAATTGCACCGTTCCAATTCATGAATTTATGTAAACCACCCATGGCCTGGACAGTATCAGGGCCTGGTCGAAGAGCGAGATGGTAAGTATTTGCGAGGATAATTTTTGCGGTGGTATCAGCAATTTGTTCGGATGTCAGGCCTTTAACCGTGGCAAGAGTACCAACGGGCATAAAAACAGGGGTATCAATAGCGATACCCCTTACATTTAAAACACCCCTGCGAGCCGTTCCGTCTTTTTTAAGCAGATTAAAGGAAAGACTCATTCGAAAAATCCAAACAAGAGTAGAACTTAATCGCCTCGCAATGAAAGGCCCATCGCCTGCAGTTTTTCACGAACTTCGCTTAGCGAAGTCATGCCAAAATTACGGGATTCAAGCAGTTCATCGGCAGTACGCTGCATGACTTCGCCCATGGTATTGATACCAAGTCGATTCATACATTTTCGGGCTCGAACCGAAAGCTGCAGATCAGAAATAGGCCTATTCATTAAAGCCATTTCCTGCTCGGTTAGATTTTGCGGGAGTCGGAAAACAGGTTCGCGTTGTGTAGAATCTTCGAGGGACTGGCCCAAACGAAGATTTTTAGCAACCAGCATTTCTTTGATTTCAGTAAGCGAGGTTTCGCCGAAGTTTTTACTTGCTAGTAATTGAGCTTCGCTAACTCGGGTAAGATCACCCAAAGAGCGAATATTCATCTTTTTAAGGCAATTACGGCTACGAACGGAAAGTTCGAAATCGGTAACAGGAACTTCAAGCACCTGATTGTATTTACTGTTATCGCGGTCTTCATCAGGGCTGTAGTACATGGTCTGAGCGGCTTGGGCATCTTTTAGATAAAGTCTGGCTTGATCATCTAGTGGGTCGGAATAAAGTGCAGTTTTGTAGCAATCAACTGCTTTATCAAATTTGTTGTTATCTTCGTAAAGAACCCCAAGGTTTTTGAGCACGCCCACATGAATGGGTGGGTGTTTAAGGCATTTTTCGTAAAAACCAATGGCTTCGTGATCGTTACCCGCTTGATCATTTGCTTGAGCGAGGTGAAAAAGGGCCCCAGTGTGTGTTGGGTCTAATTCAACAGCCCGTTCAAGATGCTTGATAGCAGACGCTTTTTCGCCTTCATCAAGAAATATTCCAGCTTTTTGGAAATGGAACTCAGCACTATGGCTGGCAAGTTCTTCCAACTTGATAAGAGTCGCTTTTGCTTCTTTGAGATTTTCTTTTTGACGAAGAAGATCAATTCGTTGGAGCTGAACTTGATTGACGTTATAACCCAGCTTTTCAGCTTTATCAAAAGCTTTGGATGCTTCTTCGATATTTTTGGTGGAAAGACATGCTTTTCCCAAATAAAAGAAAGCCAAGCTGCTTTCGCCATGCGTTAGGTTTTCGATGGCTTCGCTGGTGTGGCCCATGAAATAAAGAGCGATACCAAGTTTAAGTTGGAATTTCTTATGACCAGGGGCTGGAGTGGTTTCAACTTTCTTTTTAAGAAGTTGAACTACTTCTTTTAAGCTTTTAAATTGTTGGTTTCCCTGCGCCAATCCATTGCGAAGTTGCTGGACAGTGCCAGCATCGCAATCTTCTTTTTCTACCATCAAAGTTCGCAAGTCGATCAGCATTTGGTCAGCCATAAAATTAACTCCACAACGGAAACATCAAGATGAAGGTTGAGTAAGCTTGAGAGTTTCTGAACAATAAAGAAAGTCAAGCTTTAACTATTTTGGCCCTGCAATTCTTCAAAAGTAAATATATTCACAATAGGGCCATAATCAAGTGTATTTGGCTAGGTGTTGGTAAGGTAGGGTGAATTCACCCAAATCTTTACAAAATAGGGCGATATTTTTATGAGTTCGATTTCATGTTATGCGATGGTTGTTTCGGGGCTGGAAAGTATAGCTGCACGCGAAATCGAGTTGCTATTAGGTGCAAAAATCACCCGGAAAACTGATGGTTTGGTTACTTTTAAGATTGATGGCCCCGATCCTGATCTTTTTGACCTGAAAACCACGGAAGATGTTTTTCTTTTTGCTTGGGGTACAGATTCTCTTACTTATAGGGCGAAAGATTTAGAAGATATTCGTAAATGGACTGCCAAAGAGGGCGATTGGACCCGCCTGATTAGTCAACATCATGCTTTTAAGCCCAAAACCAAGGGGAAACCCACTTATCGGTTTATCACGCAAATGGATGGGGAGCATGGCTATCACCGAAAAGATGCGCAAAAGGAGTTTGCCAAGGGATTAGCTAAGTTTATTCCTCCAAACTGGAGAATGGTCGAAGATAATGCCTCGGTAGAATTTTGGTTGACCATTGAAGAGAAGACAGCTGTAGCTGGAATCAGGCTCACCGATAAAACCATGAGGCATCGAACCTACAAGGTTGCTCATCGCCCGGCTTCGTTGCGACCCACCGTTGCAGCAGCGATGGTCCGGATTGCAGAACTTAAACCGACGCACAAGGTGATGGATCCTATGTGTGGTGCGGGAACTATTCTTGGTGAATATCAGATTTTTGCAGAAGGATGGCGCGTGCCCCGAGAAGCGGCATGGGGGGGTGATATCGAGCAGGCGGCAGTTTTGGATGCCTCTGCAAATACCAGAAGGTTGGGGAAAATTTATCTGCACCGTTGGGATGCTCGCTGGCTTCCGCTTGATTCGTGTTCGATTGATCGAATTATTTGTAATCCACCTTTTGGTAAGCAGATTTCTTCAGAAGTGGACATCAATAAACTTTATCGCGGACTGATGATTCAATTTAATCGAATTCTTAGCCCAGGTGGCAAAGCGGTGTTATTGGTAAGTGATTATGCAGCATTAAAGGGTGCTTGTGAAAATGTAGGATGGGAACTTGAAAAGAAGTTCCGCACAGAAATTCTTGGGCAAAATGCTGTCATCAGCCTATGGCATAAGCCTGCACCAGAAGGTACACTGTCTGCACCGGAGGGCGTATTGCCAGTATCGAATGATTCACAAGGAACGGAATAAGCTATGGCTAATGATACGATTTCAATGAAGTGCGAACATTGTGGTGCTAACCTTAAGTTGCCATCAACCCTTGCACCCGGAAAAAAAATAAAGTGTCCAAAGTGCTCTGGGGTTATCATCGTTCAATCTGCATCCGCAGCACCATCTAAACCTCCAAAAGATGAGAAAAAAACACCGGAAGCTCCGCCTAAAAAAAAGAGTAGTGGCGATGACGATGATGACGATGGCGCGCTTTATGGGTTGCGAGATATTGCCAAGCCTGAAGAAGAGGTTAAATCCAAACCCAAAGTAAATTACGCCCTTGACACTTCAAACAAAGATCTTCGTGGGCCCGCACAAGCAGCGCTGTTGGGGCCCTCCAATAAAATCATGTTTCGCAGCATGTTTTGTGTTGCGCTTTGCGTTTTTAGCTTTGGGGTAGCAGTTTGGCCCTTTGTGTTTTCAGAGGATATTCTTGATTACAAAGAAACCTTGAAAGCATATTTCAAAATCGAGGTTGAAAAAGCCAAGGACAATCCTGAACTCCAAAAGAAACTCTCTGAAAGGGCCAAGAAAATTGCCGAGGATAATAAGAACGATATCCTTGCCCACAATGTTTATCCTGAAATTGCGGAGCGCCAAAAGAAAATGGGGCTTACCGACATCCCTCAGGGTATTTCCCTTCAACCTGCTGAGCAGGAATTTATCAAAGAAATTCGTACCAAGCAGGTTCCTTATCGCATTTCCTGGATTATTTTTTCCTTGCTTATCCTTGTTTACAATGCTGTGGAAGCGATGGCTGCAGTAAGAATGCAGGCTTTGGAATCTTATAACTGGTCAATGGTTTGTGCGATCATGGGGATCATTCCCTTTAACTGTATTGGCCTTTTGTCCAAGATTTGGTCTGTGGAAGTACAACCAGATCCCATGCAACTAATACCTGATGATGGGTTTGATCTACTGCAAATGTTCACGCATCCGCTGTTTTTGCTTTGTCTGGAATATATTGGCTCTTTGGCCATGGGTGCTACTGCATTGCAGGTTTTATTGAAACCAGAAGTCAAAGAGGGCTTTACCTACAAAGGTGATATCTAAACTTGTTTTTTTTGAAACCCGGATAAAAGTAACTTGAACCAACCTGTGATTCTTGCAATCCAGGTTGGTGCATGCAGTGCAAGTAATAGGCCCTCTACAATAGGAATAGATTCTGCAGCCTTGGGTGTTGCAAGTTCGTAATGGGGCCTAAATTTTCCGCTGACAATCGAAATCGACAACTGTCTAGTCATCTCCAGTAGGCCTTCTTCTCCTTGAGTTGCGCCCCAACCGCTTAGGCCAACTCCGCCGAAGGGGGTTGCAGGATGTGCGTGGGGAACAATCGCATCGTTGATGGAAACGCTTCCTACTTTTAATTCTAATGCGACTTTCTCTCCTAATTCTTGATTCGCAGTAAAAATGCTTGCACAAAGGCCAAAGGGGCAGGCATTGGAAATACGTATGGCATCATCAATAGTTTTGTAAGTAAGCACGGATAAGACCGGGGCAAAAATTGCTTCGTTGCAGATCCTCATTTCTTTACGAACATTAATTAGAATGCAAGCATCGAAATGCCCATCCTTCCAAATATCTGATTTGGTAAGAGGCCATTTTAATTCAGCGCCTTCGATCATGGCTGCATAGATGAGGGGCAGGGCACAGTCAGCCTGTGATTCCATAAGAATCTTTCGAGGCTTAAAATTCTTTGCAAGTTCAAGTAGCTTCGTTGTCACTTTTTCCAACATGGTTTCTGGTATCAAGAACCTTCTGCTTGCCATGCAGGTCTGCCCTGCATTGATATTTGCAGCAAACCACGCTGCACTCACTGCAAGATCTACATCGCCATCCTCTAAAAGTAGCAAGGAATCGATTCCTGATAGTTCAAGAGTCGAGGGGATAAGCCTTTCAGCACATTTTTTTGCGATGGCTTTTCCTGTTTCAACGGAACCAGTCATAACTACGAAATCGATATTAGAATCGATAAGAACAGGCCCTGATTCTCTTGATGATGAAAGCTCTGTAAAAATGTTTTGGGGGAAAGTTGCAAGAATAAGTTCGGCCAAGATCTTATTAGTTTCTAGAGCATTTTCTGAAGGTTTCCAAACGACCCCATTTCCTGCCACCAATGCTTGGATGATTTGTACCCCATTAAGAAATAACGGGTAGTTCCAGGTGCCAATAATTCCAACAATCCCACGAGCCTTTCGATGCACTTTGGATTTTTGCAGGAACAACCACCATGGGGTGTCGCTTGAACGGATTTTTCTTGGCCTTAAAAGATGAGCTGCGTTTTTTTCAAGAAATTTGCATGCTTCTGCAAGGGGCAGGATCTCGGCTCCCAGTGACTCTTCATAAGGTTTTCCGGAATCAAGAAACAATGCTTTGGCAATCCTTTGCCTGTGCTCTACAAGAAGATGTCTGAATTTTTTGACTTTTTGCAATTTGTCTTGGATTAATAACTTCTCCCATTGGCCTTGGGAGGTGCGCATATGCAGCAATTTTTCTGCAAGCTCCTGATTATTCATAAATTGAATGTTCATGTAAATTATCTTAGGCGAGAATTGCCCGCAGGGCACGCCCGTTTGGAAAAAGGAACTGCATTCATGTTAAATCTTCTGGACATAAAGCCACTACCTCTTGCAACCGCGGGGCTCGATCCTGTGAAGGGGGAAATAAAATCCGTTCCTGAAGATTTTGTTGTCGAGGAAATTCCTGCTTATGAACCTGCAGGGGAGGGGGACTTTCTTTACCTTTGGGTGGAAAAACGTGATCTTTCTAGCCCATACATGGCTAGGAGTCTTGCAAAGGCGCTTTCAATACCATCCATGGAAGTTGGGATGGCGGGGTATAAAGATCGTCGATCGGTGTCAAGACAGTGGATTAGCGTGCCTGGGCATTTGGAAAAAGAGACCGATAAAGTAGAAATCGAAGGATTTAAGATTTTAAAGAAATCTCGCCACGGCAATAAGCTTCGAACTGGTCACTTGCATGGCAACCAATTTAATATTCTTCTTAGATCAAATATGGATGAGCAGAATCAGCAAAAGATAAAAAAACTTGTGGAACGGGTGACCGAGACAGGGCTTTGGAACTTCTATGGTGAACAAAGGTTCGGTAAGAATCTGGAGACATTAAAAATTGGTCTCGATTTGCTGGCACAAGATAAAGAAGCATCGAGAAGGCCATTTTATCTTCGAAAATTAGCATTATCAGCGGTGCAATCTGCGTTGTTCAATGAGGTTTTGAGATTACGAGTAACTAACAACACCCATAAGAAAGTTTTGGCAGGCGATATACTTTGCATGCTTCCTCAAGAATCTAAATGTCATGCGCGCAACTTGCAGGAAGATCAGGACCGGGTGGATCAGGGGTTAATGGCAGTCACGGGCCCAATGCAAGGTTGGAAGATGTATCCAAAGCCTACAGAAGAAGCCTTGTTGTTGGAAACAAAAGTTTGCGAATCTTTTGGTTTTAAACAAGAAGTTTGGAAGGGGTTCGGGAAGTTTTTAATG
>Ga0255087_1000792_pt1 | contig 12560 bp, 12 predicted proteins | sample Colum_Miss_RepA__FD_188561 | JGI IMG/M metagenome (GOLD analysis project Ga0255087, IMG submission 188561) | Freshwater microbial communities from Columbia River, Oregon, United States - Colum_Miss_RepA_8d | ecosystem: Environmental > Aquatic > Freshwater > River | place: USA: Oregon | collected...
GATGGTTTCGGTCATGCCCCACCACCCCAGAGTCTTCACGCGATAGTGCGCATCCCAGGGCGGCTCGCACACCCCGGTACCCCACAGGCGATAGCGATGCTGCGGCACCTCCTGATCCATGAGGGCACGGGGCACAAAGCCGATCACGCTGGCCCAGGTGCAGCCCTCTTCCAGCGACACCGACCAGAACCGGCTGGCCGAGAACCGCGGATTGACCACCGCGGTGGCGCCCGCCCACATCACGGCCAGCATGGAATAGGCCTGCGCGTTGGTATGAAAGAGCGGCAGCGTCACCATGTGCACGTCATCGGCGCGCAGCTGCTCATGCTCGGCATTGATGCGAGCCCCCCAGAGCGCATTGGCCTGTGTCCAGACCACGCCTTTGGGCCGTGAGGTGGTGCCCGAGGTGTACTGCACGCTGAAGGGTGCGAGTGGGTCATGGGCGCGTGCTGGCAGGTGCGAAGGATCGGCATCGATGGCCTCGAAGGCATCCGACGCCGATGGCGCGGCGCTGCCCGCGTCGTCGCCGTTGTCGGTGCGCGTCACGGCAATCCACTTCAGATCCCTGCAGGCCTGCTGCACCAGCTCGGCAAACCGGGGCTGGGTGATGCCCGCCACGCACTGCGCATGGCTTGCAAAGTAGGTGAGCTCGTCGGCCGTGGATCGGGCATTGGTGGTGACCGCCACGGCACCCAGCACCGCACAGCCAAACCAAGCAATGATTGCCTCGGGGCAGTTGTCGAGATGCACCAGGACCCGATCACCGGGCTGGATGCCTCGGGCTGCGAGGCCTGCCGCAAAGCGATCCAGCGCCTGAGCAAACTGGGCATAGGTCCAGACCCGGCGGGGGCCCTGGAAGGGTCGCCAGACCAGGTAGGGATGATCGGCCCGCCGACGGGCCTGAATGCCGATCAGGGTGCGGATGTCCTGCCCCGAGAACGGCTGGAGGTGGCGCGAGGCAAAGGGTGCGCCAGGCAGGTCGGCAAATCGGTGCAGGGCAGTGTTCATGGTCTTTTCTGGCATTCCATGGGATTGCGTTGATGGCCTGCGCACGATCCTGCGGACCGGGGCATCGGTTTCAGGTGTGTTCGCTTGCCAGCCTCAATGGGCCTGCAGCCACGACTCCAGAGCATGGAGGTCCTCGAAGGGCGGCAGAGGGTGGTCCTCGCCACAGGCATCCGTGCCATGACGATGAGCGAACATCGAGCGGCGAAGCCAGGCCGCCTGCAGCCCGGCGGCCTGCGCGCCACGCACATCGAGATGCGGGTCATCGCCCACATGCAGCACCCGATGGGCGGGCACACCCGCCAGCTCGCAAGCCCGGGCAAAGATGCGGGGATCGGGCTTGGCGCAACCCATGGAGGCCGCATCGACCGAGCCATGAAAATACTCACCCAGCCCCACCCGATGCACATCGGCATTGCCATTGGTAAGCGCAATCAGGCGATAGCGGCTCGCCCATTGTTGGAGCACCGGCCGCACATCCTCAAAACACTGCACCTTCTGTCGTGCAGCCAGAAAGACCTCGAAGGCCTCTTCAGCCCGATGCGTCGGGTCGCCGGCCGTCTGCATGGCCTGGCGAATTCCCTCGCGTCGCAAGAAGGTGAGATCGTGCGCACGTTCCGGGTGCCGTGTCAGCAAAGCCTTGCGCGTACTGGCCCTGAATTCGGGGGTCATGCAGGCTGCCGTGCCGGGCGCATGCTCGAGGAGCCACTGCGTGAGTTCGGCCTCCGCGGCAATCAGCGTGGGCGTGACGGGCCACAGCGTGTCATCGAGATCGATGCTGATGGCCACAGGGGGTTCATGCGGCCATCGGGCTGGCAGGCTGGAAGGCAGGGCGCGAGAGATCATCGTCTCATTCTATGCGGGCGCCGTCACTCGGTGCAGGCGACGACCGTGCTGCCGCTCGGTGCGGGCACCGTCGCCCGTGGCAGTGTCTTTCTCTCGGGGCAGGCGCCCGATCCCGCAACGCAGGCCGTGTACCCTTTCGTTCACCCATGACAGTCTCGCGCCCGCCCCCGCCCTCGTCATCATCAGGCAAGCCCCATCAGCCTGAGGGTCGTTTGCTGCAGGTGGGTCACGATCAGCCCACGGTCTTGCCGCCCATGGTCAGTTCAGCCCTCCCGGTCACGCTGTGGCTCGGCCTGGTCGTCGCCGTGGCCTCGGCCAGCGCAGCAGTGGTTCAGGTTCTGGCCCCAGCCATCGCCGAGGACGTGGGCCTTCCGGGTGGCTTCGTGGGTCTGTATACCTCCGGCATCTGGCTTTCGATGATCTTTCTGTCGAGCAGTGTCGGCGGGCTGCTGGCGCGCCACGGGGGCTGGCGACTCTCCCAGGCCTGCCTGGTGCTCTGTGCCCTGGGTCTGGCCTGTGCCATGACCGGCACCGCCGTGGGCCTGGCCTGCGCTGCGGTGCTGATCGGACTGGCCCACGGGCTGGAAGGCCCGGTGTCCTCGCAGCTGCTGGTGCAGCATGTGCCGGCGGCCCGACGCCCCTTGCTGTTCTCGATCAAGCAATCGGGGGTTCAGCTGGGCGCTTTCGCGGCGTCGAGCAGTCTGCCGGTGATTGCCGTACTCGCTGGCTGGCAATGGGCCTGTGCCGCCGTGATCGGCGTGCTGCTGCTCAGCGCCCTGTGGCTGCAGCGTGCGCGTCGCGTGCATGAGGCCACCCCTGGTCCGGTGCTGCCACGCATCGGCGCGCTGGAGGCCTTGCGGCGCATGCTGCGCTCGCCCACCCTGCTGCGACTGGCTCTGGCCTCGGCAGCATTCGCGGGCACCCAGGTCTGCCTGAGCAGCTGGTTTTCAACGTGGGCTGTGCGGGATCGCGGTCTGTCGCTGGTCGATGCGGGTCGGCTCCTCGCCGCCGCACAGATCGGCGGCCTGGTGGGTCGCATCCTCTGGGGCTGGGTGGCCACGCACACCGGCCGAGCCACGGCGCTGCTGCGCTCCCTGGGCCTGGTCATGACCGCCTGCGGGCTGGTTCTGGGGTTGGGGGGCGGTGTGCTGCCTCTTGCGGTGCTGTACCCGGTGGTGGCCTGTTTCGGTCTCACGGTGGCGGGATGGAATGGCGTCTTTCTGGCTGAAGTCGCTCACCGGGCCGGCCCGCAGGAAGTGGCCTCAGCCACGGGTGCCGTCATGGTGATCATGACCTCGGGCCTCGTCCTCGGGCCACTGGTATTCGGGGTGCTCGGCTCGGTGTTCAGCTACGGCACAGCCTATGCGCTGATGGCGGGGCTCACACTGGCGGGCGCTCTGGTGCTGCCTCGCCAGCGGGCAGCGGCGTAAGATGAAATCTCCCAAGAATGAGGGCTTGATCATGACCACCGTGATTCACGAGCAGCACAAGACCGTGCTGCCCGACACCTGTGCCCGCAACGGGCAGCTCTGGCTGGATCGCAGCCAGATCCTCGAAGCCACAGGCTGGGACTGGAAGCCCGAAGGCCTGTGCAAGGACGAACTCTGCTTTCCGGTGCCGCCCGCCCGCCGGGGCGAGTGGGTCCAGGGCGATCGTCTGGATCTGGCAGCCCAATGGCAGCACATGGGGCGTCCGGTCGTGCATGACGCAAACGATTCCGCGTGGGTGTTCGGGGCCGATGCCCAGTCGCGCGCGCAGACCCTGAGCAGCCTGCAGGCACCGGAGTTCGAGTTGCCCGATCTGCAGGGCCAGCTGCACCGGCTGTCTGATACGCGGGGCCAGCGCACGCTGCTGGTGACCTGGTCATCCTGGTGAGGGTGTCGCACTGACCTGTCCGTGTGGCAGGCCTTGCTTGACGACCTCCGGGGCACCCCGGCTGAAGGCCGTTTCACCATCGTGGCCGTGGCGCTCGACCAGGCGCAGGCCGCTGCACCCTGGGTTGAGGCTGGCAAGCCTCAGTATCCCTGTCTGATCGATGCCGACCATCATCTGGCCGACCTCTACGGCTTTGTCAATGTGCCGCAGGCGGTCTGGATCGATGAATCCGGGCAGATCGTGCGCCCGCCCGAATCGGCCGGAGCCTCCGATGCCTTCCGGTTGATGGACCGCGAGAAGTTCACTCTGCCCCAGAGTGCACTGGAAGCGCGCGTCCAGACCCGCGAGCGCTATACCGCAGCCGTCAAGGACTGGGCCTTGAATGGATCAGCGAGTCGCTTCGCGCTCACGCCAGAGCAGGTGCGCGCTCGGCTGCGGCCGGCTGATCCGCGCGAGGTGCTGGCGCATGCGCACTTCACGCTCGGACTGCACCTGACCGAGGTGGGAGACGCCAATCAGGCGGCTTCACACTTCAAGCAGGCGAGCGATCTGCATCCCGATTCCTGGGCCATCTGGCGGCGCGGTGCCCCCAAGGATGCCCGAGGGCTCGCCGCGGGCGCGGCCTTCTGGGCGCGGGTCGATGCACTGGGTGATCGGCCGTACTACCCGCCGGCAGGACTCTGACGGTGACCTGAAACGACGAACCCCGGGAATCCGGCAAAAAACCGGCCCCGGGCATCGAGTGCTTCAAGCGTAAGCCACCAGTCGGCGAGTGCTTCGGCCGACATTTCTCCGGCGGCGCACAGCGACTCAAGCGTGCCCTGAACCACACGACGAAACATGGGCAAGGGTGTCATCACGATGCGGTGCTGGGCCTCGATCCGCTCCAGGCCCAGTTCGGCCATCAAGCGGGGCAACTGCCGACCGATGGTGGGGCTCGGAACCGACTGACTCACCCGCTGCATCCAGCGCACCGTCGTTGCTGAGTCCGGGTGATCGACAAAGAGGCCTGGATAGTCGAATTCGAACGCAACCAGGCTGCCGCCAGGGACGAGCGCTGCAATCAGACCTTCCAGCACAGGCCGGGGAAGGGCCAGGTACATCAGGACACGCTCGATCCGGATGAGATCCAGATCAACCACAGGCAACGCCCCGGGTCGCGTGAGATCAGCCTGCAGGAAGCGAACCTGCGCCTGTCCTCCCTGAAGCTGAGCGCGGCGACGGGCCTCGCTCAACAGCGATGCACTCAGATCGATGCCCCAGGCCTCGCCCTCAAGCCCGACCTCGCGAGCCAACGCCAGCACCTGATGACCCACCCCACACCCTGCATCAAGGATTCGGTTGCCTGGTGCCAGAGGTCGGCAGGCACGCATGCAGTCGCGAATCTCGATGACTGACGGCAAGGCCGCGGCTGCATCGAGAAACTCGAAGAAAGCGCGCTCCTGCGCAGTGGCATCGACATCCTGAAACCCCGAGTGAATATCCGTCATGCTCGCCCCCTGGCCCGCTGGATCCCGCCCTATTCGAGCTCGAAGCCCTGCGCGTGAATCTCCGACACCAGCCGGTCGCGCCCGGACAGGCTCTGGGCGCCAGCCACGCGTTGCGCTGATTGGGTGGACCAGGGCATGGGCTTCATGCCCTGTGCCTTCTGGAAGCCCAGCATCACCTCGTCATAGGCCGCGACGGCCTGAGCCTCGGCCTGGGCGGGCGCGTTGTAGGTCTCTTCGAAGAGGACCATGTCCTGCTGCAGGCGTGGCTTGATCCCGGCAGGGCGCGCAGGATCAGGGCGCCCTACGGTCAGACCAAAAATCGGGAAAACCCGCTTGGGCAGTTTCAGTTCGGCACTGACCTTGGCCGGATGGTTGCGCATGGCACCGATGTAGCTCGTGCCATAACCGAGCGCTTCGGCAGCCAGGGTTGCATTCTGCGCAGCGAGCACCGCATCAAAAGCCGAGACCAGAAACATCTCGGTGTAGCGATTGGCCTCGGACGCACTGCCTGCGCGCTGCGCATTGCGATCGCTGCGCGAGAGATCCGCAAGCCAGATCAGCAGCAGGGGCGCTTCGTGGATATGCGCCTGATTGGCTGCACATTCGGCCAGGCGCGCCTTGCGCTCGCGATCACGCACCGCCACCACACTCCAGGTCTGCAGATTGGATGAAGTGGCCGCCGATTGGGCTGCAGCCACGATGCACTGCAGCGCATCCTGGGGTACTGCATCCGGCAGGTAGGCTCGCACGGTGCGGTGCGCCAGCATCTGCTCCATGAGCGGCACTGCAGCGCTCACCGGACAAGGCGTGGGCGTGCTGGCTGCGCCGTAGCGTTCGCGCCAGAGGTCGTCATAACGGGCCATTGCAATCTCCTGAGCTGAATCGGACAAAGGTGCAACCTTACCGCGAGCGAGCGTTGTCGAGCCAAAGCCACGGCTGTCATTGGAACTGCCCATGGATCCATTCAAGTCAGCCGGGCTTCACCCATCCCTGAAGGGCCACGAGGATTCGCTTGCACGGACCGACAACAGTGCTATCGTGCGCGCGACGTCGTACGCGTTCGGTCTGATGACCTCACGTCGATACACGCGCCATTCAAAACCGGAGACAACCCATGACCGATACCGTTCGCCGCTCCCTTCTTGCCGCTGCGGGCGCCTCGGCCACCCTGGCCGCAGCCCCTTCCGCCTTTGCCCAAGGCGCCGCCGGCTATCCCAACCGCACGATCAAGATCGTGGTGGGCTTTGCACCCGGCGGCCTGACGGATGCCTACGCCCGGATGTTCGCCGAACAGATCACGGCCCGCTACAACCAGCCCTGCGTGGTTGAGAACCGCCCCGGCGCCGGCGCCAACATCGCCATCGATGCGGTGGTCAAGGCACCCGCCGATGGCTACACCATCCTGGGCACCACCACCGGTGCGGTCTGGCAGAACCGTGTGCTCTATCGCAAGCTGCCCTTCGATCTGGCCAAGGACATCGACCCGATCTGCATCTTTCCCGCGGGTGCACTGCTGGTGGTCGTGCCCGAAAAACTCGGCGTCAAGACCTGGGACGAACTGGTGGCCTGGTGCCGCAAGAACCCCGGCACGATGGGCTCCTACGCACCCGCCTCCTCGCCCCATATCCTGGCCGAAACCCTCAACAAGCAGTTCGGCGCCAACCTGCAGACCGTGCACTACAAGGGCGAAGGCCCCATGTGGGTCGACATGGCCGCCGGTCAGCTGCAGGTGGCGGTGGGTTCCTATCAGGCCGCGGCCACGGTGCTGAACAAGGGCTTTCGTGCCATTGCTGCCACCGGCGCAGCACGCTGTCCCAAGTTGCCCGACGTGGCCACGCTGCAGGAACAGGGGCTCAAGGCGCCGATCGCCCTGCTCGAGGGCGGCCTGGCCTTCACGGTGCGCAGTGGCACCCCCATCGAGATCATCGAGATGCTCTCCAAGGTGGCCATCGATGGCAACGACACCCCGCGGGCCAAGGCCCTGCGCGAGAACTTTGCCATTCCAACGGCCACCGGTGGACGCGCTGAGGCGCTCAAGATGTGGAAGGAAAACGCCCCGCTCTGGATCAAGGAAGTCGAGGCGCTCGGCGTGAAACTCGACTGATCGCCATCGTTTTTTCACTTCACCCCGGGCTTCATTTCATCCTGAACGATGCAGGTCGCCTGCATCGACCCGGCATCTCCAAATCTGTTCAACCAATCGACTCAAACCCATCGCATCACAAGGACGCTTCATGACCTTCGAACTCAATCGCCGTCAACTGATCACCGCAGCCGGTGCAGCCGCCGTCTCGGCGAGCGCGCCACGAGCCTTTGCCCAGACCGCCTCGGGCTATCCCAACAAACCGCTCAAGATCATCGTGGGCGCCGCCCCAGGCGGCCTGAGCGATGCCTACGCACGACTGTTCGCCGAACAGTTCACCGCCCGATTCAACCTGCCTGCGGTCGTTGAGAACCGCGCTGGCGCCAGCGGCATCATCGCGGTGGAGGCCATGCTCAAGGCTCCGCCCGATGGCTACACCCTGGCCTCCACCACCACGGGCATGCTCTGGCAGACCCGCGTGCTCTACAAGAAGCTGCCCTTCGATCTGGCCAAGGACATTGCCCCGATCGCGGTCTTCCCGTCAGGCTCTCTGGTGGTGGCCGTGCAAGAGAAGATGGGTGTGCGCAACGTCGCCGAGTTCATCGAGTACGCCAAGAAAAATCCCTGCTCAATGGGCTCCTATGCGGTGGGCTCCTATCCGCACGTGCTGGCCGAAAGCATCAACCGCCTGCACGGCACCAAGATCCAGACCATCCAGTACAAGGGCGAAGGGCCGATGTGGGTCGACATGGGCGCGGGCCAATTGCAGATCTGCGTGGGCTCCTATCAGGCCTTTGCCACGGTCATGGCCAAGGGGGTGCGTCCGATCGGCGCGACCGAGAACAACCGTGTGCCCAAGCTGCCTGATGTGCCCACCCTGCTGGAGCAGAAGTTTGACGCGCCGATTGCTCGCCTCAAGGGCGGCCTGGCCCTGAGCGCCAACTCGCAGGTGCCCACCGAGATTCTCGATCTGCTCGGTCAGGTGGCTGTCGATGGCAACGACACCCCGAGGGCCAAGGCCCTGCGCGAGAACTTCTCGATTCCGAGCATGACGGGAGGCCGGCCCGAAGCCCTCAAGCAGTGGCGCGAAGACGCCCCGGTCTGGATTGCCGAGGTCAAGGCGCTGGGCGTGACGCTGGACTGAGTCTGGACTGACACTTGATTGACCCTGGACCTGACCCTGGACCTGACCCTGGACCTGACCCTGGACCTGACCCTGGACTGAGCCATGAACGCCCCTGCCCTGCTGCTGATCGATACACCCGAGCCCGGCATTCGCCGACTCACCCTCAACCGGCCGGACAAGCGCAATGCGCTCAACAACGCGCTGCGCGGCGAAATCTTTGCGGCGCTTGAAGCGCATGACCGGGATCCGGAAGTCAAGGTCACGATCATCCGGGGTGCGGGGCCTTCATTCTGCTCGGGCTACGACCTGTCGGCCAACAATGCCGAGGGCCAGCCCTATCACACGGCCGGCGGGCTCGGTCAGTGGTCGCGCCATGTGGTCGACGGCTGGTTTCGAATCTGGGATCTGGGCAAGCCCGTGATTGCGCAGGTGCATGGCTATTGCCTGGCCGGGGGCACCGAACTGGCCACGGCCTGCGATCTGGTCTACGTGGCCGAGGATGCCCAGATCGGCTATCCGCCCGTGCGACTCATGAGCCCGCCCGACATGCAGTTCCATCCCTGGTTGATGGGCATGCGCCAGGCCATGGAGTCCATGCTCACCGGCGATTCGCTGAGCGGACGCGAGGCCGCCGAACGCGGCTGGGCCAACCGGGCTTTTCCGGCCGATCGACTCGGTGAGGAAGTGCTGGCCATTGCGCGCCGCGTGGCGCTGTTGCCATCGGATCTGGCCGCGATCAACAAGCGCTCCGTGCATCGCGCCATGGAAGTGATGGGGGCCCGCGCGGCCATCCGCTCAGGCACCGAGATGCAGGCGCTGGCCTTTCAGACCGAATCGAGCAAGGCCTACATGACGCGGTTCAGACGCGATGGCCAGAGCGTCTCGAGCCTGCTCTCCGAACGCGACTCGGTCTATCAGGACTACCGCGAACGTCGCAAGGACTGAGGTCGCTTCAACTCTCGCCCAGCACACCCGCCGACTTCAACACCGCGATCTGTTCCGCGCTGTAACCGAGTTCGGCCAGGATGTCCTGATTGTGCGAGCCCAGGTCAGGCGCGCGCGTCGGGGCCACCTTGGTGACGCCCACCACATCAAACGGACTGTTGACGGTCAGGCCCTCGCCATCGGCAAAGGGAATGAGTGCGCCCGAGACTCGCATCTGTTCATCCTCATCGATGTCGGCGAGCGAGCCGATCACACCAAAGGTGATGCCGCGGGCATCAAGTTCGCGACGCCAGTGTGCCAAGGGGTGCTCTCGGAAACGGCGATCAAACTCCGCGACGGTGGCCTCGTTGTTCTCCCTGCAGGCAGCCAGACTCGCCAGCGCGGGGCGCTCCGGGTAGTCATGCAGACCCAGCGCCTGCATCAGCAACGGAAACTGCCTGTCTTCGCTCGAGAGCGTGAGGTTGAGCCAGCGCCCATCACCGCATTGATACAGGTTGCCAAAGGGATTGGGTGCCCGTTCGCGAGGCTGGCGCGGCGCAAAGGCCAGGCCATTGAGTTGGCCCTGCACCATGATGGCGTTGGACCACAGGCCATTGACCAGCAGCGAGGACCTCACCTCGGCGCCTTGTCCAGTCCGCTCGCGGTCGTACAGAGCCGTCACGATCGCGCCGAAAAAGGCGGTCGCACTCGGATGATCCCCCATGCCCATGGCTGGCCTGCTGGGCGGAGCGGTGTGGTCCGCCTTCACGAGATCCATCAGTCCCGAACGCGCCCAGTAGGCGGTTGCATCAAAACCCGGCTTGCCGGCTTCCGGTCCGGTTTCGCCGTAGGCCGTGAATGAGGCATAGACCAGGCGTGGATTGAGCGCACGCATGGCCTGCGCCGACAGGCCAAGCCGATCTCGTACAGGCAGGGGCAGGTTGGTGATGAACACATCGGCATCGCTCACCAGGCGATGCATCACATCGCGCGCTTCAGGTCGCTTGAGGTCCAGACAGATCGCTCGCTTGTTGCGATTGTCGACCTCCCAGGGATAGTTGCGTTCGGATGCAGGCAGCCCGACGGTGAGGTAGGTGCGACGGTAGGGGTCGCCTTCGGGCGCTTCGATCTTGATCACATCGGCCCCGAGGTCGGCCAGCATGGTGGCGGCCACAGGCGCAGCAATGAAGCTGGCGCAGTCGATCACCTTCAGGCCTTCGAAAGGTCGAGCCCTCGATTCTTCCGGCTGGTTCATGGTCGGTCTCCTCCTGTGCCATGATGCCATCGCACTGAACAGGGACATTCCGATCCCTCAGGAGGAGACCCATGCACCCCGACTCGCCACGGCGCGCCCTGCTGCGCGCAAGCACACTGCCTGCAGCCACGACCCTGCGCTCAGGATTCACCGGCCTGGCCCTGGCCGCAGGTGCCATCTCACCGGCCGCGCGAGCCCAGGGCGCCGGCTTTCCGAGCAAACCCATCACCATCATCGTGCCGGCCGCACCCGGCGGCATCCTCGATCAATGCAGCCGCCTGATTGCCGGTGAACTGACCAAGGCCGTCGGGCAGCCCGTGGTGGTTGAAAACAAGGCTGGTGCGAGTCAGATCATCGGCATGAACGCGCTGGCCCGTGCCGAGCCCGATGGTCATACCCTGGCCATGGGCAGCATCGGACCCAACGCCGCCCACTACAGCGTCTATCCCAAGCTGCCCTATGCACCTGCCGACATCGCGCCCGTGGTGCATGTGGTGTCGACCCCCAATGTACTGCTGGTCAATCCGAATGTGCCCGCACGCTCGGTGCCCGAACTGGTGGCGCTGGCCAAAGCCAAACCTGGATCCCTCGTCCTGGCCTCGTCCGGCACAGCGACCTCAGGCCACCTGGCTGGCGAGCTCCTCAAGATGCGGGCCGGCATCGATCTGACCCATGTGCCCTACAAAGGCGCCACACCTGCGCTCACCGATCTGATCGGCGGTCAGGTGCATGTCATGGTGGACAACCTGGTAACCGCCCTGCCGCAGATCCGCGCTGGCCGCCTGCGGGCGCTGGGCGTCACGAGCGGCAAGCGACTGGCCGAGTTGCCCGATGTACCCACGATTGCCGAACAGGGCTATCCGGGATTCGAAGTGCAGGTCTGGGTGGGGCTGGTGGCCCCGGGACGCACACCGGCGCCCGTGCTGCAGGCGCTGCATCGCGAGGTGAGTGCGGTGCTGGCCCTTCCGGCCGTGCGTCAACGACTGAACGAGATGGGTGGGTCGCCCGAGGCCTGGACGCAGGCCCAGTTTGCCGACTATGTACGCGCCGAAACCGAGAAGTGGGCTGCAGTCGTGAAACAGGCTGGCATCAAGGCAGATTGATGCCAGCCTGCTGGGCGAGGCTCTGCCCTGCGGGCAGAGGCCTGGCCTGATGTCGAAGGCGACTAGCGAAGGCCGTCTTCGGGTCGGCGACGAAGCTCGTCGCCGTTGACCCGAGCGGTCTTACTTGATCGCTTCGTTGGCTTTCTTCAGTGCACGGATGCGGATCTTCGAGCTGGCCGGCTTGGCCGCGAACATCTGCTCCTGCTTGGTGAAGGGGTTGATGCCCTTGCGTGCCGGACGGGCCGGGGTGGAGACCAGCGAGGCCTTGAACAGGCCCGGCCACACGAAACCCTTGGCGCCCTTTTTGTGCAGCGAGGCGAGGATGGTGGCTTCGAGATTGGCCACCACGGCCTTGACCGCCTTGAGTTCAACCGCAGCATGCTCGGCCACGTGCTGCAGCAGGCCCTGCTTGGTCAGCGGCTTGGCAATCGGCTTCATGGGGGCGGGCTTCACGTTCGGCGCAGCCGGCTTGGCGGCGGCGGCCTTCGGTGCGGCCTTCTTGGCAGGGGCTGCCTTCTTGGCCGGCGCGGCTTTCTTGGCGGCGGGAGCGGCTTTGGCGGCGGGTTTCTTGGCGGCGGGCTTCTTGGTGGTAGCCATGGATGGGTGAACTCCTGTAGGTGGGACGTCGCGTGCGGGTGCGGGGAACAGGGACACAAGCGAAATCAGAGAGCGACACGCCTGCACGACTGCGCGATTCTACTCACGAAGTGCGAGGATTGGTGCGGGTTTCGAGGCACGTTGCGCCATTGCCTCGCCCAAACGCGTGGGTCGCCCTTCAAACCAGCCGTTCTCGAACTGCAAACTGCCTGCGGGCCAGAGCAGAATGACAGTGGATCCCAGCAGAAATCGACCC
>Ga0255087_1000793_pt1 | contig 12558 bp, 7 predicted proteins | sample Colum_Miss_RepA__FD_188561 | JGI IMG/M metagenome (GOLD analysis project Ga0255087, IMG submission 188561) | Freshwater microbial communities from Columbia River, Oregon, United States - Colum_Miss_RepA_8d | ecosystem: Environmental > Aquatic > Freshwater > River | place: USA: Oregon | collected...
GCCAAGGAGGACGGCTCCTTCCGCATCGGCATCCGGGATCTCTTCGGCCGCACGGTGGCCAGCGCCCGCAACCTCTACGTGCTCACGCTCCGCAAGGAATCACCGGACTTCCGCCTCGTCGCAGTGCCCGACTCCTCGCCGACCAAGAAGAGCCCGAACGACGTCGTCTCGTGGGCCTCGTCCCTCCGGCGCGGCGAAGTGATCCCCGTCAAGCTGCTCGTGCTCCGGCGCGATGGCTTCAAGGGCGACATTGATCTGGCCGTCGAGGGCTTGCCAGCTGGCGTCACTGCGGTAGCGCCCAGCATTCCCGCTGCCTCAAATTCCTTCACCATCTTCCTGGCCGCCAAGGAAGACGCAAAAGCCTGGCTGGGCGAGGTGAAGATTCTGGGCAAGGCCAAGGTCGGTGAAACCACGCTGGCACGGGAGACTCGCTTCAGCACCGTGAACTGGGATTTGGTCGTGGACAACAACACCACCGAACCGCCCCAGACCCGGCTCACCCGCAGCTTCACCCTCGCGGTGACCGAGCAGGAGATCACCCCGCTGACCTTCGCGATGGAGGCGAAGCAGCCGCTGGAGACATGCGTCGCGAACAAGCTGCTCATTCCCGTAAACTTCTCCCGCCAGCCTGACTTCACCGCCGAGGTGAAGCTGAAGGTCGGCGGCAACAAGCTGCTGGAGAAAGTCCCCGAGCTCGCTGGGACGGAGAAGACCAAGTCCATCCAGCTCGCGCTGAATCTGGCGGAGCTCAAGCTTCCGCCCGGCCAGCACACCTTCTGGCTCCAAACCCGTGCGAAGGGCAAGATGCGTTCCTTCATGGACGCCGCCAAGACCACCGAAGCCGCCGCCAAGGCTGCGGAAAAGGAAGCCGAGGCCGCCGCGAAAGCCGCGAAGGATGCCAAGGAGGCCGCCGCGAAAGTGACCGCCCCGGCCGAGGCCAAGGCGGCCGCTGAAAAGGCCGTCAAGGACGCCGAAGCAAAGGCCAAGGAGGCCGAGGCCAAGAAGACCGCCGCGCAAACCACCATGAAGGCCATGGCCGACAAGTCGAAACCCCGCGACGTCGAGGCCACCTTCTATTCCCTGCCCGTAACCTTCACCGTCACGCCGGCCCCCATCAAGCTCACCGAGGTGAGTGCCCAGTCGCTGAATCAAGGCGGTAAGGTGGAGTTGCCCGTCAAAATCACGCGCCTCTACGACTTCAAAGACCCCGTGGACATCAGCCTCACCGTGCCGGCCAGTGCCAAGGGCGTCAGCGCCGCGAAGCTCACCATCCCAGCCAGCGGCACGGACGGGAAACTCACCTTGGAGACGAAAGCTGACGCGACGCCCGGCGAGCACAAGCTCACCCTCCAGGCTGCCATGAAGCTCAACGGCCAGGACATCAAGCTGGACCAGCCGTTGGTGCTCAAGGTCGCAGCGGTCGAGAAGCCGAAGGCGAAGTGAAGACCGCGGCTGGCAGGGCGCGCTGTCCTCAGCGCGCCGCAGTCGCGTGACCTGCCCCACACTCGGCGCGCTGAGGACCGAAGCGCCTTACCTAGCAGCGTCAGCGTCAGAGATGGACACGCTCCAGTCTCCGCTCCGCTGACGCATCGCGCCGGACCTTGCCGCCTTGCCGATCAGCGTTCGGGGCGGAACCGCAGCTTGAATCCAGCGCCCTGACCTGCTAAAATCCGGCCTGTCGGCCAGCAGAAATACCCATTCCAAATCCACCGCATGAAACCCTGCCCTGCCCTATCCTCATTGTTCCTCCTCGCCTCGCTCTTGCCCGCCTTGCCCGCCTTGGCCGCGCCCGGCGACTGGCCCACTTGGCGCGGGCCCAAGCGCGACGGCATCAGCACTGAGACCGGCCTTCTGAAACAGTGGCCCGCTGGCGGCCCGCCGCTCGCCTGGAAGACACGCGGATGCGGTGTCGGCTATTCGTCTGTTTCCGTCGCCGATGGGCGGGTCGTCACGCTCGGCGACGGCCCGGATGGATTGCGCGTGGTGGCTTTCAGCGCAGCGGATGGCAAACCGCTCTGGGAATCCGAAGTCATCGGGCGGCCCGGGGGCGATTTCGCCGGCGGCAAGTCCACGCCGACGATTGACGAGGGGCTGGTCTATGTCATCGGCCAGTTCGGCGACCTCGTTTGTCTGGAAGCGAAGTCGGGCAAAGTGCTCTGGAAGAAAAGCCTCACCACCGACTTCGGCGGACGGATGCAGCAGTGGAACTTCACCGAGTCCCCGCTCGTGGACGGCAACAAGGTGCTCGCCACGCCCGGTGGTCCACAGGGAACGATGGTCGCGCTCGACAAGAAAACCGGCGCGACGCTCTGGCAAAGCAAGCAGTGGACGGACGCAGCGGCCTATTCGTCCATCGTCCCGTCGGACTTTGGCGGCAAGCGCCACTACGTGCAACTCACGGAGCGCAGCGTCGCCGGCGTGGACGCCGCGACGGGTGCGCTGGTCTGGCGTGCCCCGAGGCAGGGCGCGACCGCCGTCGTGCCGACGCCGATTCTCGCAGGCGACCTCGTCTTCGTCACCTCTGGCTACAACATCGGCTGCAACCTCTTCAAACTCCAGCGCGTGGGCAACGTCCTCGCCTCGCAGCAGGTCTCTGCGAGCCGTGAAATGGTCAACCATCACGGCGGCGTCATCCTTGTCGGCCAGCACATCTACGGGCACTCCGACAATGGCAACTGGACCTGTATGGAATTGCGCACCGGACGCGTGGCTTGGAAAAGCAATGGCGTCGGCAAAGGCGCGGTCGCCTATGCGGATGGCCACCTCTACTGCCGTGGCGAGAGCGGAAATGGCACCGTAGCGCTGGTTGAAGCTACACCGACGGGCTATCAGGAGAAAGGCCGCTTCGACCAGCCAGACCGCAGCGGGAAAAACAGTTGGGCGCACCCGGTCATCGCCGGCGGCAAGCTCTACCTCCGCGACATGGACGTGCTGCTCTGCTACGACGTGAAGCAAAAGTGAAGTTTCGCGTCTGTTTCCCAGCAAAGCATCCACCCATGACCAAGCCCCTCTTCCTTGCCCTTGCCCTCGTAACCACCAACACCGCTTTCGCCGCGCCTGGCGACTGGCCCACCTGGCGCGGGCCCAAGCGCGACGGCATCTCCACCGAGACCGGCCTGCTCAAGCAATGGCCCGCCGGCGGCCCGCCGCTGGCGTGGAAAGCCACCGGCCTCGGCACCGGTTACTCCAGCGTCTCCGTCGTGGACGGACGCGTCATAACGATGGGCGACGGTCCCGATGGCGCGCGTGTGCTCGCCTTCAGCGCCAAGGACGGCAGTCCGCTCTGGCAGTCCGAAGTCATTGGCAAGCCAGGCGGCAATTACGCCGGCACGCGCTGCACGCCGGCAGTTGACGGCGGCCTCGTGTATGCGCTCGCGCAGTTCGGCGACTTCGTCTGCCTCGACGCGAAGACCGGCAAGGTGCAGTGGACCAAGAGCCTGCAGAAGGACTTCGGTGGCGGCTACGCCGGCTGGAACTACACCGAAAGCCCGCTCGTGGACGGCAACAAAGTCCTGCTCACCCCCGGCGGGAAGAAAGGCGCGATGGTCGCCCTCGACAAGAAGACCGGTGCGCTGCTCTGGCAGAGCGGGCAGTGGACGGAGCGCGCGGCCTACTCCTCCATCGTCCCGTCGGACTTCGGCGGCAAACGCCACTACGTGCAGTTCACCGAGGAAAGCGTCTCCGGCATCGAGGCCGCGACCGGAAACTTGCTCTGGCGTGCGCCGCGCAAGGGCGCGACGGCGAGCATCCCCACACCCGTGCTCAGCGGCGACTTGGTCTTCGTCACTTCCGGCTACGGCGTCGGCTGCAATCTCTTTAAGCTCAAGGCGGATAGCGGTGGCATCACTACCGAGGAAGTCTATGCCAACAAGAACATCGTGAACCACCACGGCGGCGTCATCCTGCTCGGCAAACATCTCTACGGTCACTCCGACAGCGGCGGCTGGACCTGCATGGAGATGAGCACCGGTGAAGTCGCTTGGAAGAACGGCGGTGTGGGCAAGGGCGCGGTCACTTATGCCGACGGCCACTTCTACTGCCGCAGCGAAGGCGGCAAGGGCACCGTAGCCCTCGTGGAGGCCACGACTGTAGGCTACAAGGAAAAAGGCCGCTTCGACCAACCCGACCGCAGCAAACAAAACAGTTGGGCCCACCCGGTCATCGCCAACGGCAAACTCTACCTCCGCGACATGGACGTGCTGCTCTGCTACGACGTGAAGCAAAAGTAGGTGGCGAAACTTGGCAATTCGTGCCTGACCAAAGACATGAGCGAAAAGATTCACCTTCGTGACGGGGCGCCATCCTCGTAATGGTCAAGGAGGGCAAGTTGCTGCACCACTCGTTGAACATGGGGCTGCCGCACGCCGAGTTCGTCAAGCGTGCCACAGGTCCGCTCCCTGATGGGGCTTGGGTGGGAACTGTTTCGAAGGTCGAGGGGCGCGTTGCAGCGATGACGTCGAAGCACTTCTTCGGATACCAGATGCCTGCCCCTCCGGAGGTTGCTGAAGTTGTGAAGCGGGAGTTCGCCTGAGTGCGTCCAAAGCTGGACTAAAGCCTGCACCCAAAATCTGATTGTTCCATGAAGCCAGCCTTGCTCCTTGCCCTGACCCTCACTTGTTCCGCCCTCGCCTCCACGCCCGACTGGCCGCAGTGGCGCGGCCCCAAGCAAGACGGCATTTCGCCCGAGAAAGGCCTGCTCAAGGAATGGCCCAGTGACGGTCCGCCGCTCGCGTGGCGCACCAAGGGCGTCGGCAGCGGCATGTCCAGCGTCTCCATCGCGAACGGTCGCATTTACACCTTGGGCAAGCGCAACCGCGACGGCGCGCAAGGGGTCTATGTCACCGCGCTGAACCTCGCCGACGGCAGCGAGGCCTGGGCCACCGCCATCACCACCGGCGGCGGTCCCAACCCCAACGGCACGCCCACCGTGGACGGCAAGCTCCTCTTCGCCGTCGGCAACAACGGCGACCTCGCCTGCCTTGAAGCCGACACGGGCAAACTCGTTTGGAAGAAGAGTTACACTGCCGACTTCGGCGGCAAGTGCATGTCCGGCTGGGGCTACAGCGAATCGCCGCTCGTGGACGGCGACCGCCTCATCGTTGTGCCCGGCGCTCCTGACGCCGGCATCGCCGCGCTCAACAAGCAAACCGGCGAAGTGATCTGGAAGTCTGAAATCCCCGACATCGGCCGCGCGGGCAAGGACGGCGCGGGCTACACCGGCGTGGTCATCTCCCAAGGCGCGGGCGTGAAGCAATACGTCACCCTCACCGGGCGCGGACTCGTCAGCGTGTGCGCCACGGATGGCAAATTCCTCTGGGGTTACAACCGCATCGCCAACGGCACCGCCGACATCCCCACGCCGATTGTGAAGGGCGACTACGTCTTCGGCTCCAGCGGCTACGGCGACGGTGGCACCGCGCTGGTGAAGCTCGTGAAGGACGGCGCGGGCGTGAAGGCCGAGGAAGTCTATTACCTCAAGGCCGGTGAACTGCAAAACCACCACGGCGGCATGATTCTCCTCGGCGACCACGTTTACCTGGGCCACGGCCACAACAACGGTTTCCCCACCTGCGTCGAGCTGATGACCGGCAAGGTCGTCTGGGGCAAGGAGCGCGGCCCCGGCAGCGGCTCGGCGGCGATTGTCATGGCCGACGGACACCTCTACTTCCGCTACGAGGACGCCGTGATGGCGCTCATCGAAGCCACGCCCAAGGGCTACAACCTGAAGAGCTCCTTCACCCTCGCCAGCAAGAACGGCAAGAGCTGGCCGCATCCCGTCATCCACAACGGCAAGCTCTACATCCGCGATCAGGACGCCCTGCTCTGCTACGAAGTCCGGAGCAAGTGATCCGTCCGTGAGCGGGACACTCCTGTCCCGCAGTTCCCTCTCGGAGAAATTCCCCGCTCTGGCGGAGTGCCGAGCATTGCTCGGCCGGAACACCCTCACTCGCTCAGGCCGAGTAATGCTCGGCGCTCCAAACTGATGCCCCACGGCGCACCCCTTGACTTTGCCCCGCCGCTTCCGAAAACTCCGCGCCCTATGGCCGAACCGAAAGAGAATGTGCTGATGGAGAAGATCACGTCGCTGTGCAAGCGGCGCGGGTTCATTTTTCAATCCTCCGAGATCTACGGCGGCATCCAGGGCTTTTGGGACTACGGTCCGCTCGGCGCGGAACTCAAGCGCAACGTGAAGGAGCTGTGGTGGTCCACCATGACGCGCATGCGCGACGACGTGGTCGGCCTCGAAGCCACCATCATCATGCACCCGGCCATCTGGCGAGCGTCCGGGCATGTGGACACGTTCAGTGATCCGATGTGCGACTGCTTGCTGACGAAGAAGCGGTTTAGGGCGGACCAAGTGGAACCACAGAGCGGGACGGTCATTTGGTTTTCTGGTGCCGATGCTGGGGATGGGCCTGCACCGGAAGGGATTCCCACTGTCGGCGAGGTAGCGATGGCCGCTGTAAAACTCGGGTATCTTGATGACCTGGAATCGGTGCCGACACACCTTTTGAGAAGTAGGGAACCAATGGACTCCGGCTCCCTTCAGCCGTTCGCTGTGTTGCTGCCCAAAGGGAAACCCGAGGAGACTGCAATCAAGCTGGCAAAGCAGTTTTATTCCCAAAGGGGAATCTCCAACCCGCTTCCAAAAGTCGAAAAGCGGGAGTTTGTGGAGAATTCCCAGCGCTTCAATCCGGAAAACGGCGCGCTGCTTACCGAACCCGTGCCCTTCAACCTGATGTTCAAGACCTACGTCGGCCCCACGGCCACGGAGGCGGATGTGGCTTATCTTCGTCCCGAGACCGCGCAGGCCATCTTCGCGCAGTTCAAGAACGTCCACGAGACGTCGCGGCAGAAGGTGCCCTTCGGCGTCGCGCAGATGGGCAAGGCGTTCCGCAACGAGGTCACGCCCCGCAACTACACCTTCCGCTCGCGCGAGTTCGAGCAGATGGAGCTGGAGTTCTTCATCAAGCCGGACGAGGCGGTCGAGGCCGTCACCGGCGCGGTCGCCACGCCCGCAGGCAAGGACCATCCCGGCGAGCCGCAGCCCAACTGGGGCTGGCAGCTCTGGCACCAGTATTGGGTCGAAGAGCGCATCAAGTTCTACGAGGGCATCGGCCTGCCGCGCACCACGCTGGAGGAGTATTGGCAGAAGCCCGAGGAGCTGGCGCACTACGCCCGCGCCTGCGTGGACATTCTCTTCAAGTTCCCCTTCGGCACGCAGGAGTTGGAAGGCATCGCGGCCCGCAGCGACTTCGACCTCTCGCAGCACGAGCGCTGCTCGGGCAAGGCCATGGGCGTGTTTGACGAAGAGTTGCGCACGGCGTTTGGCAAGCTGCCGCCCGAGAAGCAGACCGAGTTGAAGGACCGCTACTACGCGGCCCGGCTCAAGTATCTCACCAAGATGGGCGTGCCGCTGGACAAGGCCGGCGCCGAGGCGCAGGAAGACGCCGACGGCCTCGCGAAGGGCCAATACATCCCGCACGTCATCGAGCCGTCCGCCGGTGTGGACCGCCTCATCCTCGCGCTGCTGGCGAACGCATATTCGGAAACCACCAAGACGGACGACAAGGGCAAGAGCGAGACGCTCTACGTGATGAAGTTTCATCCGCGGGTCGCCCCCATCAAAGTGGCCGTGCTGCCGCTGCTCAAGAACAAGCCCGAGCTGGCCGCGAAGGCACGGGCGATCTTCGAGTCGCTGCGCGGGCACATGATGGCCTTCCACGACGAGGCCGGTTCCATTGGCAAACGCTACGCGCGGCAAGACGAGGCAGGCACGCCGTTCTGCGTGACGGTGGATTTCGAGACGTTCGAGGGCATCAAGGACGGCCCGCAGGCCGGCGTGAAGGACACCGTCACCATCCGCCATCGCGACGACGGCAAGCAGGAGCGCATCGCTGCGAGCGAACTGCTCCCGTGGCTGCTCGCGCGGGTGAAGTAGGGCGGAGGCGGGGAAAGTATTCAGTAAGCAGTGTTCAGTGTTCAGGCGTGCCGGTATGGCCCCGCTGACACTGAAAACTGGCTACTGAATACTTGCTCGTCGGACGGACTTGCCTTCAACTCTCCGCAACCACGCCTAGCCATGTTGAACATCCATCACCTCGAACTGTTCTACTACGTTGCCAAGCATCAGGGGGTCAGCGCCGCCGCGCGCAACATGCCCTACGGCATCCAACAACCGGCCATCAGCGGGCAGATTCTCGCGCTCGAGGATTACCTCGGCGGGCCGCTCTTCCAGCGACGCCCATTCGCCCTCACCCACGCAGGCGAGGAGCTGTTCGCCTTCATCAAACCGTTCTTCGACGGGCTCGAAGTGGTCGAGGAAAAGGTTCGTGGCGGAGCAACGCAAGTCGTCCGTCTCGCCGCCGCCACGATCATCCTTCGCGACCATCTGCCGGAGATGCTGCAAACGCTGCGGCCCAAGTTTCCCAAGCTCAAGGTGCTGCTGCGCGAAGGCGTGCAACCGCAGATCGAGAAGTGGCTGGCAGACCAGGAGGTGGACCTCGCCGTCACCGTGCTCGATGGCACCCCGCCGCTCGGCGTGCAGTCGGAGGCGCTGCTGCAAGTGCCGATCGTATTACTGGTGCCCAAGGCGATGAAGCTCACCAGCGTGGATGATCTCCTGAAGCGCGACCGGATCGATGAAACGCTCATCAGCCCGCCACTCAACGAAACCATCACGAAGAACTTCCAGGACCACCTCGCCCGACGCGGGGTCGTGTGGCCGCCCGGCATGGAAGTGAACTCGCTGGAGCTGGTGGAGACTTACGCCGCGAATGGTTTTGGCATCGGCCTGACACTCGCCATCCCCGGCAGGTCGCTGGACAAACGCCTGCGCGCGATGCCGCTGGAAGGGGTGAAGCCAATCACCGTCGCCGTGCTGCGGCATCCGAACCTGCCCCCCGTGGCGCTGGCGCTCATCGAGGAGATGCGCAAGCGCGCGAAGTCGCTGGTGGCACCGTGAAGCAGAGGGGGCGGCCTTCATGCCGCAGGGCGCCGGATAACGAGCCTTCGGCCTGCGCACTTTGCCGCGAGTCGCCAATCATTCCCCTTACTGCCGGGGAAGCTGATTCAGGGTGTAATACGCCGCGTCGTGCAGGAGCGGCGTGCCCTGCGCCGACTTCACGCCCGCCGCCTTGAGCTCGTGAACGTGTCCCTCCACCAAGCCTTCAATCTTCAGCCGCACGCTGCGGCCATCCGTCGCGACCTTGGCCGAAACAATTTTGGGCGTGCCCTTGTCCACCTCCGGACTGCCGTAGGCGCTCTGGTAGATGTAGGTGTAGTTCTCCATCGTATAGCTCGCCGCATCACTGGCTGCCGCGACGTCCACCGGTTCGGTGAAAGTCAGCTCGAAGCCATCGGGCTTGGCGTGCATCTCGTGGATCTCAAACGGGATCTTTCCGTTCCAGATCAAGCGGTCGAGCGCGAAGGGCTTGCCGCCGCGCGCACCCCAACCACGGTCGGTGCCAAAGACAAACAAGGACGCATCGCTGGCGAACTCCAGACCGAGCGCGCCGGAGCCGAAGCCGGCCTTGAACGGGAAGCATGCGCCCTGGTAGTTCTTCCCGTCTGCGGTCTTTTCGAGGAACACGCGCATCACGGTCGAGTGCGTCTGGTCGCCGACAAAGAGCTGGTCCTTGAACGGGCCGAACTTGCCGCCGCTCACGTCGCAGGCGATGCCCGCGGCGCTCTGGCCCATCTTGCCGTAGGGGAAATAAACGGCGGGCGGGAGGAGTTCAGGAATGCGCTTGGCCTCGTCGTAAAGCCGGCCACCGCTGGTCGGCTCGGCGGGCTTCTTCAGGCCGGCCTTGAGAATCGCGTCCTTCGTCATCGGCTCGTCGAACCACTTGTTGCCGCCCGGATGCCCAATGAACGCACCGGGCTTGAGCCAGTGCAGCTTGCACGCACCGTTCCAGGGTCCTTGGTTGTCGGTGTAGAAGACTTCGCCCAGCGCGTTGAAACCGATGCCGCCGGGCGAGCGAATGCCGGAGTTGGCGGGCGTGACCTTGCCGTCCGCCGACACGCGCACGCACCAGCCACGATAGGGATTGCTGCTGCTGAACGAGCCGGTGAGGCAGAGCACGACCCAGATGTCCCCGTTGCGGTCGAACTTTGATCCAAACGCATACTCGTGGTAGTCGCCGTTGATGCCCCACATGTCGGTGACGGTCTCGACGATGTCCGCCCGACCGTCGCCGTTGGTGTCCTTGAGCCGGGAAATCTCGCCGCGCTGCGTGGCGTAAATCCAGCCGTCGCGCGTGGCAAGGCCGAGGACCTCATGCAGGCCGCTGGCAAAGCGCGTCCACTTCGGCTGGGCTGGCTCGCCGCGCACGCCTTCGGCAATCCAGAGATCCCCGATGCGCGTGGCGCAGGCCAGCTTGTCCGGCCCGAGGAACAGCAGCGAACCCGCTTCAAACTGCACGCCGGGCGGCGTGGGCAGCGTGACCATCCGGTAGAACTCCGCCTCGCGCTCGGCCGTGCCGGGCGCGGGACCTTTCTTGTCGGCGGCAGGGAGACTCAACGTCAACCCCGGCAGGAGAACCGCGAGCAGTCGGAACAGGGAAAGTTTTGTTTGCATGGTGAGTGTCAGGGTGTTGGTTGGAGGAACGTTCATTTTACCAGGCCAGCTCCTCCACCAGCTTTGCGGTGCCATTCTTGAACTCCACGGCAACCAGCAGCTCCTGCTTGCCGCCGCTCTCGCGGACGTGCGCCTGGCCGCCGGTGAGCTTCACGCGGACCTTGCCGTCCATGAGGAAGTTGCCGTTGCCCTTGTCCTCGATCTTCGCCCCCACGGCGGCGCGGAACTGCAGGCCGGTCACGGGCTTGGTCGTGCTCAATGTGAGCGTGCGTCGCAGACCAGTATCCGCCTCACCGGGCAGGGCGGCGGTGAAGTCCTCCACGGCAACATCGCCAAAAGTGTAGCGGAAGGCCGGGCGTTGCTGGGCATCAATGCTGTAGCCACGGAACTGGCCGCTCGTGGTCCGGCCAGTTTCCACGGGCCAGCTTGCGCCGGGGCTGTCGAGCAGCGCGAACTGCGGGCCAGGGGTCCACTTCACGACGTTGTAGCCCAGCGGTGGCTCATAGCCGACACCGCGTCCGGTGCGATGCCGGGCAGCATCGATGAACGGTCCCTGCCAGATCAGCGCGAGCCGCAGCTCGTTCGCATCGAAGGCAAAATTCACCTTCTCCGGCAGGCCGACGCCGATGGCGCGCGACCCCGCACCATCAATGAAGTTCCGGTAAATCAACGCCTCGTTCGTCGCGACCAATTCCAACTTCCCGGTGACGAGGCCCGGTGGCAGTTCGGCCTGCTTGCCCTTGGCGAGGAACGTCCAGAGCGCGGCGACCTGCTTCTCGGTGTCGCCGCCGAGGATGTCGCGGTTGGCGGCCTTGCCGTCGGGCCAGAAGGGCGGCATGCGCGTGCCGGGGCGGAGCAACTGTGGATTCAGCAGGTAGCGGCGGAACCAATCCCAAGTGAGCCGTTCGGCGATGGTGGTGAGGTCCAGCGCCGGCACGCCGAGCGAGGGCTTGCCAGCGAAGTTGTGGCAGGCGATGCAGCTCAGCCCTCCAGTGCCGGCGAGTTTGTGACCTTGTTTGGCAAGAACAGCCTCCTCGGTTGGCACCGGAGCAGTGCTGGCCAGCGCATCCGCTGCGGTGAAGTCGGCGACCAGATGTTTCACGTTCGCCTCGCCGAACTGCGGCATGCGTGTGGCCATGTAGGGCCGGACCGCACCTCCCTTCCACATTGTGCGCTCCAGCCACTCCGGGCGCAGCTTGTTGCCGACGCCCGTCAGATGCGGCGGAATGCGACCCTCGTCGCCGAGGTCGGCTTCGATGGCCGGGCTGAAATACTCACTCCGACCGGGCCCCGGCCCGCCCTTGCCATCGCGCTGGTGGCAGGCGACGCAGTTCAACTGCGCCAGCGTCCGGTCCAGTTTGGCCTTGGGTTCCAGCGCAGTGCTCAAGGCATCCTTGTTCGCAAGCGTCGTGCGAAGGGCTGTCCGCTCGGCGTCGCTCAGATGAAACTTCGGCGCGGCCTTGGCCGGCGCGCTGGCGAGACAGCCGCCGTTGAGTTCCCTGAGCAAGTTGAAGGCAGGTGCCTTCAGCGTGGAAGCCACGCGCTCCGGACCGGTCTGGTGGCAGCCAGCACAGCCGAGACTGGCGAACAGCGTCTTGCCCCGCGCGGCCTTGGTCACGTCCACGGCAAATGGCGCGTCGCCAGCAGGACGCATCGGCTGGCCATCGTGGGAGAAGACTGCGGCCGGGATTTCCTGCTTGCCGATGCCGGGGCCTTTCCATTGCGCCTTCAGCTCCGTGCCACCACCGCCATCAAAGTAGTCGAGGCCGAAGGCGTGCTCGCCGGCCTTGAGCGTCACTTTGCCTTCGCGCAATTGCGGCGGATGGATGCCATCATTGTCCACCACGCGCTTCTCGTTGATGAACAGCCGCGAGCCGTCATCCGAATCGGTGTAGAAGGTGTATTCGCCGTCCTTGGGAATGGTGATGACGCCCCGGAAGCGTAGGCCGAAGGAGCCTTTCTTCAACGCGACTTTGAGC
>Ga0255087_1000798_pt1 | contig 12516 bp, 11 predicted proteins | sample Colum_Miss_RepA__FD_188561 | JGI IMG/M metagenome (GOLD analysis project Ga0255087, IMG submission 188561) | Freshwater microbial communities from Columbia River, Oregon, United States - Colum_Miss_RepA_8d | ecosystem: Environmental > Aquatic > Freshwater > River | place: USA: Oregon | collected...
CACACAGAACTAGCATCAGGAACCATTGAAGGGAGGTGATCCCGATCTATGGTGGAGTGAAATAAAAAAGCCCCGTCAGTGTCTCCGGCAAGATCGACTGACAGGGCCTCAGGACGTCCGGATAAGCAATCGAAACAGCACCGCAAAGCCGGACAGGAATTATGTGGAAAATCGAAGATCAGACACAGGAAACACTCAGGGAAATGTTGCAGGAAATGCCGTCCTGCTACTTAATCAGCGGCGCATCAGGAGAGATCTACTGGGCGAATTCAGCATTCCTGCAGTGGTCAGGGTATTCATCCATCGGTGAACTGCAGAAAACTGGGTGGCAAAAACTGAGTGTCGAAGGTGCAGACCTTCAAGCGGATTTGGAAGCCGCTTCAGAAATGCGACGAGGGGTTGTGCGTGAGTACACGATCAGCAAGCAGTACATCCCCAAAGGCGGTAAGCCTGAATGGGGGCAATTGTTCGTTCAGAGAAAACCGGCGATCGGTGAGTTTCAGTTTGCCGTTTGTTGCTGGTCACCGTTAAAAAACGGAACAGCAACAGCCTTCAGTTTGGCGATGGAGCGGTGTGAAAAAATACAGGAACAGATTAAGGAAATGAACCAACACATCAGCACCTTGACGACACGAACAGAAGAAGAAAACTGGATCAACAGCTCAATACGGATGTGTATGAAACATCCGAGAATGGCTCTTGGGCTGCTTGTCCTGATGCTGAGCGTGTTCGGGCTTAATAACGTTCTGGAATTGTTTTCGAAGGTTGGTCTGGTGCATCTGCCAGCGGTGGAGCAAAAGGCGGCACAAAAAACGACTCATGTGGAATACGATGGGCCACGATGGGTGGCTGTAGGGAATAAATAATGAACGGATACCAGAGAGCACAAGCACTTGGATTGACAGGAACGCCAGCGGAAATCGTTGCAGCGCTAAAGGCGATTCCGCTGCATCACCAGAACGTCTACATCACCGGCGGACCTGCGGACACGGAATCTGTCAACCTGTTGCACCTGCTCACGGCTCGCCATGCTGTGATGACTATGGGGTCGACTCAGCAATGGCAAGGCTCGCTGATCGACCTTGAAGGGTCAAACGGGACTGTTGCTCAGATCATGTCATTGCTTCGGCCACACCTGCAGGTTAATGACACGATGGTCTATTGTGCGGCATCAGAAGACGCAGCCACAATGCTCAACGCACTCAGTCAGGTTGTCGGAACCCTGACCGGGAAAACGTCTCAGGTGCTCGCGGAAGTGGCTCTTCTGAGCGGTGGCCGGATTGGTGCTGATTACGACTCGCTCACCGTTGAACAGTACAACGCACAAAAAGCTGAGGCTGAGGCTGAGGCATCAAAAGACGCGCTTCGATCGCAACTGCAGACGTTGCGTCAGTCGTTCGATGCAAAGTGCAACGTCGCTCTGGAGAATATTAGGCTCGGCAGTATCACAGATTACGCTGGTCTCGTTTCCGCTGTTCAGGTCGGAGGGTGATCCGTGACAGTGCCAGCATTTGTAGCCTCAGGAGTCGAAGCGTCTGGTGTCGGTGACATCACGCCTGCGCTGCCGGCTGGGCACTTACTATTACTTGCGGTCGAAACAGCAAATCAGGCTGTCTCTGCTCCTGCAGGATGGACTGAAACAACCAATTCCCCACAATCGACGGGAACTGCTGGCGGAACGTCCGCAACACGTCTGCACGTGTTTCAGCGAATCGCTCAGTCTGGTGATACTGCTCCTACCGTCGCAGATTCTGGTGACCATCAGGTCGCATGGATCACAGCATTCTCTGGAATCGACGCGACAACGCCAGTTCTTCATTCTGCAGGCAGTGTGCTGTCGTCTGCAGGTCAAACAGGAACGGCGACTGGGTTCACGACGACGGTTGCCGATTGCCTCATCGTAATGATTGGCACTCATGCCGAAGACTTGAACGACGACGCAGCCTGCGCCGTTGCCAATGCGAATCTGACTTCTGTGACGCTTCGTAAAACGTTCAATTCAACTGCTGGAAACGGCGGTTGCATGGTTGTTGCAACTGGTGTCAGAGCAGCAGCGGGAGCGATTGGTTCCACGACGTTCGAATGGACCAACAACGCTGACGGACAGCCAATCAGTAACGTTCAGGCGATGCTCATTCTGGCATTGCAGGAAACCGTCGCAGCCCCGACGCAGGTTTACGCAGTTGCATCCGGAAATAGCAATGCTGGTGCAACGTGGAGCACTGGAAGCGTGCCGACATCTACGCAGGACGTTTTCGCAAACGGGTTCACCGTCACGGTCAACGCGTCCACTGAGTGGAAATCTGCGAACACAACAGCGGGAACCACAGCGGTTGCTGGTGGTGGTTTCACACTGTCAAACGGTGTGACGTTGACGCTCAATGGTGGTTCTGGAAACGCGACGGCTGGCAGCACAACGTGTATCACATATTCAGGAACGTCAGGAAATTCAGCGACACTTATCGGCAACCCAGTTGGTTCGGCTACAACCGGGTCTCGTTATGGTGCTACGAACACGAGCTCCGGGACGTTAAACATCACTGGTAATCCAACCGGAGGAGCGGCAGCGAGTGCTTTCGGCGTACTCAATAACTCTACTGGAACTGTGAACGTCACAGGAAATCCAGCAGCTGGCGCAGGTTCAGCGGCGTCAGGTACGCGAAATGCCTCCACCGGGAACCTGAATATTACTGGAAGCATGACAGCGCCGTCTTCTTCGGGCATGGCTGCATACTGGGCTGCGGGTGGAGGCACGGTGACGGGAAACATCACCGGCGGTTCTGGCTCAAGTTCTTCCGGACTTCAAAACGCTGGGTCTGGAACTGTAAATGTCATTGGAAACGTCACCGGCGGCTCTGCAGCAAGTGCTGTCGGTGCTCTCAATTCAGCATCCGGAACAATTACAGTGAGCGGTAATTCTACCGGTGGCAGCAACGCTACAGCATACGGAACCAGTAACACTGGAACAGGTACGCTGACGGTTGCTGGGAAAGCAATTTCGGCTACTGCGCCCGGAATCAATGGTGCGACGACAGCAACACTGACCAGCGTAGGCGCTGCGGAAACCGGAGCGGATTGCATTGCGCCGCTTAACGGCAAGGTAGTGTTTGCGAGTCTTACAGCAGCAACCTACGGCATTCGGAACGCAGCGGCGACTCTCGGAACATTAACGGCTAGTGGTGGATCTGGTGTCAGTTTAGCATTCAGGCAAAAGGTGATTTCGTGAGACCAGCGATCCTTCACATCAACGGCATCCTTTACTGGACAATCAGAACATACAATCCTGATACGTCAGTGCTGAAAGACGCCGATTCAACGCCGACTGTCGCAGTCCGAAAGAACGGATCCTCAACGGGTGATTCTGTGACGATCACAAAACGATCTGCGACCACTGGAATATACGATTGCTCATACAATCCATCGGGTGAGGTGGAAGGCGATGAGTTCATTTTTGAGGAGTCTGCCACTGTCACCGGCACAACAACAGCGCAGGCAACATACTCCTTTGCGTGGTCGTTGACGGTGACGGCGATTGAACGAGGAACTGATTCTGCAGCACTTGCAAGCGGTGTGACAGTGTCGGCTATCGCAAACAACGCAATTACAGCGGCGTCGATTGCAGCGGACGCAGGAACGGAAATTGGGGCAGCGGTGCTGACTGCTCTCGGGACTGGCACTTGGGCCACGGCGATCACGGACAAAACTAACAACCTTCCGACAGACCCGGCGGATCAGTCTGCTGTAGAGGCTGCAATTACAGCTGCTGCGGCGGCAATTCGAGGCACGGACAACGACACGTTGGAAACGCTCAGTGATCAGATTGATGGGCTGGGAACTGGCGGGCTGACCACAGAACAGGCTGATACTCTCGATGCGATTTATGACTTCACATCAGGGATTTCTGGGGATCAGATCAGCGTCGTTGGGCCGGTGTCATCTGGTGGTGCAATCGAACTCATTCTCGGCAAGGATTACAAGGTCGCGTCTGAATCAGAGCTCACCATTGCAGTCACTGACACTGGTGGTGCTTTGCATGCTGACCTGACGAGTGGAACGCTTGCAGCGTCAAAAGCATTCGGGGCAAGCCGTGAAAACGGTGAAGCAGTAATTACTGGCACGGTTTACAGCACCACCTATGCAACAAACGTCCTGACAATCAAGGTTGAGGTAGATGCTGATCAACTGCCTGACAGCTTGCCACTAGCCAATGATTGGAGATACCAGATACATCGGGTAACGAGTAGCGGTGACAAGGTCGTTGTTGTGAGTGGCCAGCTTACAACCAGTATGAGAACGGTATGATATGCCAAGAGCACCAAAGGTCTTCAAGCAGCAGCAGGCACGAAGGCAGCGTGAGCAGTATCGTGGCACGAAGCAGGAACGTGGTTATGGTGGTGAGTGGGAACGAATCAGCAAGCTCAAGCGTCAGCAGTGTCCAGTGTGTGAGGTTTGCAACGACGCGACAGCAGACGATGTTGACCACATAGTTCCATTCAATGGTGTGAACGATCCTTTGAGAACGGAATGGTCAAATCTTCAGTCGATCTGCAGACGCTGCCACAATGGCAAAACGCGACGGCAGTCTTAGTAGGCTGCCATAATGTGCATAGGGGGCGAAAATGTTGGAACTAAGTAAACACCAGAACCGCACAACTCTCGTCCGTATTTTTCCGCAATATTTTTGAGTTTTCAAAATGGGTAGACCACGGAAGCCGACAAACCTGAAGATTCTTCATGGTGATTTCGCCAAGGATCCGCAGCGGCGAAACCATCTTGAACCAGAGCCAGAACCAGCAAAGCCGACTTGCCCAGCGTGGCTCATCGGAGATGCTCGAGCTGAGTGGAAACGGGTGACCGAAGAACTGTTTTCAATGAAGGTACTTACCGCTCCTGACCGAGCGGCCGTAGACGCGTACTGTGCCATCTATGGTCAATGGCGTGATGCGTTAAGGCTGGTGAAGAAGCAGGGGATGGTGCTCGAGTCTGAGCACGGATCGTATGAGAACCCGGCTTCAAAGATTGCAGCCCGATGTGCTGACCAGATTCATAAATACCTGTGTCAGTTCGGACTGACTCCAGCAAGCCGTTCACGCGTGAATGTGACGCAGCAAACCGCACCAGTGAGAATGAGACGCACACGAGGATGAGGCGAATCGACAAGACTACCCGCAAGTGGATTCGCAATGAAGCCGACGAGAAAGCGGCGTTCAACGGATGCCGCATGGACGAAGCGAGGGGCCAGTTTGTTGTTGATTGGGCAAGAGATAATTTGGTTCTGTGGGAGGGCGAGTGTGCAGGTCAGCCGCTGATTGCCAGCGACTGGCAATATGATTGTGCCATGCGGTTGTTTGGATGGGTCAAAAAGTCGGAGCGGTGGAAACGTGAAATTCGGCGTTTTCGAGAAGCCCTGATCGGCAAACCAAAGAAAAACAAGAAGTCCCCGACAGTCGCATGGTGGATGCTTTACCTTCTGGACGGCGACGGCGAGCCAGGGCAAAACTGCTACACGGCAGCGAAAGACGGCCAGCAAGCTCGAATCGTTCAGGAGCACGCAATCAAAATGGTGCAGGCGTCGCCAACGCTCGCGCAGTACATGCGGATCAATAAAACAGATTTTTCGATATCGGTCGACGAAACCAATTCGAAAATGAAGGTTTTGAGCAGCGATAACGCCGCCAGCCAGAAAGCAAAAGAAGGTCTCAACGGCTCGTGCTCAGTCGACGAATTACACGTTGTTGATGAGGCTTTCATGAAGCGTATCACCAGAATGGGGATTTCCCGGTCTGAACCTATGGTGATTCAGGTGACGACGGCTGGCGATGATCCGATGAGTTACGGAAAGCAGAGATACGACTACGGCCAGCGGGTCAACTCAGGAGCATTCGACAACGAAACGTTTTTCTTTGATTGGCACGAAGCACCACCAACGCTGACGGATGACGAGCTCTCAAAGGATCCTGTCCGATATGGTAAGCTTGCGAATCCAGCATGGGGACACACGGTTGGCGAGGAAGAATACATTGCTGACTTTAAGAGCTGCGATACTCCCAGCAGCCTCAGAACGTTCAAAATGTATCGTCTGAATATCTGGCAGCAGTCGTCAAATCCTTTTCTGCAGTCACACGACTGGAACGCATGTCAAGACGCTACCTCATGGGATCGGCTGGCAGAATTGCCATGCTGGGCTGGTCTCGATCTGTCCAGAACACGCGACCTGTCTTCGTTGTGTCTGTGTTTCAAAGAATCTGACGACTGTTTGCACTTTCGCTGGTGGTTCTGGATGCCGGAAGAGACCGCTAAAGCCAGAGCATCAGCAGCACCGTTTGTAGACTGGGCTCACGATTCACGAGCTCAACTGACTTTGACGGACGGAGATTGGATCGATTACGACTACATCTGGTCGACATTATGCGAAGTTCAGAAACGTTTCCGAGTGCAGAAACTGCTATACGACAAGCGTTTCGCAGACTATCTTATACAGCGTGTGATGCTCGGAGAACGCAACAGCGACTGCACGTGGAAACATGAGCCGGCAGAATACCAGATCGAGGATTGCCATCAGGGACCGGCGACACTTTCAGAACCGATCGAAGAATTTGAAAAACTGGTCATCAGCCATCGTTTACATCATGACGGAAACCCGGTCGCAGCGTGGCAGGCCAGTAACGTGACACGAGGCCGAAACGGATTGCTGTGTAAACCTCATGGAAAGGATGACGTGAGAACCATTGATGGCATGCAGGCGGCTGTCATGGCTCTTGCTGGAGTGGAAAAAGGGGAGGCTACTTTCGCCTATTCAACACCAGATTCCGGTGTTGTTCTTTTCTGAAAGATAACTCATGGAATTCGGCGTTTCTGAAATCGTCTGCAATCCGCTTCCGGTCGGTTCCGGCCTGACAAATCTGTCTGCACGTGACGCGCAGGGCTGGGAAGTTGTTGGAGGTGGATCAAAGTCATCGGCTGGTGTCCGTGTCACGCCGACGAGTGCGATGGGATACCCGCCACTCTGGCGAGCTCTTAATCTGGTTTCAGATAAAATCGCTTGTCTGCCGTTTGACTGTTTCGAGCGTGACGGTGATGACAGGAAATTCGCAGCAGAGCATCCAGCCAATCGGCTAATGAGAGGAGATGCCAGCGAATGGACGCACGGCGAAACGGTTCGCAAGACGCTCACCGCTCACGCCATGCTTTACGGTAACGGGTTTGCGGTCATCGACCGAGATTCAAGACGCAACCCGATTGAGCTCACAATTTTGGATCCGCAGAAAACAGGAATCCGGATTGTTGAAGGTGAGCTCTGGTACTTCACGTGGATTGACGACGAACAGGCAAAGATTCCGGCTCGTGACGTGCTGCACATCAAAGGATTGAGCCACAACGGACTATTCGGCCATGACGTGATTTCGCTTATGAAAGACGCACTCGGCGTCGGCATGGCTGCACAGCAGTTTGGTGGCAGGTTCTTCGGACAGGGCAGCAACGTCGGCGGCTTGCTGATGATCCCTGGCCACTTCGACGAACAGAAGATCCGAAACACGATGTCAGCCTGGGAGAAGATGACTCAGGGTCTGCAGCAGGCCCACAAGGTCGCCTTGCTTCAGGATGGCGCGAAGTTTCAGCAGTTGACGCTCGCCCCGAATCAGGCTCAGTTTCTCGAGACTCGTCAGTTCGAAATTCGATCGACAGTCGCCAATATTTTCGGGATTCCTCCGCACAAGCTCGGAGACGATTCACGCACGTCTCACAACTCGTTGGAATCAGAGAATCAAGCGTTTCTTGATGACTGCATCAACCCATGGCTGAAGGAGTGGGAGCGTGAGTGCCGTCGTAAACTGCTGACGGATCGTGAACGAAAGAATGATACACATTTCTTCGAGTTCAACCGTGAAGCCTTGGTCTCGATGGAGTACGAAAAGAAGGTGAACGGTCTTTATCGCCTGAAGGAAATGGGCGTTATGAACGACAACGAAATTCGACGAGTGCTGAACATGCCGGATCTCGGCGAAGAGGGAGAGATTCGGTTTCATCCCGCCAACTGGGTCAGGGCTGACATGTCTGCTCAGGCGGCTCAGATGGGTGCTCAAACTATGCAGGATCAGGCGCAAAACGCAGACAGAACGCCACCAGATCAGCCACAGAACGCGATTCTTAAGGCGATTCTTGAGACTTCCGTGACAAAGAACCTGCAGATTGAGAAAGATCGTGTAGTCCGAGCTGCAAAGACTCGCAATAACTTTTGCGATGCCATTGATGGCATCTACGAAACTTGGCAGTCAAGTTTCGTGGACACGCTCGGTTGGAAAACTGTAAAGACCATCACGGCGATTTCGACACATGTGGAAACAAGCAAACAACAGTTGCTTGAAGTGGCTGGAAGCAGCACCACAAGCAATCTGGAAAAGAATGTGCGCGATCTTGTGTCGTGCTGGGATGAACGCGGTGAGATGCTCGTGTCAAATTTGATGAAAGCAGCACAATGAGACCACAGATTTCACTTTCCGGAATCACGCTGAAACGATCAACTGCGGAGCGTGACGCATTCCGTGAGCTTTACGGAGTCGTCGCAACGTCAGCCGATCAGGTCTGGAATGTCACAGACAATGAGGTTGATTTCTGGCTGCACGGAATCGTCGGCGATGACTATACGCAGACGGATGCTGGCACGTTTTCAAAAGTGCTGGCACAAAACAAAGGCAAGACACTGAATCTGTACGTCAACTCGCCCGGCGGATTGGCGTATGACGGTGTTGCGATGTTTAACGCAATTCAGGCGCATCAAGGAAGAACAATCGGGATCATTGACGGGCTCGCTGGTTCTGCGGCCAGCCTTGCAATCACCGCATGCGACACAGTCAAAGGGTACGAGACCTCGAAATTCCATCCACACTATTCGCTGTGCGTCGCCATGGGGCACGCCAACGATATCAGAGATACGCTTTTGCAGATGGAGAAACTGGACGCAGACCTTGAACGGATTTATTCTGCCAGAACTGGCCTCAGTATCAGCCAGGTCAAAACACATCTCATCGGCCCGCACGGAGACGGGACGCACTTTACCGCCACGGAAGCAAAGTCTTCAGGTTATATCGATGACGTGATCCCGATGACAACGAAACGGGCACGCAATCAGACGGGCGAAATGGTGAACTATGCCGAAAGAACGAAGCTCTCGTATGTGCAAGCACTGCAACGGCATTACAGAAGTCGAGACTGATGTGCCGAACCACATCCTGCATGCAATTCTGACGTTTTGTACGCTCGGAATGTGGTTGCCGGTGTGGGTTATCGTTTCTGTGGAGCGTCGAATCTGGATCTGTCTCAGGTGTCGGAGAATGATCAGTGGGTAAAAGGTCAGGTACATCGACGGCACGAGGCGGAGGTGCGGCCGGAGGTGGTTCGGATCCAAACACAACGTCATTGGATCGTCTCGAAACGGTCGGCGGTGAATCGTTGACACGCGCAGAAACGCGAGCGGTAGCGGAATATCAGAACGAGGCATATCGAAACGTAAATCGTGTTCTTCGTGGTCAGGATACAGTCGGATCTGGGAACAAGGAACGAATACGAAAAGAGTCACAGGAAATCATCGCAGGAGTCGACTCTGCGTTTCGTAAGGCTCCCGCGTTGAAAGCCGATGCACAGGTGTTGCGTGGCGTCAATCCGTCGAATGTTGCCGATATCCTGAGCTCAAGTAACCCTGTCGGAAAGGTATTAACAGAAAAAGGGTACGTCAGCACAACGACGCGAAAGGGTGGATACTACCTTGACAGAAACGTAGTCATGGAAATTCGCGTTCCGAAAGGAACAAAGGTTTTGCAGCCACGTGGCGGCAATCGGCGAGAACGTGAGGTGCTTCTAAATCGCGGAACGAAAATGAAGGTCACTGGGGTAAGAACGGAGAAAAACCCTTTCACCGGTGAAACGCGTACAATCCTGCAAATGGATGTCATCCGGTGACGCTCGCTCGCACCGGAGTGTATCGCCAGCGCTGGCATTCATCTCACCCGCTCGGCATTCCTGACCTGCTGCCGGACATGCTGTGGCAACCGTCCGAACCAGTTCAATTGAAAATCTGCGGATACACGCCACTTCGGCCAGACACAGCAGGCGGTTGTGTCTACGCTTACTGGACTGATGATTTTCGATTCGAGTGTCTGTGGAATAAACCACTGACAATGCTCGATAAGATTCACCGTGCCAACGTGTCAGCGATCGTGGAGCCTGATTTTTCGCTTTACGATGATGATCCGATGATCTGCCAGATGTTCAACGTTTACAAAACTCGCTGGGTCGGTCGGTTTTTGCAGGAGCACGGCGTTGCTGTCATTCCGTCGGTGTCATGGTCAACGGTAAAATCCCTGTCGTGGTCGTTGATTGGAATTCCGAAGTTTGCCCCAGTGGTTGCAATCGAAGGCAGGCCCAGACAGCGGCGGAACTGGCTCCCATGGATTCAGATCGTCAATGAGATTGTTTATCGTCTTCAACCTCAGCGTGTTTTATGTTACGGGGCAACGCGGGAAATGGTTTCGCAGATCAACTGCGATGTGATGGCATTCACGTCAGCGAATCCACGTAGCAGAATTCCTCAGAGAATAATTCTTGACAGAATAGCGTCTGTCTCATAGTGTAACTCTCAATCAGCGGCTCTACCTCGTGCGTAGGTAACCGCAACGATCGATTTGATGTCTCGTGCGAAGCGTCAATCGTTTGCAGTTTTGGGTATTTCCAAACCTGCCAGCGATTGACGCTTTTTGCGTTGGTCCTGGCGAATAACAAGGACCAACACACATGAAATTTGATGAACTGGTGCAGAAACGCACCGGCCTGCTTGATCAGGCAGAGCAAATCCTGAATCTTGCTGCAGACGCTCAGGCGTTGACGGCGGAACAGGAAACAGAAGTCGGCAAACTGCATGCAGAAGCGGAAACGCTGAAAGCTCAGATCGACGAAATGCAGGCGGCAAATGACCGGGCTGCAGCAATGCAGGCCAAACAGGAAGAACTGCGCAACGCGAAACTCAATCCTGTCGTGAACCGCATTGCCAAGAAACTCACTGGAGCACCGGCGCAGCCACACAACACCGTTTCAGAGTTCAAACTTCCGGCACAGGTTCGACGCGAATCTGTGAAGAACTTCAGCGGCGTTGATGACTCCGGGATGAGTCCGAACGAACGTGCTTACCGATTCGGCCAGTGGGCACTCGCAACAGCGTCTCTTACCTGTCCAAACCTTTACAATTTTTCACGAAGTGTTGAGTTTTGTCAGGAAAACGGCTTGTTTAACGTTCACGGCGTTGGCGGAGGTGACGTCAGCAACGCGGGGATTTTCGTTCCTGAAGAATTCCGTGCTGACATTATTCGACTCGTCGAAAACTACGGCGTTGCACGTCGGCTGATGGATATTGAGCCAATGGGCTCAGCGTCCAAGGTTGTTCCTCGTCGCGTCGGCGGTTTGACTGCCTATGCTGTCGGTGAAAACGCAGCAGGAACGGAATCCGATGCTGAGTGGAACGAAGTTCGTCTGACGGCTCAGAAGTTCATGGTGCTTTCACGCATGAGCAATGAACTGTCAGAAGACTCCGTTATCCGAATTGCTGACAGGCTGGTTCAGGAAGTGGGTCTGGCCTTCGCTCTGAAGGAAGATCAGTGTGCGTTTAATGGTGATGCGACTTCGACATACAACGGCATCACAGGAATTCGCACGCGTCTCGATTCGCTGACGGCTGGCACTGCTCCGGGGCTCGTCCTCGGTGCTGGCAATGCCTACAGCGAACTGACTCTCGCAAACTTCTCCAGTGTCGTGGCGGCTTTGCCGGAGTACGCAGCAGCAAACCCGGCCTGGGTATGTCACCGCACGTTTTTCTACAGCGTAATGCAGCCTCTGGCTCTTGCCGCTGGTGGAACGACTGCTGGTGATATCGTGAATGGTGTTCCAGCTCGCTTCCTTGGGTTTCCTGTCTACTTCAGCCAGGTATTTCCAAGCACTGCAGCCAACAGCCAGATTCCTGTCATCTTCGGTGACATGATGATGGGTGGCCTGTTTGGAGATCGTCGCCAGATGTCAATCGCATTCAGCGATACGGCAACTGTCGGCGGTCAGAGCATGTGGGAACGTGACCAGATCGGCATCAAAGCAACAGAACGCTTTGACATTGTCTGGCACGACTACGGCACGAACAGCGTTGCAGGTCCGATCTGTGGGCTGGAAATGGCAGGTAGCTAGTCGGATATGACTGGCTGATTCGATACCCGCCGGCCGCTGTGGTCGGCGGGACTTTTGCGAACAATCCCACAAGGGGAAAAAATACAATGCCGAATCGACTCGATTTTAAACTGGTCAGCATCACGCCTCCGGCGGTGATTTCTGACAATGCGACGCTCACCACTGGTGAGATCGACACAGCAGGTTGGGAGCACCTCGAAATCATCGTTTACGAGGGAGCGACTGACATTGCTATGGCGGCTCTTAGTGTCACGGAATCAGACACATCTGGTTCCGGTCATGCCAACGTTACAG
>Ga0255087_1000800_pt1 | contig 12455 bp, 8 predicted proteins | sample Colum_Miss_RepA__FD_188561 | JGI IMG/M metagenome (GOLD analysis project Ga0255087, IMG submission 188561) | Freshwater microbial communities from Columbia River, Oregon, United States - Colum_Miss_RepA_8d | ecosystem: Environmental > Aquatic > Freshwater > River | place: USA: Oregon | collected...
ACGAAACGGCCTGGCGTTCCGCGCTGGCCAGATCCGTGCCGGCCCGGATCGTGGTGCGGCCGGAGACTTCGCGATCGAAAAGCACCTTGCCGCTGGCGCGATCTTTCACCGTCAGCTTGGCCGACAAACCCAGCGCGTAATCCCGCGCTGTAAGAATGTCCGCCGGCTGAAAGCTCAGCACCGAGCGGTCAAAGCGCGTGATGACGCCCGTGAGCACCACGTCCGACTCGCCGCGCGTGTCCAGCTTGTAGGTGCCGTCCTGTTGCAGGCGCTTCCGCAGGGCGTTGTTCAGGGCTTCGATGAGGCGTGGCTCGTTGGTCCGGTTGCTGATGGAGCCAATCTGGATGCTGTGCTGGCCGGCGGGAAACGCTGCCGTGGGACCGAGCCGGTAGCTGGTGCAGCCCGGCAGGAGGGTGAGCAGCCCGGCGAGGCCGAGGGCGCGGAGGGCGGACAGGTTCATCACGGCTTGACCGCGGCGGGCGCGGCGTTGGTCGCGGGTGTGCTGGGGGCCGGCGTGCTGGCGGCGGCACCCGTCAGGTTCTTGAGATACTCAATCCGCTGCTTGGCCAGGGCGGCTGCGGGCGCGTCCGGATCCTTGATGATGACTTCGTTGTAATAGACCATGGCCCCGCTCCATTGGCGCTTCTTCTCGTAGAACTCCGCGATCTTCAACGCGCCGCGAGCCTGCTCGGTTTTGAGGCCGTCGATGTTTTTGCGGGCGTCCGCCACGCGCTTGTCCTCCGGATAGAGGGCGATGAAGTCCGTGAAGGCGGCGATGGCCTTCGCGGCGATGCCCTGGTCGTATTCGGCGCTGCTGGCCTGCTTGAGGTAGGTCTGGCCCGCCTTGAAGAGCGCGTCGGCAGCGAGGTTCTTCTGATCGTGATACTTGTCGGCGGCCTTCTCATAGGCCTTCACCGCGTCGGGAAACTCCTTACGCTTCTCCTGCGCCGAGCCGATGTTCATCTGGGCCAGCGGAGCGACCTCGCTGTAAGGGCCGTTGGCAATGACCTTCTCATACATCTTGGTGGTCTTTTCCATCGAGGGGAAGAAAGGCACCACGCCCCAGAGCTTGAACCACTGGCCGCCGAGAAAACGGTTGGTGATTTCGAACTGGCGCTTGAGCACCTCTTGGTAGTTTTCCACCTTGGGATACTTCTCCAGCAGGGTTTGGTAGGCTTTGAAGGCCTCCTCATCCTTCTTCTGCTCCTCCAGGCAGCGCCCCACGAGGAACTGGGCCTGCGGGGCGTAGTCGGACAACGGCCACTTTTTCACCGTGTGGCGGGCGGCCTTGAGGGACAGGTCGAAATCCTTCTTTTCAAAGGCCTGCTCCGCCACTTCCAACTGGTCCTTGGCCCGGGTTTTCTGCCAACTGCCCGAGCTGCCGTAGCTTTCATAGGTCCAGCCCTCACCCGCCTTGTAAACCAGCGGGGCCGGGCTCAGGTGCGGGAACGCCAGGAGGCCTGCCAGCCCGAGCGCCACGCGAAAATTCCGTAGAATCATGCTCGCGACATTAGGGAGCAGGGCAACATGAGTCAAGGCAGCCGGCCGGCAGTAGTAGCGCGCGCCAATTCGCTGTTGCCCATCGCCCGCGCTCTCGCTGAGTCTTCCTGCCCGCATGGCCACGCACTACATCGGCATCGACCTCGGCGCGGAGAGCGGGCGCGTGATGCTGGGTTCACTGGCGGACGGGCGGCTCACGCTGGAGGAGATTCACCGGTTCGCCAACACGCCACTTCGCAGCGCGGGTTCGTGGCATTGGGACTTGCCCGCCCTCTGGTCGGGCATCCAGGAAGGGCTGCGCCAAGTCGCGCGTCGCCACGCTTCCATCGCGAGCGTCAGCGTGGATTCCTGGGGCCTCGACTGTGTGCTGCTCGACGCGCGCGGCGAAGTGATTGCCCCGGTGTTCCACTATCGCGATCCGCGCACCGAGCGCGGGGTGAAGGCGGTCTTTGCGAAAGTGCCGTGGGCGCAAGTCTTCGCCGAGACGGGCATCCAGTTCATGCCCATCAACCACCTTTACCACCTGGCCGCCGAAACGCCGGAACGTCTGGCCCGTGCGGCGCAAATCGTCCCGCTCGGCGATGTCTTCAACTACTTCCTCAGCGGCGTCGCCCGCGCGGAGGTCTCGCTGGCCAGCACCACGCAGCTTTACAACCCGCGCACGCGGACGTGGTCCAAACCGCTGCTGAACGCGCTGGGCCTTGTGCCGACGCAGTTCCCACCAGTCGTCGAGCCGGGCACGAAGCTCGGGCGCTTGAAGCCACAAGTCGCCAGTGAAGCGGGCTTGAGCACGGACATCCAAGTCATCGCCACCTGCACGCATGATACGGGCGCGGCGGTGGCCGGCGTGCCCGCCAGCGTCCAGCACCCGGCATCCAGCTCCGCGAACTGGGCATATCTTAGTTCCGGCACTTGGTCGCTGCTCGGTCTGGAACTCACCGCCCCGATTCTCACCGACCGCTGTCGCGAGCTGAACTTCACCAACGAGATTGGCTTCGGCAACACCGTGCGGCTGCTCAAGAACATCGTCGGCCTCTGGCTGGTGCAGGAGTGCCGTCGCGAGTGGGCGCACGCAGGGCAGGACTTCGACTACGCCACGCTCACCCGGCTTGCTGCCGAGGCCGAGCCATTCCGCTCCCTCATCAACCCCGCCGACCCGCGCTACCTCGCCCCGGACGCGATGCTGGAGCGCATTACGACCGCGTGTCGCGCGAGTGGCCAGCCCGTGCCCGAGACCCCCGGGCAGTTCGTCCGATGCGTGCTGGAAAGTCTCGCGCTGGAATATCGCCGGACCTTGCGCCAGGCGGAGGAACTCGCCGGCATCCAAGTCGAGCGGCTCCACATCGTCGGCGGCGGAAGCAAGAACGCGTTGCTGAACCAGTTCGCAGCCAGCGCGGTCGGCCTGCCCGTGCTGGCTGGTCCCACGGAAGCCACGGCCATCGGCAACATCCTCGTGCAGGCCATTGCCCTCGGCCACTTGCCGTCGCTGGCTGCGGGTCGCGAACTGGTCGGAACCTCGTTCGAGACTGTGCGCTACGAGCCGCGCGATGCTGCGCAGTGGAGCGCGGCGTGGGAGCGCTTCGTGCGGTTGTCGTAGCGCTCCACGCATGTCCAAAGTGCGCTTGCCGCCACGCCGAAGCTTTCCCAAAGTGCGCGCGTGAAACGCCTTTGCCTGCTGTTCCTCGCACTCTGCCTGCCGCTGGCCTCGGTCCGCGCGCAGTCCGATGACGCACTGCCGATCCTCGTGCAGGTGCTTCAGTCCGCCGATGATGCACAGGTGCAGCTGGACATCCTCAAGGGCATGGCCGACGGCCTCAAGGGCCGGCGCGGCGTGAAGGCTCCGGCGGGCTGGGATGCGGTCGCGACCAAGCTCGGCCAGAGCGGCAACGCGCAGGTGAAGGAACTCGTGCAGCAGCTTTCCCTCGTCTTCGGCAGCGCCAGCGCGCTCGCGGACATGCGGAAGCAGTTGCTCGATCTGAAAGCTCCCACGGCGCAACGGCTCGCCGCTCTGGAAGCGCTCGTCGCGGCAAAGGATGCCTCGCTGGCCGAGCCGCTGCGGCAGTTGCTCAAGGAGCCCGCGCTGCGCGGTGCGGCCTTGCGTGGACTGGCGGCCTACGACGATGCGAAGACGCCGCCGGCCATTCTCGAACTGCTGGCCACGCTCACCGCTGCCGAGAAGCGCGACGCGCTGGGCACGCTGACGTCGCGCCTTTCCTTCGCCCGTCCTCTTGTGACCGCGCTCGTCGCCGGCAAGCTCGCGGCGAAGGATTTGCCCGCCGACCTCGTGCGCCAGCTTCGCAACTACCAGCAGGCCGACCTCAACACGGCGCTCGACAAGCACTGGGGCGCGGCGCGCGAAAGCACGGCGGACAAGAAGGCTGAGATGGAACGCTACAAGGCACTCCTCGCAAAGGCCGGCGCGCAGAAGGAGGACTTGGGCAAGGGGCGCGCCGTGTTTGCGAAGACCTGTGGGCAGTGCCACCAGCTCTACGGCGTCGGCGGCAAGGTCGGCCCCGACATCACCGGCTCAAACCGCGCCGATCTCGACTATCTGCTGCACAACATCCTCGACCCAAACGCCGAGATCCCAAACGACTACCGCACTTGGAATCTCGACACGAAGGATGACCGCAGCATCTCCGGCATCATGGCGCGGCAGGACGCGACCGCCGTCACCATCGTCACGCCCAACGAGTCGCTCACCATCGCGCGCACGGACATCGCTAAGCTGAAGCAGAGCGAGTTGTCCATGATGCCCGAGGGCTTGCTCCAGGCGCTGCCCGAGGACGAGGTGCGGAACCTGATCGCCTACCTGCGTGGCAAGGAACAGGTGCCGTTGAAGTGAGTCTGTGGCGGCGGTCTGTGAGCTCCGCCACAGTCATTTTGTTGACTTCAAGAAATGCTCGAAGAACGCGACGAGCGCGGCGTTGGACGCCTCGTTGGGCGAGTGCTCTTTCCGGTTCGTCATCGCGACGCGGTTCTTGGTCCCGAGCAGATCGTTCACGGCGATGGAGTGGTTCAGCGGAATCCACCGGCTGGGCGGGTCTTCGCTGCCGCCACTCACGAGGAAGGGGCGCGGGGCCATCAGCGCGTGGACTTCGTGCAGGTCGCGGCCCGTTTCCATCATCTTCTTGTAAGCGCCGGTGCGCGGGTTCTCGGGGCGGATGAGGCCGGGCTTGCGCGTGAGCTGCGGGTCGCGGCCCAGATACCACGGTTCCCAGTAGTTCACGTTGCTGCGCGGCTCGTCGAAAACGATGCCGGGATCGCTCCACGCGGCAGCGGCGAACTTGTCGTAGAAGCACGAGGCGAACATCGCCCACTTGCCGCCGTAGCTGTGGCCAGCCACGCCGATGCGTTTGGCGTCCACCTGCGGTAAGTTCGCCAGCGCGTGCCAGCAGTTCGCGCCGATGTAGCCGAGGAACGAGAGCGGCTGCCAGACCTCGCGGCCCGGCTCGGGCTTGCGGGCATCGCCGCCGGGCGAGCCGATGCTCAGGGAGACGAAGCCTTTGCGCGTGAGCTGCAAGGCGAAATCACGCTGCGGGCTCTTGCCGAGGCCGATGCTGGTCTCCGGCTCGTAGAACGGCACTAGCACGGCGGGGAACGGTCCTTTGCCATCGGGAATCAGCAGCCAGGCTTCACCGGAGACGCCGGGGGCCAGTTCCACGCGGACGCGGTGCTGGGTGAAGTTTTCGCGCTGGCTCTGCGCGAGGAATTCCAGCTTCGGCTTTTCCAGCACGGGCGGCCACGTGCCCATCAAGCCGTGCCATTGCGCGAGAATCTCCGTGCGGCGGCGTTGCCAGTCGGCGGCGGATTTCACCTGCGAGCCATCGTTGAAGAGCAGTGGCGAGCGATAGTTGCCAAGCTGGCCGGCAAACTCCTTCGGCGGGGTGAAGTAAGGCGTGATGAGTGCGGCGGCGGAAGGTTCGGCGGCGGGGAGGGAGAGAAGCGCGAATAGAAGAGAGAGGATGGCAAAGCCGGCCCGTTCGCAGGACTGGGGTGATCGCATCATACTTCCTTCGACGCAGCGGGGGCTGATTCCTTGGAGACGGTTTCCGCCGGAGCAGCGGCTGGCTCTTCTGGCTTCTTCCCATCCATCTGCCACGATAGCAGGAACATTAAGCCCACTCCGATGCAGATGCCGCTGTCGGCCACGTTGAACGCGGGGAAGCCCGCCTCCGCGCCGTTGCGGGTGCGGACGTGGAAGTAGATGAAGTCCACCACGTGCCCATGCACGATCCGGTCCACGATGTTGCCGGCGATGCCGCCAAACATGAGGCCGAGCGCCCACTGGCCCAGCGGCTGTTCGATGCCGAAGTGGTGCCGCGTTAGGAACAAGGCGAGCAGGGCCAGCAGTGCCACAATGGTCAGCATCTCATTGTTGCCATGGAACATGCTCCACGCCGCGCCGGTGTTGCCCCAGTGGACGAACTTGAAGAAGCCTTCCACCACCACGCGCTCCTGGGCGTAACCCAGAAAGCGCAGCACGCCGAACTTGGTCAACTGGTCGAGCACCAGCGTCACCACGGCGAGCAACGCCATGCGGCGGTTGGGGGTCCAAGTCATTTGCCGGGTGATGTAGCTGTTTGGCAGGCGGAAAACAACCGCGAGCTGCGTTCCGAGCGGGTGTGGCGGCTAGGGCTGCGCCTTTTTGCGGAAGATGATCACGTGCTGCCAAGGCAGGGTGCGGATGGTCTCGACGTGTTCCAGCGGCTGGTTGGCCATCTCCTTCTTCACCTGCGCCTCGGTCATCTTGTGCAGCGGCTTGATGGGCACTTCCGGGTCCTCGCCCCGGAACTCCACGAAGACCATGCGCCCGCCGGGCTTCAACTGCTTGCAGATCGCCGCCATGGACTCAAACGGGTGATCCATCTCGTGATACACGTCCACCATGATGACCAGGTCCACGGGCTGGGGGAGTTTCGGGTCCGTGGTGGTGCCGAGGATGCCGACGACATTGGTGATGCCGCGCGCCTTCATCTTTTCGGCAAGCAGGTCCAGCATCTCGGCTTGAATCTCGACGCCATAGACCACGCCTTTGGGGCCGACGGCCTCGGCCATGCGCCAACTGTAATAGCCCGTGCCACAGCCCACATCCGCCACCACGTTTCCGGGCTTGAGGGCGAGGGCTTTCATCACCAGGTCCGGGCGCTCTTCCACCGCCCGTTCTGGCCGCTCCAACCAGGGGGCGGCGAGGTGGGTCATGTAATGCGCGATTTCCCGGCCGAAGTAATACTTGCCGATGCCGTCCCGGGTCCGCGGCCCCGGCTGATAGAGCTTGGAGGTCTGGTTCGTGTTCTGCGCGATGGCAGGCAGCACGAGGAGGGTCAGCACCACTGCGGACAGCAGCAGGCGGAGCGGCCGGGCGACCGGCGAAGGCTGGAGTTGCATGGGTGGAATTTCCGGGTGGAGGAGAGAGCTGGCAAGGTCATTTCCATGAATTCCGGGAGGGCTGGCCATGCGGTGCGAACCCGGCGGGAGCGCCGGTCTCCGACTCGGCGTGCGGGTGACTTTTGAGTTTTCGTGTCCGGTGCCAGCGCGTTAGGGTCGGCCTCATGTTCCGCCTCTTCTTGTCCGGCCAGTTTGCTGGCCTGCTCGCTGTCACTGCCTTCGCCCTGCCGTTGTCTGCCGCAGAGGCGGACTTGATCCTGCACCGGGGCAAGATTGCGACGGTGGATGAGCGCTTCAGCCTGGGCGAGGCGCTGGCGGTCAAGGACGGCAAGCTGCTCGCTGTGGGCACCAGCGCCGAGGTGCTCAAGCTCAAGGGGCCGCGCACCGAGGTGGTGGACTTGCAAGGCCGGCTGGTCATCCCCGGCCTCATGGATTCGCATGTGCATCCGGCCGGTGCGGCCATGACGGAGTTTGACCATCCGATTCCCGACATGGAATCCATCGAGGATGTGCTCGCCTACCTGCGCGGCCGTGCGCAGGTGGTGCCGGAGGGCGAGTGGATCAGCCTCTCGCAAGTCTTCATCACGCGGCTGCGCGAGCAGCGTTACCCGACGCGCGCCGAGCTGGACAGCGTCGCGCCCAAGCATCCCATCATCTACAGCACCGGGCCGGACGCCTCGCTCAACTCGCTGGCGATGAAGCTCAGCGGCATCGACCGCGACTTCAAGGTGACCGACGGCGGCAGCGGCTTTGCCGAGCGCGACCCCAAGACCGGCGAGCCCACCGGCATCCTGCGCAACTGCTCGCGCTACGTGAAAACGAAGTCCTCCGCCAAGCCCGCCACCGAGGCCGAGCAATCGGCGCGGCTCAAGCACCTGTTTGCCGACTACAACGCCGTCGGCATCACCACCATTTGCGACCGCAACGCCAGCGTTGGTTCCATCGAGCGCTATCGCAAGCTGCGCGACGCCGGCGAGCTGACGGTGCGCGTGAGCTGCTCCCAGGGCGTCGGTTCCATTGGAAAGCTGGAGGCCATCACCGACAGCATCCGGGCGGTGGCGAAAAACCCCTTGCACCTCCAACGGGACGACTGGCTGCACATCATCGGCATCAAGATGTTCCTGGATGGCGGGATGCTCACGGGCAGCGCCTACATGCGGCAGCCGTGGGGCGTCAGCCAGATCTACGCGATCACGGACCCCGAGTATCGCGGCGTGCGGTTCATCCCCAAGGACCGGCTGGTGCCGATGGTGCGCGCGGCGGTGGAAAGCGGCCTGCAATTCACCGCGCATTCCGTGGGCGACGGCGCGGTGCATGGGCTGCTGGAGGTGTATGACGAGCTGGCGAAGGAAGGGCTGCCCATCCGCCAGACGCGCGCCTCGGTCACGCACTGCAACTTCATGAGCCGCGAGGCCGTGGAGACGGCGGCCCGGCTCGGCGTGGTCGTGGACATCCAGCCGGCGTGGCTCTACCTCGACACGCGCACGCTGGTGAAGCAGTTCGGCTACGATCGCCTCCGCTACTTCCAGCCGTTGCGGAGCATCTTCGCGGCGGGTGGCATGGTGGGTGGCGGTTCGGACCACATGCAGAAGATCGGCCCCATGCGCAGCAACAACCCTTACAGTCCGTTCCTGGGGCTTCAGACCGCCATCACCCGTCGCGCCAAGTGGCACGAGGGCCAGTTGCACCCGGAGGAGGCGCTGACCCGCGAGCAGGCGCTGCGCTTCTACACGATCAACAACGCCAAGCTGCTGTTCAAAGAGGACCGCACCGGATCGCTGGAGCCCGGCAAGCTCGCGGACCTCGCCGTGCTGGACACGGACATCCTCACCTGCCCGGAGGACAAAATTGTCGCGACGCAGGTGCTCCGGACCTATGTGGGCGGCAAGCTGGTGTATTCGCGCGGGAAGTAAGCGTCGCCTTGCGCCTCAGAGCCTGTCTGAAAATTGGGAGGGGTTCTGTTTTCGTGGGGAAGGCCAGATGGCAAGGCGCGACGAAGGAGGATACCCGCAGCGGTCGCTGACTGAGGAGCAACGCCGCCAGATGGGCTTGCCCGCGAAAACCCTGCGGGCGGCGCGGTCTTTTGGCGCTGGCCGGCGTTGGCTCGACCGTCCCAGCCCGCTGCGGGGATGCTCCGGTCTCGCCGCCTTGGCCAACGCCAAAACCCCGCACCGCAGAACCCCTCCCCATTTTCAGACAGGCTCTCAGGCGGGACCGCCAGTTCAAAACCACCACTTGGCGCTGAGGCCGATTTCCCAAAGACCGCTGGCTCCGTCGGTAGTGGCGGCGCTCGTCGTGTAGGCGACTTCCGTGCCGAACTCCAGGCTCTTGCGCGGCTGGTAGCTCAGGCCCACCCGGCCGGTGAACTCCATCGAACTCCGCTCGAAGGCGTAGTCCACCCCGCCAAACAGGTGGTAAAAGAGCGGGCCCCAAAGGCGGTCACGGAGATCCGCATAAACGCCTTCGCGGTGCAGCCAGTGCAGCACGGCGCTGTCGAGCACCTGGGTTTGCTGGGCGATGGTGGCCGTCGGCAGCACAGCCGGGGCGACGAGGGCCAGATTGCCGCTCTTGCGGGTGTTGGCGTGGTAGGCACCGCGATAGCCGAGCTTGAATTCAGGCGTTTCCCGGCGGGCGAGGAACTCCACGCCCCAGTTGCCCTGGAGGCCGACGGCCAAGCGTTCATCACCAATCAGCACTTCGCGGCCGGTCAGCGCACCGTAGGTTTGGAAGCGTTCGGCGAGGAGATAATTTCCGGCCAGGGTGAGCCGGTGCTGGCGGCCGTCCAGCGAGTGGAGCAGCAGTCCATCGCGCGCGCGTTCGCTGGCGTAGGCTTCAATCCAGACGGAGCCGTTGCTGGGCAGCCGGTGCATGAGCCGGGCTCCGCCGAGCGCGCCGGCCTGCGAGCCGCCGGCCCAGAAGTCGGTGAGCCAACGCTGGCTCCAGGTGGTCTGGAGGCCGATCTGTCCTTCGGTGTCATCAGTCCAGCGGCGGCGCAGCAGCGGGCTGGCGCTGATCAGCACGTCCTCGCGCAGCGCCTCGGCGTGAAGCTGGTTCCGGCCATCGAGCTGGGTGCGGCCGGCGGCGCGTTCCTGCCAGAGCTGGCCGGAATCAAGATGATAGGAAGTGGCCTGGGCGGAGAGGTGGTCGCTGTGCTCGCGTTGGAGGGGCTCCAGCACACGGCGGACGATCACACGCGTGTGGTCGTCGGCGGTGTTCTGGTCCAGCAGCTCCTGGTAGGCGGTCATCTGCCCGCGCCAGTCGCCGGACTTTTCGGCGGCGGCGGCGAGGTCGAGCTGATAGGGGAAGGGCTTGCCGGCGAATTTCTCCAGGCGCAGGTGGCGCAGAATCGCCGCTGCCTCTTGGTAGTTCCCCGCGAGATGGCTGGCGGCACCGTAGTAGTAGAGGGCGTCCTTGCTGTCCGGGTAGGCGCGGTAAAGTTCAGACGCGTAGGCGAGGGCCTTGTCCGGCCGCTTGCGTTCCACAAACGCGGCGCTCATGGCCAGCAGCGCCTCCTGATTGGTGGGGTCGCGGGTGAGGATGCCTTGAGCCAGCGGCTCGGCCATCTCCGCGCGGCCGGTCTTCGCGTAGAGATACATGAGGTAACGCTGGTCCTCCGGTTTCACGCCGGCCTGGAAGATCCGTTGTTCCGCCGGGGAAAGATTTTCCGGTGGGGCGACCGACGGGAACGTCGGGACCACCTCCAACGAGGAACGCGGGGTGCCGAAGTTGGTCGGGACCGGCTGGCGTTCCGGGATTTGTGGAATCGGCTGTGCTGGTTCCGGGGGGGGCTGGAAGCGACGGGAGGGGCGCTGGCCCGAGAACGGATCCTGCGTCCCCAGCGGGGCGACGGGCGCAAAACCCGGGCTGGTCGGTGGAGCGGCCGCCGGCTGGTAATCTGGCGGCGCGGCGGGCTGGAGAACAGTGTTGGGTGTGCTCCAGGCTGCCGGGGCGGGTGGTTGGTAGCTTTGCGGATAGGCAGGCTGGGCGAGCGGGCGCTCCTCATAGGCCCCAGGCTGCGTGCCGGGCGCGTAGCGGATGCCTTCGCGCACGGTGTAGCGATTGTTCGGGTCCGTGGCTGGAGCGGCGTTCGATCGGCCAAACAGCCGGCTGAAGAAGCCCGGGCGATCCAGCGAGCTCTGCTGGCGGGCGGGTGCTGGATAACGTGGCTCCGCTGCGGCGGGCACTTGAGCCGGGGCGTATTGTGGAGCGGGGGCAGGATAGTATGTCTGCCCGCCCTGGCCCTGCCCGCCGAAGGCGTCGCGCACCACTCCGCCAGCAGGCGCAGTCCGCACGTTGATCGGTTCCGCGCCTACGGCCGGGTAGTTTGGCTGCACCGGGGTGCGGTAACGAACGTCTTCCGGATACCCTTGGTTGTTCAGCGGCCGGACCGTGTTGCTGGGCGCGATGCTGGTGCCCGACGGGCGGCCATCGAACGCGCGGGTGGGACTGGCCCCAAAGCCGGACTGAACCGGCACCCACTGCGGTTCTCCTGTCGGCGCAGCGTAGGGAGTGGCGGCCGGGGCCGGGGCAACCGCAGGAGAAAATCCCCGGGGCGGGTCTGAGAAACGAACTCCATCGCGCACATAGGTTGTCGTGCCGGAAGGAGCGGCATAGGCGGGAGCCGGAGCGTAGGCCGGCGGCGGCACGGGGGTGCGAGTGTCTTCGTAATAGCCTCGGTTTCGCGGCGGTTCCTCTTCCCGCGAGAACAGCCGGCCGAAGAAACCCTTCTTCTCGCGCGGCTCGACCGGCGCGGGCTCGCGCTCCGCGGGAGACCGGCGCGTCTCGTCCCGCATGGTTTTGGGGCCGTCGGTCAGGAACTGGAACTGGGCCCGGGCGGTGGTTGCGCCGGCCGCCAGCACCAGCGCGGCCAGCCCCAAGGCGGGTCCGGAGGAGGGGAGTTTCATGAATCTTGGTTGCATAGAGAGAATTGTCAGAGGCCGGGCGCTACGGCTGGGCCAGTGTGCGGAGCATTTCTTGAATCGCCCGCTGATACGCCACTCGGGCGCCCTGTTTGTCCCCGCGCGCCAGCAGGATGTCACCCAAAAATCCCCAGGCCCGGCTGGGGTCCTGCGGTTTGCCGGTCACGTAGGCGCGCTGATGCACGGCCGCGCGCTTGAAATCGCGGGCACCGGCCAGCACCTGGGCCGCGAGCTCATGCGTGGCGGCGTCCGCGTTCGCGAGGTAGCGCTGGAGCACGGCGACTGCTTCGCGCCCCCGCTCCGCCCGCACCAGCAGGCGGGCGTAGGCCAGCCCGTGCGAGACTTGCTCCGGGTTTTGCCGGTGGAGCTGCTCGTAAAGGCCCATGGCCGCGCGCCAGTTGCCGGTCGCCTCGTAAACGCTGGCCACCGTGGCGGCCAGCCCGAGCTTGTGCACCTGCTCCGGAGTCAGCTCACGCGTCACGAACTGCTCGGCATCCGCGAGCCGCTTCGCCTGGAGCAGGAGGCTGAGGTAGAACTTGGCCAGCTCATCCTCCGTGCGCAGGTCGGGATGCTGGCGGAGCACGTCGGCGGCCTGGCTGAACTCACCCATGTCCGAAAGCGCATACGTGAGCTGGCGGCGCAGGGAGG
>Ga0255087_1000815_pt1 | contig 12263 bp, 10 predicted proteins | sample Colum_Miss_RepA__FD_188561 | JGI IMG/M metagenome (GOLD analysis project Ga0255087, IMG submission 188561) | Freshwater microbial communities from Columbia River, Oregon, United States - Colum_Miss_RepA_8d | ecosystem: Environmental > Aquatic > Freshwater > River | place: USA: Oregon | collected...
GAACAACCCGTCCACGCGGCGGGAGAGCAGCCGGCGGATGCATTGTTCCTCGCGTGCCGGGTCGTTGTGCGAGTGCATCAGAAGCACCGCGTAGCCGTGCTGGTAGGCCCATTCCTCGATGGCCATGAGCATCCGCGAGAAAATTGGGTTGGTAAGTGTCGGGATGATCAGCCCGAGCAGGCGGGTGCTGCGGGTTCGGAGCCCGGCCGCGGCCGCGTCCGGCACATAGCCCATCTCTTGCGCCATCTGCTGAATCCGCGCCTTGGTGGCGACGGAGATGTCCTTGGCGTCCCGCAGGGCCTTGGACACAGTCATGATGGAAACCCCGGCTTGGTAGGCGATGTCTTTAAGGCGGACCATTCGAAAAACAGGCGACGACGAGCGATGTCAGGTTCAGGTTGCGATTCGCAGACTGGCTTAATCGCTGAAAAAGAAAAGTGTGAATTACACCGGCTTCACACGTTGGCCCCGCTCCAGTTCAACTTCCGTCGCAGGGTCTTGAAGAATGAATCCCCGGTCAGGTGCAGCAACCGGACGGAATGTCCGCTGCGGCGGATCTGCACCGTCTCGCCAGCCGCGAGCGGGGCCACCACTTCGCCGTCAGCCGAGAGCAGCGTCTCGATGCGGCTGTTCAAGGCGCGGATGGTGACGACGGTCTTCAAGCCCACCACCACCGAGCGGTTGGACAGGGTGTGTGGGCAGATGGGAGTGATGGTGAAAACTTCGGCGCTCGGGCTGACAATCGCCCCGCCCGCCGCCAGGGAGTAAGCCGTGGAACCCGTAGGCGAACTCACGATCAACCCATCGCACCGGTAACGCGTCAGCACCTCGCCATCCACCGTGACCTCCAGTTCGATGAGTCGCGACCCAGAGCCGCGACTCACCACAAAGTCATTTAGCGCCAGTCGTGCAAGCGAACCACCAGCCAGCGCCCCGCTGACTTCCATCAAGGGCCGTGTGTCCACGGTGAACTCGCCCGCCCAGACGGTTTTCAACTGCCGGGCAAATTCTCCGGCCGAGATCGCGGTAAGGAAGCCTAGTCCGCCCAGATTGACTCCCAGCAATGGCGTCTTGGAGGCAGCGGTTTCGCGGGCTGCGCGGAGCATTGTGCCGTCACCGCCGAAGACCAGCAGCAGGTCCGTGTCGCGGGCCACTGCCGCCGCATCGGTGGCAGTGGCGACCTTGAAATTGCCCAGCCGGGCTGTCGCGGCATCGGCCACCGGTTCGCGCCCGCTGGCCCGCACGAGGCGAATGGCTTGCTGCACGACCGCCCGGCAGGAGGCCTTCTCCACATTGGCCACCAACCCCACGCGGCGGATCTTGTCGGTGATTTGCTTCACGCAGAACCGGGTTTAACTGAAGGCCGGGGCCAACGCAACCGCGCCAGCATGGCAGCCCGGCAGCTTTTCTTGCGGCCGGCGGGTCGTCCGCGCAATGCCAGGCGCGTTCAACTCTGCGACCGGCGCAGCTTCTGGCCAATCAACGCCGCCACTTCGAGTGCCGCCGGGAGCTTGTCCGCCCACAACACCGCCCCATACATCAACGCGGCAAAGCCGGCGGGAACGAAGACCTCGCCCAGCCGCAACGCCAGAGTTCCGTGGCCCAACTGGGCATCCCACAGCAGATGCACGCCAAACGCCACGATGGCTCCCACGATCATGGCTCCAAGGACGGACTTCATGCTCCGCTTCACTGCGGCCAGTTCCAGCTCCCCGAGCTTTTTGCGCAACGCCCGCAGCAGCAGCCAGACGTTCAGCGCGGAGGTCAACGAGTTGGCCAGCCCCAGTCCGGCCTGCCGCAGCTCCCCGATGAACAAAACCGAGAGGAGCAAGTTTGCGCCGAGGCAGAAGACGCTCACCTTCATCGGCGTCTGCGTGTCACCCAGCGCGTAGAACGCGCGGGCCAGAATGTTCACCATCGAAAACGCCAGCAAACCCGGAGCCAAGCACAGGAGCGCCGTTGCCGCCCGCCAGGTGGATTCCGGTCCGAACTGGCCGCGCTCAAACAACAGCCGCACGATGGGCTCCGCCAGCACCATGAGCAGCACGGTCGCCAAGCCGTTGATCACGACGAGATAGGACAATCCCTGCCCGAGCGCGGCCCGAAACTCGGGAAATTTCTTCTCCGCCGCCAGCCCTGAAAGACTCGTCAACAGATACGTGGCCAGGGAAATGCCGAACACCCCCTGCGGCAGTTCCATCAGCCGCACCGCGTAGCTGAAGGACGCGACGATGACCGGGTCCACCCAGAACGACACGAGCTGCACCAGCGTCACGTTCAGTTGAAACGCCGCCACGCCCACCATGCCTGGCACCATCTTGCGCACGACCACGCGCACCGTCTCATCACGCCACGGCGTCACCCAAGCGGGTCGCCAGCCCTCGCGCCGAAGTGCGGGAAGTTGAAACGCCGCCTGCGCCACGCCCGCCAGCAGCACGCCGAACGCGAGCGCAAAAACTTGTTCGTCCAGCTTGGGGCCGAACCGGGGTGCGGCGAGGAACACGCTGGCAATCATCACCACGTTGAGCAGCGTTGCGCCCAGCGCCGGGATGAAGAAATGCCCGCGCGCGTTCAACAACCCCATGAACACGGCCGCGAGGCACACCAGCAGCATGTAGGGAAACATCACCCGCAGCAGTTCGAGCATCAGCCGCGTCTTCGCGTCGAACTGCGTCGTGGCCAGCGCGAGCGACAGCCCGACGAGCACGATTGCGATTACCGCCGTCGCGAAGATCACCAAGGCCGAGATCACCGCGTTGGCCGCCCGCCACACCTCGGCCTCGGCGGCGGTTTTCTCCTTCTCCTTGAAGATGGGGATGAAGGCCGCCGTCAGCGCGCCTTCGCCCAGCAGGCGGCGGAACAGGTTGGGAATTGTGAAGGCCAGCGTGAACGCGCCCGCCACCCAGCCATCGCCCATGAAGCGTGCGTAGGCGATCTCCCGCACCATGCCCAGCACGCGGCTCAGGAGCGTGGCCGCCCCCATCGCGCTGGAGGACTTTAGCATCTGCGACATGGGCCGCGAGGCTAAAGGCCGGCCACGCAAAGTTCAAAGGCGTTTGTCGTGGCAGTCCCAATCCTGCGCGGAGGCGCTGGAAGTGCCTCGCCGAAAGCGACCATGGATTCGGATTGAAGGCCAGGCATCACCCAAGGATGCTGCGCGCATGAACCACGACCGACCTTGCCACCGCTTGGGCCGCCGGGCTTTTATCTGTCGTGGCTCGCTGCTGCTTACGGCGGCGGGGCTCCGTAATTCGCAGGCGGCCAGTCCGGCGGCTGCTCCCGTGGCGCGCATCGGGTTGCTCACCGACGCGCATTACGCGGACATCCCGGCCAAGGGCAAGCGCCACTACCGCGATTCGCTCGCAAAAGTCCGCGCGGCCGTGGCGCAGTTCAACGAGGGCAAGGCAGACTTTGCTGTCGAGCTGGGGGACTTCATTGATGAGGCTGCCACGGTCGAAGGTGAAATCGCCCACCTGAAGACCATCGAGGCTGAATTCGCGAAATTCCGGGGCACGCGGCATTACGTGCTGGGCAACCACTGCGTCTGGTCGCTGACCAAGGACCAGTTTTACAGTCACTGTGCGGCGAAGCGGAGCCCCCACTCCTTCGATCACGCCGGCTTCCATTTTGTCATCCTCGACGCCTGCCATCGCGCCGACGGCACGCCTTACGGCGCGAAGAACTTCATGTGGACGGACACGGACATCCCCGAGACGCAGCGCAACTGGCTGCGGGACGATCTGGCCGCAGCCCGTCGGCCCACCGTGATCTTCGTCCATCAGCGGCTGGACATCACCGGAGAATACGCCGTGAAGAGCGCTCCCGCTGTGCGCCAGATATTGGAGCAGTCGGGCAACGTGCTCGCCGTCTTCCAGGGCCATCACCACCGCAACGATTATCGCGAGGTCGGCGGCATCCATTACTGCACGCTGATGGCCATGGTCGAAGGGGCCGGTCCGGAGAACTCCGCTGCCGGAATGCTGGAAGTCTTCGCCGACGGCAGCCTCAAGCTGAGCGGGGCATTGCGTCAGGCGAGCTACACCTGGGCAAAAAACGCACCCGGCACGAAGTGAAGCCCGTCCTTGTCGCCCGCGTCGAAAACGCACTTTTGCACCGTCCAACTTCGAACTCATGAACCAGCCCAACGTCACCTCGTCTTCCCTTCCTGTCGGCGACTTGCAACCTCACCCCGCCGCAGTCTCCATCTGGTGGCGGCGTGTTCTGCCGTGCCTGGCCGCAGCCACCGTTATGTGGACGGGGTGCAGCGCTCCCAGTGGGGCATCAACCACCAAGGCCGAAGCTGGCACCGCGTCAAAGCCGGTTGCAGCTCCCGCCAAGACTGCGCCCACAGCCGCTGGTCAAAGTCTCTTCGATGGGCGGACGCTGGCTGGTTGGAAGGTGTCTGGTTTCGCCGGTGGCGGCGAGGTGACGGTGGACCCAAACTTTCGTGGCGGCGGGCCGGCGCTGGTCATCAATGCGGGGGCTTCGCTCAGCGGCCTTACGTTCACCAACCCAGTGCCCAAGACAAACTTCGAGATCACGCTGGAAGCGCTGAAAGTGCAGGGCAACGACTTCTTCTGCGGCCTTACGTTTCCCGTCGGCACGAACCACGCGACGCTCGTGCTCGGCGGCTGGGGTGGCGCGACGGTGGGCATCTCCAGCATCGACGGACTCGACGCCTCGGAGAACGACACGACCAAGTTCCTGACCTTTCCGAAAGACAAGTGGTTCACCATCCGCATGAAGGTGACCCCCACGAAACTTGAAGCCTGGATCAATGACGAGAAGATCGTGGATCAGGACATCAAGGATCGTCGCATCTCGATGCGCTTTGGGGAAATCGAGGAGTCCGTCCCGCTGGGCATCGCCACCTACCAGACCACCAGCGTCATGCGGAATCTCCGGTTGAAGCGGCTGGAGTAAGTGGATTTGGCCTGGGCGCGGCTGATATGCGATACGCCGCTCTCCAATCGCCTCACTTCCCCGCGCTAAACCCGCCGTCGATGATGAACTCCGTGCCGGTCACGAAGCCCGCTTCGTCGCTGGCCAGGTAAAGCGCGGCGGCGGCGATTTCCTCGGGCTTGCCCATGCGGTTCACGGCCTGCGTGGCGCAGGCGTCGCGGTAGGCCTTCTCGGGATCAGGATATTTCTTGAGCCAACCGGTGACAAAGGGCGTCTCCACGCGGCCCGGACAAATGGCGTTCGCACGCACGCCGTCGAGCGCGTGATCGAGGGCCAGCGCCTTGGTCATGCCGGCGATGGCGAACTTGGTCGTGACGTAGGCCAACCGGTCTTTCACGCCAACCACGGCACCGATGCTCGCGATGTTCACGATGGAACCAGATTTGCGCTCCACCATGCCGGGGAGGAAAACCTTGGTGACATTGAAGACGCCGCGCACGTTGACGGAGTAGAGGCGGTCGAGGTCCACGCCCGTGGTCGTGAGCATCGTGCCCACATGGCCAATGCCGGCGTTATTCACCAGCACGTCGAGCCGGCCGAAGCAGGACTTTACGGCGGTCGCGACGCGTTCGCAGTCGGCCTCGCTGGCCACGTCGAGCGCCAGAAACTCGCCTTGGCCACCGGCGGCCCGCAGGCGTTGCACGGTGTCAGCGCCGGCCTTCTCATCCCGGTCGGTGACAAACACGAACGCACCGGCGGTGGCGAAGGTTTGGGCGATGGCGGCACCGATGCCCGAGCCGGCGCCGGTCACGAGCGAGATTTTATCTTTCAGTGAAAACATGGTGTGGAGGTTGCCAAGGCAATCTGCCAACCGCAACGTCGGAGGCGGAGGTCGTTGTTTTTTGGCTCTTGCTGGAACTCGGTGAAACGCTGGGGAATCCTCTTAACCTCGAATGGACACCAATGAAGTCCAAGCTCCCCGCCGGTTGCTTCGGGTTGGTTCGTTCCATTGGTGGTTTCATAAACCCCTCCTTGGGGCGTCGGCGTCATTCCCGCGCCCGGGTGTCCATCACGATCGTCACAGGGCCGTCGTTCACCAGCGCCACCTCCATGTCCGCGCCAAATTCACCGGTGTGGACTGGTTTGCCGAGTTCCAACGCGAGCTGTGCGACGAAGCTCTCATAAGCCGGAATGGCCACTTCAGGCTTGGCCGAGCGCAGGTAGGAAGGCCGGTTCCCTTTCTTCGTGCTGGCGAAGAGGGTGAACTGGCTGACCACCATCACGTCGCCGCCGAGTTCCTGAACTGATCGGTTCATCAGCCCGGCCTCATCGGGGAAGATGCGAAGTCGGATAATCTTTCCCGCCAGCCATTCGATGTCCTCCCGGTTGTCGGCATCCTCCACGGCAATCAAAACGAGCAGTCCTTGGCCGATGACGCTCTTTACCTGGCCGGCGATGGTGACGTTGGCCTGTGAAACCCGCTGAATGACGGCGCGCATGGTGCTTCGGAGATTGCGAAGTCACTACCGACCAGCGTCAAGCGGATACCTTCGTTTCATCGTGCAGTTGACATCATGATAGGGCTTGTCAGTATTTGAAAAACCCAAGTGCCACTCATGAATGCTCTAACTTCACGGTCCCGGTTGCATGGAGTTTCGCGTGGTTTCACTCTCATCGAACTCCTCGTTGTTATCGCCATCATCGCGATCTTGGCAGGAATGCTTCTTCCGGCTCTGGCCAGCGCAAAGAAGAAGGGGCAGGGGTCGGTTTGCATTAACAACCAGAAGCAGTGGGGACTTGCCGTGCAGTTTTACGCAAGTGAGGGCGACGAAAAGCTGCCCTACGCTTGGTGGGGCCCTGACCCGGCCTTGCCCAACAGCGGCCAGCCTTACTATAACGCCACTAGTGGCGGGTCGTTGCTGTCGCCATACCTGGCCGTGCCGCCACTTACGCCAAATCTCGTTGCCGGAGCGAACCCAGTGGGAACAGGTGGCAACAGCAACTACGACTGCCCGGCGCAGGACCACCGCAACCCGAACTACATTCCGACCGTCGTATTAACCGCCGGAAAGATAAATTACGTCGCGAATCAACGCTATCGCCTCAATCCGTATCTGGGCGGGCAGGGCTTGGGTTGGAGTCCGCCTGGTAACCCATTCCCTGGTATCAGGATGACGGTGGTCAACAATCCCAAAGACAAGGTGCTGGCGTTCGACACTGCGTCGATGACTACGGCCAACGCTGGCTGCATGGTTCATTATGCCTATTGCTTGACTCCAGGTAATTTTACCGCCGCCACCGGATGTGTTTACACCGGCGGTCCCGGTGGTGATCCGACTGATCCGATGAACTACACTCTGGGGTATGCCATGCCAAACATCGGGGTCCCGCACGGCAGACGGACGGGCATCGTGTTCATGGACGGGTCGGTTGACGTGGTGCCACCGACTAGTCCCCTAACCTTTGGTGGCATCCCCACGGGCACAGCCAACGACAATGGTTGGGATTTAAAAAAGTAGTTTCGGGAAAGTCTGCAGTGACGTCGGTGCTTGCTAGGAAACGGCATCCGGGTTCTTTACTGGCAGCATCCTAGGCACAACCGATCTTGGATCATTGCGCCATCTGGTCTCACGCTCACTTCCGCAGTGCGGAATCCTTAGAATATGGACAAGAAATCAATCACCATAGCCATCATAGCCGTCTTAGCAGTCATCGGGGCCACTCTTCGGCTGGTTAGTTTCAATTCCGAGGGGACCTCGCGTGGAAATCCGAAGCCTTTCGAATTTATTGGAGCGTCCGCAGCGACGGCGGCGGCCAAATTGATCAACGGAAATGGAAGCGTAGTTGTGGTGGTGGAAACACTCGATGGGACCAAAAATCCAAACAACGACGCACAGATCAAAGGCTTCAAGGCCGGTTTGGCAAAGATCAAGGGGGTGACTCTCAAAGAGGTGAAGGAACTCAAGCGTGACATGTCCGGTGACCCCCGATTATGGCCCGAGGGGCAGGCCCAACAAATCGCCAGTCTCGGTGATGGTGCGGGAGCTTTGGTTATGTTCCTTAATTTTCCGCAGAGCCTTCCTCCGAGTGACCTCGCCATACTCAAGGGAAGCAAGGCGAAAATCCTCATGGTAGGAACGCAATCACCCTTGGTGGATACACTGGTTGCCAGCGGGGTCATCCAAGTTGCGATCGTGGGACGCATTCCCCCACCGCCTGCTCCAAGCGGCACGGAGACGCCAGCGCAGTGGTTCGCCCGAGTTTACAACGTTTTGAAGGCCCCATGATGGCAACTTCTCGGTCGCTTCCCCGGCTCGTCTCCTTGTTGTTCTTTGCGGTCGAGCGGTCGTGCTGCCACCATGTCCGGCGACGGCTGATGGTTTACTGAATGGTCGTTCAACGGACGCGTCGGAGATTGCGAAACTGGCGTTTCTAAAGCCGAACGGACATTGTAAGCGGCGGTCCACAAATGCGGGAGGCGCACAATGGACCACAAATTTCAGGCAAAACTATGACGGTTAGCTTTCTTCCTGCTCTGCGGCGCAAATCGGCAGATGGATTCACGCTCATCGAACTGCTGGTCGTCATCGCCATCATCGCGATTTTGGCGGGCATGCTCTTGCCGGCCTTGAGCAAGGCCAAATCCAAGGCCAAAGGTGGCCAATGCACCAACTCCAACAAGCAGATGGCATTGGCTCTGAATCTCTATGCGGGTGAACAGGATGAAAACTTGGTGTTCTCATGGATGTCTCCAAGTGTGAATCCTCCATCTGGCCCCTATAACACCACGGTTTACGGTGCGGTGAACGGAGCATCGTTGCTGGGACGTTTTCTGGCTGGCCTGAAAAGCTTCAGTTGTCCTGCGTTTCCACAGACAGCCCCTCAGCCATTTATCGCCACAACTACTTTTGGTGTGGAGTGGATCGCCCAGTCTCAATATCGGGTGAATCCCTACTTGGGCATCATTGGGATGGGGCCAGGAACGGACAACGGGAATTCCCCCGTGGCTGGTGATGGTGGAACTTTCAACGGCCCCATTCATAATCCATTCAAGATGTCCTTGGTTCAGAAACCAGACCAGCGAGTGTTTTCATTCGATGCAGATGACGGACGTCCTTATATGCCCACCCCTGGATGCGCCAATCTGACCTTCAACAACTCGCAAGGGGACAATGACCGGCATAATCCGCTCAATTATCCGGTTTATTGGCACGCACCGAACATTGGCATCCACCACATGCGGTATTCCGTGATTTCTTTCATGGATGGGCATGTCGAAACTCTGCCCATGACCAGTGCGGTGACCTATGGCGGGGCGAACGATGCGGCCTGGGCTCTGGGCCGGTAGGACAGTCGTTACGAGCCAAGCCACGCCTTACGCGGCAAACAACTCCCGGAGCCGCTTGAGCACCGGGGGGATGGCTGTGTAGGGGGCTTCCTTGCCTTCAAACTCCAAGGCTACAAAGCCTTGGTAGTGTGCCTCCCGCAGCAGCTTGACGAAGCGTGGCAGATCCGCTGGCTGTGGTCCTTTTGCTGCTCCGCCCACGGGGTTGATTTCCGTCTTGAGCTGCACGTTGACGGCGTAGGGGGCGCACTCGGCGAAGTCCGCGTAGGGATCGACGGTGCGGAAGTTGCCCGAGTCCAGGTTCACGCCCAGCCAGCGGCTGTTGACTTGCTTGATGAGCTTGAGCAGATGCTCGGCACTGCCGATGGCGTCGTGGTTTTCAATGCCCAGAAAGATGCCCTTCTGACCGGCGTAATCGGAGCATTCCTCCAGTGCGGCGACGACCAGCTTGTCGGCCTCCTCCCGGCTGAGTTCCTTGGTCTGTCCGGCGAAGACGCGGATGTGCGGTGCGCCAAGCACCGCCGCCCGGTCAATCCACTGCTTGGTCTTGGCGATTTCCTCGTCCCGCTTCGCGCCTTTGGGATGCGAGAAGTTGTTTCCAATGGCCGTGCCGCTGACAGCCACGCCCTTGAGAAACGCATGGCGGCGCACCTGCACGAGGTAGTCGGTGGAGAGTTCCTTGGGGAAGAAGTAGCTGGTAAGCTCCGCACCGTCGCAATTGTGGGCTGCGCAGTAGTCGATGAACTTGAGCATGTCCATGACCTGATCAGCAGGCGGCGGGTTCTTGGCCCCGGGGCGCTGCGTGTTGGTGAAAAACTCGCGAAACGAGTAGGCGGCGAGGCTGAGTTGCAGCCGGGCCTTGCCCGTCCGTCCCAATGGCTGGATCGCATTAACGGCGGGAGCGGCCAGCAGCGTGGCGGTGGCGGCTTGAAGAAAGCGGCGGCGGGATGCGGTGTTCATGGTCTGGCGGAAAGCGAAGCACAAGGCGGACGGAGCGGGAACGAAATTCTTGCCAGGTGGGAATCAATCACCGCGTTCCCCCCCTTTGCAACTCAGCCGGTGCACCACGATGATCCAAGAGCAATGGGACGCGCGTCGCGTTTCACGGCGCGGGCAGGTCGCTGGGGGTGAAGCTGGGCGGTGGTTCGGGTGCCTGTTTCACGTATTTGTCGAACCAGCGGATCATCTCGGCCAGCGCGTGTTCAACGCTCTCGCGGGCCTCGTAGTTGTGGTTCTCGTGCGGCAACTGGACGAGGCGGGCAGTGCCGCCGTTGCCCCGGATGGCCTGGTAGAGCCGCTCGCTTTGCATGGGGAACGTCCCGGCGTTGTTGTCCGCGAGGCCGTGAATGAGCAGCAGCGGTTCATTGATGCGGTGAGCAAACATGAAGGGGGAGACGCGGTTGTAAATTTCGGGCGCGTCCCAGAGCGTGCGCCGCTCGTTCTGAAAGCCGAACGGGGTGAGGGTGCGGTTGTAGGCCCCGCTGCGCGCCACGCCGGCGCGGAACATGTCGGTGTGCGCCATGAGGTTGGCCACCATGAAGGCTCCGTAGCTGTGTCCCGCCACGCCGATGCGGTTGGGGTCCGCCACGCCCATTTCCACCGCCTTTTCCACGGCGGCCTTGGCGCTGGAGATGACCTGCTCCAAGAAGGTGTCGTTGGCCCGCTTGGTGTCACCGATGACCGGCATCGTGGCGTTGTCGAGGACCGCGTAGCCTTGCGTGACGAGGAAGAGATGACTGGCCCCGCTGAAGGTCGTGTAGCGGTTGAGCGTGCTGCTGGTCTGGCCGGCGGTGTCGGCATCGTTGAACTCGCGCGGATAGGCCCAAAGAATCGTGGGCAGTCGCTGGCCGGGCTGGTAATCGGCTGGCAGGAAGAGCTTGAAGGAGAGCGGCACCCCGTCGGCGCGCTGGTAATTCACCAATTGCCGGCGGATGCCGCGCAATTGCGGCGCGGGGTCCGAGAAGTCGGTGAGTGGTTTGCGGGCTCCGTCGGCCAGCGTGCGGATGAAGTAGTTCGCCGGCCGGGTGGTGGATTCGCGCCGGGTGAGAAATTGCGAGGCATCGGGTTTGATGAGGCCGATGACCGATTCATGGCTGGTGTCATCGCTCTGGAAGAGGCGTTCGGAGCGGAGTGTCGTCAGATTGAAGCTGTCCAGGAACGGCCGCTCGCCTTCCGCGCTGGCCCCCGCTCCCACCAGATACAGGTTGTCCTCGTGGATCCGGGCGACCCGGTGGCCGTTGGTGAGGCTGCGGAGCAGGGGAGAGCCGGGGTCGGAGTAGCGGTCTTGCGCGGCGAGATCCCAGAGGAGTTTGGGCGGTTCAGCGGGCGCGCTGGGATTGATGAGCCAGGTGCGGTGCCAGCGGCGGCCCGCTTGAAACTCGCGCACCAACGCGACATCGCGGCGTTCGGTCCAGGTGAGGTTCTGAAAGCGGTGCTCCACGTCCATCAGATCGCTGGGCGGGTCGGTGAACGGGGCGGTCAGCAGCTTGATCCGGTCCCGGTGAGTCACGCGTCGGCGTGGGTCGCCGCCATCCAGGGCTTCCACCCATGCCAAGGTCGCGGGCTTGGTGGGACACCAGTGGTAATTCCGCGGTCCGGCGCGCACTCCGCCGATGGGCACTTCCTCCGCGAGCGGGAGCTTGGCGAGTTGAAAGGCGACTTTTCCGGTGAGATCCCAGACTTCCACCACCCGCGGGAACATGGTCGCAGGGAGCTGGTAGGAATAGGGGCGCTCAATGCGCGAGACGAGCACCAGCCGGCCATCCGGCGAAGGTGTCAGAGAGGCGAAGATGCCCGGGGTTCCGAGTGGCTGGCTCTCACCCGAGCGGGCTTGCACGACGACGAGCTGGGACGTGACGTAATAATCGAACAGGGCCTCGTCGTGGGGAGAATCCAGCAAATCTTGGAAAGTGCGGGCGGGCGAGACGCGGGCGGTGGTCTCCTGCACCAGCGGGCCATCGGGCACGCGTGGCTCAGTCGGAGGCTTGGGACGGTTGGCCACCACGGTCTGGCAGAG
>Ga0255087_1000817_pt1 | contig 12261 bp, 9 predicted proteins | sample Colum_Miss_RepA__FD_188561 | JGI IMG/M metagenome (GOLD analysis project Ga0255087, IMG submission 188561) | Freshwater microbial communities from Columbia River, Oregon, United States - Colum_Miss_RepA_8d | ecosystem: Environmental > Aquatic > Freshwater > River | place: USA: Oregon | collected...
CGTAAAAGCTGCCAAACCATGAAGGTCAACCCCATGATTAACATGAATCCTCCACCTTTGCCCCAGCTGAAAGCTCCAAGAATGGTAAAAGGTAAACCGAGCACCCCTAAAAACACTGCAGTTTTGACTGTCGTCGCCGCAACATTTTGATACGCGGTTTTTCCGCGCTGATGGGCATCAACAATCGCCAGCACTTCGACTTCGCAGCGCCCCTTACATGCGGCCAAAAGTTCGACCTCGGCGATACAATTCGGACACAATGCCCTCCCGCAGTGCTTGCACACCGCGATGGCTTCGAGTTCACGATGGTTGAAGCATTTCATTGCCGTTCATTGGCCCCTTGGTGGCACAACCGACTCAACACCGCCGCCAGCCCACGCTTGTCCATGGTCTTCTTGGCGATGGCAATCATGGCGTCGTAAAATGTGCCGTCGTCCACAATCATGGCTTTGCCGTTCCGCCGGAGAAACGCCAGCGCTGCGGCTGCCGCAGTTCGTTTGTTGCCGTCGAAGAATGCCTGCGACTCGGCCAGGTGAAAGGCGTAGCTCGCGGCCACATCGAAGAGCGTTCCGTTTGCGTAGTAGAAGGTGTTCTCTGCGGAGGCCAGCGCAGACTCGACCAAACCCGGTTCCCTCACACCCTCCAATCCGCCGAAGCGCGCCAGTGACTCCCGATGAAGGTAGTTGACCTCCGCAAAAGACAGGAACCGGGGTGAGTCCACAGGTCATTGCGCCAATTTGCGAAACAGCTCGTCATTCCGCTTGAACATGTCGGCGGCGATGGCCTGAAACTCGGCGTCAACAGCCCCATCCAGTGCCAGCTTCGGGAAAGTCTGGCGCACATAAGCCGCCACCTTCTCCTGTTCGCCCTTGGGCAGGCTTTCTATTTCCGCAATCACTGTGCTGGCATTCATGCTGGAAGATTACGTGCGGCGATGGTTTCCGACAAGACGGCGGGTCACGCCAGCTTCGGCTGCAACTGCCCGGCGGCCTCGTGCTTGCTCGCGCCACCAGCAGACGGCGGGTTGGCCGGCGCTCCGGCTTGGAAAGGTTCGAGTTCCTCGCCCTGACGCACGAGGCGGGCGCTGTTGAACACGACGATGAGCGAACCCGCGACGTGCATCAGCGCGGCGACGACGGGGTTGATGTATTTCAGCGCGGCCAGCACCAGGCCGCCGATGACGAAGACGACGCCGAAGAGGAAGTTCTGGTTGATGACGCTGCGGGTCATGCGCGAGAGGCGGATGAGGAAGGGCAGGCGGCGAAGGTCGTTGTTCATCAGCGCGATGGTCGCGCTGTGGATGGCCACCTCGCTGCCGGCAGCACCCATTGCGATGCCGAGGTCGCCGGCGGCCAATGCGGGCGCGTCGTTCACGCCGTCGCCGACCACCGCGACGCGGTAGCCCTTGGCGCGGATGGCCTTCACATACTCGACCTTGTTCTGTGGCAGGCACTCGGCCACGACTTCTTCGCAGCCGATTTCCTTCGCCACGCGGGCGGCGACGGGCTGGCGGTCGCCGGAAACCATCGCCACGCGGCGGACACCGATGTCCTTCAAGTCGTGCAAGGCTTCCTTCGCCTCGTGGCGAGTCTCGTCCTGCAAGCCCACCCAGCCGATGCACGCGCCGTTGCGCGCGACGAAGAGCAGGCTGTAGCCCTCGGTCTCGTTCACGTCCACGGAGCCGAGGATGTCGCCGGTCACGCCGTTGTCCTTGAGCCACTGCGCGCGACCCACGAGGACAACCGTGCCGTCCACGTTCGCCTTCACGCCGCGGCCGGCGGTCTCGGCAAAGTTCTTTGGGTCACTCAGCGGAACGCCCGCCTCGACCGCGAGCGAGGTGAGCGCCTTGGCCGTCGGGTGGTTGCTGAACTGCTCGGCGCTCGCCGCGATGCGGAGCAACTCGGCGGGAGCCGTGCCGTTCATCGGCGCCAGACGGCTCACGGCGAGCTTGCCGGTGGTGAGCGTGCCAGTCTTGTCAAAGACGAAGGCGTTGATTTTCGCGGCCAGCTCGATGTCAGCGACGTTCTTGATGAGGATGCCCAGGCGCGCGGCGGCAGAGAGAGCAGCAACCATCGCGGTGGGCGTGGCGAGCACGAAGGCGCACGGGCAGGCGACGATGAACACGGCGATGACGCGGCTCAACTCGCCAGTAAACGCCCACACGAGCGCGCCGATGACCAGCACGAGCGGCGTGTAGAAGCTCATGTATTGGTCCACGATGCGCATGATGGGCAGCTTGGTCTTCTCAGCCGCCAGGATGAGTTCGCGCACGCGGTTCAGCGTGGAGTCGGTGCCGGCGCGGGTGACTTTGATTTCGAGGACACCGGTCAAGTTGATGGTGCCGGCGAAGACTTGGTCGCCGGTCTTCTTGTCCACGGGAAGAGATTCACCGGTGATGTTGGCTTGGTTAATCGAACCTTCGCCGGAGACGATTTGACCGTCGGCGGCGACATTGTCGCCGGGGCGGACGCGGATGACATCGCCATTCGCAAGCTCGTGGACGGCGACTTCCTCTTCCTTGCCGTTGACGAGGCGGCGGGCCTTGGTGGGAGTGAGCTTGATGAGCGACTCGATGGAGAGGCGTGCCCCCTCGGCGGTGCGGGTCTCGATGATCTGCCCGAGAATCATGAAGAAGCTGACCACCCCAGCTTCTTGATAGTGGCCGCTGGCAAAGGAAGCGAGAACGGCCAGCGCCACCAGTTCGTTGGTGCTGAGGGTGCCCTTCTTCAAGTCTTTGACAGCCGCCCAGACAATCGGCCAGCCGAGAACGATGGCCCCCGCGCCAGCACTGAGGTCGGCCATGGTCTTCCCATTGGCAGTGAACCACTCAATGATGAACGAGTTGATGACAAGGATCAGGCCGACCAGGGTCCAGCCGAGCTGAATCTCCATGTGCTCGTGGTCGTGACCGCACGAAGCGCAGTCCTTGCCGTGGGCGTGATCGTGTTCCTGCTGGCTGAGGAGGCTGGTGACTTGCATCGGAAATTATCAGGGTTGTTTCGGGGCCACCGGTTTGATCGGCTCGCGGTTCAACAGAATGCGCAGCTCGCGCGGCGTGCCGTCGGCGCGCTCGACGAGGAAGTATTTCTCCTGCGCGTTGGCCAGGACGTTGGCCATCGTCTCAGTCAGGCGGCGTTCGCGGAACAGTTGGGGATTCCGTTTGAACTCCTCCAAACGGGCCACAAAGTAGGCGGCGTCCGCCTTGGCGGATTGCTCAATCCGCGTCTTGTCGGCGAGGCCCGCGTTGCGGATGCCGTCTTCCTCGGCCTGGGCCTTGGTGAGCGTGGTGTTGGCCTCGCCCTCGGCGGTGTTGATGGTCTTGCGCTTGTCGTTCTCGGCCTCCAGCACGGCGTCGAAGGCGGCCTTCACCTGGCGCGGCGGAATCGCAATGACATCGCTGCCCCGCGGATCGAATTCGATGCCCAAGCCCTGCGCGAGGGCAAGCTGCTGGACCCGGTTCATCAGCTTCTCCTTGAAGCCGGCGATGTCCTGCCGAGTGGCCTTGTCCACGGTGAACTGGACGCTCGCGTGATGAAGGGCGTTGTTGAGCGCGTTCTGCACGAGGTTAGAGACTGAGGTGAACTCGAACTGATAGCGGACCGGATCGCTGATGTAATAGCGAAGGGTCGCCTTCACGTGCATGATGTTGCCGTCGGCGGTCAGCGTGTAACCATCCACCGCCGGATTGAGCGACGGGCCCGCCGGCGGCTCCTGGCCCGCGATCTCCTGCTCCTTGGTGATGGGAAACCAGCCCACGCTGGAAACAACCGTGTGCACCTGGCCCTTGGGAACTTTGACAATCTCGTTGATGGGGTAAGGAAAGGACCAGTGAAGACCAGGCTTGAGCAATGCCGCCTCGCCCACTCCCGTGGGAGCGCCGAAGAGAAGTTTGATCGCCACCTCCTGCGGACCAACGGTGAAGATGCCGGAGGCGAAGAACAGGGCGATGAGGCCGACCATCACGACGCGGACCACGACAAAGCTGCTCTTGAGCGCCTCCGACAGGGCCTGGGTGCTGGCGTCCTCAATGGGCGCTTCTGGCGGTGGTTGCGGCGCGGCGGAAGGCTCGTGGGCATCGCCGGGGCCATGCGAATGGGAATGCGCATGGTCGTGCGGACCATGACTATGGCCATGGTCGCCGGGGCCGTGCGAATGAGAGTGAGAGTGGTCGTGGTCGCTCATGGCCGGGGCAGGATCAAGGCTTGCCAGCGGGGCGGAGCTGCGGCGCGTTCGTGGCGCGCAGCAAATCAAAGGGCGGCGTGTTCTGGTCGAGGACCAAGGTGGCCCGCTCCTTGGAAACCTGCTCCATCGAGGCCAGTTTTTGCAGGAACACGGCGAGCCCCGGGTTTTGCTCCAACGTCTTGTAGGCCTTGGCCGCCTCGGCTTCCGCCTTGCCGCGCAGCTCGGTGGCGTCGGCCTCCGCCTTAGCCAGCAGCTCGTTGCGCTTGCGATCCGCCTCGGAGCGGATGATGGAGGCCTCCCGCTCGCCCTCGCCCTCGAACTGCTTCACCAGGCGCTGGCGTTCCTCCTTCATGCGGTCGAACACCTTCTGGGTGACGCTCTCGGGGAAGCCCAGCCGCTTGATGCCAAGCAGCTTCACCTCCATGCCAAACTTCTCCTTCGCCGTGCCGGCGACCTGATCGAGCATCTCCTTCTCGATGTCATCGAACTTGAGCTGGGCGGCATCGGTGTTGATGAAGTGGCTGAACGGATGGCGGCCCACGGCGGCGTTCTTGGCGCTGCGGATCAGGCTTTCCAAGTTGCGCTTGGCGTCCTCCTCACCGGCGGGAAAGCTGCGGTGAAATTTCTGCGGCTCCACGATGCGCCAGCCGACATAGACCAGCACCATCAGGTTGCGGCCATCCTGCGTCTGGGTTTGCTCGAACTTGCCCTCGAAGTTCTGGAGCCGGGCGTCGAAGCGATGGACCTTCTGGATAGGCCACGGGAGCTTGAAGCGGAGGCCCGGCTTGACGACCTCATCGGACGCCTTGCCGAAGGTGGTGAGGAAGGCCACCTCGTTCTGCCTCACCTGGAAGAAGAACGAGATGGAGCCAAAGATGACAAGGATGATGAGGCCAACGATGAAGGTGACTGGGTTACGCATGGTCAGGTGGCGGGCTGAAAGAGAGGGTTGCGACGGGATGAAGCACAGGAAGGGGCCGGCGGTTGGAAGCCATCAACGACTTCCGGCTCGCAGTGATTGTCCCTGTCCTGCTGTGGCGGTTCATTTCTTCTGGGGAATTTCCAAATTGCTGAGCAGATCCTCGCGGATCTTGTCTTCGAGGTTGAGCTGGATCATCTCGTGGGCATTGGTGGTGGTGATGATGTATTTGCGGGATTTGGCGATGGCCTTGGCGAAAGCCTGCAAGTAGAGCCGCTGTGGATACACCGTCGGCGCGGCCTCGAACGCGGCAATCTGATGCTGGAACTGGCCCGCGATGGCTCCTGCCTCGGCCACCCGGCGGACCTCGAAGGCGCGCGCGGAGTTCTGCACCTTCACCGCCTCGGCGGCGGCGAGCGCGTTGGTCTTGGCCGCGTCGCCTTGAGCAACCAGGATCTTGGCCGCCCGCGTCTGCTCCGCACCGATGACCGCCTCATACGCCTCCGCCACGCTCACGGGCGGATGCACGTCCTGAAGTCCGACGAAGAGGATGGAGACGCCCAGCTTTTCCTTGTCCGCCGAGTTCTGTATTCCCTGGAGCAGCGCCTCGGCCGCCTTCTGCCGCCCAGTGGACATGAACTCGAAGAAGTCCACGCTGACCAGATACCGGACGACTTCGCGCGTGGCGATGCGCTCCAGCAACTCGTCGGGATTGGCATGGTTGCGCGCCCACGCCACGATGTCCTTGATCTGGTATTGGACCGGGACGCTGGCGGTCACGAGGTTGGCGGGCGGGGCCGTCTTCTCGCTGTCCACGCTGGCGGACGCGGCGTTGGCCTGCTCCCGGTTGGCAACCGGCAGATTGAACTCCTCCTTGTAGTGGCTCTTGGTCCACACAATCGTGTTGTCCGCGCCGTGATCGTCATCCTTGGCCACCACCCCGACGGTGAAAGTGTGGATCCGATGCGTTTGAAAACGATGCACCACATCCACCGGCCACGGCCATTTGAGATGAAGACCGGGATTCAGCACCGGGCGGCTGGCCACCGGTTCCCCGTAGCGCTCCAGCAGGGCCTGCTCTTCCGGCTCGATGAAAACGAAGCTTGTGGACAGCCAAAGCAGTCCGGCTTGGATCAGCGCCAGCCAGAGGAAGGCCTTTTGCAGGAACTGGAAAAACCAAGTCTCGGAAACCTTGAATCCAAACTGGTAATCGAGCGCGTGGGCCGCCGTGGTGAACAAGCTCTCCGGCTGCCCCAGCAACCCCACCAACCGGCTCTCGTAAAGCACCCGCGCCACCTGGCCGCGCACGCGCGGACGGTAGAGTTCCAACACCAGCGCCATCAGGTTTTCCGCCGCCGCCAGCGTGAGCATCACGCATAATGCGCGGGCGAGGTATAAATCCATCCGGCTGTGGCCGAAGTAGATGGCCACATTGGCCCCCGCCGCCAGCAGGCTCAAATAGGCACCCAGCAACAGATAACTGCCGCCCGGCTGCAGCAGCCGGTGCCCCTCCAAGCGCGCCACGTTCACCGAGTAACGTCCCGGAAGGAATTGGAGGAAGAAGAGGAAGCCGAAAAACGAGGCCATCATCGGCAGCGATGCCTTGGCCTCACCCACACTGGGATTGATGGTCTTCGACCAAACCCACCATGCCGCGAGACCTTGCAGCGCCAGCAGCACGAGGCAGAAAACCGGCACCAACCAGCGCTCGAACTGCTCCCGAGCGCGGCGCGCGGGGAAGGCCTCGGCGTCGGTGGTCTCAAACAACGCGGTGTTGCGGGCCGATTTGGCCAGCTCGTCGAGTTCCAGCTTCTCCAACCGCTCACGCACCTCCATCCGCGCCTGGAAATAGCTGAAAAGGGCCACAAGGAAGCCGAGCCCCAGAAACACGCTGACCACCTCATCCGTTAGCGCCGCCGTCTGGCGCGCGATGTAGGTGCCACCACCTGCGGCAGCGAACGATATGAGGACGTTGACCAGCCCGGTCGGTTGCAGATTGCGTTGCATCAGTTCAACTCAGCTCTCGGTCTTCAAACAACATCAAGGCCACCGCCAAGGAGGCGCCCAGATAGCCCGCCACATAGCCGGTCGCCTTGGCCACATAGCCCCAGACGCCCGGAATGGCATGCGTCCGCGTGCCCTCGATGGCATCGGCCAGCCAGAACAACTGCCAGTTTGGCAGCACGGTATGACATACAGTCGCCCAAAACGCCCCGGCCTCTGCCCGGCGGCCAAACAGGTAATCGCTCATCAGACCCAGCAGAAACAATGCCGAGCAGATGACCAAGGTCGGCACCGTGTCGTAACGCGTTGAACAAGCCAACGCCAACCCGGCCAGCAGCAGCAGCGCCAGCAGCACGAGCACGCAGGCCGGCAAGAGCCGCCAGTCCACCTTATACATTCCCGGGTCAGAACCTGCCTTCTTGTGCTCCGCCACGAACGCCAGCCACACAAAGGCCACCGTCGTCAGCACCGTCAGGAAGAGCACCGCATCCGAGACAAAGGGCCGGCGCAGGAAGTAGTTGGTGAAGCCGCCCAGGACGAACGCCAGCCCCACCGCTCCGAAGTAAAGCCCGGTGCCATACAAGTCCGCCTCCCCATAGGCATCAAACGCCATCCGGCTCGCCAGCAACGTGGCCAGCGAGTTCACATAAGCGAGCACGGCGAGCGCCGCCGCCAGCCCGCAATACTTGGCCAGCAGAAACTTGGCCCGACCGACCGGCTTGGCCAGCACTGTCAGCGCCGTCCCAGTGCGGATCTCATGAGCCACGGAAGCCGAAGCGCTCAACACCGCCACGAACAACCCCACCACCAGCATCGTCGCCAGCGCGCTGTCCTTCACCATCTTGCCATCCTCCCCCATCGCGAAATAGGGCACCGCCGCCAGGAACACGATGAACAGCGAGGAGATCGTCGCCAGCAGCAGGAAAATGGGCTGACGCACCAATTCCATGAAGGCGTTTGTCGCGATGGTATGGAACTGCCGCATGAGTCTTTGCTTTGCTTGCGCCGGGATAATACGGAGGAAAGCCTGCTTGGCAATACCCCCGTCCGGGAAAACCTGCTTGCCTTCCGCAAACACGGAATTAACCTCCTGCCCCGTTGTTCGGACGCTTAGCTCAGTGGTAGAGCATTACCTTCACACGGTAGGGGTCGCAGGTTCGAAACCTGCAGCGTCCACCATCCTCCCCTTTCGCACCCAACGACAACAGACCGTTTCAAACCGCGACTTTCGCCTGATTTTAGAAACGTCCGGTGCCTTGCCCGCCTGTCTAAAGTGGATTCTCGGCTACGCCTTTGGCCCAAGCCTTCCCGCAGAGCGGCCCGTCAAGCGTGGCGAGCTTGAGACCGTGCATCTTCAGTGCTTGACCAAGAACTTGACTTACACCGGATCGACTTCGGCGAGCACTCGTCCCCTGAATTGCCCACTTTGCGCTCAGGCACGCGGCGTCAGATTCGCCGGCTCTTCCAAGATGTCGAGCAGGCCGCGCGCGCAGAACACCCGGTCGCGCTTCGCCTCCCCGACTTGGTGCAGGATGCCACGCCGCAGCATTTGTTCCACGGCCCGCATCACCGTGTTGTAGGCCACACCAAGTTTCTTCTCCGTGGCCCGCGCAGTCAGGAACGGGTTGGCAGCAATCACATCCAGCAGTTGCAGCGGCATCTTGGAGCCAAGGCCGCTTAATTCGATTCGCCAGCCGGCGAGCAGTTGGTTCATGCGCTCCGAACGGCTGAGGGCGTCCTCCGCCTGTCGCGCCACGCCGTTCAGGAAGTAGTGCAGCCAGTTCGCCCAGTCGCCGCGTTCCGTCACCTCGCGGAGACCGTCGTAATAATCGCGGCGCGTGGCCTCGAAGAACGCGCTCAGGTAGAGCAGCGGCGCAGGCAGCACGGCGCGCTGTTGCAGGCAGAGCGTGATAAGCAGCCGGCCCACGCGCCCGTTGCCGTCCAGAAACGGGTGAATGGCCTCGAACTGGTAGTGCATCAGCGCGGCGTGAGCCAGTGGCGGCAGGGATTCGTCGTGCAGGAACTTTTCCCAGCGGGCGAGGTGTTCCATCAACTCGCCCGGGGGCGGCGGGACGTAGGAGGCATCCGCCAGCGTGCAGCCAGCGCGGCCAATCCAGTTCTGCGTGCGGCGGAATTCACCGGGCGTCGCGTGTCCGCCCCGCACCCCGACCATCAGCCGCTCGTGCAATTCGCACACGAAGCGCACGGAGAGCGGCAGGGTGTTGAGCCGTTCCACGCCGTATTCCAAGGCCGTGACGTAATTCCCCACCTCCCGCAAATCGTCCGGACTGCGCTCGACCACCGCGCCGGCCTCCGCCGCAAGCAGTTCGCCAAGCGTGGCCTGAGTTCCCTCGATACGGCTCGAATAGACCGCTTCCCGCCGCACGAACGGGCGGATGAGCAGGTGCGGATTGGGCAGGCGTCGGCCTTCACCGGCCAGCCGGCCCAGCACCCGGTCTGCGTGCGACATCGCCCGCACGAGCGACGGGGTCCATTCCAACTCCGGGGGCAGCGGATTGGGACGAAACGCGCGGTAGCCTTCCAACGTCCTGACCCACCGGCCAGAAGGTGTGACTGACTGCGGCGAATCTGTTTTCTCTTTCATCGGTGGAAACAAGCCAGCGCTCTATTTCCGATAATCTACGAAATTGGAAACAACCATCAACCATATTTCCACCCACGTCGGGCGATCTTGCCTCAAGAAGAGCGGGCATTCGTGCCGCCCAGAAGTCCGCCGAGCAGATGCAGTTGGCCGACCATTGGTTGGCCTACGCCTTCCGGTTCGTCACGGAACGCATATAGCGCCGCAGGAACCGCATGACTTGCGCGGCCTTCCCTGCGGTGGCTTCCCTGTTTCCCTCAAAGGCCCACCCCTGATTGGCTCCTTCGCCGCGAGGCCCCACTCCAAAGAAAAACCGGCCGGCCATTGCTGGCCGGCCGGTGTGAATCAGGGCTGTAACAGCAGCGCCTAGCGGTCGCCTTCGGCGGCGTCGAACGCGTGCTGGAGCGCGACGAGGTCCTCGCCGGGCTTGAGCGCGTCCAGAATCTTCTGCTCTTCCTTGAGCTGCTCGGGGCTGTAGTTGGCCGCCTTGACAGACAGGCCGATGCGACGCTCGGCGCGGTCAATCTTGATGACGCGCGCGGTCACGTCCTGACCGACGGTGAGCACGTTCTTGATCTTGTCCACGCGGTCCTCGCTGATCTGGCTGATGTGCACCAGACCGTCGATGTCGTGCGCCAGACCGACGAACGCGCCGAAGCTGGCGAGCTTGGTGACCTTGCCGGTGACGAGGTCGCCGACCTTGTAGAACTGGTCGATGCCCGCCCACGGGTCCGTGCCGAGCTGCTTCATGCCCAGCGAAATGCGCTGGTTGACCTTGTCGATCTCCAGCACGACTGCCTCGACCTCGTCGCCCTTCTGGAAGACTTCGGACGGGTGGTTGATCTTGCGGGTCCACGAGATGTCGGACACATGCACCATGCCGTCGAGGCCTTCTTCGAGTTCGACGAAGGCGCCGTAGCTGGTGAGGTTGCGCACCTTGCCCTTGATCTTGGTGCCGGGAGGATACTTGCCCTGGGCCTGTTCCCACGGGTTGGATTCGAGCTGGCGGATGCCGAGCGAGATTTTCTGCTCGTCGCGGTTGATGCCCAGCACGACGGCTTCGACTTCCTGGCCGACCTTGAGGACGTCGGAAGGTTTCGCGATGCGCTTGGTCCAGGACAGCTCGGTGACGTGCACGAGGCCTTCGACGCCGGGTTCGAGTTCGACGAACGCGCCGTAGGCAACGAGGTTGACGACCTTGCCCTTGACCTTGGTTCCAACCGGGAACTTGCTCTCGATGGCTTCCCAAGGATTGGCGAGCTTCTGCTTGAGGCCGAGGCTGACGCGTTCCTTTTCCTTGTTCACGTCGAGCACGACCACGTCGATTTCCTGGCCGACCTTGAGGATCTCGCTCGGGTGCCCGATGCGGCCCCAGCTCATGTCGGTGATGTGCAGCAGGCCGTCCAGCCCGTTGAGGTCGATGAACGCACCGAAGTCGGTGAGGTTCTTGACGGTGCCCTTGCGGATGTCGCCCGGGGTCATCTCACCGAGGAGCTTGCCACGGCGCTCGGCGCGCTCGGCTTCAATCAGTTCGCGGCGGGAGAGGACCACGTTGCGGCGGTCTTCGTTGATCTTGACGACCTTGAACTCAAAAATGTTGCCCACGAACGGGGTGAGATTCTTGGGGGGAACGACGTCGATCTGCGACGCCGGCAGGAACGCCTCGACGCCGATGTGGACGAGGAGCCCGCCCTTGACGATGGCCTTGACCTTGCCGGAGACGGTGCCGCCCTCCTGGCAGATGGTCTTGATGCGGTCCCAGTTCTTTTTGAACTCGGCCTGCTCGTGCGACAGGATGACCATGCCTTCCTTGTCTTCGAGCTTCTCGATGAGCACATCAATCTCGTCGCCCACTTTCACGGCCTCGGGGTCCATGAATTCGCCGCGGGAGACGACGCCCTCGGACTTGTAGCCGATGTCCACAAGGACTTCCTTGCTGCGGACTTCGATGATGATGCCTTTGACGATTTCGCCCGCGGCAAAGCGCTTGGCGCTCATCCGCATGGCTTCTTCCATGGTTAACATACTGCTCTTTTCTGGTGACTGCGGGAGACTTGGCGGTTCCGCGAAGGCGGACCGCGCGAAGGCTCCATTGCCTAACGGCCGACGTTGCAGGGCAACGGAGGTTAAAAGGTTAGGTTGCTTGTTTGACCGACGTTTCTCAGCCTCAATGAACATCCGCACACGCGGCGTTCAGGCGGGGCGGACACTAGCGGTCAGGCAGGGGCTGGCAAGGGGTTTTTGCCCACCCTGCCGCTGCCGCTGCGCCCCTGCTGCCCATTGGACAGTTGACTTCAGCCGCAAGCTGCCAGAAACCAGAGGGCATCAAACTGCATGCCGCCTGCCGCACCCTGCCGCCATCCGAAGCTGGAGCCTGCGCCAACCGCTGGGCTCTCCCGTGTAATTTCCCGCCGGGCCGGTGACTGGCGCCGCATGGGTTCATGGCCCCTGCCCCGCAAGCTTGTCCCGCTCATCGCCGGGGTGATTCTGGCATCCGCACTTAGCCATGTCCACGCGGCTCAGCCACCTGCCACGGATTTCAACGTGGCCGTCC
>Ga0255087_1000820_pt1 | contig 12238 bp, 12 predicted proteins | sample Colum_Miss_RepA__FD_188561 | JGI IMG/M metagenome (GOLD analysis project Ga0255087, IMG submission 188561) | Freshwater microbial communities from Columbia River, Oregon, United States - Colum_Miss_RepA_8d | ecosystem: Environmental > Aquatic > Freshwater > River | place: USA: Oregon | collected...
GGCCAAGGATGATCGGGTAGGTGAGCAAAGCCAGGAGGTAGCAAACCAGCGCGCCACGATAGGCCCAGGATTCGCCGGCTCGCAGTCCCGCCGGGCCGGTGGCGAAACGCCAGTAGAGCGCCGCGCCGGCCAGCGCAAACAGCAACGCCAGATCATACGGCAGCCCGGTGGCCCACGCGACCGGTTCGACCCGCAGCGGGTGCAGGCTCCAAGCCAGCGCCCCGGCCGCCGCACAGAGCCGGGTGCGCACCACCGGAACCGCCCCGCCACGTGCGCCGAGCAGGCCGGCGAACAACACGTAGGCGAGACCGGCGTTGAGCGAGTGGAGCAGGACGTTGGCAAGATGGAAGGCCGCCGGTTTCAGCCCGGCCAGTTCATAAATCGCCGCCCATGCCAGCCAGTTCAACGGCTTGTAGCGCAAGGTCTGCGCCAGGTCCGTGAACATCCAGCGCAGGTTGTCCGCCGTGAGGCCCCGGATGTGCGGATTCTCGAAGAGGTTGACGTCGTCATCCCAGAGGACGAAATCAGCCGCGATGGCAGGCCAGAAGCAGCCGAACGTCAGCGCCGCGACGACGGCAGCAAACCACAGGTGCTGGCGGGGCGAGCTGGTTGGAGCCGGTTCGGAGGTCATCGTGGGCGCGCAGTTGGCGCACTCTGGGCGGCGCAGACCGGGGCTTCAAGTGTTTGCTGTGCGGCCAAGGCTGAAGGCAAGCAAGGCTGCATTGACCTGTGAAGTGGCGGCGGGAGAGAGTCGGGCGTTTCACGGATGGCACGCAAGGCGTGGACCGATGACGCTGTCGTCCGCAGTGCGGCATAAAATGACTTTCTCACACCAACCTCGGAAACGCGCGGCAAGGGCGTGGCTCTGCTCCGCCGGCCTGCTGCTGGGAGCGGCCTGGGCTTCCGCCGCCGGCTTGGGCTGGCCGACGAACCAGACCCTGCCCAACATCGTCTTCATTCTCGCCGATGACCTGGGCTGGGGGGACTTGGGCTGCTACGGGCAGAAGAAATTCACCACGCCAAACCTTGACCGGCTGGCGGCCGAAGGCATGCGCTTTACTCAGGCTTATGCGGGCAGCCCGAGCGGTGCCGCTTCGCGCGGGGCGTTGTTCACCGGCAAGCACACCGGGCACGCACGCATCCGGGCCAACTACGGCCCGGACGGCCACCCGGTTGCCTTGCGCGGCGAGGACGCAACCATCACGGAGCTGCTCCGCCGCGCGGGCTACCACACGGGTGTCATTGGCAAGTGGGCACTCGGCGGTGACGGCTCGGCGGGCCTGCCCGAGCGCAAGGGCGTGGATCAATGGGTGGGCCTGCTGGAGTTGCGTCACGCCACAAACCAGTTCCCCGCCGTGCTGGCGCGCTACGATCCCAAGCAGGCCATCTTCACGAACGCCACCTCCTACTACCAACCGATCTTCGACAACGAGGGTGGTCGCCAGCGCACGCACGCGCAGGAGCTTTACACCAAGGCGGCCTCGAACTATTTCCGCATCTATCCGCCGGCGGACTTCAACAAGTTTCGGCCGTTCTTCCTGCACCTGGCCTTCCCGCTGCCCAATGCCGGGGAGGAGCCTGGCACCAACGCGCCGGCAAGTTACCTCGGCAGCATTGCGCGCTTCGCGGCGGAGAAATGGCCTGAAACCGAGCAGCGCCGGGCGGCGGCCATCACGCATCTGGATGCCTCGGTGGGGCGGCTCATGCAGCAGCTTGATGATGCCAAGCTCGCCGAGCACACCGTGGTTTGCCTCACCAGTGACAACGCCGCACAGAAAGACGGGTTGAGCGATCCCGCATTCTTCCGTAGCAACGGCCCGTTCCGCGGCGGGAAAGGAGATTTGACCGAAGGCGGCCTGCGCGTGCCGATGCTGGTCCGCTGGCCCAAGCACATCAAGGCCGGCACCACGAACCATGTGCCGGTGGCGCTATGGGACTGGTTCGCCACCGCCGCAGAGCTGGCGGGCGTGAAGACGCCGCCTGCGAGCGATGGCCTGTCGCTGGTTCCCATGCTGCTGGGACGGACGAATCAACTGGGGCGCGACTTACTCTACTGGGAGAGCCATGAGTCCGGCTTCAAGCAGGCCATCCGGGTCAGCGATTGGAAGGGCATCCGCGCCGCTCCGGGCGCGCCGTTGGAGTTGTTCCACCTCGTCCGCGATCCCGGCGAGACGCGCGATGTGGCGGCGGACTTTCCGACCGTGGTGAAGCACCTCGAAGCGCTGTTGAAATCAGCCCGCACCGAAAGCAGCGTGTGGACGACGGCCAAGCCATAGGCTGCGTCAGCCAAGTCCGACCGTTCAGAGAAGGTTTCACTGCCCCGGCCGATTGGAATCGTCGTTTGACACCCCTGCGGCCGGGCCGTATATGTCCGCGCGTCTGTCGTTAAACCCAAAACCCGAAAATACTATGCCCATCGCAGTCGGAACCAAAGCCCCTGATTTCTCCCTCAAGAGCAAGAACGCCAGCGGCGTGAGCGACGTGAAGCTCTCCGCCAACCTCGGCAAGAAGAACACGGTCATCCTCTTCTTCCCTCTCGCCTTCACCGGCGTCTGCACCACCGAGATGTGCGACATCACGGCCGGGCTCTCCGCCTACTCCAGCCTGAACGCCGACGTCATCGCCATCAGCGTGGACAGCCCCTTCGCGCAGGAAGCCTGGGCCAACCAGCACAAGATCGGCATCACGATCGCCAGCGACTTGAACAAGAAGACCGCCGCTGATTACGGCGTGTTGCTGCCCGACCTCGCCGGCTTCGGGTCCACCAGCGCCCGCGCCGCCTTCGTCGTGGACAAGAACGGCGTCGTCCAATACAGCGAGCAGACCCCGACCCCGAAGGAGCTGCCCAACTTCGCCGCCGTGAAGGATGTGCTGGCCAAGCTCAAGTAACCGGCAACGGCACCGCGCTGTCCTAGACATCATCATGAAAACTCTTCCCCTCCTCTGCGCCGCTCTTGTCGGGCTTGCCCTCACAGGCATGACGACGGTGGCCGCTGAACTCAAGGCCGGTGATCCCGCGCCCAACTTCAAGCTCCAGGCCAGCGATGGCAAGACCTACAGCCTTGCCGACTTCAAGGGCAAGCAGGCGGTGGTGATTGCCTGGTTTCCCAAGGCCTTCACGGGCGGCTGCACCATCGAGTGCAAGGCCATGCGCGCGGATGGCGCGGCCATCCGCAAGTTCGACGTGGCGTATTTCACCGCCAGCGTGGACCCGGTGGACGGCGAAAAGGGCAACGCGGCCTTCGCGAAGTCCTTGGAGCTCGATTACCCCATCCTGAGCGATCCGAAGAAGGAGACCGCGAAGGCGTTCGGCGTGCTGAATGAAAAAGGCATGTCGTCCCGCTGGACCTACTACATCGGCAAGGACGGCAAGATCTTGCACGTGGACAAGACGGTGAAACCCGCCAGCCACGCCACGGACATTGCCGCCAAGCTCAAAGAGCTCGGCGTGGCGGCGAAGTAGCCGGCTTCCAACAGTTTCGCACCCCCGTTCGCAAACCTGCGGACGGGGGTTTTGCTTTTTGGAGTTCTTCTCAAGCTGGACCAGGGGATCAGTCCCCTACCCTGTCCCCGGCCGGCTCAGGCCACGACCTGCTTGCGCTGCGCCACCCAGCTCCGGGCCAGCTCAGTGAGCGTCTTGCTCTTGAGCCACTTCTCGGCCAGCGGGAAGATCACGCGCTCCTCACGGTCAAAGTGATGGCGCGACACCGCCACGCCGGTGAGCAGCAGTTTCTTCGCCTGCTTCAAGTCCCGGCAGGAGCGCACCTGTGCGAGCACGGTCTCGATGTGATCGTGCTCGGCATGAATGACCTCGTTCTGACCGAACTGATCGAGGCAGTGGTCCAGCGGCTCCATGACCAGCTTGTCCTCGACCTGTCCGTGCGCGTGCAACATGGCGTCCAGCAGACCAGCCAGGGCCCGAACCTCGGCCAAGGTGCGCAGGCGGGGGGTGGTTCGTTCCAGGTAGTCGAACAGATTGTGGAAAACGACGTGCTCAGCCAACAGGGCTTCGGTGATTTTCATCTGCGGTTGAGACTACATTCAACGGCGAGCTGTTCAACCGGAGCTTGAGCGACTGGGTGTCAGAACACACGGGACGATGCCATTGAAACGCGGCGTCTACATCATTCCGGTTTCGTGGAGCCTGAACTGCCTAAAACCAGGACACTCGCTCCCCCTTTCAGGCACACCGGCCACGCCACTTAACGACAAAAGAACAACACCAGCAACTGCGCCACCACGATGCGCAGCAGCATCGTCAGCGGATACACGGTGGCATAGGCGACGGACGGAGCATCACTGCCGGTCACGGAGTTGGCGAAGGCGAGCGCGGGAGGATCTGTCATGCTGCCGGAGAGCAGGCCGCAGAGGTTGAGATAGTTGAGCTTGCCCAGCAGCCGCGCGCCCAGGCCTATGATCAGGAGCGGCGCGAGCGTGATGGCGGCACCGGCGGCCATCCACTTAAGACCGTCGCCCTCGCGCAAGACGTGGAAGAAGTGCTCGCCTGCCTTCAAGCCTGCGCAGGCGAGGAAGAGGGTGATGCCCAGCTCGCGCAAGAGCGTGTTGGCATTGGCCGGCATATACCAGAGCAGCGGCCCGATGCGCCCGATGCGGCTCAGGATGATCGCGACGATCAGCGGCCCGCCCGCGAGGCCAAGCCGCAAGGGCGTGGGCATGGAACCGAGTTGAAAGGGATACATGCCGAGCAAAACGCCCAGGATGATGCCGACGAAGACGGGGATGAGGTTTGTGTGGTTCAGCTCCTTGACGGAGTTACCGAAGAATTCGGCAGCGCGCGCGATATCCGCCTCCTCGCCGACCATCTGCACCATGTCACCGAACTGAAGCCGGAGGTCGGCCCGCGCGCTGAGTTCCACGTCGCCGCGCGTGACGCGCGTGAGCGTGACGCCGAAGCGCTGGTTCAATTGGAGTTCGCGCAACGACTGGCCCAGCATTTCCTTCTGGGTGACCACCACGCGCCGTGAGGTGACGTGGCCGGGGGTTAGCATCAGATCCTCGGCGGATTGCTTCCCGGCGATGAGGCAGAACTCGTCAAGATTGGCGCTGGTGCCAACGGCCAGGACGACATCGCCGACGTGCAAGGTGGTCGTGCCGACGGCGGGAACCACCTCGGCTTCACCCAAGTGCTTCACGCGGGAAATGATGACGCCGAGTTTGTCCTTCGCGGGAAGCTGGTGGAGGCGCAGGCCGTTGAAATTGGGGTTGCTGATGAGGATGTTGCGACGCTCCACTGCCTCGTGATCGCGGCGTTGCTCGCGACGGAAGGTCTCGGCCTCCGCCGCGATGTCCACGCGCAGCACCCAGCGCAGCGCGAGCATCGCGAGAATGATGCCAAGGATGCCGAAGGGATAGGCAACCGCGTAGCCAAGCGCCGGAAGCCCGAGCCGTTCAGGCGCGAGGCCGGGGAGGCTCTTCAAGGCTTCCTGCGCCGCACCGAGGGCCGGGGTGTTGGTGGTCGCACCGGTGAAGATGCCCACCGCCGCCGCCGTGTCCACGCCCAGCAGCTTGGCAACGAGGATCGTTACGCCCGCGCCGAGCAGCACGATGGCGACCGCCATCAAGTTCAGAGGCAGGCCCTGCCGCCGCAGCGAGGTGATGAAGCCCGGCCCCACCTGCAGGCCGATGGTGTAAACAAACAGCACCAGCCCAAAGTCGCGGACGAAGGCCAGCAGGTCCGGGGCGAGGGTGAACTTGAGGTGCCCGCACAGAATGCCGACGAAGAGCACACCCGCCGCGCCCAGGCCCACTCCTTTGATCTTCACGCTGCCTAGCGCCAGCCCGAGCGCCACCACGCACGCCAGCACGAGCACCGCGTGGGCGACGGGACTCAAGCGGGCGATTTCGAGCAGCGAGGTCATCTATACAGGCGGATTCCGCAGTAAGAAGCGTGGGGCTGGAATTCTGCCTTGCGAAGTGGAATCTCGCGGTTTTGCGATCCGCAGCCAAGCCAATTTCCCGGCCATCCATTTGCAGATTCCAGCCCGATTTTGTCAGGTGACAGGCCAACGCCGAGTGATCAGAAGGAAAGGGTGGTGCCCAAAATGTGGGCCTGATCCCAGTGGCCGGTGAGCTGTTTGGAGGACTGGATCATGTAGAACACGGCCACGTGAGTATGCCCGGTGACGTGGAAGTTCAGGCCCACGGGAACCGCGCGGTTCACCGTGTAATCGCTGCGGTAAAACTGATACCAGAACTCGTTGTTGCAAAAGATGGACTCCAGCGGCGCGAAGCCTTTCAGCGGAACTGTGAACTGCAGCCGATCGCGTGACCGGTAGCGCTCGCCGTTCACGCCGTCCGCCCAATAGATCTCCAGCCGGTTGCGGTTGTGGAATTCCAGCCAGTCCGTGATTTTGACATGCGGATTGACCTCGACCTCCAGCCGGTGCGTGTCGGCAAATTCGCCGGTCTTCGTCCGGTTCGCAATCCAGGTGTAGTTCAGGCCCAAGTCCAAATTCGGCAGGACCTTCCAGGTGAGCCTTGGGCTGAGGAGCGATTGGAAGAGCTGGGAGGCATCGTCCCGGTAGCGCACTTCGCCGTAGGCCGAGGCATCGAAGTTGGTGGTTTGGTGGATACGCCAGTTGAAGCCATGCCAGTTCTGGAATTCTTCGGCGGCACGAGCCGGGTCAGGCTGGTTGAGTCCAACGAGTATGCCCAAGAGCAGTGTTGCGGTCCGCGCGGAGCCGCGTCGGGCGGGTGAAGCTGAGGTGGGTTGCTTCATGAGGGTTCCGCCCGTGGGCAGTGGGATGGAGCCAGGGCAGCTCGCGTCACACCCCCCGCTGGCGCGCACCCGAAGCGGCCTGAAGCAGGTTCTCGCCCCAGTGCTGCAGCACGGGTGCCAGCCGCCACCAGCCACCGCGCGTCTCCGGATCGCACGGAATGTTTCCGACCCTCAGGAACGCCTCCCGTAGCGCTTCCGGTGACACCGGCTTGGCCAGCATGGCGCCGATGCGGTGACGGCGGAGCATGGAGGACAGCCAGTGCTTGGGCTTGCTGCTGATGGCAATCACTGGCAGCACGCCCCGAACGTCGGTCAGCAGGGTGTGCCCGCCTTCACGCCAGTCCAGGTCCACGACCACCAGTTCGCACTTCGGTGCGTGATTGGCAGTGTCCTGCACCACCAAACAGAGGGCATCGCGGCGGGTTCTGGCGCACTCCAACTCGCAGCCGGCGTTGGCGGCCAGCGCCTTCACGGTCGTTTCCAAGGTGGTATCCTCCGTCCCCAGCAACACATGGTAGCGTTTCATAAGCTGCCTTTCTTGTTCTTCCACTAACGCCGCCAAAGCTAGTGACTCTTTCATTTCTGGCTGCGCATTCCTTGTGCGGTCCTAGGCAGGAATTGCGCACTCGGCCAGACGGTGCAACGGGGGACCGCGCACGGCTTCGAGAGCGTGCCTGCTGGACTACAGCCCGCCCGGCGCACAGCCGTCGCTAGGGATGCATGGCTAAGCGCGTGCGGCCGGCGGAGCGGAGGAAGGCGTGCGTTCCGGCGGCCCAGCTGCGGCGGGCTGCTTCACCGGGGCGAAGCTGCCGCTCTCGCAACAATGCACAAAGCCCTCGGTCACGCGCTTCAAGTCCTCCCAGCGTCGGCGGATGTCCTTCGCCTCGGCCTTGGTGATGTGGCTGTCCCCGGCGGCGGCGGCGATGACACCGAGCATGTCCGCAAACTCCTGCACGATCTGGTTGGTGGCCGGTATGACTTGGAAGGGATGTGGCGAATGCGCCTTGGGATTGTGGATGAAGAAGCCGCCCGCCCGCTCACAAATCCACTGTGGCAGCCGCGCATCGTTGGTGCTCTTGATGAGCTGCTCCATGCGGTCCAGTGGATTGGCGAGCCCGCTGCCGGCGATGTTCTCCGGCGGCTCGGCCCACTTGTAGATCATGGAAAGGGAGAGGTTGAGATCAGCAGCGATTTGCTTGGCGCTGGAGTCCTTGATCACCTCGCGGAGCAACTCATGGGATTGCATGGCGGCGGTTGTAGCACGGGGCCAAGGCGGGGTGAAGAGCAGAACGCGAAGCGCCAGCGGCGACCTCGTCTTGAGCCAAACGTGCCCCTGCCGGCCGCTTCCTACAAACCCACCGTGAACTTGTAGATGAGCCCGCCCCTGCCCGGCCCCACACTGCCCGGCAACGAAAGGAAAATCATGATGTTCATGTTCGGCCTGCTGGAACTGTTCCTCCTCCTGCCCCTGCTGGGACTGGGGTTGCTGGCGTTCGGATTCTGGCTCTGGATGCTGATCGACTGCGTGACGAAGGAATCCAGCACCGGCAACGACAAGCTCGTCTGGGTGCTCCTGCTGTTGTTCACGCACCTGCTCGGCGCGTTGCTCTACTGCTTCATCCGTCGCCCCCGACGGAAGGCTGAACTGGGCGCGTGACGGCGCTTTCGCTCTTGCCTGACCAAACGCCGACGATTTAACTCAGCCCCATTCACAAACTGCGAGGTCGTTATGAGCTTGGATTCGTTGATTTACTTGCTGTGCCTCGGAGGCGGCTTTCTCTTCCTGATCATCCTCGCGTTGCTGGGGCATTTCGTCGAAGGCGTCGAGCACCACGAAATCGGAGGAGCTCATGCGGAAACAGGGGCGTCCGGCTCGGACAGCGGCGGAGTCACGGCCTTCAGCCCGATGATCATCGCCGCCTTCATGACCGGCTTTGGCGCGTTTGGCTATCTCCTCAGCCTGATGGAGGCGACCCGCTCGCCAGCCATCAGCGCGCCCCTCGCGGCGGTGGGCGCGTTCGCCTTCGCCAGCGTGATTGTCTCCACGCTGCGGATGGTGTTCCGCAAGACGCAAAGCTCGAGCGAATCCACCGTCGCCAGCGTGGTGGGCATCACCGCGACCCTCGGCACCGGCATTCCCGAAAACGGTGTCGGAGAAATTGCTTATGTCCAAGGCGGCACCCGCTACACCGCCCCGGCCCGGTCTGAGGATGGCAAGGCCATTGCCACCGGCGCACCGGTCACCGTGACGCGCATCGTCGGTTCCCAATTTTTCGTCAAGCCCGTCTGACCTTTTCCCCAGCCCAACCAACCTATGCCACTCATACCCCTGCTTGCCCAAGTCTCCGGCCCCGGTGCCGCCATTGGCGTGGTCGCCATGCTCGCCCTGCTGGTCACCGTCATCATCATCTTCGCGATCTTTGCGAGCCGCTACACCAAGGTCGGCCCCAACGAGGTGCTCGTCATCTCCGGCCGCAAGCGCCGCCTGGTGGATCCCGACGGCAAAGCCCGCGAGGTCGGCTTCCGCATCGTCAAGGGCGGCGGCGTCTTCGTCTGGCCGGTCTTCGAGCGGCAGGACAGCCTGTCCCTCGAACTCCTGACCATTGATGTCCAGACCCCCGAGGTTTACACCAGCAAGGGCGTGCCGGTGAAGGTGGATGGCGTCGCACAAATCAAGATCAAGGGCGATGACATCTCCATCGCCACCGCCGCCGAGCAGTTCCTCAGCAAGTCCACCGACGAGATCAAGAACGTCGCGATGCAGACGTTGGAAGGCCACCTGCGGGCGATTCTCGGCACGATGACCGTGGAGGAGATTTACCAGAACCGCGACGCCTTCGCCTCGCGCGTGCAGGAGGTCGCTGCCAGCGACATGGCCAACATGGGTTTGGGCATCGTGTCCTTCACCATCCGCGACATCCGCGACACGCAGGGCTACCTCGACGCCCTCGGCAAACCCCGCATCGCGCAGGTCAAGCGCGACGCCCAGATTGCCCAAGCCGAAGCCGACCGCGACGCGATGATCAAATCCTCGCAGGCGACGCAGGCAGGACAGGAGGCGAAATTCGTCGCCGACACCAAGATCGCCGAGGCGCAGCGCGACTACCAAAGCAACGTCGCCCAGTATCAGGCGGCGGTGAACCAGAAGAAGGCCGAATCCGACCTCGCCTACGACCTCCAGAAATACAAGACCGGCCAGCTCGTGAAGGCGGAGGAGGTGCAGGTCGAGATCATCGCCAAGCAGAAGCAGATCGAGCTGCAGGAGCAGGAAATCAAACGCAAGGAGCGCGAGCTCCAGGCCACCGTGCAAAAACCCGCCGAGGCCGAGCGCACCAAGGTCGAGACCCTCGCCAACGCCCGCAAGTTCCAGCTCGAAACCGAGGCGAACGGCGCAGCCAACGCGGCGAAGGCCACGGGCTTTGCCAATGCTGAAGTCGCCAAGGCCACCGGCATGGCCGAGGCCGAGGCCAACAAGGCCCGCGGTCTCGCCGACGCCGACGTGAACAAGGCGCGCGGTCTGGCAGAAGCCGCCGTCATCGAGGCGCAGGGCAAGGCGACCGCCGAGGCCACCCGCCTCAAGGCCGAGGCCTTCCAGCAATACAACGAGGCCGCCGTCATCGAACTGCTCGTGAAGGCCATGCCCGAGATTGCCGGACGCATCTCCGAGCCGCTGTCGAAGATGGAGAAGATGGTCATCATCAACTCCGGCTCCGGCCCCGGCGGCGGCGCGAGCAAGCTCACCGGCGATGTCACGCAAATCATCGCCCAGCTCCCGCCCGTGCTGGAGAGCCTCACCGGCATCAAGTTCGAGAAGCTGCTGGAGCAGGTTCCCGCGCTGAAGAAGGCGATGGAGAAGGATGGCCCGAAGGATATTTGATGCTCTGCCCTGCGGACCGCACTCCCCTTATTCCGCATCAGCGCGAAGGCGTGCAGGCGCGGAGTTGCCTCCAATGTCACGGGGTTTGGTTCTCCCGCGACGCACTGGAGTCGCTGGTCCGAAAGGCCTCGCAAACCGGGAGCGGTGATCCACCCAAGCCCTCCTCTGGCGCAAGCTTCTTGATGCGCCGGCTGGTGTGCCCGACTTGTGCCGGCAGCCAGTTGCAGACGCGCATGCAGGGCGCGGTTGAAATCAGCCGGTGTCGCGATTGCGGCGGCATCTGGCTGGCCAAGACGGAGGTGGCGAAGATTCTGAGCGCACGCAACGCGCGCCCTGTGACAACGTCGCAGTCATCTGTGGCGACCAAGGGCACTGTCACGGGTATCGGCGCGGACATGGCCGATGGGCTCGGTGAGGCCACGCCCCTGGCGGCACTGGAAGCGGGCGGCGAGATTGGCAGCGCCGTGGGCGATTTCCTCGTCAGCTTCCTGGGCTAGGCCCGGCAACGGCTGACTGGTAAAACGCTGGAAAACATTCCCAACCACGAATGCACACGAATGAACACCAATGGAATCAAGACCCGCGCCGACTCATTCGTGTTTTCGTGATTTACCCCACCCCGATTCCGGCAGCCGTCGGCCCGGCGCTGCGCAGCTCAACGCGCCGAGCGTCGCAATGATCCCGCCAACCCAGACCGCGAGGACAGCCCACGGGGATTTCAAGTCGGCCAGCAGGAAGCCGCTGTGCCCCCAGGGCCGATCATCGTGGCCACCACCAGCTCAGCCGCGCAGCAGGGCTAGGCCAAACTGGCGGTGCGGAGTCGTGCTCAAAACCGGCGCGATGATGGCACGGGCAGCCAGGTCGGTCACAGCTTTCGCGGCGGCCCGCCCTCCAAAATCCTACCGAGGATCTGCCCGATATCCTCGTTGTGCTGCTTCGAGGCGATGGCAAAGGCGCGGACGATGTCGAGGAGGAACCCAGCGTTAGCGCGGGTGAAGTCGTAGAAGACGGTTTCCTTCGTCTTCGCGGGTCCGGGCGCGCGGGGTTTGCCATCTGTGGCAAGCACCTGCGTCATCGGGATGCAGACATAGACCATCGCCTGGTTGCCGACGGCGCGCTGGCGCGGCTTGAGCTGAATCTGAATCCAGCCGTGCTCCGTCTCGCGCAGGAACTGCGGCACCCTCTGCGTCCAGCGCGTGAAGCCATCAGGTAGCGCGCTGCCCTTGGATTCCAGCGGCGTCTTCTCGGTGGTGATGCCTTCGCGTTCCTCCAGTGTGGATTCGGCCAACTTCGCAAGACGGTCGCGCTCGCGGAGCAGATCGTTCGTCGAGATGACGCCGAGGCGCAGGGCGTCCACGAGCAACTTGCTCAACTCCGCCCCGAACTTCGTCTCGCCCCGGCGGATGAACTGGATTTCCTTCACGACGTTTGGCGCGTCGGCCTCGCGGGTGTCGTAGCCGATCTGCCATTCGAGGTAGTGCTTTGCGCCGAGCGCGGTCTTGGTGGGCGCGAGCGGTTCGCCATAGCCGTCGGGAGTGCGTTCTTTCGGGCGGACCTTGCCAGCAACATCGGTGAGCGGGAGCCGGACGCGGATGGACTGGCTGGCCGGCTCAATACGGACG
>Ga0255087_1000835_pt1 | contig 12079 bp, 14 predicted proteins | sample Colum_Miss_RepA__FD_188561 | JGI IMG/M metagenome (GOLD analysis project Ga0255087, IMG submission 188561) | Freshwater microbial communities from Columbia River, Oregon, United States - Colum_Miss_RepA_8d | ecosystem: Environmental > Aquatic > Freshwater > River | place: USA: Oregon | collected...
CGGTCCAGAGGTCAGGTAGATCTCGCGTGTAGGTACCTGCGTGGTCAACCCCAGAGCATTGGCCTCGGCCGCGCCGCTGGCCACTACAGTCTCGCCGCTGTTGGATTCGATCGCTTCCACCACCGATTCAGTGGAGGGTGGCCGTACACCAAAGCGGCCTTGTACTGGCATCGAATAAGTGCCCCGACCCACCCGAAGTAGCGTGCCTTCACGCACCAAGCGGCACAGCGCCTGATCGACCGCTGCACGCGAGCCCAGGTGTAAGAACTCTTTGGGCGACAACAGGCCTCCCTCCTGGAGGGATTGCGCTTGCGTGAGTATGAATTGGGCAAGAAGGCTCATGATGTCGACTCGTTTGTCAGAAGTTTACTACCGAATCTGACAAAAGGCAAAACCCGGGCATCTCACGCGATGACGCCGGGGAGTGATCCAAGAACTGGCGATACCAGCCCCAGTTCTTCAATCTCCCCCTTATCAGTTCCGAGGTGATTTTTTGCAATAGCAGCGTTGTCCCTCTACTCACTGAAAGGAGTGAACATGCTGCTCACAACACCAGCTCCCGGAGCGTCTCAGCCGCTTCATGTCATTGCCGCCACCCAGGCCACGCTGCCTGACAAGGTGGTGCTCACGGAGGCCGACCTGGCTTCGCGCTGGGGCATGAGCCCCAAGACCTTGCAGCGCTGGCGGATGGAAGGCCGTGGCCCGCACTATTTGAAGCTGGGCAAGCGGGTCAGTTATCCCGTCAAAGCTGTCATTGCTTTCGAAAACGGCGTCCAGCACGTCTCCACCTCCCAAAAGGCCAACGGCTGAAAGGGCCTCGCACCATGAACCACCTTCAATTGCACGAGGCAGCCCTGCCTGACCTCTCAGAAAACCAGATCAGTCGCCTGGCCAAAGACGAGCTTGTTCATTTCAGCCTGGCCGTGGAGCAGCTGCAGCACTGGAGCGAGCAGATGCGCCAACGCATCAACCGGGCCATGGAAATTCGTTATGCCGAACACATCCGGCAAGTGGACGTGATGGGGCAGGGCGAGGTCCAGTGGCTTCTCATCGATGACGGCGATTTGCAGATCGAGATGAGCCAGGGCGTGGAAGTCACTTGGGATCAAAAGCACCTGGCCGAGATTGCCGATCGGATGGTGGCAGCTGGTGATCGCGTCCAGGACTTCATGCGGGTAGAGCTGTCTGTCACCGAGGCTGACTACGCCCGCTGGCACCCAATACTCAAGGCCGCGTTTGAGCCAGCTCGCCAAGCGCGCATCTCCGAGCCCCAGTTCCGCATCCGCTGGGCCGGCGAGAACCAGCTTGCAAGCCCACTGTGAACCCGGTGATCGCTAGCCACATCCATTGAACACTGAACCGAGATCCTTTCATGAACCACGATTCTTATCACTCACATGCCCAGACATCTGCCGGCGGCGTCAACTGGAGCGACTTCAACGACGCCGATGCCCAGCAGGGCGGCTTTGACCTCATCCCCAAAGGCACCGAGGCGATGGTGCGCATGTCCATCAAACCCGGCGGCTATGACGATCCGGAGATGGGCTGGACCGGCGGCTACGCCACCGCCTCCGAAGAGACTGGCGCCGTGTTTCTGTCCTGCGAGTTCGTACTGCTCAGCAGCCCCTATGCCAAACGCAAGGTCTGGAGCAATGTGGGCTTGCACTCCAACAAGGGGCCGACCTGGGGGCAGATGGGGCGCAGCTTCATCAAAGCCGTCCTCAACAGCTCGCGAGGGATTCACCCTGACGACAATTCGCCTGAGGCCTTACGGGCACGCCAGATCCGAGGCTTTGCCGAGCTCGATGGCGTGGAGTTCGCGGCACGGATCGGCGTCGAGAAAGACTCCAAGGGTGAGCAGCGCAACCTCATTCGCCTGGTGATCGAGCCAGACAACAAAAGCTATTCCGAGTTGATGGCACATAAAGCTGCGCGCGACGGCGGGCCAAGTGGCTCTGGTGGGACAGGAGGAACGGGCTCCGCACCCGCGATGGCTGCGCCCGTAGCCACCCAAGGCGCACCTCATGGCGGCACCGGTTATTCCAACCGTGTGCCCAGTCCTCACACCACACAAGGACCTCCAGCATGGGCGCAGTGACAAAGCATGGCCATGAAGTGCTGGATTTGCAGTCGCCAGGCCAAAGGCTACGGGCATGTGGACATCCGCTATCGCATTGGACATCCCAGGCGTTACCCAATCGACTGGGTTTTTTGCTCCCGGCGGTGTCAGGCGTGTTTCCACAAGCTATACGGGCAGGGTATCAAGGCCTTGGAAAGCGGTCATGGTCCCGAGGAGGGCGATGTGATTGATGCGACCGAAGCCGAAATTTCTGCCATGCACCGATGCCTCAAGCCCTTGGGCGAGGCTGCACATGCGATCGGCATGAACAAGCCGCTGGGTCATTACAGCCAGGACGAAGCCTTGCAACTGATCGGCGCGGTGATTACCACCTACGTGGAGGTGATGGCCCAGGAGCATGAACGCACCAAGTACCCGCCGGTGCGGATGAACCTGGCGCCTGCAGTCGATAGGCCAACCACCGGCTTACCCACCCCAGGGTAAAGCCGACTTCCCTTCTTTCATCAACCAATGCGGACCGCTGCCCAGCGGTCTGCAGGGAGAACCTTCGTCATGAATTTAGACATTTCACTGGCTGAGCACGCCAGTGCCCAACGCGCAGACACGTTTTTGAACGCGCAGCAAGCCGCGGCTGCGCTCAACCTGCCGCTGTACTTCTTCGTCAACACCTATAAGCGCCAAGCACTCGGCATCCCGTTTTACAGCATCAACCGCCTGGTGCGCTACCGACTTGACGAGTTGCACCGCTGGCAGGTGGGCAAGGCTGCACAGTTGGCCAGAGAGCAATGGCAGCAGACGCACGATGTGGCCCGCCTAGAGACAGTGGGAGGCTTTGCGAATGCTTGATTTCAACGACGCGGCATCGCCCGCGTTCAGAAAAGCCAGTCCTGATCCCGCCCAACTGGCCCAAGAAAAATCCGAGATCCGTGAGGCTCTGGTCGCACGCTTGCCAGTGCTGGTGATGCAAATCTGGCCAGCGGGCAAACGGCGGCACAACAAGCTCCTGATCGGTGATGTGGCCGGTGGCCCCGGCGACAGCCTGGAGTTGCTGCTCAACGGCCCCAAGGCAGGCTTGTGGACTGATCGTGCCACGGGTGACGGTGGTGATGTCTTTGACCTGGTGGCGCGCCACCACGGCTTGGATGTGCACGGCCAGTTCGCTCAGGTCATGCAAAAGGCCCGCGACTGGCTCGGTCGTGTCGCCTCCATCCCGGCTGCTACGGTCGCGGCCATGGCAGCTGCCGACAAATTTAAAGCTCCGCCAGTGGATGAGCTGGGCCCGGTCACAGCCAAATGGGACTACCAAGATGCCAGCGGCAAGCTCATCGCAGTGGTCTACCGCTATGACCCGCAGCCCGGTCACAAGGAGTTTCGGCCGTGGGACGTGCGCCGGCGAAAGATGGCGCCACCCGATCCGCGGCCTCTGTACAACCAGCCTGGCCTGCTCAAGGCCGAGCAGGTGGTGCTGGTGGAGGGTGAGAAATGCGCGCAAACCTTGATCGACCTAGGTGTGTGCGCGACCACCGCCATGCATGGCGCTAACGCTCCGGTGGACAAGACCGACTGGACGCCGCTGTCGGGCAAGCACGTGCTCATCTGGCCCGACCGAGACAAACCGGGCTGGCAGTATGCCGACCACGCATCCCAGGCCATTCTCAAAGCCGGAGCGATCAGCTGCACGATTTTGCAGCCCCCTACAGAAAAATCCGAGGGCTGGGATGTGGCGGATGCCGTGCACGACGGCTTTGACATCGCTGGCTTTTTGGCTGTGGGTGAGCGCCTGCCCGTCGTGCGCCAGGTCGACCACGACGACATGCCCACACCCATTGAGGGCATTGACTACGCCACCGAGGACGGCTTGGCGCTGGCGTTCTCGCACGAGTTTGCCGAAGACTGGCGCTACTGCGCGCCCTGGGGCAAGTGGCTGGTGTGGAACGGCGTGCGCTGGAACGTGGACAAGGCCTTGTACGTGCAGCATCTGTGCCGCAAGGTCGCGCGTGTGGGCTCTCTTTTTGCCGAAGGACCAAAGCAAAAGTCCCGCTTGGCCAGCGCGGGCACCATGTCGGCCATCGAGCGCATCGTGCGCTCAGAACCCCGGCACAGCGCCACGGTGGAGGAGTGGGACGCCAATCCCTGGCTCTTGAACACCCCAGGCGGCATCGTTGACCTTAAAACTGGCATGCGTGGCCCCCACAACCGGGAGCGCCGCATGACCAAGGTCACCACGGCCACGCCCCAGGGGTTGTGCCCGGTGTGGCGCAATTTTCTGGTCAATGTCACGGGAGGCGACGAGGAGTTGCAGCACTACCTGCAACGGGTGGTGGGATATTGCCTCACGGGTGACATCAGCACCCACGCCTTATTTTTCCTCTACGGCACAGGGGCCAATGGCAAGTCGGTGTTTGTCAACGTGGTCTCTACCGTCTTGGGCGACTACGCGGCCAACGCGCCCATGGACACCTTCATGGAAACGCGCACGGACCGTCACCCGACAGACCTGGCCGGTTTGCGTGGCGCGCGCTTTGTCTCGGCCACAGAAACCGAGCAGGGCAGGCGCTGGAACGAATCCAAGATCAAGGCCATCACGGGTGGGGATGACATCACGGCGCGCCTGATGCACCAGGACTTTTTCACATACCGGCCGCAGTTCAAGCTGCTCATTGCCGGCAACCACAAGCCCGCGATCCGCAACATCGATGAAGCCATGAGGCGGCGCATGCACCTGATCCCTTTCACGATCACGGTGCCGGCAGACAAGCGCGATCCGGTCTTGAGCGACAAGCTTCTGGCCGAGCGCGACGGGATTTTGGCCTGGGCGCTGGAGGGCTGTCTGCTTTGGCAGGCCCAGGGCTTGAAGCAGCCGCAATCGGTCGTGCAGGCCACCGAAGAGTACTTCGAGGCCGAGGACGCTATGGGTCGCTGGGTGGCCGAGCGCTGCAACCAGGGCTCCAACGACAAGGCACTCACCGCCACGCTCTTTAACGACTGGAAGCAGTGGGCCGAGATGAGCGGGGAGTATGTGGGCACCCAGCGCCGCTTCTCGGACGCCTTGCTCGCCAGACGGTTCGAGAAATGGCGAAACCCCATGGGCGTTCGCGGCTATGTCGGCTTGGACTTGAAGCAGCCCACAGCCATGCCCACACGCACCTATCCCTACAACGACGAATGAGTGAGACACCCCATGAAAATGCCTTTGAAAATCGACCGTCTGACGCAACTGACGGTTCAAAACAGTAGTCCTTTACGCGGGCGTGCGTACGCGCATATAGAAGCCTCGTGTTTTGCTGCGTCGACTGCGTCAGAACCCCTGGTCAACCCACTGAAATCCTCGCCTGCGTTCAACCCGGCAGCAGCCGGCTTGAACAGATCGGCGGCGCCCATCCCAATGCCTGTCCTGAATGAAGGAGGCCGCGCATGAAATGCCCAGAGCCTCGTTTCCCTTCGCCCCTGGGGCGCATGCAGGCCACGTCCATGGACGTAGAAACCACAAAGCGCCAAGGCTGGCGCGAGCAGCACATCTTGGTTGTCACTCCAGAGGACAAGCGCCTGAGTCATTTCGAGCGTCAGCTGATCCATAGCATTGGCGAGCGGCTCTATGGTCAGCGTCCCTCGCCAGGAGGTGACCATGGTTGAACTCTGGACCATAGAAGCCGTGGCTGACCGGTTCACGGAGGCAGCCCGAACCGCCAGGCGCTTGCCCCGAGTGGCCGTACAAGGCTATGTCAGCGCCTGGCCTGTGATCGTGCGCGGCGAGCTCGAAGGCTATCCGGACCGAGACAAGCTCTATCGGCTGCCACCGCCTTCGCCCAAGGATGTCGAGCTCATGCTCGAGGTCATGCACTGGGTGCAGGTGCTGGAAGTCGATGAGCGGCTGTTGGTGTGGATGCGCGCCAAGCGCTACGACTGGCAGGAAATCAGCAGGCGCTTTGCATGTGACCGGACGACAGCCTGGCGGCGCTGGAAGCGCGACATGCAAGTTATCACCGATCGGCTCAACCAGGTGCGTTGATCACACGGCGAGTCGAGTCAGCCGCGCGCGCTTTGAGGGAATTGGCGTGTTTTAAATCGCGTGCGCGGCGCTACTCGAATCTCAGGGTGAATGCGCGGGCTTGAGGCCCTTTTGACCCGTGCAACATTTCGGCGATTTGGGTCTACATTTACGGCTATGGTGAGGCCTTGAACGCACCGCACTGAGTGCACTAAGCGATCAAGGCCTCGAACGAGCGCCCCAGTCCCGCTACACCAAGCACCGGCTCACGAAATCAACGGGTCCTTCCTGGCCGCAATGCTATGCGGGGGGCAACAGCGCGAGATTTCGCTACCGATAGCCCCGAAATCCGGGTACGCGTACGCACCGGGTACGCACAGCCAACCAGCACCGCTAAAGCCGGCTCGAGCTAAGTGCTGTACCGCCATTGTTCACAGGTCCCAGATGCAACAACCACAGATCCGAATGGTCGCCATTGACGCGCTCATTCCTTACGCACGCAACGCACGCACGCACAGCGATGCCCAGGTGGCCCAGATTGCAGCCTCCATCGTGGAGTACGGCTGGACCAACCCGGTCCTCACGGACGGAGACAAGGGCGTCATTGCGGGCCATGGGCGCTTGATGGCGGCCAGAAAGCTGGGCGTTAAAGAGGTGCCTGTCATTGAGCTGGCGCACCTGACCCCTGAGCAAAAGAAGGCCTACATCCTGGCCGACAACCGCATTGCAGAAAACGCAGGCTGGGACCAGGAGCTTTTGAAGCTGGAGCTCGCAGAGCTGCAGTCGATGGACTACGACCTCTCGCTCATTGGCTTTAGCCAAGAGGAGCTAGACGGATTTTTTGATGACGTTGAAGAAGGCGGTGGTTTGACCGAGGATGACGCCATCCCAGAGACACCCGTAGACCCTGTTTCCAGACCTGGGGATTTGTGGATCCTGGGCAACCACCGCCTCCTTTGCGGAGACGCCACGTTGTCAGCAGACGTGCAAGCCCTGATGGGTGGCCAGCTGGCGGACATGGCGTTTACAGATCCGCCCTACAACGTTGACTACGGCAACAGTGCCAAGGACAAGCTGCGCGGCAAAGACAGGCGCATCATGAACGACGCCTTGGGCGACGGCTTTTATCAATTCCTGCATGACGCCTGCCAGAACCTGCTGGCTGTGACCAAGGGCGCTTGCTATGTATGCATGAGTTCATCGGAGTTGCACACCTTGCAAAAGGCCTGGCTCGATGCAGGGGGCAAATGGTCCACGTTTGTGATTTGGGCCAAGAACGCCTTTACGCTTGGGCGCGCGGATTACCAGCGACAGTACGAGCCCATCCTGTACGGGTGGAAACAGGGCTCAGACCACTTTTGGTGTGGAGACCGTGACCAGTCGGATGTTTGGTTTTACAACAAGCCTCGCGTCAACGATTTGCACCCCACCATGAAGCCTGTGGAGTTGGTCGAGCGTGCACTCAAAAATTCATCCAAGAGCCGGGACACGGTGATTGACCTGTTCGGCGGCTCTGGCACCACGCTCATTGCTTGCGAAAAACTCAATCGTCATGCATGCCTGATGGAGCTCGATTCCAGATACGTGGATGTGATCATCCAGCGCTGGCAGGACTACAGCGGTAAGGAGGCTGTGCGCCAAAGTGATGGATTGACCCTGGAGGCGGCGAGGCAGAAGAAAGCCTCATCGGATCAGTCATCGCCAGCCGCGTCTTCAACGATGCTGCAGTGAATCACAAAGCCCACGAGGTGCGGTGTGCCCATGGGGATGCCATAGCGTTGATGGGCGGTTCGCCCAATTCGCCAGGTCATCCAATGCGTGACGGCTTGCTCAATGGCTGCGGTCAGATCCAGGCCTTGATGTCGAGCATCGTTGACGGAATCAGCAAAGTGCCGACCGAAGCGGCTGTCCAAGAACACCCGCACATCATGGGCGTCTTCATGCGTGGCACGGCAGATGGCCTGCATCGCCAGCGGCCAGGCCAGGCAGGCGTAGCCGCCCATCGTGCCCCAAAAGCCAAAGGCCTCGTTTTGTGACGGAGGCAGGGCGGTGGTAAAGGCTGGTGCTGGTGCTGGTGCTGGTGCTGGTGCTGGTGCTAAATCGGTAGCGCTCATGGCAGGCTCCTTATGTCATTGGGTTTTTGATGGCTCTATGAACGCTCTGTAAGGGCGAGAAGTAAAGCGTTCATCAAAAGACTTTTTTCATCCCAAACAGCCCACATACCGGGCGTAGTCGGATCCAGATGGATCGACGTACAGGTAGGGCCGCCCAGGGGCGTGTATTTCCACGCAGAGGCGTGCCTCGCCCACGTAGCCGCCCTTGCCCGAGAGCCAATCGCGCGATTTCATGAAATTCATGGTGAAGGCATCGAACTCTTCAGGGCTCATCAGTCGGGTTTCGGTGATGTAGACCAGGTCGTTGCCTGTTGGGCACATGTCGCCCAGGTCGGCGGGTTTGCGGGCAAAGGGCAGTCGGATGCCCAGGACTTCAACCTGGAGGGATTTGCCGTCCATTTCAACGGTTAGCGACGTGCGTTCGATGGTCAAGGTCATTGATCTTGTGTTCATGGTGGATTTCCGGTGGTTGGGATGTCTTCTTTAGGCAATGCGGTAACGCCGCTCTTGCCCCTCGGCCTTCTCGGACGTCACCGTCAAGCCCAGCTTCTTTTTAAGGCTGCCAGCCATGAAGCCGCGAATGGTGTGCGCCTGCCAGCCACTGGCCTGAGCCATCTCGCTCAGGCTGGCGCCATGAGCTTGCTTGAGTAGGGCAATCAGCGTGGCTTGCTTGGTGCCCTCACGCAGCCCGCCTGCGGCACTGCGGTCGTTCGGTCTGTAAGCGTTGCCAGCAGCTGCCTGTGGCGTGGGGGCTTCGATACCGAGTACTGCAAGGCCCGAGCGGCTGACGGCGTAAACAGGCATGTCTGCGGACGATTCGGGGTGCTGGGTAATGAAGCCCGCGCTGATGAGGGCGGCCAGCACTTTGCCGCGGGCACCACCCTTGAGGTGAGCGGGAAAGTGCACCACCAGCCGCTCGGGGTGCCCCAAGGCGGCTTCAAGTACTTGTCGTTGGGTCTGGCTCAGTGGCATGTGATTTCCTTAGAAAGTTGGGTGATGACACATTTCTTCAAAGCACTGCAGCGGCACTGTCGACAGGCGTTGCAGAGGCTGGGCCGGCTGTCCTGGCGCGCCTGGATTTTGCGGTTGGCGAGCGGGTTGGCTTCGCTGCGCGCTGGCTGGCGTTTTGGCCTGCCTCGTAGGCAGCTTGCAAGGCCGAGCGAATCCCCCAAACTGCCACTTCATGAAAATCCAGCCGATCCCAGTCGCGGGTCTGCAGGGTCTCGACAAATAAGTGCTCGCGGGCAATCGCTTCGAAAAGCGCGTCGGGGGCGGGGTTGACTTGGCTGGTGCTGTGGTGGCTCATGCGGCGCTCCAAAAAAGTGGATCAAAAAGGGATGGGTTAAGAGGTGGCTGAATTGAAATGGTCTGATTGGGCTGATTCACTGCGTTGACAGCGCAATGAACGCTTCATTTGCGAACAACATCAAGTCTGGGCAAGTCTCAGACTGATTCACTCGGACACTGCGCGTGGCTTCACCGGTCATGCCCGCGTACGGCCGCACTGAGCCGCGCATGCGCTCCAAATCACGCCTAAACCCTTAGCAAATCACCACAGGCAGTTGGCGGAGCCAGTACCCCATGCCTAAAGCATTCATCCTTGACCGTGATTTTGAAAGGCCAGTGCCATGAGCCAAACCCTGTCCATGCGTGCTTATGCCCGCCACAGGGGTGTGTCGGAAGGCGCTGTACGCAAGGCCGTCAACACTGGGCGCATCACGGCCAATGCCGACGGCAGCATCGATGTCCAGCGAGCCGATGAGCAGTGGCAGCGCAACACCGATGCCGCGCAGCAGCGCGGCGCTCAGCGAACGACGCAGCGCCCCGTTCCCAATGAGGCCATTCAAAGCGTGCGCGAGACTTTGGGAGAGGCAGGCGGTGTGGCAGGGACAAATCCCGGTCTAAGCGGCTCGGCGGGCGGCGGCACCACGCTGTTGCAGGCGCGCACAGCCAACGAGGTCCTCAAGGCACAGACCAGCAAGGTGCGTTTGGCCCGCTTGAAGGGCGAACTTGTTGACCGTGCGGAAGCGGTGGCCCACGTGTACCGCATCGCGCGCGCCGAGCGTGAGGCCTGGCTGAATTGGCCTGCGCGTATAGCGCTGCAGATGGCCTCGGACTTACAAGTCCCGCCGCACCGCATGTACACGCTGCTGGAGAGCGCGGTTCGTCAGCACCTCATCGAAATCGGCGAGATCGCGGTGCAAATCGACTGACGGTCTTTCCCGCCTCATACGGGCCACCGGCAGCGCTGAGGTTCAGGCGCGTCGCATTTAATCTATTTGGAATACCGATGTGCTGGATCACTACGACGGCTGGGAGGCGATCGCGCAAGCATGGCGCGAAGGGCTGACCCCTGACCCATTACTCAGCGTGTCTGAGTGGGCCGATCAGTACCGCATGCTTTCGGCCAAGTCGGCTTCAGAGCCGGGACGCTGGCGCACAGCGCGCACACCTTACCTGCGCGAGATCATGGACTGCCTCTCGCCATCCTCTCCGGTCGAGCGCGTGGTGTTCATGAAGGGCGCCCAGATTGGTGGGACTGAGGCGGGCAACAACTGGATTGGTTATGTGATTCACATGGCACCGGGCCCCATGATGGCAGTGGCCCCAACGGTGGAGATGGCCAAGCGCAACTCAAAGCAGCGCATTGACCCCCTGATCGAAGAAAGCGAGACGCTCTCCGCCCTGATCGCTCCGGCCCGCTCGCGTGATTCCGGCAACACTGTTCTGTCCAAGGAGTTTCGTGGTGGGGTGCTGGTACTCACCGGTGCCAACAGCGCAGTGGGTTTGCGCTCCATGCCTGTGCGCTACTTGTTCCTGGACGAGGTCGACGGTTATCCCGGCGATGTGGAAGGCGAAGGCGATGCGATTTCCCTGGCTGAGGCCAGGACCAGAACATTCGCGCGCCGAAAGATTCTCATCGTCTCCACGCCCACGATTGCCGGGGCCTCGCGCATTGAGCGCGAGTACGAGCAGTCTGACCAGCGTCACTTCATGGTGCCGTGCCCGCATTGCGCGCATGAGCAGAGGCTGCGCTTTGAGCGCCTGAGCTGGGTCAAGGGCAAGCCCGATACGGCCCACTACCTGTGTGAGGCATGTGAAAAGCCCATCGAGGAACACGCCAAAACGCAGATGTTGGAGTCGGGCCGGTGGGTGGCCACTTGTCCTGGCCAGAGCCGCACAGCAGGTTTTCATCTGTCCAGCCTCTACAGCCCCATTGGCTGGCGCAGTTGGAAGGAAATTGCCCAGGCCTGGGAGTTGGCGCAAGGCTCAGCGGTAGCGCTCAAGGCTTTTAAAAACACCGAGCTGGGTGAAACCTGGGTGGAGCAGGGTGAGACACCCGAATGGCAGCGCCTGCTGGAGCGGCGCGAAAGCTACCGCATTGGCACCGTCCCCTGTGGGGCACTGCTGCTGGCCGCCGGTATCGACGTGCAAAAGGACCGCATCGAGGTCTCAGTCTGGGGCTTTGGCAGGCAGCAACATGCGTGGCTCATTGAACACCGAGTGCTGGACGGCGATACTGCACGCGACTCGGTTTGGCGCCGCTTGGGCGAGATGCTGCAAGAAAGCTGGACCCACGCCAGCGGCGTGACGATGCGCCTTGTGCGCATGGGGCTCGATACGGGCTACGCCACCCAAGAGGCGTACTTTTTCACGCGCACCCAGCGCGATCCCCGGCTCTTGCCGATGAAAGGGGTCGCCCGGGGCGCGGCCTTGGTGGGTTTGCCCACTGCTGTTGACATGACCACCGGTGGCAAGCGCCTGCGCCGGGGGCTCAGGGTCTATGCAGTCGTGGGCGGCATTGCCAAGCTTGAGCTCTTCAACCACTTGCGTGCGACGGTGGAAGTCACCGAAGACGGTGAGATCGTTTTCCCCAAAGGGTATGTGCACCTGCCG
>Ga0255087_1000840_pt1 | contig 12011 bp, 9 predicted proteins | sample Colum_Miss_RepA__FD_188561 | JGI IMG/M metagenome (GOLD analysis project Ga0255087, IMG submission 188561) | Freshwater microbial communities from Columbia River, Oregon, United States - Colum_Miss_RepA_8d | ecosystem: Environmental > Aquatic > Freshwater > River | place: USA: Oregon | collected...
ACGGCATCACGCTTTGGTGTGCGCTTCACGCTCATCATGCCAAGCAGCACACATGGCGTTCCGCCAATGCGCTCAAGCGTTGAAAATGTAAACCCATGCACCTTGCCACTGATCTTCGCACTGGTGAACAGCACCCAGTCTTCTTTGGCCTTGGTAATTGCGGCTAATTGGAAAAAGCCGCCCATCGCCGCCAATTCTTCAAGTTCGATATCTGTAAGGGACGCACAATCACGCGTTTCAACCTCAACCGACATGCCTACAGTCTGCCAGCAAAAATGTCGTTTGAGGCGGGCCAATACTGCGCACCCATATCAGCCGAGAGCCTGCCTATTCGATATAGGCGTTTTCGCCAAACTCGGTGCGCAACACGCCGATAGCCCGATCTACATTGACATTGAATTCAGAACTCAGTCGCAATACATTTTCTGGCCCAAGATGTAGATACACAGGCGAAGTACCCGGATACTCCAGCAGAGTGGCCTTCAGGGTTTCAATGTTGGATTCCGACAACATCTGAGCTGCAATCTTGAGGTGCAGAGAGTCTTGGAAAGCACGCAAACCTTCTAACACGGTGATGTCCATTGCCATGAAGCCCACCCGGTTGTCATCTCGCTTGTCGAGACGCCCCCGTACCGATACCAAAATGTCGTCGGCAAGCTGATGCCCAAACTTTTGCAGGGTCTTTGGGAACAAAGTGACTTCAACCGAACCTTGCAAGTCTTCCAACTGGAACGTTGCCATCTGATCACCTTTACGCGTGTATTTACGCGCAAGCCCGTTGATAATTCCACCAACGACAATGAATGCACCGTCGTCACGCTCCAACGCTTCAGGAATTGAACAATCAACACGACGACGTAACGCTCCCTCAATTCCCATGAGTGGATGATCCGACACATAGAGACCGAGCATTTCTTTTTCGAATTTCAACTGCTCAGTCTTATCAAATTGCAAATCAGGAATGTTTTGGCGCTCAGAGAAACCTTCAGTTTCGTCGCCCAAGTCACCGAACAAACTCATCACACCCTGATCGCGTTCGCGGCGACGCACCATCGTGTTGTCAATGATTGATTCAAAAACCGAGAGCAGTCCTTTACGCGGGTGCCCGAGTTTGTCGAATGCCCCTGCCTTGATGAGCGATTCAATAGTGCGTTTGTTTAATGCCTGTTCTGGAACGCGCTCCGCAAAGTCATAGAACGACTCAAACACACCATGTGCATCACGGTGTTCAATAATTTGTCGCACCAGACCTTCACCAACGTTACGAATAGCGCTAAGCCCAAATGCAATCTGCTGCTCATCACCATTGATAATTGGTTCAAAGTTGACACCCGAGCGATTGATATCGGGAGTCAATACCGTGATTCCACTTGTTCGCGCATCGGACAAATACACCGCTGCCTTTTCGTAGTTTGCTTTTACGCTGGTCAGCAAGCACGCCATATATTCCACTGGATAGTGCGCTTTGAGATACGCAGTTTGATACGAAATGAGTCCGTACCCGTATGCGTGGCTCTTGGCAAATGCATAGTCCGCAAACTTCACGATGGTGTCAAAGAGCTCTTCCCCAAGAACCTTTCCGTAGCCAGTGCTTTCACATCCCGCGACGAAGCTGCCGCGCGCTTCTTCCATTTTCTCGGGAATCTTCTTTCCGCATGCTTTGCGCAAGTTGTCCGCTTCGGCCATCGAGAAGCCAGCGAACTTCTGAGACACGCGCATGAGGCTTTCCTGATAGATCATGAGTCCAAACGTGTCGCCCAATACATCTGCCGCGTCAGGGTGGAAATATTGAATCTTCTTGCGACTGTTCTTATAGTCGGCAAAATCATTGTGCATGTTCGCGCTCATTGGGCCTGGGCGATACAACGCGAGCACAGCAGACAGATCCTCGAAGCGCTCTGGAATGAGCGACTTCAGCAACGCGCGCATCTGCGTGGACTCCAACTGGAACACACCAATGGTGTCTCCGCGCGACAACAACTGATACGTCGCTTTGTCATCCATTGGAATTGCATCAATGGAGAATCGTTCATCGCGTGTCTTGCGAATCATGGTGTTCGCATCTGAAATGACGTCCAAGTTGCGCAAACCGAGAATGTCCATCTTCAACAGGCCCAGGTCTTCAACGCCGTGCATTTCGTATTGCGTTACCACCGGGGCGTCTTCTGGTGCTTGACCCTGTTCGGGCTTGCGCTGAATCGGCAGATACTCGGTCAGTGGCTCTTTCGTTATTACTACCGCAGCAGCATGAATTCCTACTGAACGCTTCAAACCTTCGAGCCCTCGCGCAACATCGACGATGCGTTTTACATCCGGATCAATCTCACAGAGTGCTCGTAAGTCTGCTGCCGCTTGAAAGCCAGCCTTGTGCTTGCTGTCTTCTTCAAAGCAGTACTTCAATGGGGTGTCGCGACCCATCACCAGCGGTGGCATGAGTTTGGCAATTTTGTCGCCAAGTGGGTACGGATACCCAAGCACACGAGCAGCGTCGCGAACAGCGTTGCGCGCCTTAATCGTTCCGAACGTAATGATTTGCGCAACGTGATCGCGGCCGTACTTGTCGGCTGCGTAGCGAATCATTTGATCGCGGTAGCGCGAGTCGAAGTCCATATCAATATCGGGCATCGAAATTCGACTTGGGTTCAGAAATCGCTCAAAGATGAGGTCGTACTTAATTGGGTCAAGGTCAGTGATGCGCAAGCAATATGCAATGGCACAACCTGCAGCAGAACCACGTCCAGGGCCAACACGAATATCTTGTTCGCGCGCATAGCGAATGAGATCCCACACAATTAAGAAGTACGAGCTAAATCCCATTCCCCCGATGACTTCAAGTTCATAGTCAAGGCGCTGCGTTACCGAGTCTGGAAGATTCTCACCCCAACGCTCGTGCGCACCCTTATATGCCAAGTCGCGGAGATAATCACCGTCGCCCGAGAAGCCCTCAGGAATGGGAAAGTGCGGCAATACTGAATTACCAAATGGAATATCAATTTCCGCGCGCTCTGCAATCCACAGCGTGTTGTCACAAGCGGCAGGAACTTCACGAAACAGATAGCGCATTTCCTGTGCTGACTTCAAGTAGTGCTCGGTGCCTTCAAACTTGAAGCGGTTTGGATCTGCAATCGTGCAACCAGTTTGCACGCACAGCAAAGCATCATGCGCCTCGTGATCCTCACGATGCGTGTAGTGCGTGTCGTTAGTTGCAACCAGTGGCGCACCAATTTTCTTTGCCAACTCAATCAGAAGTGGGTTGGTTTGGTGCTGCTCGGCAATTCCGTGATCTTGAATTTCAATGAAGAAGTTTTCTTTCCCAAAAATATCCTGAAGTCGACCAGCATCGGTCTCCGCACCCGAGATGTCGCCTTTCAGCATTTTCTGTAGCACGTGACCGCCCAGACACCCACTTGTTGCGATGATGCCTTTACTGTGTCGTTGTAACAACTCCCAGTCCATTCGCGGTTGGTAGTAGTAGCCCTCTAAAAACGCAAGGCTCGACAACTTGATCAAGTTCTTGTAACCGATGTTGTTTTCGGCAAGCAAGGTGAGGTGGTAATACACCTTTCCCCCACTTTCGGTTTCACCGCCGGAATCGTCAATGCGTCCTCGTCGAGATGGTCGCTCAGAGCGATGCTCGTGAGCCATGTACGCCTCGGTGCCGATGATTGGCTTAATGCCCTTTTCTTTGCACTGTTTATAGAAATCGACGACGCCATACATATTGCCGTGATCGGTCATGCCAAGCGCAGGCATGCCTTCGGCTGCGGCTTTGCCAACTAATTCATCAAGCCGCGACGCTCCATCCAGCATCGAGAATTCGGTGTGGACATGTAAGTGGGTAAACGAATCTGCCATTACAGATACGTACCAGGACGATCGTTACCCATTCCTGGTTCGGCAGACCCTGGAAGTTGTCGCATCTGTTCAAGTTGCTGACGCGCTGCAATTTGCTGCGCAAAGAGTGTCGCTTGAATGCCATGAAACAATCCTTCAAGCCACCCAACAAGTTGGGCCTTGGCTACGCGGAGTTCGCCTTCCGACGGAACTACTCCATCGCGAAACGGCAAGGCAAGTGTGCGCAGTTCATCTGCGAGGTCTGGCGACAACGCTTCCGTGAGTTCAACGATTGAGCGCTCGTAAATTTCTGCAAGACGTTCACGACTTGGCGCATCTAGGTTCATTGAATGCACCTCGTCAAGCAACTGCTTGATCATGGAACCAATCCGCATGACCTTGGCTGGAGCAGTGACGCCAACTGATTCATCTACCGGTGGCAACGGAACATCAAGTCCCACCACTTCGGGGCTGCCATTCGGCTGTATTTTTGGCGTTTCGTTCGTAGACATGTCAGGCAAGTATGGCTTTCTCAGCGTGCAATTGCCAGTAAGGGAACATCAATTTCCGCATCAGTGAGCGACCCATGACGACAGACCAATGAATACGAGCCAGAATCGAGTGGTTCGTCAAAGCTGGTAGCGGTAAATGGCACCAGAGCAACGTCTCCCAAACGTTTCCGCGCCACGTCAGTAACGCGCTTGCCAAACCACTGTTGTTCGCAGGCTTCGTCTCGCGACACCACCCATGCGTCTTTTCCATGATGCTGCTTTGCGGCTTCCAGCAAGTCCTGCTCGGCGCCGGACTTTGCATGCAACCAGCGGAAACGTCCTTCTCCGGATTGATGCGTAATGCGCGACAACACATCGGCATGTGGAGTCTGCGTGTTCTGTCCCACATGTACCTGTCCGTGGTCTGCAGTAACCAATAACACCGAACCTGGAACCAACGCTTCGGCAACATCTGCAACTATACGATCAGCGTTTCGCAACTCGGCGTTGTAGTACTCGCCAAATCCTCGCTCGTGAGCAATCTTGTCAACACCGTCGTAATACGCGTAGACAAATTTTTGACCGCTACGCAGCAACTGACCTACTTGCACAGCGATACTCGAAGCCGCGCGCCAACCCATTGGTCGCGAACCACGCAAATGCGCTTCAGTGAATGCCGATCCTTCAAGTTCTGCCTTACTCAACACCGGTACCGCAGCACCCATAAACGGCGGACACGGTTGCACCAAGTCAGGCGGGTAGGTGGCGCGTAAGTCGCCTTTGTCGTCGCCCCATCTCAGCATTTGCACAACGTGACCACCAAGGTCAATGCGATAGCCCATCATTCCGTGTTCACCAGGTGTCAGCCCAGTTGCAATTGAAGTCAACGCGGTGACAGTCGTTGTTGGTGCAACGCTGGTGATGGATTTACCTTGCATGCTTGCAAGCATCGGTGCATGTTGCTGATGCTCGCGCAGCTGATGCCAGCCGAGGCCATCAAGCACCAACAGCACCACTTGGTTTGCACCCTGCACACATGCGGGCATCCACTGAGGAATGTCCTGAGTCCCTCGGGGTCCGAGCAGGGCGGGAATCAGCCCCGCAATTGAGCCACCTTGGTAGTCGGGGACTCGGGGCGTAGGCACCCGATCTACACTACAAGAGTGCGTGTATCTACTCGGGGTGACTATGCGTGTCGAGCGCTGTTGTCGCTAGCCCTGCACGCCGAAGATCAAGGACCAACTTCTGTACGCGACATCGCAACGCGTACCGCGCTTCCCCAGCCTTACCTTGAGCAAATCTTGCTTGTTCTCAAAGGTGCAGGTCTGGTGAAATCAAAACGTGGCGTCGGAGGTGGATACGTTTTGGCTCGTCCTGCTGAAGAGATTCTGCTTTCTGAAATCATTGCTGCCGCCGATGGCCCGATCACGCTTGGCGATTTTGGTCAACCACACCAAGATGGTGCTTGCGATCATGAAGGCCATTGCGTGTTGCTCGCGATTTGGAACGTTGCAGGCGAACACATGCGCCATCACTTGGCTGATTACACGCTGGCAAAAATTGCACAGGCCGCTCGCGGCACTGCACAGTGGCCTGAACTACATCACTAAGGCTTATTCGCAGCGGTTCACTACCGCTTGCATATCCTCTGGAACAGGAGCCTCAAAGGTCATCACTTCCCCTGTGGTTGGATGAGCAAAGCTGAGTTTTGCGGCATGCAACATTGGGCGAGGCGAAGACAATGAACTTCTTGCGCCACCATATGTTGAGTCGCCGACAACTGGATGCCCGATTGAGTCGAGGTGCACACGAATCTGATGAGTGCGTCCGGTTTCCAATTGACATTCGACGAGCGAGCACGGTTGAGGTTGTTCAAACTTTTTCAGTACGTCGTAATGAGTGCGCGCGAACTTCCCGTCAATCACTACTGCCATTTTCGTTGGGTCCCGTTGATCGCGACCGATCGGTGCATCAATGAGTCCAGTTGCAACTTCAGGATGTCCCCACACCAGCGCTACATACACTCGAGTTACATCACGACGGGTAAGAGCATCAACCAGCGAATCGTAAGCAACTTGTGATCGAGCCACCACCATCAATCCACTCGTCCCGGCATCGAGTCGATGCACCACTCCTGGGCGTAGTTGATCTCCTACCGAGGCAACTTCTGGATACAGCGCCAAAATTCCATTCACCAAAGTCCCATTCGGATTACCAGCACCTGGGTGAACAACAATTCCAGGTGCTTTATTTACCACGATCACGTCGTCATCGGCATAAACCACATCTAACACAACTGATGCATCGCCTTGAGGCAACTCCTTTTCGGGAATCATCGAGGTATTGATCGTTACCTCTTGACCCTCTTTTACTTTCACTTTGCCGGCAACTCCAGCAACACCATCAAGCGTGACTCCGCCCAACTCAATGAGCGTTGCAGTGCTGGCACGACTGATGTCTGCAATGAGCGCGACAACGCGATCAAGTCGCTGTTCGTGAAGTGCCGCAGGGATGGTTTCAATAAGCACTATTCGGATCCTTCTGATGTTTCGGGCTTAGTCGTGATCATGTTGTAGGCCAACGCGATTGCGCCACATACAATTCCAATATCTGCCACATTGAATACTGGCCACCATCGAAGATCAATGAAATCGACGACAGCACCACTCATGAATCCGCCGCCCCTAAACACACGGTCAAGAACGTTTCCTGTTGCTCCCCCGATAATGCAGCCTGTCGCAACGAGTGAAAAAAGATTGTTCTGTTTACGCATGGTGAGCAACAAAACGCCAATCACCACGATTGCAAGCATGCCAATAAAGGGACCAACGTTTGTGCCCGTAGAAAATGCCATGCCTTCGTTATGAATTAATGCAAAGTGCAGAGTCCAGATGATGTGAATGTCACGCCCGTCAGACAATGCAGACACTGCCCAACCCTTGGTGAGTATGTCAAGAACGAGTACTGCTAGAGCGGCACCTGCACCAATCCAACTCGTGCGCACTCGCGCAAATGCTGTGGTCATCGACGACCGATGCCGCCAACCCGCTCCAACACCGATTCAGTTGTCCATGGAATGGCCTTCAAGCGCTCGCGCGGAATTGGCAATCCGCTATGCACGGAGTAGCCATATTCACCACTACCGATACGAGCAAGCGCCGCATCAATTTCTTCGACTTCCTGGCGAGCCTGTGCCGACAACATAAGGTCGCGTTCACGCTCCACCACCATGGTGTCGCCTTCGCCGCCCTCTTCGTCAAACTGCACATCGCCCATTTCAACGTCTTCAATCATGGCGTTCGCTTCATCTTCTAAACGCACTGCTTGCTTGGTAAGCAGAGCACGCTTTTCCAACAATGAATCACGCTGACCAGTCAAAAACTTCAGGTCAAATTCCTTAGTTGCCTGAATGCCATCAACGAACTCAGTCTTGACAATGACCGGACGAGGTGGTGGCTCTGGCTTCCGCTTTGCACGCAGTGCAGCTTCACGAGCAGCTTCCTTTTCTGCAATGGCTGCTAAACGTGCTGCTTCTTTTGCTTCGCGCTGCGCTTGCTTTTCTTTCTCCTCTGCTTCGCGCTGCGCTTGCTTTTCTGCTGCAAGCCTGGCTTTTTCTTTAGCCTTTTCTTTATCAGCAATAGCTTTCGCTTTTGCCTTCTCGGCGAGTTCTTTTTTCTTTGCTGCTGCGAGTCGCTTCTTTTCTATTTCGCGCTCGCGCATTTGCTTCTTGCGCAAAGCTTCAGCTGCCTTTTTTGCATCGGCTTTCTTCTTTGCTTCTGCCTTCCTTTGCGCTTCAATCTTTTTCTTCAGCGCAACCTTTTTGGCAAGTTCGGCCTTCTTCCGATCAGCAGCCTTCTTGGCCTCGAGTTTCTTCTTCGCTGCCACTTTCTTAGCGAGTTCAACCTTCTTCTTGGCGGCAGCCTTCTTGGCGAGCTCCGCCTTTTTTCTCGCTGCCGCAGCCTTGTTCTTTGCTGCCGCAGCTTTGTTACTCACAGGTTTTTTGGCAGCAGGCTTCTTCTTTGCTGCCGCAGCCTTGCTCTTTACAACCGGCTTTTTAGGAGCAGACTTTTTCTTGGCCGCTGGTTTCTTAGAAACGGGCTTCTTCTTGGTTGGTTTTGATGGCATAACTACCTCCCTGACTTGGCGCTTCACCGTAGTCGTTCCACGGCAACATAAATGGGAGTCCCATCCAGGTCCGTGGTTCGCGGCGCGTCCGCATTGTAGGACAAGAGCTCCGCAAGGGTTTCTGCACAGATGTAGTCGGCAAACGGCGCTACCTGCTGGGCTACATCTTCGGGCAAGCCGAGGATCAAATGAATTCGATCCGACACCCCAAGGTCGGCCTCGCGGCGTGTTTGCTGCACGATTCGCACGATGTCACGTGCAGTTCCTTCTGCCAGCAGTTCTGGAGTGAGCGCAATGTCAAGCAACACAACTCCCTTGCCATCTGGCAACGCCGAACTTGCGGTCGTATCTGCATCTCCAACCGCAGCCAACAACTTGAGCTGATATTCATGTGGCTGAAGCTCGTAACCGCCTGCAACCACTACTTCTCCCTGTTGTTTCCAGTCGCCCTTCTTCACGGCAACGATCACTTTCTGAGTATCGCTACCAAGTCGCGGCCCAAGTGCCGCTGGAACCACCTGCAACTCGTGTCGCGCAACTCCAGCAACATCTGCAGACAGTTTTACTTCGCGCACGTTCACCTCTTCAGTGATGATCGACACGAAAGGTTGTAACCCAAGTGCCAACGGCGAAGCAACGGTAAGGCTGGCAAGCGGAAGTCGAACGCGGCGAGAATGCGACTTCCGAAGCGACAAGGTTGTTGAACAGACATCGCGAACTTGGTCCATCACAATGACCAATTCATTGTCGACAGGAATGTCTGCAGCAACTGGCCACTCGGTGAGGTGCACGCTGCGATTACCCGTAAGCCCGATGTACACCTGTTCGGTAATCAATGGCAACAACGGTGCTGCAACACGCGTCAGCACATCGAGAACGGTATGCAATGTGTCAATCGCCTGTTGATCGCCAGACCAAAACCGATTGCGACTGCGGCGAATGTACCAATTTGTTAGTACATCAAGGAACGTGCGAACTTGCTGACACGCATTGAACAAGTCATACGCGTCCATGCTCACCGTGGTGTCATTCACCAAGTGGTGCAGCTTCGAAAATATATAGGTGTCCAACACGTTGTCGGACGAGAAGTCAACCTTGCCTGACCTGCCTTCAGCGTTCGCGTACAGCGACAAGAAATACCAGCTGTTCCACAATGGCAACATCACTTGTCGTACCGTGTCGCGAATGCCCTCTTCGGTTACTGCAAAGTCGGAACCACGCAAAATTGATGAAGAAAGCAAATACCAGCGCATCGCATCTGCGCCGTAGTTATCAAATACACCCATTGGGTCTGGGTAGTTGCGAAGGCTCTTTGACATCTTTTGACCATCAGCCCCGAGCACAATTCCGTGACTTACACATGTTGAAAATGCTGGACGATCGAATAGCGCAGTAGCCAACACGTGCAAGGTGTAGAACCAGCCTCGCGTTTGACCAATGTATTCAACGATGAAATCACCTGGATTGTGCTGTTCGAACCATTCTTGATTTTCGAATGGGTAATGAACTTGTGCAAACGGCATTGACCCGCTTTCGAACCAGCAGTCCAACACCTCTGGCACGCGGCGCATCATGGACTTGCCCGATGGGTCATCCGGGTTTGGTCGCACCAAGTCGTCAACTACAGGACGATGCAATTCGGTTACCTTCACTCCGAAGTCGCGCTCGAGTTCTGCAACGCTTCCGTACACATCAATACGTGGAAACTCTGGATTGTCACTGCGCCACACCGGAATTGGCGAGCCCCAGAAGCGATTACGACTGATGTTCCAATCACGTGCGTTTTCTAGCCACTTTCCGAAACTTCCATCTTTGAGATGTTCTGGCACCCAACGGATTTCTTGATTTAATGCGACCATGCGGTCTTTCACCGCAGTCACATTGACGAACCATGAACTCAATGCCATGTAGATCAGCGGTTTACCTGTGCGCCAACAATGCGGGTACGAGTGATCGTAGGTTTCGTGACGCAGCACTACTCCACGCTCTTTGAGCGCGCGAATAATGAGTGGGTTTGCTTCGAACACCTGAAGACCCGCATAGTCGGGAACTTCTTGCGTGAATTCACCTCGGCTATTCACTGGTACTACGAGTTCAATACCGTTCTCTTTGCACACCTGATAGTCGTCTTCACCAAAACCCGGCGCCATGTGCACCACACCAGTTCCGTCTTCGGTGGTTACAAATGCGCCGCCAAACACACGAAACGCACCAGGTCGCCCAGAGAAATACGGAAAGAGCGGCGTGTAACTCTGACCAACAAGATCAGATCCGCGAACAGTCCCCAACACTTCCGCCCCATCGAGTTCTTTCGCGTAGGCAGACAAACGCGCTTCAGCCAACATATACACCTTGTCGTTGTGCCGCACTCGCACGTAATCAACATCTGGAGCAACCGCCAATGCAAGGTTGCTCGGAAGCGTCCATGGTGTCGTCGTCCAGGCCAACAGATTGTCGCCAGACTCCAACACAAAGGCGACGGTGAGCGCTGGATCTTGCACCATTTTGTATGCGTCGTCCATGCGCGTTTCGGTATTGGAAAGCGGTGTTTCGAGAGCCCATGAATACGGCAACACGCGAAAGCCTTCGTAGATCAGTCCTTTGTCCCACAGCGCTTTAAACGCCCACATGACACTTTCCATATACGAAGTGTCGAGAGTTTTGTAGTCGTTGGCGAAGTCGACCCAACGGGCTTGACGCGTGACGTATCGCTCCCAATCGGCTGTGTATTGCAATACCGAAACCTTGCAGTATTCATTGAACTTGTCGATGCCATAGTCGGTAATTGCTTGCGTTCCTGAAATACCAAGTTGACGCTCTGCCTCAGCTTCTGCAGGCAAACCGTGACAGTCCCATCCGAAGCGACGCTCTACCCGTTTTCCGCGCATGGTCTGATAGCGAGGCACAGCGTCTTTAACGAAGCCAGTTAGCAGGTGCCCATAATGCGGAAGGCCGTTTGCAAACGGCGGCCCATCATAAAAAACAAATTCGTTAGACGCATCGCCGGTTGTGGCGTGTTGCTCAACCGATGCAGCAAAGGTGTTGTCCTGTTGCCAAAACTTCAGTGTTTCGGTTTCAATTGCCGGAAAGTTCGGCTGTGGATCAACTTGTGGATACGTCACGGTGCGTAAGTGTACGACTTCGTTACTCTCGGTTCATTGCTATCAGCAAATGACGCTTTGCAGAATTGAAAGTCCGATCACCACAACGATCGGCGACAAATCAAGCGGCCCCACGAGTGGAAGTGCACGCCGAACCGGCAGTAACACTGGATCGGTGATTTGGTAAATGATTCGCGAAATCTGCCCGAATGCGCCATTTGGGCTCGCAGGAAACCACGACAAAATCACGCGCGCATACACCATGAATATAAAAATCCCAAGTGCACCGCAGATGATGGACACGTTAGCCGCGTGGTGAACTTGCGCCGAATGGCTTAATGAGGAACACGCCTGGGGACACCTTTTCCATGGTGCCTTGCATTCCATAAATCAAACCGCTGGTGAAATCGAGCAAGCGTCGCGCTACTTCGCTATCAGCCGAACCGATGTTCAATAGCAC
>Ga0255087_1000843_pt1 | contig 11981 bp, 6 predicted proteins | sample Colum_Miss_RepA__FD_188561 | JGI IMG/M metagenome (GOLD analysis project Ga0255087, IMG submission 188561) | Freshwater microbial communities from Columbia River, Oregon, United States - Colum_Miss_RepA_8d | ecosystem: Environmental > Aquatic > Freshwater > River | place: USA: Oregon | collected...
CCACGATCTCGGAAGCCGAGGCGCTGTGATGGCCCACGGCGATAATGAGCGGACCGTCGTAGCTCACGCGGGCGTTTTCGTCCTCCAATACCTCCACCTGCTTGGGGTTGCGGACCTGCACGACGGGGCCGCGCTTGATGAAGAGCCCGGCCAGCTCCACCGCCTCATTGAGCAGCCCACCGCCATTGCGCCGCAGATCGAGGATGACGCCGGCGACCTTTTCCTGCTGCAGCCGCGTCAGGAGCTTCTCCACGTCGGCCGCGCACTTTTGATAGAACTGCGGCAGATCAATCACGCCCAGGCGCTGCTTTTTCCCGTCCGGCGTGACGTGGTCCACGATGCGGGCGAAGGCGTATTGCTCGGTGAGCTTGATCTCGTCGCGGACCAGCCGGATGACCCGGCGCTCGGAGTCGCTGACCGCGTCCACTGGGACAATGGTGAGCCGCACCTCGGTGCCTTTTTTGCCCCGGATCATGTCCACGACCTCGCCGAGCTTCATGTCGAGGCAGTCCACCGGCTCGGCCTCGCCCTGAGCCACGGCGACGATCTTGTCCTTGGGCTTGAGCTTCTTGCTCAGCTCAGCGGGACCGCCCGGGGTGAGATTCACGATCTCGGTGTAGCCTTCATCATCCTGCCGAAGCTGGGCGCCGATGCCGTTGAGCTTGAGCTTCACGTTGTGGATGTCGAAATTCTTGGCATCCGCAGGAGCCATGTAATCCGAATGAGGGTCAAAGGCATGGCCAAGTGCAGAGAGGTAAATCTGCAAAATCTCGCTCGTATCGAACTGCTTCATGTTCTTCTGCAACCGCGCGTAGCGCTTGGCGATCTTCTCGGCCGTCTTCTCCGGCTTTTCCTCTGTCAGCTTGCCATTCAGGAGCTCGAACTTGATCCGCTGCCGCCAGACCTCCGCGGACTCGGCCTCGTTCTTCGGCCACGGCCCCTTGTTTCGCTGTGCCAGAAATTTCTCATCCTTGGTGAAATCCTGCTTCTCCTTGAGCAGATCGGGAATCCGGGCCAGACACGTGTTCAGCCGGGCCAGATAGCGGGTGTAGATTTCAAAGGCGGGCTGGGCATCGGCGGACTTGGTGAGATTGTCCAGTTTGGTGCCGTATTTCTCGGTGAACTCGTCCACGTCTGACTGGAGGAAGAACATGTGGTTGAAGTCCAGCGCATCCAGATAGTTGCGCAGGTGCTTCTCGGCGACCGCATCGTTCAGGCGCTCCCCCTTGTAATGAGCCCGGTCGAGGATGTCCCCGACAGATTGGGTGATCTTGCCCGCTTGCGCCGGGGTGAACTCGACCGCGCCCAGCCCGCTGGAAAACAACGCGAAGGCCAGCGCCATCGAAAGAATGGGTCTCATAGGTGTTTGCCGCAAGTTGAGCCAAGCCGCCGCTCCGATGCAACCGGGAACTCGGTGCGCTCCGCAAGCCGACGGCTAGGGATATGGACTGGCCCCCCACCAGATTGTTCAATGACCGGCGGAACCGGGAACCTGTCCGGCCACCTCCCGGTAAAGACGCGCATAGTTGCCCACCATGGCCGCCATCGAAAAATCCCGCATCACCCGGCTGCGGGCCCGTTCGCCAACGGCCGCCAACGCTCCGGGGTCGGACAGCGCCCGGTGCAATTCCCCGGCCAGCAACGCCTGCGAATCCAAGGCCGCCAAAAAACCATCCGAACCACTGGTGATCACCTCGGCATTGCCGCAGGCCGTGTGCGCCAGACAAGGCACCCCGCAGGCCATCGCCTCCAGCACCGCGTTGGACAAGCCTTCAAAGATGGACGGTGCCGCCAGCAAGTCCAGCGCCTGATACCAAGGAGTTGGATTGGCTTGAAAGCCGGCCAGGTGAATGCGTTCCCGCACCGGGCTGGCCTGCACCGCAGCCTGGATTTTCTCCTTCTCAGCCCCCTTGTCGCCCACGATGACGAGCCGTGCCCCGGGCAGGCGCGTGGCCATCTCGTTGAAGGCCTCGATCAGCAGCAGGTGCTTCTTGTTCGGATCGAAGCGCCCCACAATACCCACAAACTGCCCATCTGCCGGCAGTCCCAACTGTGTCCGGACCAAGGTCTTGTCCACCGGTTGAAACCGATCGGTGTCCACTCCGTTGATGATCGCGCTGATCTTTTGCGCCGGAAATCCCTGCTCGATGAGATAGCGCCGCAGCGACTCGGAAACCGTGTGGACCCGACGGCAGCAACGGTAGAGCCGCTGCCGTTGGCGCAGCCGGGCAGGACTGCCCTGATCACCTTGGAAAACCCCATGCTCCCCCTGCAACACCGGCTTCCACAGGCCCAGCCCCGAAGCGAGCGCCGCGTAGGTCAGCGGCCCCAAGTTGTGCGGATGCAGCACATCCGCTCCAACGCGAGCTGCATGCCGGGCCAGTCCCAGCACAGCGCGTGGCGAGAATCCCGGGGCCTTGCCCAGCACAACCACGTTCTCGGGACGCGGCAGGCGCTCGACGAACGCTCCCCCACGCTCCAGACAGCAGACGTGGACCTCAAACTCGTCCGGCGGCAGGCGGCGGGCGACGTTGACGATGCCATTCTCCATCCCGCCCGGATCGAGGGAGAAGACAACGTGGACAATCTTGAGCTTTCGGCCAGACACACTAGGAGTGACGAACAGAGCCAACGCGATCGCCTGCCTGCCCGACGGCTGGTTCCCAAGCTGGCGCGGAACAATTCATCAAGCGTGGCGCAACCTGGACATGCCGGGACTGCCGCTCAGGGAGCCGGCGGCCCTTTCAGGGCGTGCAGGGCGTAGCGCACGCAAGCGCGGAGACGAAAGAGAAACCGATCCCCATTGGAGGCCGGATTCAGGAACCAGGGCCAGAGCAAAATCGAGATGAACAGATCTTGATAGGCCCGCGAAGGCTGCCGGATGCCGTTGTAAATCAAGGAGGTCTGATACCGCCAATAACTGAACACCTGGAGCCAGAAACAGATGTGGGAGCGCGGCACCACGCCGGCGTCGTAGGACTTCTTGATCACCGCCGCCATGTTGCTCTTCATGCGGTCGGCGTTGTTGCTCATGTTGTTGCCGTGCTTCCGGATCTCGATGAGCACTTTCCCGACATGCCAGACGCGCCGCCGGGCAGCGATGCGGATCCACATGTCGCGATCCTCCGTGCTGCGCAGGTTGCTGTCGAAACCACCGCATTGGTCGAAGACCTCCTTGCGCGCCACCGCACCGGTGGGGGAGAACCGGGTGCGCATCAGAATCTGCTGCACCGTGACCTCAGCGGGCTGCACGGGGGCGTGGACAGCGTGGGCCAGCGGCTGGCCATCAACGTCAATCACGGCGTAATCGCAGCCGAGCAGCGCGTAATCGGGCGAGAGCCGGGCAAAGGCCGCCATGCACTCGCTGAGATGCGTGGGACGCAGCAGATCGTCGGCGTCCAGAAAAGCCACGTAGTCAAACCGCGCCTCGCGGATGCCGGTGTTGCGGGCGGCGGATAGCCCGGCATTCGGCTGGTAGATGTAGCGGACCGGCGGGCCGTATTTGGCCATCACCTCACGGGTGTTGTCCTTCGACCCATCGTCAATGAGCACCACCTCAAAGTTGGGATAGTCCTGCTTGAGACACGACTCCACCGCGCACGGAAGAAACCGGGCATAGTTGTAGGCCGGAATGACGACGGAAACGCCCGGGGGTTGGTCGGAGGTGGCGCTGGCCATGCTCATGAAAACCGGCCGGCCTCAGTCCTTGGCACGCGTGAGGGACTGATACCGGTTGTAGTAGTGGTTCGTGTAGTAGTAGTAGTGGAACCGGTTCATGGTCGCCATGAGGTCCAACCGGTTGAGGACGAACCCGTAGAAGTTGGCGTGGTTGGCTTCGAGGATCTCGATGGCCGTCCGCACGGCGCGGGTCGGCGTCTGCCCGCATTGGATGACCAGCAGGACACCGTCCATGGCCGGCTGCATGATGCTGGTTTCGGCCAGGCCGAGGACGGGCGTGCTGTCCACGATGATGCGCTGATAGCGCTTGCGGAGCTTCTCGATGGCTGCGGCGAAGGCCGGTGCCCCAAGCTGTTCAATATCCCCCTCCAGCTCATCGCCGCACGGCAGGATGTGGAGATTCTCCATGGCAGTCGGCCGGCAAGCATCCTCAACGTCGAATTTCTCGATGAGGACGTTGCTCAGACCGGGTGCCGAACGGCTGCCGAAGAGGTGATGCTGGACGCCCCGCCGGAGGTTGGCGTCCACGATGAGCGTCTTCTCACCCATCTGAGCGAAGGACAAGGCCAGGTTCGAAGCCACCACGGTCTTGCCCTCCTTCGGCGAGGTGCTGGTCACCATGATGACTTGCGGGAATCTCGAGTTCGCAGCGCTGGCCAGCAGGTTGGTGCGGATCACCCGGAAGTTCTCAATGAAGTCGGGATTGGCCACTCCATCGTTGAACATGAGCGGATAGGCCTCGGCGATGTCATCCTCGAAGTCCGGCACCAGCCCGAGGCCGCGGATGTTGGTCGCCTCCTCCATCTTCTCAAGGTTCGTGACGGTCTGGTCCATGAACTCCAGCAGGAAGGGCACACCCAGCGCCAAACCGATGCCCAAGCCCAGCGACAACAGCACGATTTTCAGACGGTTGGGCGAGATGGGGATCTCGTCGCGCAGATTTTCAAACTCAAGAAATTTCAAGTCCACCCGCTCATTGCGCAGGGCCAGCTCCGCTTCCGAAATCTTCTTCTGGACGTCCGCGATCATATTGTCGTAACGCGGGACACCAGCACGAGTCAGGTTAAACTCCAGAAGATATTTTTCGTAGCGTTCCTTCTGCTCCTTCCACAACGGCTCCTGCGCCTGCAACTCAGCCACCTTTTGCTTCAAGCGCCGGCCATGGATCTCAAATTTGGCCCGGGCTCCGCCCAAGGCTTCCTTCACCTTGCGCTCGATCAAATTGTATTGCTGGTAGAGGGTCTGCATCTTGGGATGCGACGGCTTGAAGGTCAGGGACATCTCCTTGATGGTCCGTTCCAGGCGCAGTTTTTCCTGCTCCAGTTCATACCACTCGTCCGCTCCGGTGCGGCCAACGGCAGGACGGATGATGACGGTGCCGTTGGAGGGCCGGGCATTGGCGGGCAGCCGCTCGCGGGTGGCCGGATCCACATCCACGAACACGCCCGCGTCCACGTTGTAATCAATCGAGTAGTAGAACTGCAGCCGTTCGCTGTCGGTGTAAACCGGATTGTTGACCTTCTTGTCCACGTATTCCCATTCCTGCAATTTCCGGCGGAACAGATCCAGACTGCGAGGCACCGTTTGCAACTGCTCCAGCTCGAACTTGAGCTTCTCCGGATTGAACTCTGCGGTCAGCCGGCCTTCCACGCGCAACTGCTCCTGCCAGCGGCGGCTCAGATCAGCAATCACCTCCTGATACTTGTTGGTCTCAGCCTGGAACTGGCGGAACGCCCGCTCGCGGCGGTCTTCCAGAAAGACCTCCACCATGTTCGAGGGAAATATGACCACCCATTCAGGTTTGTAAGCCCAGACGTTGAGTTCGATGTTGTGGTCAGTGGTCCAGGTGGCGCGGACCTGCTTTAAGTTGTCCGCCTTGGATTTCCCGGCCGCCTTGGAAAACTCCAAAGGGTAAACCGCCTCAAGCAGATTCCGGTTCAACCGCGCCACTTCCTCCGGCTTGGACAAGTCGCCGTTGAGCAGGTCACGGGTTTCCTTCCAGATCGCCGCCCGGTCGAACAACTGCTCGTCGTAAATGGAGGGGCCAGTGATGATGGCGTTCAAGTCGCCAATCAGCATTAGTTGTAGTTCGGTCGGAAGCGCGGAACGGCTGCGCCAGCCCTCCAGTGCGCGGCGGGTGGGCTCGCTGAGACGGGTGTGCAGGTAGCTGGAGACCTTGTCCGCGTGCTGCTTGAGCTTGCCGGCCAGCGACGCGGGGTGCTTCAAATCGCCCAAGCTCAGGGTGGTCGCGCTGCGAATCAATCCGGCGGCACTGGCGAGCTTGTTGTCGGTGCGCTTGACCACATGCTCGGCCTCGAAGTCGTTCAAGAACTTGTTGTCCGAAAACCGGCGGTAATCGTCCCCTTTGAGCCGCGTATCAGCATCGGGCGTGTCCGTTCCGATCGCCTGATAACGGATGATGCTCTTGGAGAAATAAACCGGCCGCGAAAAAATGTAGAAGAGCAGCCCGGCCGCAAGTGCCAGCGTGATGAGCAGGATGATGAGCCGGAGGTGCTTCGAGGCGATGGCGACATACATCACCACGTCCGTGAAGTCTGCCCTGCGCTTTTTGGCTCCGGGTATCATCGCGCGTCCACCGCGTTGGCCAGCATCTCGTATGTGAAAGTCATGGGCCTGGGTTCAGAAGCTGAAGAAGCTCTCCGGCACGACCACGATGTCCTTGCCTTGGAGCACGATGTCAGGAGCCAGACCCTTCTGGATTTCCTTCACGTTGAGCGGCATCTGGACCTTCTCGCCGTTGCCCAGCTCGCGGACCACGGAGCATTTCTTCAGGTTAGCGAAGCGGGAGAAGCCGCCGGCGCGCAAAATCGCAGCGTAGGCGGTCAGCGTCTCATCTTGGAAGAGCCGCAACGTGCCGGGCTTAGTCACGTTGCCCGTCACGTAAACCACGGGCGCAAACGCCGGGATCATGATGATGTCCCCAGGATTCAACGCGATGTCCGTGGGCGGGATGTTGCCAGAGAGAATCGCGGCCACGTTCACTTCCTCGACCGCGCCTTGGCCGTTCTCGATGCGCAGGAGCTTCGTGCGGGTAAGATCACCCGAAGGCGTGATGCCACCCGAGCGGATGATGGTGGTGATGAGGGTCGGCGAGACCCCGGGCGGAATCTTCAAAGGGCCCGGAGTGATGAACTCTCCGGCCAGATAAATAATTACCGGATCATCGGTGGCGACTATTCCACCGGGGGTTTTCTCCGCCTTGCTCTTGAACTCGGCGGTGACGGTGGCCTTGGTGAGCTGGGTTTCTTCGAGCAGCGCCTTCACGGCTGCCTCAACTTCGCTGATGTCCCGACCGCCCACTTGCACGCGGCCCACCCGGGGCAGAATGATGTTGCCGTCCCGTTTCACGGAGTAAACCCCGTTGAAGCTGTCGTCCTCGGCCACGATAATCTGGATGGCATCGCCCGTGGCGGCTTTGTCTGGATCACTCGCGCCCATGGCGGACTTGTATTCGGAGACCTTCCCCTGAATCTCGGCATCCACTTTCAACAGCTCGGCCTGCGCGGATTTGAAGCGGGCATCCAGGGAATCTTTCTCCCGGGACAGGCGGTCCATGTCGCCCTGCTGCCCCGTGCGGTTGGCCATCGCGAACTCGCGGTCGGTGGCCTGAAACTTGGTTTGCAGATCATCGATCTCGCGAAGGAGATATTGCTTCCGCTCCGCGAGCCGATCCATATCGCGCTGCAACGCAACCGAATCCGCCCCTGAACGGCCGGTCCGGACGATATTCCCCTCGGAACCGCCTCCGCCAGCGGTGCTCCGGGTGGAGGAAGCCATCCGGAATTGCGGCCCCTTGCGCTCCGGCTCCGTGGGCGTGGCCCCGAGTGCGGCCGGCACCACGGGGCGGTCCGCAGGCGGAACAGTGAAGGTGGCCGTGGCGGGCGTCGCAGGACGGGCGAGCACCTCCCGAGCGGCGCGTTCCTGGCTGGCGCGGGCGGCTTCGATCTCCTGCATCAACTTCGTGGAGTCCGAATCGAGGCGATCCAGCTCGCTGCGGATGGATTGCAGGCGATTGGCGCTCTTGTTTTCAGATTCTAACCGGGCCAGTTCAGCCCGCGCAGCGTTGTAGCGAGCTTCCCAGTCCGTGTTTTCCTTCACCAGCCGTTCCGCCTCCAACTGCAACTCCGATTTGCGGCGCGTCACATCATCCAGCTTTCGGCGCAAATCATCCGGAGCTCCGGAAAGCTGGACGGACGATGCAACACTGGAAGGCGGTGCAAAGGTGGCCGGGACCGGGGTGGATGGAACGATGGGAGGCGGGGTGAAAAAATTCGTCGAACTCGGAGGGGAACGCAGCGGATCGGCGGTCAGTGTTGTGCCGCGACGACCAGAGCGGCTCTCGGCTGTGCGGAAGTCTTCCAGTTTTGACAGCTCTTCATTGGCCTGCTTCGCATCCAAAACCCCGGGAGGCAGCTCCACTGGCCGGGGTTCTTCAGTAATGACAGGCACAACCACCGCTGTTGATCCGGAAAAGGCCGGGGCGGGCCGCGTGACCACCGTGGTCGCGCTCACCGTCCCCGTCGCTGGAGCGGTGGGAGCCGGCAGGCTAGGACTGCTTGGTCGCGGGGCAGCACCGGGACCGGTAGCGCTTGGCACAACGGTGGTGGAGGCCGATGCCGGGTTGAATCCTGAACGAGGCGGAGGCGTGAACGCCGGTGAGGAAAAGCCGGTCGCAGGAACGGCCGGCGCATTGAAGACAGAGGAGGTTTCCGCTGGCGCAACCGCTGGCCGGCCACCGGGCGCGGAGAAAAAGCTGGGCACAGGAGCGGAGGTCGGGGCCACGGCGGTTCCGGCGGGCGGGAGCAGCGAGGGACTTCCTGCCAAGGCTGAACCGCGAGCCTCCAGCGCTCTGAGCTCCTTCTCATAGCGCTCGGCCGTATTGATGTCTCCACGCTGCAGAGCCTGAAAATACTGCCGACGGGTAGCCTCAATTTGCGCTTGGGAAGTTTGGCTGCTGGCGACGGTGGCCCCAAACATCGCCCAGAGGCAGAAGAACAGGGCGCACGAGGTGCGCAATATGCGGCTAGTCATGATAGGGGGCCGAACACGGTCCGCCATGCGAAAAACATACCGGGCATCGCAGAATTGGTCCTGAACAACGCTCGAATGAGGGGTTTCTATGCCAGAGAATAGGGCCGGATGGCAAAGGGAATTTTCCGAACGTAGGCAGCTTTGGCATCAAAAAGTTCGGGTGAGTGTAAGCGAAATAACGTTTTCGACATAGTTGTCGAAGAGGCGGTTCGAATCCCGGAACTCGTGCTGGTAAAACAAGGCCGAGGAGAACGTCGGCGTGTGGGCCATGTTCAGCTCATACCGGATGGTGTGAAGATCGAAACGCAGCGGGCCCGCACCCCGGCCCACCGAATGGGTCCAGGCATAGCCCAGCCGGGTGGTGATCCGGTCGATGATTCGGTAGTTGAACCGGCCCTCGGTGCGAAACTGTTTGCCGCCAAAGGAATTGTTCGGGTTGTCCAGAGGTTCGATGTTCTGCTCCTGAACGGCCGCCTCAAGGATGATGTCAGGGCTGGCTTGCAGTTGCGCGGAATAGCTGACGGTTGTGACCAGCGAGCGGTCCGGGTAGGTGATCGTGCGCAGGTAATCCAACTGATGCTGGAGCCGCTCCCGGGGCCGGTGGCTGAGGGAGACCTGCCAGACGTAGCCCTCGCCCGATTCATCTCCGGCCAGGAAGTAGCCCATCTCGCTGCGCAAATCCAGATACGGCGTGATGGGGCCGCTGAAGCCTCCGCGGGTGGTCGCGTCATAGCCAAACCGGTTGTTCTGGTGCCGCGCGCTGTAGTTGGCAAAGGGCTTAAAACGCAGATTCTCCCGCTCGGAACGCAATTCGGCGATGAAGGTGTCCGAACTGCTCTGCTGTCCCAGGCTGTCCCGCTGCTGCCAGATGTTGGCGTGGGCATAGCCAAAGGTCAGCCGAGTGACCGTCGGCAGCAGCGAACTCACGTTCACTCCAAGAATGTTCTGGTAAGCGGGCGCGGATCGGAACCGCCGGTCAGTCGGTCCCTGCGCCTGCGTGTCACGGTAAGCATAGCGGCCTGCCCGGTCTTCCAGATCCCCCGCCTGCCGGTCCAGCAGATCAAACGAACGCCCTGTCCCAAACCCGCCGCTTTGCACGGTGAAATTCTCAATCAACTGCACATCCACCTTGTTGAAAGGGATGTCGTAATTGAACTGGGTCTGAAAGAGCGGCGCGAGGCTGAAGGTGTAGTCCGCCAGTGGATCGGTGAAGCCCACCTCGCCTTTGAACGGCAGCCAGACCGCCGTGCCAGCCGCCGTCAACCGCATCGCCTCGTTGACTTGATAGATCATGGCCGCCCGCAGTCGCACCACCGCGATTTCCTCGGACTGCTTGCCTACCTCCACGAGGTTGATGTTGTCGCTCCACAACACCGAGCCGCTGAGCGAGAAAACATCGAGGTAGAAGTTGCCCAGCTTGAACTCGGCATCCTCCGGCTTGCCGGCGAATCCGAAGACCGAAAACCCCGTCGTCGGCCCTAGCGGCGCACTGATCTGCAAGTTGCCCTGCCCGTAGCCGAGCTTTGGCACGCGGATGATTCCGTTTTGAAACGTGCGGAAAAAACCCTCTTGGGCCGTGCCAGCATCGCGCACCAAGCTGGACTCCACCGTGCCTTCCCCACCCAGTTCGGAATCACCCCGCTCGTTCAACGAAGTCGTGGTCATGCCCTCGCGGATGCCTCCCGGCCGGATGTTGACCCCGCCAGGCGCGGCCATCTGGCCACCCACCTGGGCGTGCCCCGCGACCACGCCAGTCAATGCGAGCGCGCTACCCAGCAGGGATTGCCAGCGACACTTGGGGGAACGCATGGGGCGGCGGGCGAAGCACCCCGTTCACTGACGGCTGCGTTTGGGCTTGCGCCAGAAGGAGAGCGATCCCGTGGCCGCATTCCGCCATGCCACCGGGAGATAACCGAGGATGCCGAAGGGTCCGAGGAGAATGACAATCACCATCCACGAGAAACGCTCCTTCTTGTTGAACGGCTGCACCTGAATGCTCCAGAGCACGCAGCCCAGCGTCACCAAGTAGAGTAGCACGGCGATGCTGATCGTCTGGCTGTTGATCTTTACGCTCTCAAGGCTGAAACGGTTTAAGATTTCTTTCATGGGCCGGTTCTCATGCTTCTCCAACCCCATTCGGCACGGGTGGAAAGCATCGAATTCATAGTGGACCAGGTCCGACGCGACAATCAAAAACGCCTCACCGCGCCAGCGTTTCGCCTCAGGCCAGATCCACCCACTGCCGCGCCTCGGTCGAGCGCAACGCCGCGTCCGTCACCGCCTGCATCCGGGCTCCATCGTGGAAGGTCACCGCACACGGCCGCTGCTCCCGGATGGCATTCACAAACTCCACCGCCTGATCGTAACGGAAGCTCACCAACGGATCGCCCACCCCGGGATCGCGGGGCGAACCCGGCCAAGTGTAAAACTCCTTGGGAATGGTCAGCGCCTTCATGCCCGGCCCGCCCACCTTGCCGAATTGCAGCTCATTCCAGGTCCCGGTGGTGAAGCTGAAGCTGGCCTCACTGCCATTCAGCTCTACCCGATCAGGGCTGCGCCAGCTTTCGTTAGTGCCGCTGGCCAGCTTCGAACTCTCCAGCACACCGCTCGCCCCGTTCTGGAACTCCGCCAGGATTGCCACCCAGTCATCCGTGTCGTTGGGTGCGCCATCCCGCGTCGGGGTCAACGTCATCAGGTTCGCCACCAGCCGCTTCATCGGGCCGATAAGGTGGTGCGCGAAATCAATGCGATGCGAAAGCATGTCGCCGATCTCCCCCGTGCCCGCCAGCCGCTTCTGCTGCCGCCAGCCCAGATTTCGCGTGCCCCAGTCCTGCAACCGGCACGAACGGTAATGATAGGGCCGGCCCAGCTCGCCCCGATCCACGAGGTGCTTGAGATACCGCATGGCCGGCACGAAGCGATACGTGAACGCGGTCATGTGGCGCACTCCGGCCTTGTCCGCCTCCTCGGCCATCTGCTTCGCATCCACCGCATTCAGCGCGAGGGGCTTTTCACTCAGCACATGCTTGCCCGCGCGGGCAGCGGCGATCGCCACGGGCGGATGAAACGCGTTCGGCGTGGCAATGATGATGGCGTGGACGTCGTCGCGGCTGACGATGTCCTCCCACTTCGTCGAGGCGACCGGCGCGCCGGTTTCCTTCCGGGCGGCTTCGAGCGTCGCGGGATTGGCGTCGCAGAGGGCGTGAATCTTCACGTCCGGGCACAACTTGAGTCCGGGAACGTGGTTTTGG
>Ga0255087_1000855_pt1 | contig 11792 bp, 8 predicted proteins | sample Colum_Miss_RepA__FD_188561 | JGI IMG/M metagenome (GOLD analysis project Ga0255087, IMG submission 188561) | Freshwater microbial communities from Columbia River, Oregon, United States - Colum_Miss_RepA_8d | ecosystem: Environmental > Aquatic > Freshwater > River | place: USA: Oregon | collected...
CGTCCCACACATAGGCCGTGGTCGGCACACCATCACGCAGCACCACACTCGGTGCCGATTGGCCCAAGCTGGTGAGCAGTACTTCGTCAGGCAACCCATCGGCCGCCGACATGCGCACCTTGAACGGCACGCCACCCGTCAAACCAAATCCGATCATCGACGAGCTGGTTTGCACGCGCTTCAAGTAGTCCGTGTCGAGCACTTCGATCGTGCGTGTTGCAGCATCAGCAGTCCAACGCACGCGCGTGAACGCGCCGTTCGCTTGGAAGGTCTCTTGCGTCACGAGGAAGCGGAACCAACGGCCATCTTCATCGGCCAACAAATCGCCAGCCGTGGGCACTTGCAGCGTGTGCTGCGCGAGGAAGGCGCAGGCTTGAGCAGGATTCAGCGTGCCCCAGCGGTGTTCGGTACCAGGCACAACTTGCTCCACGGCGGCCGGGCTGCGAGCCGCCACCACGCCGTGGAAGAGCTGGGTCTGTTGCGCAAGGTACTGCGTCTCGACCGGCTCGTTCGTGATGCGCCACGTCAGCGTGGGGATGTGAGCTAGGTTGCGCGCAAAGTCATAGCTAGGCAGCACGAAGCTGGTCGTACTGTCGGTCTCGATCGTGCTGCAGCGTGCGTATTGGAACGGACGCGCTGCCGGCGTGCCACCAAAGTAGCTCTCCAGCAAGTCCGGGGCTTCCAAGTTGTTGCCCGGGAAGGGCTGGTTGTCGTCCGCATCCGTATCGTCTACTGCACGCGTCCATTCGTTTTGCAAGGACACCGTGCCGGTGTGGTTGACGAAGGCCGCGAACATGATGCGCTCCGGATTCACATGACGCGCCGCGTAGTTGGCACCCGCGCCGCCACCCATGGAGAAGCCCACACCGTAGACGCGGCTGGTATCCACCGCGAACTGCGTCGTGGCCAACTCAATCGCAGCCTGCGTGTTGATCTGGCTCTCCAAGTTGCCGTAGTGCTTGCCGCGCGCACCGAGCGGGCACATGACGTGCCAGCCACGCGCGGCGCTTTCGGCCAAGAAGCCCGTGTTCAACAAGTCGGCATGCGAAGCGCTGTACTTGTGGAACACAACCAGCAACGGACGCGGCCCAGCGAATCCCGTGGCCGGCTGGATAAGGAAGCGCTCGACATAGCCTGAGCCAGTGTTCGTCAGCACATACTCGTACACGCCGGGATATCCGGGCAGCAAGCGCGCGCGAAAGCGCAAAGCCGGAGCCAGCATCGTCTGCACATCGAGCTCCGCGAAGTCCGCGTCCGGCAGCGGCTTCTCGTCTACTTGCCCCGGAAGACCGGGAGTCTCGTAGGAATCCAGCTGCGACGACGAGTCGCCACTGCCTCCGCCACACGCGGCGAAGCAGACGAGCAACACCAGAGTCCAGAAGGGATGCATGGCACGCTCCATGGCGCTGAGTCCAAGGCTACCATCGCCTGCGCTTCCCGTGGTCTGTTGCACGCACAAAGGAGCGGTCTTGGGCCCCGATCCGAACGCAGGCGGGAGGATTTTGCCCCTTTCAGGCGCGAAAAGACTTCCACATAGCGCGGATGACCCCGTAGCGCAGCCCCCGGCCCGTGATGCGAAAGCGGGAAGCAGAAAGATGTTCTAGGGTCGCCGCTAGGCAAGCAAGGCCCGCCGGGAGCACCTCGGCGCGCTCGGTTTCGATGGGCAAGGCACGCCGTTCGTCCAAGGACAAAGAGGACAGATGGCGAGCCAGTGGAGCCACGCTGTGTGTGTCGAGCTCGGCACCCTCGACCGCGTGGGGATCAAAGCGTGTCAAGTTTGCTTGCAGACAAGCAAGGTTGACACCCGTCCCCCCCACGGCCACCACCGGGCGTCCAGCGGCGATGCCACGCGGAAAGTGAGCTGCTTGTGCTTGCGCGTGGGCCCACAACGCGGCGTAACCACCGGGCTGCAGCGGATCTGGCCCCAGATAGGTCTCAGTGAGCACCACAGCCCCCATGGGACGCGACTGGCGCAGCTCGAGCGCTTCACAACCGACCTCCGTGCTGCCACCACCCACATCGATGACGACTGCTGTGGGCCCGACACCTTCGGCGGACACGGCTAAGGCCGAGAGATGCGCCTCTTCCTCCTCCGACAACACTTCCAGTGGCACGCCTGTCACTGTGCGCATCTGGTCGGCCCACGCAGCGCCATCGGCTGCACGACGCAAGCAAGCGGTCCCTACGGCTCGCACATGCGCGGGGGCTACTCCCAACGCATCGAGTCGCGCGCGGTACTCCTCCAGCACAGCCTGCGCACGCGCACACGCCTCGGGATCCAAGGTCGCTCGACGCGCCAGTCCACTGCCCAAGCGTGGGGTGCGGCACAACTCCTCCACGACTTCTAAGGAGCCTGTGCTCGTTCTACGAGCCACCAGCAAGAGTGCCGTGTTCGTACCTAGATCGATAGCAGCCGTGAGTTGCGTCATGTGAGGTCTACGAACTCGCCTAAGCAAGTCCCCTGCAGTGTCCAGACTTGTACACGATCACCATCGCGATCCAAGACCGCGATGCGACTCGCGCGCTCGTTGGCGCCTTCTTCAACGACGAGGTCGACCGCAGCGTCAATCTCGCTCTCTTGCGACAGCAGACGCTGCACGGTGCCGCCGCGATCTACAAGGACGAGTGAGGAATGCTGCTCACCGCGCAGCAGCACGAGATAGCGCCCATCCAACAACGGCTCCACGGCTACAGGCTGCTGCGGGCGGCCACGAGCGGCAGGCACATGGAAGGCGAAGTGGAACTCACCATCGCGAAAGACCTGAACTCGCTGCTTGCCGGACTCCAGTGCAACGATCAGGCGATCACGCAAGCCCACTTTGCGCAGGTGATGAAACACACCCATTGGGTCACCCAGCGGGCGCAACGACTCGCGCCACGCACCGGAGCGATCACACACATGCAACGCATGTCGTCGCTCGCCATCCGAGGCAATCAGCACACGCGTGTCGGACTCCACACCATCAACAGCCACATCCACGGGCACACCGAGCTGACCGTGACTATCTAGATGTGCGCTGGAACCAGCAAAGCCCTGCGGCTGCTCGACGCCAAAGGCACTGTAGATGCGCACGCTGCTCGCCGCAGCATCGGCAACCAGGAGACGACGATCGGCATCTACGGCAAGGCCCGTGATGTGCGTGCGCGTGGTTTGCAACGGTGGAACGACAAGTTCTCCTGACACTGGACGCCCATCGAGATCATAGGCACGCACATGACCAGCACGACGCTCACGCGCCACCCAGACGACACCCGCGCGCAAGGCTAGAGCCCCACTCATGATGCACACAGACGCGTCACAACTACTTCACTAGGAGCCCCCACGCGCCACGGAATGCCCACCACACCCAGTCCACGCGAGACGACAAGGACGGTCGGGCCCAACTGCACGCGCACGCCGGGATGCTTGGGGCCCAAACGACGCAGGAACGGCAGATCGACTTGGGTGCCATGCGTGTGGCCCGACAAGATCACGGCGCAACCGGCACGAGCGAGGCGTCGTGCGCCGGCGGGATTGTGGCACAGACAGACCTCGATGTCGGTGGGCTGCAGCGTGCGTCGTGCAGCCTCCACATCGACAATCTTGCCTTCCTCCAAATCCTCCAAGCCCGTGAACGCGATGGTGGCTTGGCCCACGGCAATGCGCGCGGCGTCATTGCGCAGAAAACGCACACCATGCACCGCCAGACGCTCGATCAGTTCGCGCTCGCGGCGCTCCTTGTAATCGTGGTTCCCGAAGACGGCGTACACGCCATCGCGAGCCTGCAGCTGACCCAAGTCATGAACCAACTCGAAGGCTTCCTCGATGCGGTGCGTGATGTAATCGCCGGTCAGCACGATGGCTTGCGGTTGGCACGCGTTCACAGCCTTGATCACGGGCTGCAAGTCGCCGGCTCCCAAGAAACGCCCCGCGTGCAGATCGGACAGCTGCGCGATGGTGTAGCCGTCCAAGTCCGGTGGAAGGTGCGGCACGACGATGCGTTCCTCGCGCACCACAAAGCGTCCGGCGCGCAAGTACTGTGCGCGGTACCAAGCACGCCCGCCCAAGGCTGCACTGCAGCGCTCGACAGTGCGAAAGAGCGCCAGGCGCGCACGACCAAAGCGCCGCGGTACTACGCGTACATCCGGCTGCTTCTCATGACTGGCCACGTGCATGGCACGCAGTCTAGCGGTCAGAATGCAACTCTTGGCCTGACTCTAGCTCGGCCTGCACGGCGCCATGCAAGCTGGCCTGGCCATCGGCACAGGCCAACCACAAGCCGCTGCGCGACTCACGTGCGATCAACTCAGTCGCCGGCCCCAAGTGCAGAGCCCCTCGCGACGTACCCAGAGTGCCTGAACCCTGAACGAGGGCTAGGCCGGCCAACAAGTCCACGCGCTGGTCGTGCGCTCGCACGCGCGCAGGCCCGAGCACCCAAAGCTCGAGCTCGGCACAGCGCAAGCGCAAGCGTGAGCCATCCTCCAGCACCACGATGGTGCCGGCCTCCAAGGGCGCACCTTCGGCCCATTCGGCCTGACGGGACACGCCACCTTGTGCATCGTAAGCGAGTGCCGTGCCCAGCACATCCACCACGCGCGTGCCGTGCGACACACGGTGCAGCAGCCACAGCAGAGCAGCGCACACCAACAAGAAGCTCAGTAGTCGGCGCTTGGAGTTCGGCAGACTAGGCCACCACGTCCAGCCGCTGGACGCAGGCGAAGGCGCAGGCATGCTGGACACTGCAGCAAGTTGCGCCCTGCCGCGCATGTCGGCCTCGCACTCGGTACAGGCGCGCAGATGGGCGCTCCACGCACTGCGTTCACACGGCAGAGCTTGACCTGCAAGCCACGCACGCGTGGCTTGCACGGCTAGATCACAGTCCAGCGAGACCATGGGGGCCGGGGTGGCCATCTTGGCCACATCGGCAGATCGCGCAGCAAACTGAAGGGGCTAGAGCAAACGCTTGGCCGCGTCGTCGATGCGCACCAAAGCGCGCTCCACGCCAAGCCAGGCGATCATGTCGAACACATCCGGCCCGCCCATCTGCCCGCTGAGCGCCAGACGCAAGGGTTGAAAGAGCTGCGGGATCTTCCAGCCGTTGCTGGTCACCCAGGCTTTGGCTGCGTCGCGTGTTTGCGCAGGATCGTAGCTCATCCCCGCCGCCTGCACGCGCGCTTGAAGCCACGCGTGAAAGGCCTGCAACGTCACGACACGATTCTCGTGCTTGCGTGCGGCAACCACCGCCGCTTCGTCCCAAGTCAAGCCGCTGTCCGGGCTGAACAGGTACTGCATGCGTCCCACGATGTCAGCGTAGGTGCGCAAGCGCTCGCGCTCGGCAGTGACAATCGACAGCCACCACTCACGGCGCGCGTCCATGTCCGCGGCAGTCATGAGGCCCGCACGCAGCACAAACGGCGCGCAGTTCGCCGCCAAGACCTCGAGCGGCTCGTGACGGATGTACTCACCCGCCATCCACACGAACTTGTCGATGTCAAAGACGGCGCCGGCCTTCTGCACATCCTTGATGTCAAAGCGCTGCACGAGTTCATCGACGCTGAACACCACGCGTTCGCCGTCAATCGCCCAGCCTTGCAGGCAGAGGAAGTTCACAATCGCGGCCTTGGGGAAGCCCTTGTCGCGATAGTCCTGCAAGGCCGTATCGCCGGTGCGCTTCGAAAGCTTCTTCTTGTCGGTGCCCAACATTAGGGGCAGGTGACCGAACTCCGGCACCTGTGCGTCAAAAGCTCTGTACAACAAAACTTGCTTGGGCGTGTTGACCAAGTGCTCTTCGCCGCGGAAGACATGCGTGATGCGCATGTCGATGTCATCGCACACCACGACGAAGTTGTAGGTCGGATTGCCATCGCTGCGCACCATGACCCAGTCTTCCACTTCAGCGTTCTGGAAGACGCAGTCGCCGCGCACATGGTCAAGGAAGCGGGTCTCGCCCTCGGGCACTGCGAAGCGCACCACGAAGGGTTCGCCTGCTGCCGCACGGCGCTCACTGTCCTCTTTGGTCAAACGACGACACAGCCCATCGTAGGCGAGACGCTCTTTGGCGGCTTCTTGTTGCTTGGACAGTTCCTCCAAGCGTTCACGACTGCAAAAGCAGCGGTACGCACGGCCCATGGCAGCCAAGCGCTGCGCATACTCGCGATGGCGCTCGATGCGCATGCTTTGGTGGTACGGCGCATGCGGGCCGCCTACATCCGGACCCTCATCCCATTCGAGCCCCAACCAACGCAAGCCTTCGAGGATCGCAACCTCAAACTCCTTGGTCGAGCGCTCGGGATCCGTGTCCTCGATGCGCAAGAGGAACTTGCCGCCCCGGCCACGCGCATAAGCCCAGTTGAAAAGGGCCGTGCGCGCGCCGCCTACATGCAGCTTGCCGGTTGGGGACGGGGCGAAACGAACGCGGATCTCGGTAGCCATCGGGGCGCAGAGGATAGTCAACCGCACTCGATTCTTGCGCGGTTAGACCCTAGATTCGCTCCATGGACACTCGGTTGCCGCCTGAGCCTCACTCCTTTCCGCCCCATTCGCTGCCGTCCCGCGCACCCCTGTCGCGCGAGCTCGTCGCCCGTGCTCCCAAGGTCTTGCTGCACGAGCACCTCGACGGTGGCTTGCGTCCGCGCACCGTGCTCGAACTGGCGCACGAGTGTGGCTACACGGAACTGCCTACCCAGGATGAGGCTGCTCTTGCCGATTGGTTCGCCGCAGGTGCGGCACGCGGCTCCTTGCCTCTGTACCTAGAAGGGTTCCGCCACACGATCGCCTTGCTGCAAACGGCCAAGGCTCTGGAACGAGTGGCGTATGAGTTCGTCGAGGACATGGCGCGCGATGGCGTGGTCTATGCCGAAGTGCGCTTTGCTCCGCACTTCCACACGCAACAAGGTCTGGGGTTGGATGGAGTCATGGCTGCGGTGTGTCGCGGCCTGGAGCGCGGCCGCAAGGACTTCGGCATCCATGTGGGCCTGATCGTGTGCGCCATGCGCAACCTCTCTTCCATGCTCAGCTACCAAATGGCCGAGCTCGCCGTGGCGTGGCGCACGCGCGGCTGCGTGGGCTTTGACCTCGCTGGCGAAGAAGCAGGTCACCCTGCCAAGCACCATGAGGATGCCTTCCAGTTTGCGAAGCGCGCCAACTTTCACATCACCATCCACGCCGGCGAGAGCTTTGGCCCCGAGAGCATCTGGCAAGCGTTGCAGTACTGCGGCGCTCACCGCATCGGACATGGCACGCGCTTGATCGAGGACATGGTGCTGCACCAAGGCGAGGTCGTATCCCTCGGTGCACTCGCGCAGTATGTGCTGGACCAGCGCATTCCCATTGAAGTGTGCCTGTCATCCAACGTGCACACCGGTGCGGCCGCGAGTCTCGCCGAGCACCCATTCCCGCACTACTACAAGCGCGGCTTCCGTGTGACTCTCAACACCGACAACCGCTTGATGAGCCGCACGACCATGACCGACGAGTACATGCTCGCAGTGCAGCACTATGGCTTCACCCTCAAGGACCTAGAGAAGGTGACCATCAACGGCATGAAGAGTGCGTTCGCTCACTACGACGAGCGTGTGCGCATCATCTTCGACATCATCAAGCCGCGCTACGCAGCGCTCACCAAGTGAGTGCGTCGAAGAACTCGCGGTCGAAGGCTTTGATCCACGGTGCGGCACCTTGCGGCACGCGAATGTCCTGCACCACAAACCATGTGGTGCCGACACCACCATTGGCCGGCAGGTCGAACAGGAAGTGCGCCACGCCACTGGCATCTGTCACGGTGCTCGTGCCACCGACCAATGCCACGGGCGGTGCTGTACCCACCTTGCGATAGACAGCCCCCACTACCATGTAGCCAGTCCCTGCAGGAGCAGTGCCGCGCTTGAGGCGCACAGCAGTCTGCATGCGCGGCGGATTGCCAGTCAGCAAGGTCAAGTCAATCGCATCGACGCGCGCAGGCTCACCCGCAGCCAAGGGCGCGGTGCGCAAGACCGTCGAGGTGTCCATGCGCAAGTTGCCGGCCGGATCGCGCAGCTCGAGACCAATCGTGTAGGCCGTGTCTGGTTGCAAGTTGTTGAGGATCACCCAGTGACGCGTGTCGCTGTGGTGGTCAAGCGGCACGCGTTGCACCGGCGTACCACCGTTCACAAACACGTGCACACGCGATTGCTCATCCGCATCAAACTCGAACTTGATGCTGTTGGTGGTGGCGTAGGTGACGCGCACCGGCCCCGTCAGTGAAGGTGCTTGCGTGTCGGCGGTGACCAAGTCAAAGGAGAGCGGATCCAAGCTACGCGACAGCTCCCAACCATCGGGCAACTTGTCGCCATCGCTATCGACATCATCCGGGTCCGTGCCTTGCACGACCTCATCAAGATCCAGCAGTTGGTCACAATCCCGGTCGATGCCCATGGTCAGGCCCATGCCCACGGGCACGCCCAAGAACGTCACAGGTGAACCAGCAAGTGCCTCGGCCACAAACGAGGCCTGCGTCATGCGCACGCCGGCCGACGACATGCGGAACGAGTCCGTGGCGGGGTCGTACCAACCGCTGCGCGGCGCAGCTGTTGCCACGAGCGAGCGATAGACAATCAGGTCGCAATGCCCCAGCGCGGCCTGGCGCTTGAGGAAGGCCAAGTCCCCCACGACAACCGCATGTGTGTTCTCCAAGCGCATCGTCGTTTGCCACGTGGTCGAAGGCGCGAGCCCCGTGTCGTAGGCGCGCAAGAACTCCGCCAACGCATCGGCCTCCGCCGCGGACAGCGTGAACGAGTGCGGCCCCACATTGAGCGCGTTGCGCACAAAGCTGTCTTGCAGGCGCGCATAGTTGCCCGCATGCATCAGCCCGGTGCCTGTTTCCGGTCGTGTGGCAAAGGCCCCGCCCAGTTGGATCGGCTCGGACTCCTTGTCACCAACTCCACGCAAGGCCGGCACATCCGCAGAGCGCAAGGCTCCGTCGACCACACCCAAGGACACTTCCCCATTGGTGCCCAGCGGCAACACATGGCAAGAAGCACAGGTGCGTCCATTGTCGAGCACGCGTTGCGAGAACAAGCGCGCGCCTTCCAGCTGCGCGCTGGTCCAGCTGCGGTCGGCTTGCTGGCGCGGATTCGCAGGCAACGACAAGCGATTGATGTAGTGGCGCAGGTACTGGAAGTCGCCGGCGATGTGCGCCTTCTGTCCGTTGACGGTGCGATCCAGCAGCGTGATGAACGAGGCATTGAAGTCGTTCAGATGGCGCTTTTCTCCGCGCCAGTGATACGGCCCCGTCTCTTCCATGCGGCGCGTGCTTTGCGTGACGAGCGGGCCCTTGTTGTCGAGCGCAAACGTCTGCGAACCGGCCGGGGTGCCTTCGCTGTCAAGATAATCGGACAAGTCCCACAAGAGACCATCCGTGTGGCCATCGACATGGCAGCTGGCACACGAGGTCGTCTTCGAGCCCGAGAGACGCGCATCCGTGAACAAGTGCCGGCCCAGCCGCTCCTCTGTCGAGCGCGCTTCAAAGCCGATGGTTGCGGGGATGGGTGCATTGGCGTGGAAGTTCGGCGCCTGCGGCAGGCCGGCGGCATCGATCTTCGTCACCGAAGCATCGTTCTTGTTGTAGACCCACAAGAGCTCGTCTCCGGGATCGTAGAGCGCCGCGCGCGGACCAGAGCCACGCGGGTAGGTCTGCTTGGGCGGCATGCGCAGAGAGCCCTGCCACACCAACGTGCCACCAGCCTGCAGCCCCAACACGGCCACCAAGTCCGAGCCATAGCCACAGACGAAGACGCGGTTGTGTGCGCTATCGAAGGCCAGCCCGGTGGGTTGTGCGCAGCGCACATCGGGACTCGGTGCTAGCGCATCCAAGTCGTGCCAGCGCGTGGGCGTAGCACCGGATAGGTCGACCACTGCCAGACGATTGCGCACGGATTGGCCGCCGATGAAGGTGCCTTCCCCCACCACCTCGGCGTTCAACGCCTCGGTGTGCGGAATCCACAACTCCGTCGTGCCGGGACGCAGATGCGCATTGAAGAGCATCGTGCCCAAGCCGCGCACCGTGCGCGTGGGATCGAGCGCATCGTCTGCGGGTGTGGCTCCCGGTGTGATCGCCAGCAAGTCTCTGTCAGGTAAACTGGACACGCCCGGGGTGCCCGAGAGGCGCTGCACAGCAGTCACAGTCGAGGGCAGGTTGCTGCTCAAACCGCGACCCGTGGTGTTGTTGCCGGATTGGAACGGCACCACCCACACACGACCAGCGGCGTACACAAGAGCGCGCGGCTCCAAGGCGGGAATGGCGATGCTGGCACGCTTGGCGTACGCAGCTGTCTCGATCACATCGACGCACGCTGCGGCCGCACAGGACACCCACGCCCGATCGCCCGTGGGCGAGAACACGAGGTGATGCGGTTCCGCACCCACACGAATGGTGCGCACAATCGCATGCAGGTTCGTGTCGACGATGCTGATGCTCGACTGCACGCGGTCCACGACCCACAGCTCGTCCGTACCCGGGCGCGCGACCACGCTGCAGGCCCCGATACCCACAGGGGCCTCCCACAGGAGCTGCTGTGAACCGGTCTCCATAGCGGCGAGTCGCCAGCCTTGGGTGTTGACCACATACAGCTGCGTCCCATCCGCCGAGAGCGCCATCGGCTGGACTTGGCCGACCTCAAAATTCAGGTAACGACCGACCTGATTGTCGAAGGGCACCAAGGCACTCGCCTGACGGCGCGGTGCAACTCCCTGCGCCTCAAGGCTAGGGATGAGGCAAGCCACGAGGGCCCCCCAAGCAAAGGCTGTGCGGACAGTGGCGGACATAGTCGGGAGCGGGCCATGCGGAGACCCAGCACCCGAAAGGTACCACTCCCTACGCAGGCCCGCCACGCGCCGAAGTCCCCAGAATCGACATCGGTAGTCCAGGGTCGGAAAATTCGTTCCCTCAGAGGTCCTTCCGTCAGGGGTAGTGCGCTTCCACCACCGTCTTGATCCCACCGCGGACCCAGAAATCGCCCTCGACCACCATGCGCTGCGGCTGGGTCACGGCCACCAAATCATCCAAAATCTTGTTCGTCACGGCCTCATGGAAGGCACCGAGATCGCGATAGCTCCACAGGTACAGCTTCAGACTCTTCAACTCGACACAGCGCTCCGCCGGCGTGTAGCGAATGCGAATCGTGGCGAAGTCAGGCTGACCTGTCTTGGGGCACAGGCAGGTGAACTCTGGGCAATCGAAGCGGATCTCGTACGCGCGCCCGGGGCGCGGATTCGGAAAGGTCTCGAGTTGCGTAGAGGGTTGCGTGCTCATGATGCCCAGCACTCTAGTCACCTGCGCGCCGTGCCGGAACTCCCTGCTACCACAGTTGCGCCCACGATACGCTCAATCCACCAGTCGTAGGCTTCGCCCGCGGGCACGGCTCGCTCGAGGTCGCGTTGCAGACCGCGCACGCGCCAAGGGCCCGCACCAGCCGAGTCGCGCAGTGCCTCGCGCTCGAACCACACGAGCCCCACCTGCGACAAGACGCGCACCTGCACCGTCGCACTTACGGTCGGACTGTCCTGGATCGGCTGCCACGATTCGTCCACAGCATCGATGACCCAGTCGTCCCCTTCCACGCGCGGGGCCGAGCAAGCGTAGAACGGAGCCGCTTGGACCTCGGCGCTCTTCAAGCTCGTGAGCGGCGCCTCAAACCACACGCGCCGCACAGTGCGCGCTGAAGTCCAGTCGGGGCGCAGCGCCATGTCGAACAACGCTACCGGTGCGCCGTCGACCAAGCCCCACACACCGCCCAAGCGCCCTGTCGCGCCGCCTTCGTCCACACCACGCCAACCC
>Ga0255087_1000856_pt1 | contig 11786 bp, 10 predicted proteins | sample Colum_Miss_RepA__FD_188561 | JGI IMG/M metagenome (GOLD analysis project Ga0255087, IMG submission 188561) | Freshwater microbial communities from Columbia River, Oregon, United States - Colum_Miss_RepA_8d | ecosystem: Environmental > Aquatic > Freshwater > River | place: USA: Oregon | collected...
CTTCACGGGGACGGGCAATGTTCACGGTCAACGCACGGCCGCCCAAATCCTTGCCGTGGAACATTTCCACAGCGCGATTGGCCTCGTCCGGGGTCGAGAACTCGACGAAGGCGAAACCGCGGGACTTTCCGGTCACGCGATCGAGCATCAGGTTGACATTGGTGACCACACCGGCCGCCGAAAAGTGATCCTGGAGGTCACGTTCCTGCGTCTGGTAGGACAGGTTTCCCACAAACAAACGGGAATTGTTATCCATACGACTTTTGGCCGCTCTTCAACCGAGTGAGGGAAACTGCACCAGCAGACTTCAATTGCGGGGACATAACTGAGCGACCTCCACAAACCGTCAACGTGACGCCGACACTACATGTTCCAAACGGACGTGCTATGTATAGCCATCCAATGAAGTTGGTCAAATGCATATTAGTAGCACTGACTAGTACCCCCTTTTTGCCTCTATGCCTTTCTCCGGTGACGTCGACTCAGAAAATTTCTGAACTGAGTCGTCAGGCACATCAAAACGGGCACCGACTGATTTATTAAAACGGCAGTCCAGCCGACCGATCAGGAATCACTGGCAGTTTGTTTAGATCCGTACCTACGCTGATCTCCAGAACTTCCCATGATTCCCCTGCACCGCCTTCGCGCTGGCATTATCGGCACCGGCTTCATCGGCCCGGTCCACATCGAGGCACTCAAGCGCCTGGGGGTGCAGGTCAACGCCGTCTGCGGTTCCACGGCCTCGGCCACGGAATGCGCGGAGCGCTGGGGTATTCCCGAAGTGTATGGCGACTATGACGTCGACGCCCTCGTGAAGTCACCGAACGTCGATGTCATCCACATCACCTCGCCCAACAAAGCGCATGTGACGCAGTCGCTCAAGGCCCTCAAGGCAGGCAAACACGTGGTTTGCGAAAAACCGCTGGGCATGAATTCCCGGGAAACCGCTCGGGTCGTGACGGCAGTGGGCAAACCCGATGCGCCGGTGTTTGCCGTCAACTACATGTGCCGGTTCTTCCCAGCCATCCTCCAAATGCGCGCCATGGTCGCACGCGGTGATCTGGGAAAAATTATCCATGTGCAGGGGCACTTTTTCCAAGACTGGCTGCTCCACGAATCCGACTACAATTGGCGCCTTCTGGCTTCCGAAGGCGGCAAACTGAGGGCGGTCGGCGACATCGGAACACACTGGATTGATGCCGTGTCCTTCATTTTGGGCAGTCGGGTCGAACGGGTCTTTGCGCACCTGGAAACCTTCCACAAGACGCGTTTCCGTCCGCCCGGAGCCCTCAAGACCTTCGCCACCCCGGACCCGGCCTCCCGCATCCCCTACCGGGTGGACACCGAAGATTTCGGCAGCGTCCTACTGCGTTTCGGAAAATCCGATCACGGCTTTGCCGAGCAGGTCCACGCCAACGCTTCCATCTCGCAAGTGGCCGCCGGATGGAAATGCAGCCTGTCCCTCGGAATCTACGGCACACGCGGCAGTGCTCGGTGGGATTTCCAGCAACCCAATGAAATCCACATTGGCCGACGCGATGGCCCGAATGAAGTGCTGCAACGGGGAACGCCCGGATTCCTAGAAGACGTGGCCAGATTCACCGACACTCCGGGCGGACACCCCGAGGGATTCCCGGACAGCCACAAGATGCAGTACCGGGCGGTCTATGAGCACATCGCAGGTGGCCGCAAGTCTCCGGTCCTGTTCGCAACGGCCGCGGACGGCCACCACGAAGTGCGACTGTGTGAGGCGGTGTTGCGATCCAGTCGCTCAGGTCGCTGGGTTCGGATCTGAGCCCGAACGATTCGGCCGGATCGTTCCGCTCAGGCGACCGGTTTCTCCGTCACGAGCACGGGCTTTTTCCAGATCGGCACCACCCGCTTCATCTCGTCGATGACCCATTGGCAGGCGCTGAACGCCTCGCCGCGATGGGCCGATACGACCTCGATCCACAGGGAAGCTTCTCCGACGGCCACCCTCCCGATGCGATGGATCAACCGCAACGATTCTACCGAACCCCTTTGCTCCAATTGGTCGAACAGTCGGTGGAACTGGTGCTCGGCCATGGGAACGAAACAACTATAATCGATTGCCACGATGAGCTCGCTCCCCTCCTGAGCGCGAACCACTCCAGAGAAATAGACCGCCGCCCCCATGCCAGCAGACATGGAGCGGGCCGCCAAAAGACCCGCTTCATCGATCGGGTCGTGGGTGATGGAAAGGAAACGCTTCATCCGCCTTGGACGGGAGGGAACAAAGAAACGCGGTCACCGGCTTTGAGGACATATTCCCCGTCTTGATACTCGACCCCCACGGCAATGAGGGTCGATCGACGCATTTCTGCCAACGCCGGATACGACGTGTAGAGATGCTTCAAAAGCACCTCGATCGTCGCCCCATCCGAAACAGTGACGACAGTCTCCGCGCAGCCGGCCAGCTCCGCGAAATAAGACCAGAACGTCACCGGAATCATCATCGGGAAGCCTTGCGAGCCGGAGCCTCTTTCGGAGCGTAGACCTCGGGCTTGAGCACTCCAACGTAGGGCAGGTTGCGATAGCGCTCGGCGAAATCGAGCCCGTATCCCACGACAAAGAGGTTCGGAATAAGGAAGCCGACATAATCCGCCTCGAAGGCACCCACGCGACGCTCCTTCTTATCGAGCAGCACGCAGGTGCGGATGGAGGCCGGCTTGAGGGCTGCGATTTTCTCAGTCACCGCCCGGAGGGTTTTTCCCGTGTCGAGAATGTCATCGACCACCAACACATGCGTGCCTCGGACATCGAGCTTGAGCTCCTTATTGAAAACGAGGGTGCCCGACTCGGTTCCTGCCCCATAGCTCGAGACCCCCAGAAAATCGACCCGCAGCGGAAAGGGCAATCGACGCAGGAGATCGGCCAAGAAAAGCACCGTCCCACTGAGCAGCGAGACCACGAGGACATCCTTGCCCGCGTAATCCTTGGCAATGGCCTTGCCCATCACGGCAATGCGCTTCTGCAGATCCACTTCTGGAATCAGTACGCCCGCCAAATCAGCTCGTTGGCTCGCCGGAATACGGCGGGTGAGTTCTTGGGCCAGACGTGGTTTCGATAGGGGCATCAGAATCCTTTGGAAAGTCAGTGGAGTGGCTGGGTTGCTGTACGAAGGCGCTGGGTCAAACGCCGGCCATTCAGTGCCACAGCTCAGCGTCCTTGTCCAACCCACCGTTGAACCTCCCTCATCGCAGAATCAGATATGACGGGAGTCGTCGGCATCCTTCGCCTGATAACCAGAATCCTGACGCTTGAGGTTGACCTCATTCTTTTTGACGTAGGCGGCGAACACATCGTCGGCACTCATGCCCAGCACCTGCGCCATGCTGATGAGGAAGTGAAGGCAATCCACCACCTCAACCCGGGCATTCTGCTCGTCGAACTTCTGGTACTTGGCCCACCACTTCCAGGGCACGCTGTCGGTCAATTCGGCCAATTCCTGCGACATGGCCCGGCAGTAGTTGAGGATCCACTGGGTCTTCTCGGCCTCGTTCATGGCGTCGGTATGAACGCCGATTCGGGCATTGAGGGACTTCTGCATCCGGAAGAGTTCGCGCAACTGGTCGGGTGTTTCCATTGGCTGCGGAGAATCCAGACCCGAGCGCCTCCGCGGAAGTGCAAAAGCAGCATCCCAGCATCCGGTGACAATCCGTGAGCGACAGCGGCACCAGACTCGGATTCCCTTCGGTGATACGGCATGAACCCTCCTGCCCATCCACTTCCGGAAGAAGTGCCCCTCCTCCTCCACCGACATGAGGTCGAGCCTGAGCATGTGCAACAGGTGGCCCGTCTGGCGCTGAGCCTCTTCGATCAACTGCGCCAATTCCATGGATACGGTGATGGCGAACGACGCTTGCTGGAATGCGCCGCCCTGTTGCACGACATCGGTTGGTCGGTTTCTGGTGATGACGGGCGTGGGCACCACAAGGCCTCGGCCAAACTCATCCGCGAGTTCACTTGGAAAACCCTGTCTACCCCAGACATTCGCTGCGTCGCAGCCGTCGCCCGCTACCACCGCAAAGCCTTGCCAAAAAAGGACCACCCGGATCTCGAGGGAATGAACCCCGTAGAACGCACCCGGGTTTCGTGGCTGGCAGCCTGTCTGCGGACCGCGGACGGCCTCGATCGTCGCCATCTGCAGCGGGTGACCGACATCGCCGTTCGAAGTTCGAGCGATTCGGTGGATTTGTGGGTATCCGCCTCCGATTCCATCCAAGAGGAATTGGCAGCGGCGGACAAAAAGTCCGACCTGCTCCGAAGCCTCCTGCCTGGCTCGCTTCGTTTGTTTTCAGGCATGCCCCCTAGCTAGGCCTCCATGGAATAAGCCCATCCTTAAATGGCCGGTTTCACTCTCCATTCCAACCCTTCGGCCTCCATGTCCCTGTGCGCACATTGCGAGGGGCCGATTCCTGAAGCCGGGTCATCCGATGGGCCGCCCCAGCGATTTTGCTGCTACGGATGTCGATTGTTGGGAGAGCGGCCGAAACGCAACGGCTCGCCCGACTCGACGGGTGGAAACGCCGTCTTCCGCGTGGTTCTCGGTGCGGTCATAGCCAGTCAGACCATGCTCATTGGTTTTGCGCTGAACTTGTCCGAAACAGAAGGGACTCAGCGAATAGTCCTCCACGGCCTATCCATCGTGCTGACCTTGATCGTGATGGCCTTGCTCGGTCTTCCCCTGCTCCGCGCCACATGGGACTGCGCCTGTCGCCGGACCTTCGGCCTGGAAGCGCTGTTTGTCTCCGGTGTCTTCGGAGCCTTCGGGGCATCGCTGGTGTCCAGCCTGCGCGGAACCGGTCCGGTGTACTACGAGGTGGTGGCGGTCCTCTTGAGCGTCTACAGCGTGAGCAAGGTCTTGACCGCCCGAGCCCGCGAACAAGCACTCTCGGAAACGCGCCGCCTCAGCGAGACCTTCTCCACGGCGCGCCGGATCGGCCCGCCCGAAGAGCAAATTCCGATCGACGCCATCGCTGAAGGCGACTGTGTCCGGGTACTGCCCGGCGAAGCCATCCCGGTCGACGGCGTGGTCATTCAAGGCGAGGGATTCGTTCGAGAGACTCCGCTGACGGGCGAGCCCGAACCCGTCATCCGCCGGGTCGGAGATGCCATCTTGGCGGGCGGCTTCAGCGAAGATGCCGAGTTGCGGATCCGGAGCCGGACGACGGACCGCAATCGCCAGCTCGACGCATTGATCCGCCGTGTTGAAGAGGCGCGGGCGACTCTGAATTCCAGCCAAGCCCAATCACAGGCCGACCGATTGGCTCGGGTCTTTCTACCCATCGTCCTCAGCACCGCTCTCGGGGCTTTTTCTTGGGGCGTCTTCCATGGCCACTGGGAAGCGGGGCTCTTCAATGGATTGTCCGTGCTGCTGGTCGCCTGCCCGTGCGCCTTGGGTTTGGCGACCCCATTGGGATTGTGGCAAGGCATGGCCACGCTGGCGGCCCGTGGCGTGGTGGTACGGGACGCGCGCGCATTGGAACGGTTGGCTTCCGTCAACCGGGTTGCGTTCGACAAGACGGGAACACTGAGCGAACCACAGCTCACTCTGGTGGATGTCGTCGCCAGCGGAGACGCCCATCAACGCCACCAATGGATGTCGATCGTCGCGGCCGTGGAGTCCCGAAGCCATCATCCAGTGGCACGGGCCTTCCGAGGGCGGGTGCCCGACCCTGCGCTGAAGATCGAGGTCGAAGACTTCATCGTGGTCCCGGCCTGCGGCGTGCAAGCGCGCGTCTCCACTGGGTCCAATCCCACCGTGGTCATCCGGATCGGCCAGAGGGATTGGGCCTGGGAACACGGGCTCGATGAGCCGTTGGAAAAACGCCTACGAGGCACAGGGAGTCGGGTTTGGATTTCTGCCAACGGCCAACCCGTCGCCGTGGCACTGGTCCGGGAACAGCTCCGATCTTCTGCGGCGGCCACCTTCCAGGATCTGGATCGCATGGACATCACCCGTTGCGTGCTTTCCGGTGACCAATCCGCACGGACCCGGGAACTCCTCGCCGGCATGACCGAGGAAAATCACCTCCATTCAGGCCTCACCCCGACGCAGAAAGCCGAACGAATCCAACAATGGCAGGCCCAGGGGCACTGCGTGTTGTTTGTCGGCGACGGAGTGAACGACGCGCCGGCGCTGGCGGCGGCCGATGTGAGCGTCGGCCTGCTGGAAGGTGCCCCGCTGGCGGCCGCCACCGCCGATCTGGTGTTGTGCGGGGGCAATTTGCGGGAAATCCCGGAGGCGCTGGCGGTGGCCCTTGGGGTCCGGAATTCAATCCAACGAAACCTTCGATTCGCCGTCGTTTACAATAGCATCGGCATGATCCTCGCGGCCACCGGCCACCTGCACCCGGTAGCGGCCGCACTTTTGATGACTGGCAGCAGTGCCGTGGTGAGTTGGCGGGCCTGGCGCGGTGGGTCCTGCCACCTGAATGTCAGCCCCAGTGCCAACCCACCGAGTCGGTGGCGAGGTTGGGTTTTGAGCGCGAGTTTCCTCCTTCAACCACCGCTGCTCATCTGGCTGGGAAATCTCAGCGCGATCCCCGCCGCAGGCATCTCCATTCTGGGGCTGATGGGGGCCTGGTTCTCGGAAAGCAGCATCCGCAAAACCAGCATCCCCGCTTCAGACGCCTCCATTGCGAAATGGAATTGGATGATCTGGGGCATGCTGGGGCCAGCCAACCTCGCGATGCTTGCGGGATGGTGGGCCGACGCGGGTTTCAGGAAGGTCATGCAGGAGGGCATCTGCCTTTGCTGCTCAGGCCACCGGTTTTTTGACCTCAGATCCGGGATTCCTTGGATGACCGGAGGCATGGTGATGGCGGGACTGCCGTTCATGAAGGGGGCCATACTGGCTTGGCCAAAAACCCACCATCGAATCGCCACGGCCACCGTTCTGAGTCTATCGATGGCCGGCGGCATGAATTGGGGAGCGTCGCTGGCATTGCGCTGGGCCGGGCCGGGGCATCCCTGGCAATTCCTCATCGCCTACAGCGGCATGACCTGCGGCATGATGACTGGCATGCTCTTCGCCTGCGCCCTCATCGAAGCCCTTCGCCATCAACTCAAAGCGAGCCGCCGGTAGAAGGCGTCCGCGCAGCATGGGGCACCGGCCACCAAATCCACCCAAGTTGAACCTAGGCTGCGCTGCTCCGGAGCTTCACGGGTTGCGGAAGGGGGCTGTCTGGGGCCATTCGGTAGGCTGCTCGAAAACCTGCCTCCGACCCGCATTGGACCGACCGTTGACCCAGATCTTATTCATTTCGCGGGTCATGGCTCGAGCCACTTTGGGCACGTCAGCCACTCGATTGGTGCGCTCGGCCGAATCGTTTCCGAGGTGATACAATTGAAGCCGGGGCAACACGGCAGCCTCCTTGCTTCCCGGCTTCGGATCGCTCCAACCACCGCTGTCCGGTGTGAAAAGGAGTTTCCATGGCCCCTGCCGCAGCGCGAAGAAACCCTGATTGGAATGATGTACCAGCGAATCACGGCCGGCTTTGGCCCGGTCTCCGCGGCGCAATTGCGGCAGGAAGCTGATGCTGTCTTCAGCCGCATGTCCTGGAAGGCGCTGACCCAGGATATCCGCCAAGGTCGCCAACAAATCGAGCTGCCCCACGAGGCGGGAACAAGTTGAACCCGCGGGCACTTCGGCAGGCCACCGCACCAGGAACGGTACTCGGTGACCTCCTTCGAACAAATCAGCCTTATGTCCGCGGAAACCGGCACTGGGGTCATGGCCAAAGCGGCGTAATTCCCCCAAATTGGCCGCCGGCGAACACCCATTGTCGGCGGTGAACACCACGAGGGTGTCCCGGGATATCCGCAATGCGTCCAAAGTGTTGAGAATATCCCCGACCGTGGCATCCACCTGGGCCACGAAATCGCCGTAGGGATTGGTTTGGGTGCGTCCGACGAATTCCGGGGTCGGCACGGTCGGCGTGTGGGGCGAAGCCAAGGCCAGATAGAGAAAGAAGGGAGCTCCATCGACCGCCCGGGCCTGGGCGCGAGATTCAATCCACGCCAAGGCTTCACGACGAAACCGAGGATGCACCTCCTCATGACGAAAATCCGCACCGATCAGCCCGGCGCGCCACATCTTCGGGCCGGGACTCGCCGCAACCCTGTCACGAGGCACCGTCGTTGATCGATCCTGACTCAGGTACACGAACGGGGGCATGTCCAGGGAGGCGCTGATTCCGAAGAACCGGTCAAAGCCATGAGACAACGGACCTCCCCCGAACGGTTGACCGAAATCCACCTCCTCCAGTTTTTGACCATTGCGCACCCAATCCACCCCCAAATGCCACTTCCCAACCATCCCGGTGGCGTAACCCTGTTGTTTGAGAAACCCCGCCACCGTCAACCGCCCCGGCTCGATCAAGCTTGGGTCATACCCGTGCAGCACACTCGACTTGAGTTTCCCCCGCCATGAGTAGCGGCCCGTCAACAGCGTGTAACGACTCGGCGTGCAAACCCCCGAAGCCGAATGAGCATCGGTAAACGTCCGTCCCTCGCGAGCCAACCGATCGATCCCCGGAGTTTTCCAAGCGCTCTTCGGATTCAGGCTGGAGACGTCGCCGATTCCCATGTCATCAGCCAGAATGACGATCACATTCGGCCGAGAATCCGCCGCTGAAGAAACTGTGCCCATGGCCCCAAAGCCCCGAGAGCCCGCTCTCGCGAAAAAACAACCCAGTAGCCAGGCCAAAATCCAACCCGGCACCCGACAGCGCAGCCTAGAAAAAGATCGCATGGGAATCTCCCCACAAACTGCCCATCCGCCCCCCCTTTGACCAGCCCCGTGTAGGGGCAGGCTCCAAATCGATCCTCCTCCAAACGCTCCCAATGAGGGACAGGCTGCAGCTCAGGAGGCCGACTTGGCCGTAACCATTCTGTGAGATCGGTCCCACTGGCTCTATGCCGAACAACGAAAACGTCGTTTTGCAAATAACTTGCATTAAGCACCTCCCCCGAATTGACTTTATGCACCGTCGTTCCAAACATAGTCTCCAACGATCACAGTCTGCCGATAATGCGATCCTTCATTTCCATCGCACTCAATGCGTTCATGGAGTTGGTCCGACAGCCGATCTTCCTGCTGTTGATGACCACGTCTTCCGGCTTTTGCGTGTTCATCGCAGCGGTGCCCTATTTTGGTTTTGGTGAAGATCCCAAGCTGGTGAAAGACATGTCGCTGGCCCTGATGCTCTTGTCGGGGCTTTTTGGTGCCGTGCTCTGCGCCTCATCCAGTGTGGCTCAGGAAATCCGCCTGGGAACCGCGCTGACGGTCCTCTCGAAACCCGTGGGCCGTTGGACGTTTCTGACCGCCAAATACGTCGGATTGTCCGCCTCGCTGGCGTTGATGACCTATTCCAACGTGATTGCCGCCCTCTTGGCTGGACGCATGGCCTTTGACGCCTACGGCGACACGGATGTCCGGTCGCTGTTGATCTATGGCGGGTCTGGGGCAATGGCGTATGCCGTGGCCGGATTCTTCAACTTCTTCCTGCGACGCGGATTCGTTTCCGATGCGGTGTTCACGTTCATCCTCTTCACCACGCTGTCCGTGCTGGGCATCCACTTGTTCATCCATGACGAGCGTGCCTTCGGTGAGGTGGCGTCCGTCGACTGGCGCATGGTTCCCGCGGCCGTGCTCATCTTGTTTGCCCTGTTGATTCTCGCGGCTGTGGCTTTGGCCTGTTCAACGCGGTTGGACACCGTACCCACGTTGGCGGTGTGTTCAGCCCTGTTCATCGCCGGCCTCATGGGTGATTACTTGTTCAAGGCCGCCGCCGATGCCGGTAGCGTTTGGGCCAAAACAGCCTATGCGATCATCCCCAACTGGCAGCAGTTCTGGTTGGCTGACGCTTTGGAAGACAAGAAAAGCATCCCTTGGTCGTATGTGGCCAAGGCGTCTGTCTATATGTTCTCGTGCATCGCAGCCGCTTTGGCCGCTGGAGTTTGGCTCTTTGAAGATCGCGAACTCAGCTGATACTCTCCCTGTATTCCCACCCGCCTGACCGCCCATGGAACGACACTCTCTCAAGACTGGAATGCTGAACTGGATCACCCTGCTGGGACTGGCCGCCGGGCTGGAAGTGGTGTCCAAGATCGCCGACTCCGCGACTGCCGAACTGGGGGCCGCCTTCACCCTCGTCGGCCTGGTCACCGCGTTGATCGCGTGGTTCCAGATGCGTTTGGAAGCTTCTGAAGAATCCGAACGTCTGGAAATGGACGAACTGGCCCGCTCCCGGAGCAAGACAGCCCTCTTCGACTCGACGGTGGATGAAGCCTTTCCGGCCCGGAAATCCCGGATTTTGTTCGAAAAGTGGTTCGTGCCCGGTCTGACCCTGGTGCTTTTCGTGATGCAAGCCGGCGGGGCCCTTTATTTTTTCAGGGATCTCAAGGACATGGGTTCAGCGGCCTCGGCGCCGTCGACCTTGGCCATGGCCATGTTCGCCGGCCTGAGCTTGGTGGCTTTCCTGCTGGGCAAATACGCCTGCCGATTGGCCCAATTGGAAGGAATCCGTCTGCTGCGGCCGGGTGGCTCTGCACTCATGCTCGGTTCCTTGCTGGCCTTTCTGGCCACTGCCAGCGAAGGCCTCCAATGGTTCGGATTCCCGCAGTATGATCGCCAAATCGCTTGGGTGCTGACCGCACTGCTGGCCTTGGTAGGCATCGAAACCCTGCTGGCGCTGGTCTTCGAAGCCTATCGTCCGCGGGTTCAAGGCAAGGAGGTCCGTCTCATCTACGAAAGCCGACTGGTAGGCTTGCTCGGTCAACCGGCCGGATTGTTCGCCACGGCGGCCCAAGCCCTCGACTATCAGTTTGGTTTCCGGGTCAGCGATAGTTGGTTCTACCGTTTTCTTGAAGAAAAGCTCAGCCGCTTCGCCCTCATCTGGATCGGCATCCTGGCCGCCAGCGACTGCGTCGTGTTCATCGACGCCGGAGAACAGGGTTTACGCGAACGCTTCGGCAAGCCCACCGGCGCCATCCTCCAACCCGGCATCGCCTTCAAACTGCCCCGTCCCGTCGATCAAATCCAACGGTACCCGGTGTCCGAGGTCCAAAGCTTCAATGTCGGTTTCGTGGCCGATGAAAAACTCGAGAGAGAACGCACCATCCTCTGGACCCGCTCCCACTATAAAGAGGAATTCAACCTCTTGGTGGCGTCGCGTGAGCAGAATATCGCAACCAACGCGACAGAATCGGAGCAAATCGTTCCGGTCAACCTACTGACCGTAAGCATCCCGGTCCAATTCCTGATCAAGGACATCCGCTCTTGGTCTTATGGCCACAGCGAGCCCCAATTGTTGCTCGAGCGTCTGGCCAATCGCGAAGTGGTCCGATACATGGCCAGCGTGGACATTGAAACCATCATGTCCCATGGCCGCCAGCAGGCCGCCCGCGATCTCAAGGCCAACATTCAGACTGCGGCCGACGCGGCCAAATTGGGGACCGAAATTGTCTTTGTCGGCCTGCAAGACATCCACCCGCCGATCGGCACCAAGGAACTCAAGGTTGCCGAAGCCTATGAAAAGGTGATCGGGGCCGAGCAGGAGAAAGAATCCCGCATCTTGGAAGCCGACGCCTACGTGCTTGAAACCGTTCCTCTGGCCAAGTCCGCCGCAGCCAAGACCATCAATGACTCCAAAGGAGTCTCTGCCCAAAAGGTGGCCGAAGCCTCCGGACGCGCCGCACAGTTTTCCTCCCAACTACTCGCCTATCAGGCCGCTCCCAAGGTCTTCACCACCCGCAAC
>Ga0255087_1000858_pt1 | contig 11765 bp, 6 predicted proteins | sample Colum_Miss_RepA__FD_188561 | JGI IMG/M metagenome (GOLD analysis project Ga0255087, IMG submission 188561) | Freshwater microbial communities from Columbia River, Oregon, United States - Colum_Miss_RepA_8d | ecosystem: Environmental > Aquatic > Freshwater > River | place: USA: Oregon | collected...
TCACCGAGACCGACTTCGCGAAGTATCAGGCCAAGCTGCGCGCTCCGCTCCGCACGACCTATCGCGGCCATGAGATTGTTGGCTTTCCTCCGCCCAGTTCCGGCGGCGTGCATGTCGCCCAGATCTTGAACGTGCTGGAGCACTTCGACCTCAAGTCACTCGGGGCGGACTCGCCGGACTTTGTGCATGTCGTGGCTGAGGCGATGAAGCTGGCCTTCGCCGACCGCGCGCACTGGCTCGGCGACCCCGACTTCGCGCCTGTCCCACGCGGTCTCGTGGACAAAGGCTACGCCGCACAGCTTGCGAAGAAGATTGATTTGAAGAAAGCCACGCCCGTGCCGCAGCACAACACACCGCCACACGCGACCAGCGACGTCTTCAGCAAGCACACGACGCACTTTTCTGCGGCGGATGCCGCCGGCAACTGGGTGGCCTGCACCGCCACGATCAACACGAGCTACGGTTCCAAGGTCGTCGTGCCCGGCACCGGCGTGGTGCTGAACAACGAGATGGATGACTTCTCCGCGCAGCCCGGCGTGCCGAACCATTTTGGCCTCGTGGGTGCGGAGGCCAACGCCGTCGCGCCCGGCAAGCGCCCGCTTTCCAGCATGTCACCGACGATTGTGCTGCGGGATGGGCAGCCCCTGCTCAGCGTGGGGGCGGCGGGCGGACCGACCATCATCACGCAGACGCTGCTGGCGATCCTTCACGTCGTGGACTTTGGGCGTGATCCGGAAACGGCCTTGGCCCAGCCACGCTTTCACCAGCAGTGGAGTCCGGACGAGTTGCGCATCGAGAAAAAGTTTCCCGTCGCGTTGCGCCGCGAACTGGAACGACGCGGTCACAAGCTCAAGGAGCTTGATGCCATCGGTGCCTGTCAGGCTGTCGGGCGTAGCGCAGATGGCAAGGGCTTCACCGGCGCGCACGACCCGCGGGTGATGGACGGCAAGGCGGCGGGATTTTAAGCAAGCGCTCCCGACTACGGGGCGAGCACGATCTGCTGCCGGGCAGGGTCCAGCACGAACTTCTTGCCGGACGGGGGAGCCGGCACCCGCGAGATCAACTTGGCGGCAGCCAGCTCATTCACGTCCTTCGGGAACGGCCGTCCCGAAGCCAGCCAGAAGGTGAGCGCCGCGTTCAGGGCCCGCAGATGGCCATCCGGATTGTTTCCGTCCAAATCGCCTTGGAATGGCCCCATCGCAGCGGCTGCATGCTGGGGCGCGAATGTGCCATCAGCCGGCGCGGGGACTGGTGCCGCCGCCCGGGCTTTGGCGGTGGATGTGTCCTTGGCGTCGGGGTTCGATGAGGTGGAGGAGCTGGACTTCCGGCAGGCAGAACTGGCCATGGCCAGCAACAAGCAGAGCAGGGCGAGACGTGGGGAGGAGGACATGGAATTATCGGGTGTCCCAGATGTTGTTGGGATCGCCTTCGGCGAACTGATAGAGCGGCTTGATGTTGAGCAGCTCATATCGCCCATCTAGGAAAATGGCCCCGACTCCATTGTGCCGGTTGGCAAAGAAGCGAACGAATCCCGCCGAGCCCATCCACGCCATGCGGTGGATGTGACTGGTGCCAAAACCGGTGCGTTCCAGCGTCGGCACATTGTTCGTCAGGTTGGCGAGCGCGCCGGCGGTGCCGTCAGCGAAGGAGTCGGCCATGTAGATGCTTTCGTTCGGCTTGGCCCAGGCGCTCTCAATGGGCCAGGCGTAGCCGTCCCCGTTGTTTCCGCTGTTGCCAGAGGCATTCCGGTAGCTGGCACTGTCCTGATAAATGTTGGCAATCGAACCGTTGTTCATGAGGCCAATGTTGGTGGTGTCCAGCGCCTCCGCCTGTGTGACCTGAAACTTGGAGCTGGGACAATTGTAGAGTTTGGAAGCGTCCGCGATGTAAGGCATGAGCATCGGCCGCCACCAGAAGATGTGGTTGGCGATGAAGCCGCTGTAGTCCTGACTGTAAACGAGGCCGGCCAGGCCCACCTGCTTGAAGTCGGCCATGCACAGGGCTTTCTTGGCTTTCTGTTTCGCGCTCGCCAGCGCGGGCAGCAACAGCCCGGCGAGAATCGCGATGATCGCGATGACCACCAACAGTTCGATCAAGGTGAACCCGGCGGGCTTTTCCGCCGGCTGCCGCCCTGCCTGCCGGGAGCTGTCCAGCGATGAAGCGTTGAAGGGCATGGCAGTATGATTAGCGGTGTTCCTCGTGTTTGTCGTTCCCAATTCTCCTCTGAGGCGGCTCATTTGACCGTGGCCAGCACCTCGTCGAGGTAGCGCTTCAACCCGGCGTCGAGTTTCTCAAAACCTTTGGCCGAGGGTGGCTGGCCCAGCGCCCGGCGCATCGCGTTGTGCATCAGGTAGCGGCCGGTTTCATACTTCAGGTGGATCTCGTCGCGGTAGAGCTCCTGGAGGCTGGTGAACGGAGCCCGCTTCGCGGCGATGTCCACGGCGATTTGTTCCAGCAGCTCCTGCGCATGCGTCTGGCGAATCTCGCGCGTGGGATGCCGCTGGCGCAGCTCCGTGAGCAGGGCCCGCAGGTGAGCTGGACTGTGTTTCAACTGCTTGGGCGGGTCCGTGAGCGCGTGCTCCGCTACCCGCTCCTCGTGCTTGGCCCAGCCGGTGTGAATGACGATGACGGCCTTCGGCTGCAACGCGATCCACTTGGAGATCACGGCGACGTTCTCCGCGAAGTCGCCGTAATGCGGCTGAATCGAGAGCAGGTCATACTGCTTGTCCTTGAGTGCCTGGGGCCAGAGCGTGGAGTTTTTCACGCAGGGCTTGCCGGGGTTCTGGTGGATGAACGGCAGCGGGACGCCGCAGTCCACATGCCACTGGACATCGCCGTCGAGCCGCTCCGGAACCGTGTCCCAGGTGAGCGAGTTGCCGATGAGGAAGCAACTGCGGACGCCGGGTGCTGCCACGAGTGGCGCAGCCGTGAGTCCCAGCAGGAGCAGCAGCCAGGAAAGGTTCGGCCAACGGCGGTTTTTTCGAAGCGGGTGGTGACTCATGTTCAAGTTAGTGTGACGGGGCAATGGGAGATTCAACGGGCTTGGAACAGCGGGCTCTGGATCAACTCGTGAATCAGGGTGCGAATGCCGCCGCCTTGCTCTTCCACCCGCATGACAAGCGCGTCGAGCGCGGCACGATCGCTGAAGGCGATGGGCCGGCCCGTGCTGTAGACGGTCAGTTGCTGCGCGAGGTTGAGCAGCAGCGGGCGCGGGGCCGAGGCCAGGAGAGTTTGAAACTCGGCGATGTCCGCAAACTTCCGGCCATCGGCCAGCTCGCCGCTCGCATCCACCTTCGGGCCGAGCTTGAAGTTGATGCCGATGCGCGGATCGATGTTCCCGCGCGGGGCGGGGTCGCCTTCCCCAATCGAACGGTAGCGCTCACGGAAGCCGCCGATGACGTCGAACGACTCCAGCGCGAAGCCCGGCGGGTCCATTTTTGCGTGGCAGGACGCGCAGGTCGGATCATTGCGATGCTTGTCGAGTTGCTCGCGGATGGTGCTGGCCCCGCGCACATCGGGTTCGACGGCGGGAACATTCGGCGGCGGCGGCTCGGGCTCCCGGCCGAGGAGCCGCGCCATGACGAAGGCCCCGCGCGGCACGGGCGAGGTGGTGGTGCCGTTGGCGGTGATCTTCAGAATCGCGGCCTGCGTGAGAAACCCGCCCCGTGGCGAGCCCGGCGGCAGGACCACCCGCCGAATCTCCGGCCCGCTCACCCCGGGGATGCCGTAGTGCTTGGCCAGCTTCTCATTGATCATCGCGAAGTCGGACTTCACGAGATGGCTGGCCGGCAGGTTCCGGTCCAGCAGCTCGCGGAAGAACGCGAGCGTCTCCGCGCGCATCGAATCCTGGAGATACGGGCTGAACTCCGGGTAAAGCTTCTTGTCCGGGTCGGTCGCGGCGAGCTGGCGGAGCTTGAGCCACTGGCCAAGAAAGTCTTCCACGAACCGCTGGGACTTCGCGTCCTTGAGCAGGCGCTCGACTTGTTCGCGGAGCTGCTTCGGCTCGGGCAAGGCATCCTTCGCCGCGAGCGTCACCAGCGTGTCGTCGGGCATGGAGTTCCAGAGAAAGTAGGACAGGCGGGCAGCCAGGCCATGAGGCGTGAGGGCAGCGCGCTTTTCCCCCTCCTGCGGTTCCACCTGGTAGAGGAAGTCCGGCGAGCACAGCGCGGCGCGATACGCCCAGCGCATCGCGCTCTCGAAGCAATCGCCGGCCTGCAAGCGCTCCTCGACCTTCGCCACGTAGGCCTTCCGCACGCTTACATCCACGGGGCGGCGGAACGCCTTGGGCAGGAAACCCGCGAGCAGGCGGTCGGCATCCACGAGCGGCTGCGCGCTCTGCGGCGTCCACAGGCCCGCGACCGGTTCGGGCCGGTTCTTCGCGCCGATGATTTCCTGCCGGAGCGGTTTGCGCGCGGGAGGACGGGTGGCCTTTTGCTCCGCTGCCTTGAACTCGACCAGCGGGAGATCCCCGAACAGCATGCGATGACTGCGTGGCGGCCAGACATCGTGCAACGGGCCTTCCACCTCCAGCCAGTCGTTGACAATGCACGGCCCCGTGAAGCCCATCGTGCGGTCCTTCTGGCCCCAGGTGCCGACGCGGTAGAGCACCACGGGCGCGAGCGACGCGGTATTGAAGCCGAAGCTCTCCTTGTAGTTCAGCCACACGTCCAGCTCGTGGACCTGCGAGTCAATCGACGGAGCGGCGTAGTAGCCCAGCACCGTGCTGGGATGCCCGCCGCCCCGACCGTTCTCGTTGAACTGCACGATGGACAACCGCGCTGCCTCCACGCCGCGCGCGGGGAGAATCTTCCCTTGGTCCCACGTCATGCTCCAGAAGGACGCGCGCACCTTGTAGCGGCCCGGATGCAAGGTGGCGAAGTGCTGGAAGTAAGGATTCCACGACTCATCCTCGTGCCGGAAAACTCCGACACTGCTCGTCCGGGAGAACAACCCGAGCTGCTCGTGCTGGCCCTGCCCGACGTGGGCATAAGCACCGGCAGGCGGGACCACCGGATCGTGCTGCTTGTCACGCAGCAGGACCGCGTCACCGCTCATCAACATCAGGTTCCCGGAATAGGTTCCGGCCAGGGAGACGCGGACGGTTTCGGCCTTGGGGGCTTCGGGCTGCGTGGCGGTGGCGACGTTCAGCGTGTGGTCCGCCGCCTCGACATACTTGGCGAGGTTCACGTGCGAGATGTCCAGCGCGTCGCTGTTCTTGTCGAACCCGTGCGCCGAGCCGTCCGCCGGGAGGAAGTCCTGCAAGCGAATGCCTGGCAGGCCGAACAAATCGCGGATGGTGTGCTCATACTCCGCTCGCGTGAGCCGGCGCGTTTCCGTGCGCGGGGCCTCCGCTAGCCGCATCTGCTCGGCGGCGATCAGCGTGTCCGCCAGCGAACGCGTGACAGCCTGCTCCTCCGTGGGCGCGGGCCGGGCCTTCTTCTTCGGCGGCATCTCGCCGGACTGGATGCGGTCATGGACCTTCACCCAACGCGCGAAGGCCTCCGCGCCGGCGGTCGCCGACGGCAGGGACGTGAGATCAAGATTGCCTTTCTTCGTGTCCGCGTCGTGGCACTCGACACAATGCCTGGCTAGGAACGGCGCGAGTTCCGCCGCGCACCCCGGAGTCCCCGGCAGCAGCGAGCCCAGCAGCAGGATTCCGCCGGACACAACGTTGAGCAAAACTTTGGCGGCCATGTTTCAGTAATTCAACTTCACCCGAGCACGGAAACGGACTGCAACGCCCCGGTGCCTGTTCAATTTGATGGTGATTCGCGGGAGCGTAGATCGGGCGGGTTTTCCCGACATGGTCCGGCGTGCTGCCGCTGCCAGTGACACTGGTGCTACCAGCGCGTGGCAGGCGAGCAATGCTGGCGTTCGCTCAGATAGTGATTGGGGTGCTTGCGAGAGCAGATGGACGGCAGGCGAAGGCGACAAGTTGTGAAGCCTTGCGGGCAAGCCGGCCACTCCCGGTATAAATTCACCAAAAGCCGAGGAAGCATTGAAGAACGGGCGGCTGCGAGGCATCGGATACTCGTGGCTCTCGCGCAAATTGCTTTTGACCGGTTCCGGCTTTTTTTCCACCGGCTGATCCTGCTGGGCGTGCTTGCGCCGGGCACGGCGCTGCTGGCGGCTGAAGCGGCGCGTCCGGTCAGCTTCATCAACGACGTGGTGCCGGTCTTCACGAAGGCGTCATGCAATTCTGGCGCTTGCCATGCCAAGGCGGGGCAGGGGCAGAATGGCTTCCAGCTCTCGCTGCTCGGGTTCGAGCCGCAGGAGGATTACGAGCATCTGGTCAAGGAGGGCAGGGGACGCCGGCTGTCCGCGCCGGCACCGGAGCAGAGCCTGTTGCTGCTCAAGGCCACCAGCGCGGTGCCGCATGGCGGCGGGCGGCGGCTGGACCCGGAATCACCGGGCTATCGCCTGATCCGCGACTGGATTGCCCAAGGGATGAATTATGACCAGCCGGCAGACCCGAAGCTGGTTTCCATCTCCGTGCAACCAGCAAGGGGCACGCTGAAGCGCAAGGGCGAGCAGCAACTCAAGGTGATGGCGCGTTTTTCGGATGGTCGGGTGAAGGACATCACAAAACTGGCGCTCTACGAGGCCAACGACCGCAGCATGGCGGAAACGGACGAGAATGGACGGGTGCGGATACTTGATATTCCGGGGAATGTGGCCGTCATGGTGCGCTTTCAAGACAAGACAGCGGTGTTTAATGCCTCGGTGCCTCTCGGCGCTCCGGTGAAGCATCTCCCGCCGACCAAGAACTTCATTGACCAGCTTGTCTTCGCGAATCTCAAGCAAATCAGCGTTCCGCCATCGCCGGTGTGCGATGACACCACTTTCCTCCGCCGCGTCTCGCTAGACATCGCGGGCCGTTTGCCGACGGTCGCGGAGGCGGAAGCATTTCTCGCCAGCACTGACCCGGCGAAGCGTGACAAGCTCGTGGACGCGCTGCTCGCCAGCCCGGACTACGCGGATTTCTTCGCGAACAAATGGACGGCGCTGCTCAAGAACAAGCGCGATGCCGCCAACGACATCACGGCGAACTTCGCCTTCCACTCTTGGGTGCGCGACAGCCTGCTCGCGAACAAGCCCTACGACCAGCTCGTGCGCCAGCTCCTTGCGGCCACCGGCACCATCGCCGACAACCCGCCCGTGGCTTGGTATAAACGCGTGAAGCAGCCGACCGAGCAGCTCGAAGACGTGGCACAGCTTTTCCTCGGCGTGCGGATGCAGTGCGCGCAGTGCCATCACCATCCCTTCGAGCGCTGGAGCCAGCACGACTACTACAGCATGTCCGCCTTCTTCAGCCAGATTGGCCGCAAGCCCACGGCGACGGCGGGCGAGGATGTCATCTTCCACAAGCGCGGCGTGGCGCAGACGGAGAACAAGAAAACCAAGCTCCCCGTGAAGCCCGCTGGCCTCGGCGATCCGGCGCTCGACATTCCGCCCGACGAAGACCCGCGCCTGCGCCTCGCGGACTGGATGGGTAACAAGGCCAATCCGTTCTTCGCGAAATCGCTGGTGAACCGCTACTGGAAGCACTTCTTCAAGCGCGGCCTCATCGAGCCAGAGGACGATATTCGCGACACGAACCCGCCGTCGAACCCCGAGCTCCTCGACGCGCTGGCGAAGCACTTCGTTGAGAGCGGCTTCGACCTCAAGGCCGTGGTGCGCGTCATCACGCAGTCCTCCACCTATCAACTGAGCGCCACTCCGAACCAGCACAACGGCGTGGACCGGCAGAACTTCTCGCACTTCTACCCGCGCCGGATGCAGGCGGAGGTGCTGCTGGACTCGATTGATCAGTTCACCGGGGCGAAGACGGACTTTGCGGACCTGCCGGCGGGCACTCGGGCGATTGCGCTGCCGGACAACAGCTACAATCGCGGCTCGGCCTTCCTGAAAGTCTTTGGTCGCCCCGAGGGCGCGAGCGTGTGTGAGTGCGAACGCGCGTCCTCTGCGAGCCTCGCGCAAAGCCTGCACCTGATGAACGCCGGCGACGTGAAGGCCAAGCTCACCACCAGCGGCGGTCGCGCCGAACGGTTGGCGAAGGCCGACAAGCCCGAGGCGCAGAAGATTCGCGAGCTATACCTTGCCGCCTTCGCCCGCGAGCCGCAGTCGCACGAGCAGGCGGTGGCCGAAGAGTATCTCGCCCGCCCGCGAGAGGACGCCGCCGGCAAGCCGCTGCCACCCGAGCAGTCCCGCCGCATCGCCTACGAGGACCTCCTCTGGGCGCTCATCAACACGAAGGAATTTCTCTACAACCACTAGCCATGTCGCCCAAATTAGCCGTCCGTGTTTTCGCCGGAATCGCCTGGTTCGCGCTCGCCGGCTCCGCCTTCGCCCAATCCGTCATTCTTCCCACGCCGCGCCTGCTCACCACGATGCCGATGGGCGCGCAGGTGGGCACCACGGTCGAGGTCGCCATCACGGGCGAGAATCTTGAAGACGTCACCGAACTCCAGTTCTCCACGCCCAAGCTCACGGCCAAGCCCAAACTCGGCAGCGACGGCAAACCCGAGGCGAACAAGTTCCTCGTCACCGCCGCAGCCGACGCACCGGTCGGCGTGCATGACGCGCGGTTTGTGTCGCGGCTGGGCGTGTCCTCGGCACGGGCGTTCACGGTCAGCAAGCTGGCGGAGGTCACGCGCGCAAAGCCAAACGCCTCGCTCGAAACCGCGCTGGAGCTGAAGCTCAACTCCGTCTGCAACGCCACCATGACGGCCCGGGCGGTGGACTTCTATTCGTTCACCGGCGCGAAGGGCCAGCGCGTCGCCATCGAGTGCGCGACGGCCGGGGTGGATTCCAAACTCACGCCGGTGCTCATCGTCGCCGACGGCGAGGGGCGCGACCTCGTGGTCAACCGCACCAGCGGCCTGCTCGACTTCACGCCGCCGGCGGACGGCAAATACTTCGTCAAGGTCCACAGCCTCACCTTCAAGGGCGGGGCGGAGCACTACTACCGACTGGCGTTGCAGGACGTGGCGGCGGGTGCGCCCGTCCCGCGTCACGCCACGACGCGGTCGGTGAGTTCCTTCTCGTGGAACCCGGCGGCGGACTTCGGCATCGCGAAGGCGACGGAGGCCGAGCCGAACAATGCCCACGCGCAGGCCCAGAAAATCACGTTGCCCTGCGACCTCAGCGGCAGCTTCTTCCCGGCGGCGGACGTGGACACATTCGAGTTCACCGCGAAGAAAGGCGAGGTCTGGTGGATTGAAGTCGCGTCCGAGCGGCTGGGCTTGCCGACCGACCCGTTCGTGCTCGTGCAGCGCGTGGAGAAGGACGGCGACAAGGAAAAGCTAACCGATGTGGCCGAGCTGACCGACATTCCGCCACCGATGAAGCCATCGTCCAACGGCTACTCCTACGACGGCCCGCCTTACGATGCCGGTTCCGCCGATGTGCTGGCCAAACTGGAAATCAAGGAGGATGGCCTCTATCGCCTCCAGCTCCGCGACCTCTTCGGCGGCACGCGCAGCGAGGCGGCGAACATCTACCGGCTCGTCATCCGGCCAGCCGCGCCGGACTTCGCTCTCGCGGCGTGGGCCATCCATTTCGAGCTGCGCAACGGCGACCGCAACGCGCAGTCCAAGCCCATCGCGTTGCGCCCCGGCGGCACGATGGCCTTCGATGTCGTGGTCATCCGCCGGGACGGCTTCGCGGGCGACATCGAGCTGGGCATGGAGAATTTGCCGGCGGGCGTGACGGCGGCCGCGCTGAAAATCCCGGCGGGCCATTCGCAAGGCAAGCTGCTCATCACCGCGTCGGAGAAGGCACCGCGTTCGGCGGGTGTCGCGAAGATTTTTGGCCGCGCGCAAATCAACGGCGCGACCGTGACGCGCCCCGTGCAGCTCGCTTCGATGGCTTGGCCGGTGCGCGACGCGACCGGCGAGATTCCCAAGCCGCGCTTGCTCGCCGACGTGCCCATCTCGGTCACGGACGCCGAGGGCGCGCCCATCACCATTGCGCCGCGCGAGAACAAGGTTTGGGAAGCCAAGCTCGGCGAGAAGCTCACCATCCCGCTCGCGCTCACCTGGCGCGGCGAGTTCTCCGGCACCACGCTCAAACTCCGGGCCGACGGCGCGGGCTTCACAGGAGCCAAGACGCCCGATGTTGCGCTGAAGGCCCCGACGGCGGAGCTGGTGCTCGACCTCGCGACGCTCAAGCCCGCGCCCGGCGAGCACACCATCGCGCTCTACAGCGGCTACGTGGCGAAGTATCGGCACAACCCGGCGGCCGTGCTGCTCGCCGAGGCTGCGCAGAAGAAGGCCGACGCGGAAGCTGCCGCAGTCGCCGCCGAGGCGAAGAAGCTGGCCGCTGAAGTCACCGCCGCGCCGGCTGAGAAACGGGCCGCAGTCGAAGCCACCGCGAAGGCCACCGAGGAGAAATTGAAGTCCGCTGAAGCCGCGAAGGCCGAGGCCGCCAAGCGCATGAAAGCCGCGACGGATGCCGCCGCGCCCAAGGACATCGCCGACATTGTCGTGTCCGAACCCATCCGTGTCCGCGTGCTGCCCGCCGACAAGAAGTAGCAGCCTCCGCCCATGTCGCCTCCGCACGCATCGCCCGCCTCCGCGCGTTGCCCAGGGCCGTTCGCCCGGCGGGAGTTCATGCGCGTCGGGTTGGCGGGCTTCGCGAGTCTGAGTTTGCCGGGGCTGTTCCGCTTGCGGGCAGCGGCGGCACCCAAGCCCGGCCAGCCCAAGACCGCCGTCATCATGGTCTGGAAGCCGGGCGGTTGCTCGCACCTCGACACCTACGACCCTAAGCCCGACGCCCCCAGCGAGTATCGCGGTCCGTTCCGCACCATCGCGACGAACGTCCCAGGCACGCGGCTCACGGAGTTGCTGCCGATGCAGGCGAAGCTCGCCGACAAGTTTACTCTCGTCCGCGGCATGAAGCAGACGGCGGGCGGCCATCCCGCCGGCTCGATGCAGTTGCTCTCCGGCGACCTCGACACGCGGGACAAACCCAAGCCGCGCCTGCCGGACTGGATGTCCGTCGCCCACTACCTGCGCGCAAAGCAAGGCGGGCGGAAGAACCCGCTGCCCAACTACATCGGCGTGAACGCGCCGCTCGAATACAACGGCCCGGCTTATCTCGGCGATGCCTATTCGACCTTCGCCGTGCAGGATGACCCCAGCCAGCCAAGCTTCGCGGTGCCCAACCTCGGATTGAGTGGCCCGACGGAGTCGCGCCGGCTCGGCGACCGCGCGGCGTTGCGCCAGAGCCTCGACACGCTGGAGCGCGCCTTCGACAAGGAGGGCGAGCTGGGCGCACTGGACCAGTTCGAGGCCCAAGCCCTGACACTGCTCACCCACTCGCAGACGCGCGACGCGTTTGACTTGAGCAAGGAGGACGACCGCACGCGCGATCGTTACGGGCGCAACCGTTGGGGCCAGCAGTTGCTGCTCGCGCGCCGGCTCGTGGAGGCCGGGGTGGAAATCGTCACGAGCCAGTTGAGCGGCCCGCTCTGTGGCCGCACGGGCGTCTGGGACGACCACGCGGTGGACCATCACATCTTCGACGCGCTGCGCTTCCGCATGGGCAACTACGACCAGGCGGTCTCCGCGCTCATCGAGGACATTTACGCGCGCGGCCTCGACCAGCGCGTGCTCGTGGTGGTCACGGGCGAGTTCGGGCGGACGCCGAAAATCAGCTACGACCGCAGCACCGGCGGCGGCGATGGCAGCGGTCCCGCCGGCACCTTGCAGCCGGGGCGCGACCACTGGCCGCAGGCCTTCACGAACCTCTGGGCGGGCGGT